>OBAO01000201.1_pt1 | contig 83999 bp, 86 predicted proteins | sample 1517541 | NCBI WGS metagenome assembly OBAO01 (sample SAMN04571698, study PRJEB22368) | human gut metagenome | biome: human gut; material: stool | host: Homo sapiens | place: Luxembourg | collected 2012-08-10
GATTAACTTTGTAACCTGTTGTCATACGGTTGATTGAGTTATTCAAGCCTAGAGTATTTTCGCCCAGTGTTCTCTGTAAAATCAAATCTGCTACATCACTTCCAAAGGTAATCATAAATTACCTCCCCGGATAAATGTAAATAAGTCTACCAGCCCCAAGCTTGTATTTATAGGCTGTTTCGCCCCCCCCCCCCCCTGATGGCTGAAATCCGCACTACAAAAGGGTTTGAGGCTCCGCCTGCTTTTTTGATTTAAACGACACTTCATATCCTAATACATATCCTTATATAACTATTATATATTAGTTAAGTACAAGTGTCAAGTGAATTTTTACATTAATCTACAGAGAATATATCTCTCAAATCTTCCATTGTAAGTGATTTTGTTATGTTTCTATCAATAGAAACAACACTGTCTACAAGGTCACGTTTTCTACCCTTAATCTTTTGAATTTTTTCTTCAACAGTATTCTTCGTGATAAGTCTATATACAAATACTTTTTTAGTTTGTCCGATACGATAAGCTCTATCAGTTGCCTGATCTTCAACCGCTGGATTCCACCAAGGGTCATAATGGATAACATAATCCGCACCGGTCAGGTTCAAACCTGTACCGCCGGCCTTCAAGCTGATTAAGAATATCGGAATATTCGGATTATTATTAAAGTTCTCAACAGCCGCCTGTCTGTCTTTCGTTTTACCTGTCAGATATTCATAAGGAATACCTTCTCTTTCAAGCCATCCCTTAATAATATCAAGCATATCAACAAATTGACTGAACAGAAGAACACGGTGTTTTTCTTGAATAATCTGCTCTAACATACCCTTGAGGTATTCAAACTTACCTGACTTCATAACACCTTTCACATGTTCTTTATCATAAAGTTTAGGGTGGCAGCAGATTTGACGTAATCTAAGAAGCGCAGAGAAAATTGACATTCTGCTCTTTTCAAGCCCATTAAGTTCAATGCTCTTAAATAATTCTTCTTTTGTGCTGTCAAGAACCTCAAGATAAAAATCTCTCTGTTCGTCAGTAAGTTCGCAGTATGCCATATTCTCAACTTTATCCGGCAAGTCTTTCGCAACATCTCTTTTCATACGTCTTAGGATAAACGGGAAAATTTGCAATTTCAGACGTTTTTCAACTGTTTTATCCTGACGTTCCATAATCGGAGTAACATATCTGTAATTAAACTCCGCAACATTGAAGAGGAAGCCCGGCATAAGAAAGTCAAATACAGACCAGAGTTCCTCGAGTTTGTTTTCAATAGGTGTACCGGATAACGCCAGTTTATGGTCTGACTGCAATTCTTTTACAGCCTGTGCTGTCTGAGAAATAGCATTCTTAATATTTTGAGATTCATCAAGAATAATATATCTAAAATTATATTTTTTGAGTTTTGCAATATCACGCCTTACTAGAGCATAGCTTGTAATTACAATATCGTACTCCGGAATATGCTTAAATAAAGTTTTTCTATCCGCGCCGGAAAGCTTTAAGCAGGACAGCTCCGGAGTAAATTTCTGGATTTCAGCTTCCCAGTTAAACACAACCGTAGTAGGTGCAATAACCAGTGTCGGCTGAGGCCCATCAACTTCTTTTGCTTTCTGCAAAAGACTCAAAGCCTGTAAAGTTTTACCAAGCCCCATATCATCTGCAAGAATACCATTCAGGCCATATTGATACAAAAACCAGAGCCAGTGGAAACCTTTAACCTGATATTCACGAAACTCTGCATTAACGCCTTTAGGGATATCAACACCGTCTGATGTTGTTGAAAATGTAGAAATCTGCTCCCAGAATTTTTGGAATTTGTCACTCAGAATTAATTCAAATCCCTGATTTTTAAGTTCTGTAATTAGACCTACGCGGTAAGTTTTTACTAGGAATTTGTTTTCATTGTTTCTATAAGCATCAAAAGAGTTGAATGAGCGCATAATCTGATAAATATTCTGCGCCGGATATTCTACAAACCCGAGGCTTCTTACACGTGCATACTTTTCGCCGCTCTGAATTGTTTCATAAATATCATCAAAGTTTATTACTTCATCACCAACCTGACCGTATATCTGTATTTCCATACTATCAATTGATTCTTCTGAGAAGTCTATCTTTGCACACATTTTAAACGGTTCATTTAAAAGCTTAAAGAAACTCATATCATCATGTTCTTCAAACTTCCAATCCTCACCCGCCTGTTTAATATAATAATTATAAAAATCTATTGCATTTTCTTTTTCCAGAGCAAGGTTGTTTGTCTGCATAGGAACAAATTTGCAGGCAAGAAGCATATTATAAGCCATCTGCTCGTGGTCATAATCTCTTTTAATCCAGTATACAAGCCCGTCTTCTTCCTGACTCTTAACTGAAAGATACGGCGATTTGTCTTTACTCTTGGTATAAGGAACCCTTACTCCTGAATAATCAAATTCTAATGATGCTTTTAAAGACTGGTCATAGTCAATCCCCAGAGTAACAACATTAATTGGAGGCTTGTGTTCAAGAAGAAGTTTGCTGATATTCTCTGCTATGGTTACATTCATTATTTCCTGCAGGTGCGGAAGTTCTTCGTATACAAATTTGCCGCCGTCAGCTTCCTTCAAATCTGTAAATGTTGATTTAATAATACTCTGCGGAAGTTCATTCATTGCAATATTAATAGGGAATATTATATTTTTATACCTTCCCCATTTAATCTGTCTTGAAAAATATTTAACCTCTTCAAAGGGGTAAATTCCTTCTTTATCAGGCCTAGTCCAGAAAAGTTCCAGAACAATATTTGTAGCACCGTTAATAGCTGTCGTAGAAACATCCAGGTTTAAGCTCCACATATTGTCCGTAAATTGAATTCTTTCCTTCGTCTTTTCATCAAGAACTTCTTCCAGCTCTGCCATTAAAGGAAATACCGGTGCAAATTTTGTAATAGGTATATCATACCACCCTGCTTTTTTATCCTGTTTTGAGATTTTTAAAAGCATCTGGAAGAGCGCCAATTCTGATTTCTGGGCATCATTTAACTCAAAAGAAGGGTCGTTTTTCTGGATATCAATCAGAGCTCTTAAAATATTTTCCAGTGAACGCACAATCTTGTTTGTTGCCCTATCTCTAACAAGAATCGAGAAGAAATTCTGTCTTCTTTTCGGGTTAAAGTGGAATATATAGCTGCCTTTAGGAGCTTCTTTTAACGAAGTATCTGTATCACTTGTATCAGGAGAAACTCCGTATTTTTCCTGCATCCAGTTTTCATAAGCACCTGTTTCAATAGCTTTCAGAGCTACTGCGACAGAATGTTTACACCATTCTTCTTTTAAAGGACAGTTACATCTGGCCTCTACTTTATTTTTCTTAAAAATTAAATCCGTAACGTAAAAGTCTTGATAGTTTCCTTTTACCTTACCTTTAAAAAAGTTTTTTTCCGGATATGCTTCCATAAGCATATCCTTTTGATAATACTCGTATCCGCGCCTCCAGCTGCCGGGTGTCGCATTTTTCTTTAAAAAATCATAATTAAACTTAAATTCACTCATTAACGTGAAACACTCTTTCCGGGTAATCAATACAAAAACGGCAAAATAAATCTTTTACCAAAGGCTCCCAACCTTGCTTTTATTATGACATAAAACAAAATTTTATGCAAGTGCTCTCCTCAATGCGTTTAAGACTTTTGTAATTTTATCATCCGGCGGAATTTCCAGACTAACTAGTTCACCGTCAAACGGATGCGGAAAAGAGAGTTTATATGATTGCAGCACCTGTTCTTCGGTCTTAATTTTCATTTTTCCAAAACCATAAAGAGTATCGTTAAAAACAGGATGCCCTATGCTTGACATATGAACCCTTATCTGATGAGTCCTGCCGGTTATAAGACGAACTTCAACCAGTGTGGCGTCTTCAAGACGTTCAAGGACTTTTACTACGGAAATACTTTCTTTTCCACCTTCAAAAACACCCATTTTATGCGGCTGCTTCGGATTGCGCCCGATTGGTTTATTGATAGTAAATTCATCCTCAACAACAATACCCTTAACGACTGCCAGATATTTTTTTATCATCCGGCCATTTTTCATTTCTTCAACAAGAAACTCATGAGTTTTATTATTCTTTGCTATCATCAAAAGCCCCGAGGTATTTCTATCCAGACGATGAATAATCCCGCGCCTAAACTCCCCGTTTATATCCGAAAGGTTTTCACCGTATCGATACAGCAATGCATTAACCAGCGTTCCTGAAGTTTCTATTGCCGTAGGGTGTGTAAGCATTCCTGACGGCTTGTTAACAACAAGCGTATTTTCATCTTCCCATACTATATTAAGAGGTATGTCTTCAGGTAATATTTCAACTTTTTGAATAGGGTTAAACTCTATAATATCACCTTCTTTTAGTATGTAAGAAGGCTTAACAGATTTAAAATTAACACTTACAGCGCCTTTTTTTATTTCTGACTGAATTTTCGAGCGCGAATAATCTTTCATATACTCTGCTAAAAAAACATCTATCCTTGTATCGGTTGTAAGTTCATCAATTATCAGCTTCATTGTTCTTTGAAAAGTTTTGTTTAATAATAATTACAACTATAGCAAAAACACTGACGTTTATAAAAATATCCGAAATATTGAATACCGGAAAGTTTACAAAATTTAATTTAAAAAAGTCCCTTACATACCCGAGAGCAATTCTTTCATAGAGGTTGCAAAATATACCGGAAACAAGCATAGAAACCCAGAACAGAGTTAGTGTAGATGATTTTTCTATTGATTTAATAGTATAAAACACTATCCATAATATTGCAGCTACGGAAAAACATATCAGAAAAACACGCGCATCCTGCAAAATGCTGAAAGCCGCACCGGTATTTTGTACAGAGATTAAATCCAGAACCGAATTTTGAGGGAAATTTTCTATATTTTTGATTACAAAATCAGACAAAACCAAGTCGAAACAGGCAAAAAAGATTATTGATATTATAAAATATACAATCTTACTCGTTCTTGACATTCTCTGCCTCTTCTGATTTAGGAATAACATTAACGCGGACTATCTTGTATCCAAAACCTGTTAAACTGAGTTTAATACTCAAATCCTCAACATCAGCTTTTGTAAGCCCTATTGATGCAACAACGTACTCATTTACATTATCGCTGTTTGATATAAATAATCTCTCCAAGATATTATCATCAGGAAATTTTCTATAAACTTCCTTGGGCTGCTTTTGCGGATATTCAACCTTGTCGCTTGCTATAGAAGCAATCGCTATTACGTCCTCAGGCGGCGTAAATTCAAGAGAAGCTGTATACTCTTTGCCGGCTTGTATTTCCACTGGCGCCGAAAGTTTAATATCTAAATTCTTTGCATCACCGTACAGCATGGATGTAGTTTCCGACAAAACTTTATCAGATGCAACTTTCCAATCACCGTCATTTTTCTTAAGATAGTATATGCTGTTCGATTCGCTTGTCAAAACACCGTCCATAGTAGAAGAAACCGGGATGTCAGCATATGAAGTTTCTGTAACTTCTACAGTTGCAGAGTCATCTTTTACAGAAATGTCCTTAATTTTTATTCCATAAACAATATTGTCATATGTATCCCACACGTCCTTAACCAGATTTGAATATGTTTCCAGATTAAAGCCGTCAGCATTTACATAATCCTTATCATATGTTGCAATAAATTTATTAAAGTTTGTTCTATTTGCATATCTTACCTGTGAATTTAAGAGTGATTTAATCTCGCGGGTGTCATTGTCAAAAATATGCAGTTTAAAAAAGTTCTGGCTTCCTGCTGCAAAAACCGCTGGTGATAATGCCATCGCACATAATAATATTAATATTCTTTTCTTCATAACAAAAATTATACCCTAAAATTTACAAAACTTGAATAATACAAACATACGACTTACTTTTTTCTAAACAATATGGTATAATTTTTTCGATGACTTAATAGGAGATGGCATGCCAAGTATTGATTTAGATGATGAATTTTTGGAGCTTTTTTACAATATCACCAACTCAAAGCCTCCAAAAGAATTAGAATTGCTTGATTTAAAAAAACAACTGATTAATATCGTTGATACTTTAAAAGAACTTAACAGCAATGCAAAAAAGCCTATTTACAGCAGAGCTATTAATCCTGATATTCCGGATGACGATAGTGAAAAGCAAGGTCCCGCTATATTAATAGTAGATGATTTGGGAGTTATAACATACCAACTAAAAGTTCTATTGTCACAATTTGATTATGATATAGACTGCTCTCAAGAAATATATGATGCTGTAAACAAATTTAAAAAGCGCAAATATCAATATGTGGTAATGGATTTATTTATTCCAACTGAAAGAGAAGGCTTTATTCTTCTTGCAGAGTTAAAAAAAATGGCTGCTTCAGCAGGTGTTAACACTATTGTTGGAGTTATTACCGCCTCTCCGAGAAAAGAAATTGAAGCTCAGTGCAAGGCTCGTGGCGCAGACTTCTTCCTTGAAAAAAACAGCGACTGGCAAAATGCTCTATTTGGAATTATGAAAAGCTATATTGACGCAGAAAAAGGCGGAGATGACGATGAGGATGATTACTAAAAATGGAACAAAAATCATTATTCTCAGTAATTTCCCCGATTATGGCAGGTCCGTCAAGTTCTCACACTGCAGGCGCAGTAAGGCTTGGACTTATGGCCAGAAATATTTATAAAAACAGTTTTTCTAAAGTTAAATTCTGCTTATATAATTCTTTTGCAACAACCGGCTTTGGACACGGAACTGACAAAGGTTTGCTGGCTGGAGTTCTCGGATATTCCGTCGACGATGTTATCATTAAAAACATCTTTGATGTTGTTGAAAACGTTGATTATTCCTACGAATATGCTCAGGATATTTCAAGACATCCGAACTCTGTAGATATAACTTTTGATAACAAAATGACCATTTCCGGAGATTCTGTCGGTGCTGGAGAAATAAGAATTAATTGTATTAATGGTTTTTCTGTAAATATTGACGGTTCTTACGATACACTTCTTTTAATGTATAAAGACCGTCCCGGTATGATTTCTACAGTTAGTGAAATTATACAAAAACAGAAAGTTAACATTGCCTCTCTCCATTGTGATAGAAGCTCTAAGGGCGGAACTGCTTCTATGTATGTTGCTCTGGACATTCCGATAGGAGAAGATGCTGTTGAAAAAGTAAAACAGATTAAGGATGTATTTTTTGTAACAAACATCAGAAAGCTCAAATAATGCCAATATTATCATTTTCAGATTTACAAATACGATGCGCAGAAGAAAATAAATCCATTTACGAAGTAGCTCAAGAAGAGGAAGCATCTCTTCTTGGAGAAGTTGTAGATGTTGTAAGATTAAAAGTTTTAGAAGATTTGCTTGCAATGAAAGATGCTGTTAAAAACGGACTTAAATCAAAAGAAAAAGCTATAAGCGGATGGTGCGGTGATGATTGCGCAAAACTTATAGAAAAATACCAGAAAAAAGGCGCAATTTTCGGAAAAACTTTTGAAAAAATAACAACTTATGCACTTGCAACAGCAGAAGAAAATCTCAGAATGGGAAGAATTGTTGCCTGCCCTACTGCCGGTTCCTGCGGAATTGTACCTTCTGTAATAATCGCAGCTGCAGAAGAAGAAAAAATTTCAGAAACCCAGCAGATAAACGGTCTTCTCACTGCCGGTATGACAGGTCTGATTATTTCTAATAAAGTTCAGCTTGCAGGTGCAGTTGCCGGCTGTCAGGCTGAATGCGGAGTCGCATCTGCTATGGCTGCTGCAGCTCTTACACAAATGCTCGGAGGCAATGTTAGTGAAGTTATTAATGCGGCTGCACTTGCACTTAAAAATATCCTCGGACTTACCTGCGATCCTGTATGCGGGCTTGTTGAAGTACCTTGTATTAAGAGAAATGCATTCCTTGCGGTTCATGCTGTAACAGCTTCTGAACTTGCATTGTGCGGAGTTGAGAGTAAAATTCCGATAGATGAAATTGTTGATACGCTAAAGATTACCGGACAGCTAATGTCGCCGCTTCTAAAAGAAACTTCGCAGGGTGGATTAGCTAAAACAAAAACAGCACAAAAGCTTGAAGAAAAATTATTTAATAATAAACAGTAAAAATTTCATCAGGCTTAATTTTAGCATGACCGCCCTTTATAAACATAAAGAAAATACCTGTTCCGAAAAAGATACCGCCCGCAATAGCCAGAGGCCTTACCCATAATATCCTGTTTGTACCGTTTCGGGTTATTTCACCATAAAGAGGCTTTCCGCCAATAGAAAAATTCCCGATAACAATCTCTGCAGGAGTACCCCAGGTTCCACGCGGGGATAATGTTTCTAAACGGGCTCTAACAGGTGTTCCTGCCGGATAAAATTTCCCTTTATAATTTACATCAGATATTGTTTTAAATTCCAGAAATGAACCCTCTTCAAGCTTCTTTTTAGAAGAATAGATTTCTTTTATACAAATCTGAACAGGAGTTCTATTCTCTTCAAGAATAAATTCTTTGCGCCTCACCGGTTTATTTACCGTTTTTGGAAGCTCCTCATCCACAGGTTTCAATTTCTCATATGGTTTTATACGGGAGTATTTTTTATTACTTTCCGCGAATTCATCATTGATAATTGAAGGAGCATAAGGTTTAATCTGAAGATTTTTGTCCAGACTATTTTCAACAAAGTCATCAATTACCGCTGCTGAATAACAAGACTGAATATTAATTAACAAAACCAGTGTAAGAATTTTCTTACAAATAATGAACTTTTCTGGTTGAATTACTTTTAACCTTTTGCTGGAATTTTTCACGATTTTCCTTTGATGTTAATAAAAAGTTCTGGTAAAAAGGATTTTCTTTATATGGATTATTTACAAGATATTCAGGATATTTTTTATAAATATATTCATAAACTTCCATCATTCTTCTTGAAGTAAGCGGATGTGTACAACACCATTCATAACGGGTTTGAGGGAATACCTTACTCATTACCACAATCAACGCAACAGGGTTATAGCCGGCATTAACCATATAGTCTACTGCACGCTTGTCTGATTTATACTCGTACTTCCTAGGTGTACATAAGTTATTCAAATTATGAAAAAATCCTCTAAAAATACCATCGTAGCTATCCATACTATGCGAAATTTCGTGGCCTAAAACGGCTGCCAGCTGGTCTTCATCATCCAGAAGAACATACAGTCCTCTGTAAATTATAATCTGTCTGTCCCTGTGGATAGAATAAGCTTTTCTTGAACTATTTGCATCAAAGAAAAATACCGTTCTATTCTTAAGACCGTTCGAATTAAGGAGTCTGATACCGACTTTGCTGACTTCTTTTTGAATTTTTGCAGCTTCTGCACTGCTAATATAATATCCGGTATTTGCAGCAAATGTATTTGAAAAACTCATAAAAAGACATATAAAAAGTAATAAAATCTTTTTCATACCACACCGCTAGAATTGTTCAAGAAATCTCTTATCGTTATTGAAGAATAATCTTATATCATCAATTGCATATTTAAGCATAGCAAGTCTTTCGACTCCCATACCAAATGCGAAGCCGGAATAAACATCCGGATCAATACCAACGCCCCTAAGAACATTAACATCAACCATACCGCATCCAAGAACTTCAAGCCAGCCAGTTCCGCTGCAAATTTTACAGCCTTTGCCCTGACACATTATACATTGAACATCTACTTCCGCAGAAGGTTCTGTAAACGGGAAGAAACTGCTTCTGAAACGAGTTGGGCGGGAAGCTCCGAAATAAAGTCTTATAAACTCGTTCAAAACACCCTTTAAATCCCCAAAAGTTATGTCTTTATCAACATAAAGTCCTTCAATCTGGTGGAAAAAGTTATTTTTTCTTGCATTAATATTTTCATTTCTATAAACTCTGCCCGGAGAAATAACTTTAATAGGCGGTTTTTGATTTTCCATAACATGAATTTGCGCGCCTGAAGTCTGGCTTCTCAACACAACACCGGACATATCTTTAACATAGAAAGTATCCTGCACATCTCTTGCCGGATGATCTTTCGGCACATTAAGCATATCAAAATTATAATACTCAGTTTCTACTTCCGGAGAAAGTTCCGGAGATACAACTGAAAAACCCAAATTCTGGAAAATAGTTACAATTTCATTTGTTGTAGATGTAAGCGGATGAACTTTACCCTGTGGAATAAACTTGCCATTCAGTGTAATATCAATTCTATCCTTTTGAAGTTTTTCATTAAGTTCTTTTCTATAAAAAACTTCATGCTTTTCTCTAAGCAGCCCTTCCAAATCCTGCGTAATCTGGTTTGCAAGAGCTCCTACCACTCTTTTATCTTCATCAGATAAATCTTTAAGTCCTTTTTTAATAGAGTTAAATTCACCTTTACGGCTGAGATATTTTAATCTGATTTCATCAATATCACTAATTGATTGAGCTTTTTCAATATCGCTCTTTGCTGAATTATAAATATTTTCCAACTGTTCTTTCATAATTTTCTCCCTTAAAAAAATAATATCGCAGCTGCTGCCTTTTTGCAAGTAAAGATGTTACAAGATTTCATCTATATAAATGATAGCATTTTCTTAACAAAACGTTACAATATAAAAAGACATGTTTTAGGACAGAGGGATGGAACAAGACACATCTTACAATAAAATAAAAAGAGCTACAAATGAAGAGTTGGCAGAAATGTGGACTCAGTATTTTGCTGACCACGAAAATAAAGAACTCAGAGATGCCCTTATCCTTCAATACATTTATCTTACAAGATACGTAGTCGGCCGTGTTAAGGTTGCTCTTCCGCCGACATTTTCGTATGAAGATATTTCAAGCTACGGCGTTGAAGGTCTTATAGATGCTGTCGAAAAATTTACTCCAAAGATGGGCGCAAGATTTGAAACTTACGCTCTCGTAAGAATTAGAGGAAATATTATTGATAAAATCCGTTCGCAGGATTTTCTTCCTAGAAGCGTCAGAAGAAAAATTAAAGACGTAAAAGAAGCTCAGGAAGAACTAAAAAAACAATTCGGGCGTGCGGCTACAAATACTGAAATCGCAAACTTTCTCGGTATTGAGAAAGAAAAAGTCGAACAGCTTCTCTCTGATGATACAACCATCACATCAATTTATGATAAAAAAGGTTCTTCTGACGGAGATTTAGAAATTATTGATACTATTCAGGATTCACATAGTCTTGCTCCGCATGAAGAGTTAGAAGAAAAAGACGTTAAAAAAGAATTGGAGAACGCTTTGAAAAGACTGCCGGAGAGAGAAAGAACTATTATGGTTCTGTATTATCACGAAAACATGACCCTGAAAGAAATCGGAGAAGCTATTAATGTATCTGAATCACGCATTTCTCAGCTTCACGCTCAAGCTATTATGAAGCTTAAGAACTTGTTGAGCGAAAACCGTTCAGAAAGATTAAAAAGAAGCATCATATAAATTCAGAAAGTATTATATTACTAATAAGCGTACCTTTAAGATTAAAAGTATATCCGGAAGGCGTTTTTTCAATGAAATCCGAATATTTTTCAAGAATATGTCTATATTTACTCCCAAAATCAATTCCGTATTTTTGGTCAATCTCAGAAACATTTACCCCCGAACGTTTTCTAAATCCCAGAAAAATTTCTTCTTCGAGTTTTTCTTGCATACTCAGTGTTCTTCCGCATTCGTGAATATGAGGTTTAGCCATATACTCTTCAAGAGAAGTGTAATTAGAATACCTAACTCCGTCAACATAGCCGTGCGCAGCCGCGCCAAAACCATAATACTCATTGTTATTCCAATAGTTTAAGTTATGCCTTGACTCAAATCCATCTTTTGCAAAGTTACTGACTTCATAGCGATAAAAACCATTCGCTTCAAGAACATCATTTACCACCTCGTACATGTCAGCCTGTTCATCATCAAGGGGTAAATATATTTGATCTGTATCAGATGTTATCAGCAGGTTAGTTTCCCTATTATAACATTTGCCCCAAAACGACTCCTCTTCGATTTTCAACCCGTAAGTAGAAATATGCTGAATATCTAAACTTAAAAACTTTTCTAAATCCTTTTTCAGACAGTCCATTGTCTGGGTCGGAAGCCCGTAAATCAAATCAACGCTTATATTCTCAAATCCGGCTTCTTTTGCAAGATTAACAGCCTCTGTTATATGCTCAGAATTATGCCTGCGGCCGATTAGTTTTAAGATTTTATCATCAAAAGTTTGCGAGCCTATGCTCAAACGGTTTACACCCAAAGACTTTAACTGTTTAAAATAATCTAAATCCCTATCATCAGGATTTATTTCCAAAGTAAATTCATAATCCTCAGAAAATATAAAGGGCTTAATAATTTTCTCTAAAAGTTCAACAGGAAGCAAAGATGGCGTGCCTCCTCCAAAATACAAAGTCTTGAGTTCTTCACCGCGGTAGTTTTCAGATATATCTTTGAGAAGCGCATAAACATATCCGGTCATCATTTCTGGACGATTATAGGAAACAAATGAACAATATTTGCACTTTGATTTACAAAACGGAATGTGTATATAAGCACTTTTTGTCATTTTTACATATTAGCATAAATAAACACATACAAAATGCTGACAGAGAAGTAGACAAATAGCAATTTTTATCAAAATAAATACTTTATATAAATAATGGGGGATTAAATATGAAAATAGATACATTTATCAATGCTGTCAGGAAGCTTGAAAGTAGAGCTTTAAGCCGCTCATTGTCTTCTAAAGAGCAAAGGCAATTAGAAGCATTTGTTGATACCGGCATTGAAACTATATCAAAACCGAGCAATATAGAAGTTTTTGGAACATCAAAAAATGTTGGAAAACATAAAATACCAAGATATATGTATCATTTAACAACAGAAAGTAATTACCAATCTATGCTTAAAGATGGTTATATAAAACCACACGCTTCTATTGACTCCCCTCCGTTTGTGTTTTTATTTGATATGAAAAATTTTACAAAATTTTGGAGAAAAACTCCGCAAGTTCAAGAACAACCAAGGACAACTTTATTAACTAATATGATTTTCGACGAAAAAGAAAATGTTGTATTATTAAAAATTCCAACCAAAGAACTCGACGCAAGAAAATTAAGATTGAGGCGTCAAAATCTTTGTCGTTCCGGACAAGGCGGCTTTACACAGCAATTGCAAAATTTCTCTAATAATCCTTATAAATTTACAACTCTGATGAAAATGATTAAATATATTTGTTCCGGAGAACCTGCTACTAAATCGCCATTGTACAATCAGCTAAAAGAAGCAATAGAATTCATGACTCCAGATGCTATTCCTATAGAAAAGGTCAAGCTTTTAGGTAAGACTACAATAAATAGGAATACTTTAGATAAAGCACATAACCAAACACTTGATGTACCTGAAATATGGAAAGCATTGACTTCTGGGAGCCCTGAATATAAAGCTTTTGAACAAATATTCCCCAAAAGCTCTATTCATCCAGCTTAATATAATTTGTGTCCCACCTTAAATCAATATACTTAACCTTTTTATTAAGCATTTTCACCTGTGGAAGAAGCGACGGTATTCTGTGGATTTTATCAAATGTTCCGGCGTTAAAGCTTCCCAATCTGATATTAACCGTAGGAATTTTCACATATACATCTTTTGGATTTCTATAGTCTATGTATTCAACAATTTCACCGGAGTCCATCTCAACAGTTGCTGCTAATTTTTTAAAATTATTGACTTTTGCTTTATCCCAGTTTCTGTAATCATCTCCGCTTCCATATGTAATAACCTTTACAGTTTTAAAATCCGGACTCAAAGGCATATAATCTCTTCCAATAAGCTTTCCATCAGCAGAGAAAAATGCAATAGGCGGTACATTAATATCCGGAGAAATTGTTATAAGCGGAGTTCTTTCAATTATAATAATCTGCAGCCTTGCAGGAAACCAGAAACGTCTTATGTAAACATCCCTTACCGGTTCAAGCTGCATTATACTTTTCTTAAGGTTATCTGTCTTAACAAGAAAAATCGGCTTTGTACAAACCTGATTTCTTCTAAGTGCAGATAGAATTTTTTGAGATGGCACAATCCTGTTATTAGTAATCTCAAGAGCAGGACTGCTCAAATTGTCAAAAGCATTTCTATGAAGCCGCCACTGCGGAAGTTTAAGGATTACAACACCTAAGAATATCAAAAATATTATTATAAACAAACGCCACAAAGCTCTCAACTGGCTTAAACGCCTTTGAGATTTTCGAACCTTTCTCTGCATTTTAGCCTGCTGCAGACGGCGGTTCTGGTGATATTTTGGATGCTGCATATCCTCATTTGACATTATTTATTCAATCCTACGCTGTTAAGTATCATTAAAACAAGATTGTCATAATCTATACCGCCAGCCTTTGCCTGAGCTGGTAAATCGCTTGTATCAGTCATACCCGGATTTGTATTAATTTCCAAGAAATAAGGTTTGTCATCTTTTACCATAAAATCAACCCTTGAAACACCGGAACAGCCTGTTTCTATATGAGCCTCAACAGCATACTTTTGTGTTAGTTCATAAGCTTCTTTTGAAAGTCCGGTTGCAGGAACGATAAATTCTGAAAGCCCTTTGGTGTACTTTGCATCAAAATCATACCACTCTGTTTTTGTCCTGATTTCTAAAATTTCAGTTGCAAATGGCTTGCCATCACGCTCCAAAACTCCTACAGTAACAAAGAAGCCATCGATAAATTCTTCAAGCAAAACTTCTGCATTATATTTACGGGCTTCTTTTACCGCGTCAAACAGCTCGCCATCGCAATTAACTTTACTCATCCCATAGCTTGAACCTTCTGAAACAGGTTTTACCATTATAGGATATTCTAAATCCATAACCTTCTTCACCGGATTGTCACCAGGCAGCAAAAAAGCAGATTTTATAAGAGGTACATTTGTATTTTTAAGAATACGCTTTGTGAATTCTTTATTCATACAAATTGCACTGGCCATAACCCCGCAGCCTGTATAAGGAATTTTCATAATTTCTAAAACTCCCTGAATACATCCATCCTCACCGTATTTTCCGTGGAGGGTATTATAGGCATATTCAAAACCTTTTAAATCATTCATAATATTTTCAGAAACATCAACTATTTCAGCATTTGCATACCCTAAGCGTTTAAGAGCTGCAAGAATATTTTTTCCTGAGCGCAGTGAAACTTCGCGTTCAGAAGACATTCCGCCGCATAGTACAGCTATTTTTGCTTCTTTTGATATAGTATATTGCATAATTCTTCCTCTTTTTCTGTTTTATCCCCGATAAATATGATTTCCGGTCTTAATTCTATTGTATAAGTATCTTTTACAGCATTGTGCATCTTTACCATCATTTCCAGAACATCTTCTGATGTAGCGTCACCTTTATTAACAATAAAGTTAGCGTGCTTTTCCCAAATTTTAACATTCGGAGCTTCGAATTCTTTCACACCAGCTTTATCCAGCAATCTTCCGGCAGAATCATTCTCGGGATTTTTAAAAACGCTTCCAGCATTAGGGTTAGCTAAAGATGGCTGGACTGTTTTACGGAAAGTAAGATTTCTTTCCATCAATGCCTTGATATCCTCCAGAGGAGCACGTTTTAATTCAAATTCTGCATAAAGAAGTATGAACCTTTTATCGTGTAAAAGCGAGTGTCTGTATGAAAATTGCATATCCTCTTTATTTTTATAAACAACTTCTTTTGTTTCGCAATCAAAAAGACAGCAAGAAACAAGCGTATCTGCAACACACTGGCCATGTGCACCGGCATTCATATAAACAGCGCCGCCTATTGTACCGGGAAGCCCTATTAAAAACTCCAGACCGCTCAAAGATACTTCGCTAACGCTTTTTGCAAGCATCGGATCTTTTACGCCGCATTCTGCATATATTTTAGTTCCTCTTATCTCAAACTTCTTCATTTCAGTTGTAATAATTACATTACCGCTGTAGCCGTTTGAAGAAAAAAGAACATCCGAACAGCTTCCAAGAACTACATACTCATCCAGTTCTCTAAGAAGTGATGTAAGTTCTTCTAAAGTTTCCGGAAGGTAAAGTGTTTTAACCTTACCTCCTATTTTGTATGTTGTCAAATTTTTTATCTCAAAATTGTTTCTAATTTGCATAATTCTTTTCCCAGATTAGTAATTGTACCGGCACCAAGTCCGATTACAACGTCCCCCTTTTTCAAGCTTGGCATTAATTTTCGAGCCACATCCTGCATATTACCTGATACATATTCGCAAGATAACTCAGCTGCGAAATTTTCACCATTTATTCCCTCTATCGAATCTTCCGAAGCTGCATAAACATCAGTTACAATTACACGGCCGGCATTTTCAAAGGCTGTAAGAAACTCTTTCCACAAAGATTGAAGTCTTGTAAACCTATGAGGCTGAAAGACAGCAACAACATTTTCCTTACCGAATTTCGAAGCAGCAGCCTGCAATGCAGCCTTAATCTCAGTCGGATGGTGAGCATAATCATCATACACAGTAATTCCATTAAACTCGCAAACTTTCTGAAAACGTCTGCCCATACCTGTAAAGGGGGAAAAATATTGTGCTAAATTTTTTAACTCTACCCCTGCTTCATTTAGAGCTGCCACAACAGCAAGTGTGTTATAAACATTATGAATACCGGCCAGCTGCGTTTTTATAGTAGTAAGCAGACATCCGTTATGAAATATTTCAATAGTTTCACTGTCAACATTTTTTGCCGTATAGTCTGCATCTTTTAGCCCGAAAGTAATAAAATTTCCGCTAAGAAGTGCCGTTCCAGCATTGTCATTATTAATTAAAACCTTTTTAGATTGTACAATTTCCTGATTAAAAGTTTTTACTAAATCTGGCATACCATTCTTGTAATGATCGATATGATCCTCTTCTAAATTGTTAATTACAAGAATATCAGGCGAATATTTAACAATCGTACCGTCACTCTCATCTAATTCTGCTATAAAATGTTTTCCAGCCCGGTGTTGTGCATTAGTATTAATATCTGGAATAATTCCGCCATCTACAAAAGATGGTTCCAGTCCTGCTTTATCCAAAACAAAAGAAGCTAGTCCGCTCGTTGTGGTTTTTCCGTGAGTACCGGAAAAACCAATAAAGCACTTGCCACTCTGCTGAGCTGTTTTAGCAATTTCTTCTAATAAATCAGAGCGATGATAAACAGGAATACCAAGTTGTCTAGCCTTAACTAATTCCGGATTATTTTCTCTTATTGCCGTACTTATTACAACTATATCAGTATCATCAGATAAATTAGCCTCATTATGGCCAATCTTCACCTTTGCGCCTAATTCTCTTAACTTATCTATATATTTTGAATCAGCAATATCGGAGCCGGAAACAGTGTGCCCGTCTTCCAGCAAATATTTTGCAAGACCGCTCATCCCTATTCCGCCGATTGCTATAAAATGATATCTTCCCACCTTTAACCTCTCTAATTCAGAGATTATTATAGTATAAATACAGGTGTATTTACAAGTCTGGAAAATTAAGATATTACATTATATTCTCGCGCATATTTTGCGATAATATCCACAGCTCTTTCTATTTGCTCAAAATTTAAATCTTTCATAGCGCATAACCTCATACGACATTCTTTTCTTCTAACAGCCGGATAAGTAACAATATTGACATAAACTCCGTTTCTACGGAGTTTGTCATATAATTCAAACAATACAGGCTCGCTATAAATCATAACAGGAATTACAGCAGACTGAGAGTTTCCAATATCAAATCCTTTTTCAGAAAGCTTTTGCTTCAAGTAATTTATATTTTCCCATAACTTTTCCCTGCCTGCATTATCTGAAGCAAGCAGTTTGAACACTTCGTTTAAGCCCCCTGCAACAGATGCTGGAAGTGCCGTCGAGAAAAAATAACTTCTAGCATATAGCCTCAAATATTGAACAACATTTCTTGATGCTGCACAATAACCCCCTAGTCCGCCCGGGCCTTTACTAAGCATTCCGACGTTCAAATCAATTTTTCCTGTAACCCCGAAATGTTCTGCAGTTCCTCTTCCTGTTTTCCCAACAACTCCAACCCCGTGAGCATCGTCCACCATAACTCTACAGCGGTATTTTTGAGCAAGTTCAACAATTTTATCAAGAGGTGCCATATCTCCATCCATCGAAAATACACCGTCAGTTATTATCAATCGTCCTGTTTTCTCTTCCGGCAAGCGGGATAAAATTCGCTCTAAATATCTCATATCTTTGTGGGGATAAACTTTAATATCTGCACCTGAAAGCATGCACCCGTCAAAAATTGAAGCATGATTTGCTGCATCATTAATTACTACATCGTTTTTGCTGCAAAGAGCTGATACAATACCAACATTTGCACCATATCCGCTAGGAAACACTATTGAATCTTCAACCCCGTAAAATTCTGCAATTCTGCCTTCCAATTCTTTATGTATATCAGTAATACCAGCATAATTAGATACAGCTCCCATACCATACCCGAACTCTTCTAGGGCCTGTCTTGCACCATCCATAACCTGAGGATGAGTAGAAAGATTAAGATAAGAATTAGAGCCTAGCATTATTACATTATGAATTTTTCCATCTTTCTCTCTAATGTCGGATTCAGGACTGACTTTATTCATAGTAACCATACCTAAAGCTTCATTACCTGTCATAATTCCGCTGGATAGAACTTCATCAAGCCTGTCAGTCTTTGCCAAAATATCCTCGCCTTGCAATGTATCAACAAAGTTTTCAAACTTTAAATTCATAAACTTTTTGCTTTTCTCTAAATCTAACACGCCATATCCCCTATAACCAAATGTGTGTTAGTATTCTAGTTGAAGCTAAAAATTTTTCATATTAGATAGTAAGGTAAAATATCTTCGACTTACAGGTCATCCCCCTTGCCTATTGCCCAGCGGAAACCAAACGTTAAAGCTACACCGTTTCTACCGCCGTTACGAACCATAGCCTGAGCAAAACCTGTGAAACGGTCTTTCCAGTTGCGCTGTAAACCGACACCATACTCTACATAAGGATCTACACTCATTTTTGGTAAAATAACATCATTGGCGCGAACTTTTGAAGAGTTCAATACATTCCAAACCATACCGACACTCGCATAAGGCTGCCAACCGTTCTTTAGATTGGTTACAAACTTCAACTGAGGATTTATCTGGAATGTATGCAAAGGGTCGCTGTCGATTTTTACTCCGGCAGCATTCGTATAATCAAAGGTATTTACAAATGAATAGTTCATAAACAAAATTGGTTGTAAGATATATTTACCATTCTTAAACTCAAAGTTATAACCGCTCTTTGAGCCAATGCCGGCCAGAAGTGCTGTAAAGTCTTCATTGCCATACATTGTTTTGCTGCTGCCGACATTGGCTCCGGCGGTTGCGGTCAAGGCCGTAAAGAAATTGCCTTTGTAGAATGTTTCGGTTAACCCCAGCACTCCGCCGTTTAATGTCGTATCGACCCCATCATAGCTCAATTGTGAACCGTTATAACCGCCATAAATCGATTGGACATTATACCACCCGCGTTTCAGTTCTTTAAAATTGCTGTCAAAACCGACCAGAGTGCCATAAGTAATAGCATCTACGTCTGGCCCGTTATTAAGATTGATTGTTTCAAAACTCGTAAATGGTTTGACCCAGAAACCTTTGTTTATCATTTCAAACTCGGAATTATATTGTGGTGTATCTGTTCTTACGTCATATCGTGATGCGGAAATAGCATTCACCCCATTATTTACCCCGGCATACCGATTGTTATTTATGATTGCTATTCGTTGCTGGAATGGTAATTGGGAGAACAAATCCATATGCTGGAACGCAAATCGGACAGTTTCATTGATTACTGCCTGACTGCCGGCCTGATTCGCTACCGGAGTGGATAATACGGAAGGGTTAAAACTATCAGAGGAGTTTTGACCGCCGCGATTGAATACAAAATATCCGCCATCTGCTCGGTTATCATAATTTACATTGTATTTATATATTGGTGTATAAGCTGTCTGATATTTGTCCGGAAGTTCTCCGGTTCCATTCAAGACATTATCTTTCAAACCCTCTTCGGCAAAGAATATTTCTGCGCTGTCGCCTTTAGAATCCGATAATAAATTCATACCGGATACTATAAGGTCGCCATTATGCTCGCCATAACCATTGGAAGTAAATCTATCCATTGTTTCATTTGCAAGATCTACATCAACTACCATTTTAGTATTATTTGAGAGGGTAAAATTATTAACGTCATAAGTATGGATACTGTCATTTACTGTATTCAAGGTGGTTTGACCGACAGTCAAATCAGCATCATACATATCATTGAGCATATAAAATGCTGTATTGTCTATATTATCCCCGGTTATATTGACTTTATAACTCTCCGGCGCCATTATGCTCTCTAAGCTAGCTGGTTGCGGCTCTGCTTCACCGCGGATATTATCGGCCATAACAAACTTACCGCCGTTTTTCATTTCAAAGTTGATGGTCGAACCATACCCTGCATAAATTGCATTATCATCTCGTTCACCATTGGCTTCTGTATAATTACCGCTAAAGACAGAAGTATATCCGTCTTTGGCTACTATATTAAGGTCTGTTGATGTTGCAATAGCTCCGCCGCCAGCCATTGCATATTCGCCGTCTGCTTTTGCATAGTTACCGTAAAATGAAGAGTTAACTATACCGGTTCCGCTGACAAGTTTCTCTTCATCATAATCCCATTCACCAATTAAATCGTTATTAAAAATAGCGCCACCTACTGCAACATCTCCGCTTTGTACGTTATTTCCAATAAAGTTGCCGGTAATGTTTTTTATTTCTCCATAAGAATTAGCTATCGCACCGCCATAGGCATATTCCCCAGAAGCGTAGTTACCGATGAAGTTTCCGGTAATATTACCAATACTAGCATTATTAGCAATTGCACCACCCATACCAGTTGTGCTTATGTCATACAATGCAAGCGATTCAGGCTCAGCCTCAGACAAAGCCACTGCAGAATTACCTATAAAATTACCGCTTATATTGAAGGCAGCTTCAGAATACTCTGCCTCTGAAGATTCTAAAACGCTTTCCGGATTAGGTGTCACTCTATTATAAATAGCTCCACCTGCAGCATTATGTGCATCCCGTGCACTATTGCCTATAAAATTTCCCGAAATTTCTGAAAATTTTCCACCATTAAAGATTGCACCACCCAAGCTAGCGCTATTAGCAATAAAGTTGCCTTTTATATTCTTAATAAAATCTATATTATAAATAGCACCGCCCATAACATCATCATTCTCTACAAAATCACCATTTACGTCTTCAATATAAGAAGACCCAACAAGTGGTTCTTGCAGGTTGGAAGCGTCATATCTTGCTGTAATAGTTGTTTTTCCTTCGGTAGGATTAAAAATTTCCTCAAATGCTCCATAATCAGCCCACTCAAAGTATTTCACATCACTACCGGAACCATATTCTTTTTGCGCCAAATCCACACGGTAATAAACAGGCTCCATTCTGTTTAATTCTGAATTCCACTCAAACTTAGTTATTGTATTTTCACCCTTCTCATCCACACGTGTAAGTGTATATCCGGAAGATAAATCCTGTGCTTCAGCAGTAGATGACAGAGTAAGCAATATTGCACATGCAGCCAGAGATAAACGCTTAAATCCGCTCATAGAGAGCGTTTTAGCCCCCCCCCCCTACTATTATACTGGGCGTTTTCACTGATTTTTTGTAACTTCCTTGCATAATTATCCTCGTTTCATATCCTATATTTTCTTAATTCCACAGAATTAAAAATTTATAACAAATATATTAGACAAGTGTTACAAAAATTTACAAATCATTGAAAAACGATATGTTTTTAAGGTAATTAATAGATTTATCGCCGTAGTTTTTCGTTTTAATGAGTTCTAACCCTTCAAAGCCAATATCTTTTATTCCCTCTACTACTATAATTCCTCCGGTTACATTTTTTAGGATACTCTCATATAAGTTACTCATATATGGGGGATCGATATATACTACATCATAAACCTTATCCAGTCTGGTTATTAATTTAGAGCTATCTCCTATTTTTAAATCAGGTTTCAACCCGAGCTGGTTATAATTTTTTCTTATAATCTCTGCCGCTTTTCTGTTTTTCTCGAAAACAGTTACACCCTCAAATCCGCGCGAAAGAGCCTCCAACCCCATTACCCCCGAGCCGCCAAAAACATCAAGAAAAGATTTACCCTCAAAATCTCCAAGTATTGAATATAAAGTATTAAAAACTCCCATCCTGACTTTTGATAAAGTAGGTCTTGTAATATTTTCGTCAGGAGCAGTAATTTTTCTCCCTTTATAGATTCCGGCAGTAATTATCATAATTCCAGTTTTTCAATCTTTACATTAAAAATACTTTCAATATCAACTCCATTAAGGATACTTGTTATTAAATCTTCCGGAGATATTTTCCCTTCAATATGTGATATTAGACCAAGTATTTTAATATTAGTATACTCCTCTATTACCCTCGGAATAGCATTTAATAGATTTTTCGGACAATCATCCTTAATATTATTTATAACCACACCTCTTATTTCCAGCCCTTTTTCCTGAGCAGTATAAATAGAAAGAAGTGTATCATTAATAGAATCCTCACGTGGTGTAACCACAAACAGGAGCGGAAGTTGGAGTTTTTTTACCAGATCAGCTGTCTGAACAGCAGGAGCAATCGGGCTTAAAATTCCGCAGTCACCATCGAGCAGTGTACAGTCGGATGTGCTTGAAATCCTTCCATACTCTCTTGAAATAAGCTCTACATCAATCGGTTCATTTTCAAGTTCAGATGCTATAAGCGGTTCTAAATCAGATTTATACAAATAAGAAAAATGAGTGTTGATATATGGATCAATTGTTTTTACATAAGTTAAATCAGGTGACTGCATAAAACCGTTACGTTCAATCCCGTTTGTTTGAATCGGCTTATAAACAGTTGTTGAGTATCCAAGACTTTGCATTGTTGCAGCAAGTCCTGCTGTCAAAAAAGTCTTACCCTCGCGGCGGTTTGATGATGTGATGTATAGATTTAACATAAATTTATATTAACATATTAATACAAAATCTGCACTGTTATATTTCTAGAGCGCTGTTTATTATCAAAATCCAGCAATACAACTTGCTGCCAGGTGCCTAAATTCAAAAGTCCGTCTTTTAAAGCTATATTAACAGAGCTCCCAACAATTGCAGCACGGACATGAGCGTAACCGTTACCATCGTGCCAGATTTCATCATGATGATACTCCGCGCCTGTTGGAGCAATTCTTTCAAGAGCCTCTTTTAAATCCTGTATAAGCCCCGTTTCATATTCAATAGTTGTAACAGCAGATGTACTGCCTTGAATTGATACACAAACTAGGGCATCCTTAAGTTCGTGCTGGTAAACACAATTCTGAACATGTTTTGTTATATTTATAATATCATTATTTCCCTGTGTATTTATTGTAAAATGTTCATTTATTACAGGCATATTTACTCCTCTATAACTTTGTACAGGCTCGATGCTTCCTGCACGCTTACATTTCCCGTTGGAATAACAATTACTTCCACTTTTTCCACTCTGTTTGAATACTCAATTTCAATAACATCACCAATTTTCAGCTGTTTAGCCGGTTTTGCAGGATTGCCATTAACAAGCACACGACCCATTTCAGAAACAGTGTTTGCAACAGTTCTTCTCTTAATTAGTCTTGAAACTTTTAAAAATTTATCTAATCTCATAGTTCTCTTATAATTTCTTTTACCAATTTTTTAAACTTTTCTTTTGCGGCTCCTGCGGCTTCAATAACATCAGCATGTGAAAGTCCTACAGTGCTCACACCGGCAGCTGAATTACATATACAGCTTAACCCTATAACTTTCATCCCTGCCCAGGAAGCTGTAATTGCCTCCGGTACAGTAGACATCCCCACAGCATCAGCACCTAGAATTCTAGCCATTTTCACCTCAGCAGGAGTTTCATATGAAGGGCCGGTAAGTGCTATATAAACACCTTTTTGTAAATCAATCCCAAGTTTTTTGCCGACTTTTTCTGCAAGTTCCACATACTCTTTAGAATAAACTTCACTCATATCAGGAAATCTTTCTCCCATAGAAGCGTCATTTGGCCCTATAAGGGGATTTACTCCCATATGATTAATATGGTCTGTTATAATCATCAAATCAGCAGGTTTAAAATCAGCATTAACTCCACCCGCAGCATTTGTAACAATTAGAGTCTTAACTCCGATTTTCTTCATAACTTTCACAGGGAATACAACTTTTTGTATTGGATGTCCTTCATAAAAATGAAAACGTCCCTGCATCATAACAACATTCTTGCCGTTAATTTCTGCAAATACAAGTCTGCTCTTATGTCCCGAAATTGTAGAAGTTTCAAATCCTGGAATTTCCGAATATGGAATAGAAATTTTACAGAACTCATCTGCTAAATCACCAAGCCCAGAACCAAGTATTATACCAATCTCAGGTTTAAAATCTCCTATTTTTTCCTCAATAAATTTTACTGCACTATCTAACATCACACTAAATCTCCCAAAAGGTATTCTACAACAAACATAACACCTAAAAACATTTTCATAACGATTGTTTACAAAACTAAATATCTAAATAGTGCTATTTGCCTGTTACATTAAAAGCAAATAATTACTAAAATTTTTGTATGGCAAATAGCACTATAGAAATACTTATTAACAATATAAAGCATTTTCGAAGTCTGAAAAATCTCACTCAAGAAAAACTTAGTGAAATTTCTGGTATTTCGAAAGATTATTTGTCAGAAATTGAGCGTGGGAAAAAAACTCCAAGCATTAAACGTTTGATAAAAATTGCGGAAGCATTAGACATAGATGTTTATAAATTTTTTATTCGCAACTAGTCATCAACTATTACTTCATCATAATTAAGTGGAGTTATTTTTGAAATATTTGACATATATTAAACGAAATCTCGTATTAGCATATGAGAAAGATATCTCAACAGACTATTTGTCTGAAATCGAGTGCGGCAAGAAAATTCCGCGTTGGGATAAACTTGATGCTATAGCAAATGCGCTTGAAATCGAAACCTATAAATTGGTTATGAAGCCCAAGTCTTCATAACCAATTTTCACATTTAACCCTAGAACATCAGTCTGAACAGTAAAAATCTCTTATTCAATTTCTCTGAGAATTTCTTAAGGTTTGCAACTGTTTCTGATGTATCTTCTACAATTTGTTTTAACCCTTCTTTATCTCCATCTTCACCATTAATTGTTTCCAGGGCTGAAGAAACTTCACACATTGTTACATTAAGGTTATCAATAGAAGTTTCAATCTTCGTCTTAAGGTTTTCATCTTTTGTCATCTTGTTCACAGAAGTTGAAATTTCATTCAAATTAGTCATAACTGCATTTAAGTCTTCACCAAAAGCTTTAGCATCAACTGCCCCGAGAATTGGAGTCAGCTGTTTAGAAAGATTTGAAATAGATTCTGCTGTATCATACATCATCGGTTTGAACTTCTCATCTCCAATAATTCCGTTGATATTAGTCGCAAGTTTATTAAAGTTTGTAGAAACATCGCTCATCATCCACAGAACAGCATCTATATCGTTTCTTGAAGTTTCTATGAGCTTTTCAGTCTTAGCAAGTGTAGTTGTTGCCTGAGCTGTCAAGTCTTTAAAATTAGTAACAGACTGTCTGATTTCTGCAATCATACTATCATTCAGCAATTCATTAATAATTCGGTTTGTTTCTGTTAAAGATTCTGCTGCTTTGTACTGCAAATCCATAAAATCAGCAATTCTCATAGGCTCAATTATAGTATATGGAGAAGTTTGCTGAGGATATGGAAGCGGAGCATTATCCAGCGGAGCGATTCTCAATTTTTTAACTCCATCCTCTGTAACAATCTTACCGGTCATAAAGTGAGGTATGATAAGTCCCGGAAGATTTACCACATAGTCTACCTTATAAGCATAATTTGTCTTTATATAGTCCTTTAACTCATCTGGAACAAGCTTCGCAGTCATTATCTGGGATTTCTTAACATTACCTACATCATAATATTTATCATCTAATTTAATCTCAACCGGAGCATCATTTGATAAAAGCTCTTTTCCAATAACAGGAATAAACACTGAACGAACTCTTGGCGGTGTGATTTCCAAAAACTGTTCGCCAATCAGCCCTGACTGCTGTATAGACAGCATTGATGCCTTTGGTATTGTAATCCCCGGTTCTGTAATAACAAATTTCATCTTTACATAACTTGATTCGCCATCAACAACCGGTATAATTTCTTCCACCTGTCCAACACGGAGTCCCATCATTTGAACACCGGAGCCCGGACGCATTCCATTTACATCCTTAAAATGGACTTCAATTCGTTCTGCTGAAGAAAAAGAACGCCCCTTTATCCACAAAACAGTAAATAGAAGTATAATCAATGCTACAAGTGTTAATATTCCTACTTTAAATGATGGTGACATTTTCATTTGTTATATTTCCTTTTTGTTAATAATAATTTCTTTGTTTGACTAACCCAGCATTTTCATAGGGCCGTCGATTGAAGCAGTGACGAACTGTTTAGTATATGGAGTTTTTTGTTCCATTAGCTCCTCAGGAGTCCCTTCAAAAACTGCATGTCCATTATACAACATCAAAACAGAATCGGCTGTTCTTCTTATTGTTGACATCTGGTGAGTTACAACAATAGAAGCGGCATTTGTTTCATTCTTCAAACGAACAATATAATCTTCTATAAGTGTAGATGAAATTGGATCCAGACCTGCTGTTGGTTCGTCATAAAGTATTATTTTAGGCTCGGTAACAATTGCACGGGCAAAGCTTACACGTTTCTGCATACCGCCTGATAACTCTGATGGAAATTGTTCTTCAATACCTGAAAGTCCTACCAGCTCTAGTTTTTCTGCAACTATTTTTTCAAGTTCTTTTCTTGTATATTTACCCCTCAAATCTTTTCTCTCCTGCAATGCAAAAGATATGTTATCAAAGACGTTAAGCGAATCAAAAAGCGCTGAATACTGAAAAACCATTGCAATATCACCTCCGGAAGTATTTATTTCTCCAGAGTCTTTTTCAATTAATCCGCTTATAAGTTTTAACACAGTACTTTTACCGGAGCCGCTAAAACCTACTATAGATAAAATTTTTCCATCATCAACTTTGAATGAAATATCATCTAAAATAACTTTTTTATCGAATGATTTTATTAAGTTTTTAACTTCTATACCCATTTTTTCTTTCACCCTCAGGTACTAATAAAAGAACATTGCTGCAAAGATTAAATCCAGTATTACAATTGCAACAAAAGACCAGACGACAGCTTTTGTTGTTGCAATACCAACCCCCTTTGCACCATCTCTTGCTTCCATTCCGCAAGAACAGCTTATTAATGTTATTACAAAACCAAACGCCAGAGACTTTAGAATACACACATTTAAATCATGCATATTCAGACCGAACCATACAGAGTCAAAGTATGCCTTGTATGTAAGCCCTGAAGCCAGATTTGAAGCAACTGCACCGCCCAGAATACCAAACAGCGATGAAACAATTACAACAACCGGCATCATCAAGGTTCCCGCAATAACTCTCGGGGTAAACAGGTAATACACCGGATTTACCCTAAGAACTCTTATTGCATCAATCTGTTCCGTAACTTTCATTGTTGCAATTTCTGATGCAAGAGAAGAACCAATCATAGAAATTATTGCAAATCCTGCCATAATTACGCCTTCTTCCCTTACCATAAGAATTGAAACAAGCATACCAACATAATTTCCAGCGCCCTGTTTAACCATCTCTCCCGCAATCTGCATGGCAATAATTACAGATGTCATGCCGACAATAGACAATGTTATAGGCAGAGATGAAACACCAAAACGCGAAGCTTGCTCCATTATAGATTTGTACGTTGTTGGAAAGGTTTTTAATCCTTTAAAAAACTCTAAGCCCAATAGCGCAATGTTACCTAGAGTTGTAACAAACCCTTCCAATTCGGACAAAAACATCCTGTATATTTTATAAGTATACGTAGCCTTATAGTAAATTTTCATAAAATAACATTGCCTTGTGTTGTATTTTACCACATATTTGAATTATTTTACAATTATTTTTTATTTATGCTAGAATTGAAGCAGGGAGTTATAAGAGGGAATTTATTTATGATGTATGGATTAATTTTAGCAGGCGGTTCAGGAAGCAGATTATGGCCTTTGTCAAGGGAATTATATCCAAAACAGCTTCTAAACATTCAAAACACTGAGAGTTTGCTGCAAGCAACTTTTGAAAGAGTTTCTGAATGCATGCCGGCTTCTAATATTATAAGTATGACAGGTGTAAAACATTTATCTAATGTTAAATATCAGCTTTCATCAATGTATGACAAGGCTGTAGTTTTATCAGAACCTATTTCGAAAAACACAGCACCGGCCATTGCGCTTGCTTCTAAATACATTATAGAAAAATTCAACATAGATCCCGTAATTCTCGTAGTACCTTCCGATCATATGATAAATAATACAGATAAATTTGTTATGACCGTTAAAGAAGGCGAAAAGATTGCAGAACTCGGCTACATTGTAACATTTGGTATAAAACCTTCTTACCCTGAAACAGGATATGGGTACATAAATGTTACAGACAAACATATTGAACGCGGTTATAAAGTAAATAAATTTGTAGAGAAACCAAATGAAAAACTTGCGCGTGAATATGTTTCAGCAGGTAATTACTACTGGAACAGCGGAATATTTATGTTCAAAGCGTCTGTGCTTCTGGAAGAACTGGCAAAAGCATCTCCTGAAATTTATTCAAAACTTTCCAACTTTGATTTTTCTGAATCAGATGAAATTCCGTTCACAGAGTATGACAAAATGCCTTCCATTTCTATTGATTATGCAGTTATGGAAAAATCTGATAAGATAGCACTCGTTAAGCTTGAAAGCGACTGGAATGATTTGGGCAGCTGGAAATCTATCTATGATGTAAGTCCTAAAGATAAAGACGGCAATGTAAAAATCGGTCATGTTTTAGATGAAGGTTCTAAAAACTCTCTTGTGTACTCATCATCAAAACTCGTTGCGACAATCGGACTTGAAGATGTTGTTGTTGTAGAAACTGAAGATGCAATTCTTGCGTGTAAATCTGATAAAACGCAGGATGTTAAAAAGATTTTTGAAACATTAAAAAAACAAAACGATGACACCCACCTTGTGCATAAAACTGTTTACAGACCATGGGGCTATTACACAGTACTTGCACAGGGCAATGGATTTTTAACAAAAATGATACAGGTAAATCCGGGGCAAAAATTATCTGTACAGTCGCATAACTTCAGAAGTGAGCACTGGGTGGTATTGGAAGGTATGGCAAAAGTTATTCTGGAAGGAAAAGAATTAATTCTTAGTCCCGGCCACAGTATTGATATACCTCTCCAAGCGGTACATTCACTCCAGAATCCGTACAAAGATAACCTAAAAATTATTGAAGTGCAAAAGGGTGACCCTCTGATTGAAGAAGATATTATCAGATACGAAGACATGTACGGAAGAGTATAAAACTATTGACATTGTGACTAATTTCAGTTAACATATACATATAGATTTTAAGGAGTGTGTATATGAAAATTAGCTCGATTAATGCGTATGGTCAGCGCAATATTTATCAGCAAAGAAAAGCTGTTCAGCATCCAAGCATTACTGTTCCAGAAGCCCCAAAACAGAGCGTTTCGTTTCAGGGGAAACAGAGTTTTGCAAAAGGCTTTGCCGGAATCGCAGGACTGCTCGGAACGGCTGGAGCGGTCGGAGGCATTCTAATTATGACTGGCGGACTTGGAGCAGCTGCTTTACCGTGGATACTGGGATATGGAGCTGCCAGCGCTGGTGCAGGAGCCGTCGTTGGACACCAGTTAGATAAAACAGAAGATAAAGATAAAGATAAGTAACAATTTTCGTGCTAAAATTTAAGCACAATGAAAAATTTCTACATAAAATCAATGGGATGTAAATCCAATCAGTTTGAAGGACAGATTGTTGCTCAAAAGCTAATTGAGGCTGGCTATCAGCAAGTTTCAAGTCTTAATCTTGCAGAAATTTATATACTCAATTCCTGCTCTGTAACCCAAACCAGCGATAACGAAGCAATGTATCTTTTAAGACACGCTCACAGTCTGGGTTTGAAAACAATTCTGACAGGTTGTATTGCGCAGATAGAAAAAGAAAAGCTTTTGGAAGAGCCATATATTGATTATGTTTATGGCAACGAGGATAAATTTCGCTTAGCAAATTTGATTTTACAGGACGAAGTGTTTTCCGTAAAAGATCTTATGCAGTCTACAGATTTCTGCAAAGTAACTCTTAATGATACAACCAAAACCCGAATAAGCCTAAAAATTCAAGATGGTTGTGATAACAGATGTTCATATTGTATTATTCCATACGGGCGAGGGAAATCAAGAAGCGCTGATTCTGATTTTATTATTAATGAAATAAATCGTTATTCTGACTTAGGGTATAAAGAAGTTATCTTAACAGGCATTCATATTGGTCTGTGGGGTGATAAGAATATACTTCCTCTGCTAAAAGAAATCGAAACAAAAACCTCAATACCGCGCTATCGTCTAGGTTCTCTAAATCCGCATGAAATTACACCTGAATTACTAACTTTTTTGCAGAACAGTGAAAAATTCTGTCCGCATTTCCATTTATCATTACAATCTGCCTGCAATAGAACATTAAAACGTATGAACAGGCACTATACAGTAGAATACTATTTAGACCAGATTGAAGATATTGTATCCAGATTTGATAAACCTTTTTTGGGCAGCGATATTATTGCAGGGTTTGCAGGTGAAACAGAGGATGATTTTCAAACAACAGTAGAAAATCTGAACAAGTCAAAATTAAGCCAGATACATACATTTCCATATTCAATCAGAAAGGGAACCATTGCCGAAAAAATGGAAGGTCATTTGCCGGATAAGATTAAAGAAGAGCGAGCAGGGATTATAAAAAAAATTTCAGCAGAAAAAATCAATACTTTTCTCAAATCTAACATTGGTTCAGAACAGGAAGTTTTGATTGAAAAACGTCCGGCTAAGAACGGTAAATTCAAAGGTGTTACAAGGAACTATATAACAGTACAGCTCGAAGATGGCGAGTTTAACTCTCTCAAAAAAATTATACTTACAAAAGAAAATATTGTTTGCCCGAAAAAAATTTTGTGATAATATAAAATAATTATTATTGGAGTAGGAAAATTATGATTACAATAAAAGACGTAGAACACGTAGCAAAATTGGCACGCTTGGAATTAACGGAAGAAGAAAAAGAAAAGTTTACAAAGCAGCTGGGCGATGTATTAAAACACGTTGATGCAATGAACGAAGTTGATACATCAAACGTTGAACCAATGGCTCACGCTATTGACTTTGTAAATGTAATGAGAGAAGACGAAGTATATTACGAACAAACAAAAGAAGAACTTATGAAAAACGCTCCGGATGAGGAAAACGGATTTTTCAGAGTTCCAAAAATTAATTAGTTAAAGAGGGCTTCTTGCCCTCTTTTTTTTGTTGCATTTCTTCCGGATACGGGATAGGGAGAGTTAATAATATTAGGGAGTTTCAACTATGACAAAATATATTTTTATTACAGGCGGTGTTGTAAGTTCATTGGGAAAAGGTATTATCGGCGCATCATTAGGGAAATTACTCAGAGCAAGAGGTTATTCTGTTGCTATACAAAAATTTGACCCGTACATAAATGTTGATCCGGGAACAATGAGCCCTTTTCAACACGGAGAAGTATTTGTAACTGATGACGGAGCTGAAACAGATTTAGACTTAGGTCATTATGAAAGATTTATTGATACAAATTTTTCACAATTAAGCAATGTAACCTCAGGAAGTGTATACCAGACTGTTATTCAAAAAGAACGCAGAGGAGATTATCTTGGAGCCACTGTACAGGTAATTCCGCACATAACAAATGAAATTAAATCAAGATTGGTAAAGGCTCAAAAACATTTCAAACCGGATTTTCAAATCATTGAAATCGGCGGTACAATCGGTGATATAGAGGGTTTGCCGTTTATCGAATCAGTAAGGCAGTTCAAAACAGAAGCCGGAATTGGCAATGCGATAAACATTCACTGTACATTGCTTCCTTATCTTCCAACCTCTGGAGAATTAAAAACTAAACCTTCACAGCACAGTGTAAGTCTTTTGAGGAGCTACGGTTTGCAGCCGGAAATTCTTGTTTGCAGAACTTCTAAACCAATTCCAAAAACAGAAAAAGACAAGCTTGCTTTGTTCTGCTCGGTTTCTAAAGAAGCTGTAATTGAATGCAGAGATATGAAGAGTATTTATGAAGTTCCTCTTGCACTTGAAGAACAAAAGTTTGCTGATGTTGTATTGAAACTTTTACAGGTTGCTGAAAGAAAAGCAGACTTAACCGGATGGCGCGAACTTGTTGATAAAATTAACCATCCATCCGGCACCATCAAAATTGCAATAGCAGGAAAATACACAAAGCTTTCTGATGCTTATATATCAGTTGTGGAATCTATCAAACATGCCGGATATGCTGACAATGTCAAAACCGAAATTAAATGGATAAATTCAGAAGATTGCGTTGACGGGGGTAAGTGTAAGGAACTTTTAAGCGACGTTGACGGAGTGGTTGTACCTGGAGGATTCGGTATCAGGGGGATTGAAGGTAAATTAAACGTTATAAAATATGCAAGAGAAAATAACATACCATTCTTAGGAATTTGTCTTGGTATGCAGTGTGCTGTTATTGAATATGCAAGAAATGCAGCCGGACTAAAAGGAGCCAACTCTACTGAATTTGATGAAAATACAGCTGTTCCTGTAATTGATTTAATGACAGAACAAAAAAATGTTAAGGGTTATGGCGGTACAATGAGGTTAGGTGCATATGACTGCAACTTAAAAAAAGGTACAAGGGCACAGGAAGTATACAGTGCAAACAAGATTTCTGAACGTCATAGACATAGATATGAAGTTAATACTGACTACATAGAACAGCTCAAAAAAGCCGGACTAGTATTTTCAGGGATGTCACCGGACGGAATGCTCTCAGAAATAGTTGAGCTTCCTCATCTTGATTGGTTCGTTGCATGCCAGTTCCATCCGGAATTTAAATCAAGACCGGAAAGACCGCACCCTTTGTTCAAAGGTCTTATAGATGCTGTTATGAAACAAAAGTCAGCTAAGGCGTAAAAATGCCTCAATCTTTGCACTAATTGAATTTGAAGCATAGTCATCAATATCGACATATAGTCCATTGTACTTATCTGCCAGATATTTAGCAAGCTGTGACTTTGCGCAAAAAGCCTGTGCATAAAATACTGTTGGAACATTTTCATCTACATACATTTCCAAATCCAAATCCGCAGGTGTACCTGCTTCAACACATCTTGTCCAGCCGTATACGTGAGTTGTGTCAGGAAAAAGTTTCAAGATTTCTAAATCATTTGGAGGCACTCCCCAAAACCCAAATTCTGCAGGAATTTGGGGTAAAATCTGATCTACAGCATCGATTATATTGCCTGTTATTCGCGTAATCTTATCATATAAAGGTAAATTGCTTGTACAAATTTTTAACTCTCTTTTCGGTTCCAACTCCTCAAATATAGTCTGTATTACATTAAATCCCATATCTGCAAGAATTTTTGATGCAAACCAGCCGCTATCACATTTATCTTTACCAATAGGTGCTAAAATCAAATCCGGTTTTAGAAACATTGCATTATCTATAATATTTCTTATAATTTTGCAATATGATTCGGGCAAAATATTTGTTTTGGGGTAATAAAAATCTATATCCAAATCAATCCATTCGGCGTTTGGATAATCTTTTTTAGTCTTTTCTATAATATCAGGGTGCGGGTAACCCCAGAAACCTATTTTTGTTATACTTGCCATAGTTTTTATGATAACACAAAACAAGGAGAAAATTTGATTATGATAAAACAAAGTGATATAATTAGTGTTAGAAACACAATTACTAATGAGGAGTATAAAATGAGCGATAATATACAAATAAAAGAAGTTAACGGAGTTGATATAGTACAATATCAGCCAAAAGGCGTTTGCTGTAAGATGATGCAAATGCGAATAAAAGACAATATTATTCAGGATGTTGAATTTGTTGGCGGGTGCAATGGAAACCTCAGCGGCATTGGAGTTCTCGTAAAAGGTATGAATATTAATGATATTGTTCCTAAATTAAGCGGTATACCTTGCGGAGCCAGACCTACCAGTTGCCCTGACCAATTAACAAAAGGTATTCAAGCATACTTAGAAGCGAAACGCGTAAATGTGGCAGAGAAAGTGTGACATACCAGCTAACAAAACTTAAATGGAGTCAAGATGCATAATATAACATTAATAAAAGGGGACGGAATCGGCCCGGAAATTACAGATGCAGTTGTAAAAATAATCAAAGCTGCCGGAGTTGATATTGTCTGGGACATCCAGACAGCAGGAGCAGACGTAATTGAAAAAGAAGGAGTTCCGCTTCCGCAAAGGGTAATCGACTCGGTAAAAAGAAACAAAATTGCGTTAAAGTCACCGGTTACAACCCCTATTGGCAGAGGTTTCCGCTCGGTTAATGTACAATTAAGGAAAGAACTTGATCTTTATGCTAATCTGCGTCCCTGCTATAATCTTCCAAACATAGAAACCAGATATGAAAATGTTGATATAGTTGTTGTAAGGGAAAATACAGAAGATTTATACGCCGGAATTGAAAGACAGGTAGATGAAAACACAGCTGAAAGCATAAAAATCATTACCCGGGCAGCATCTGAAAGAATAGCTGAATTTGCCTTTGATTATGCTGTTAAGAATAATAGAAAAGAAGTTTGTGTTGTTACAAAAGCAAATATCTGCAAGCTTTCTGACGGATTATTTTTGGATTGTGCCAGAAAAATTGCGAAAAAATATCCAAACATCGGTTTCAGAGAAATTCTGGTTGATAATTGCTGTATGCAATTAGTACAAAATCCTAACCAGTTTGATACCCTTCTTTTACCAAACCTATATGGTGACATTGTTTCAGATTTATGCGCCGGTCTTGTCGGCGGGCTTGGTATTGCTCAGGGCGCAAATATCGGAAAAGATTATGCGGTATTTGAACCGGTTCACGGTTCTGCACCTGATATAGCCGGACAAGATAAAGCAAATCCAACAGCAATGCTTATGTCTGCAATTGAGATGCTTAATTTTATAGGAGAAACAACTGCCGCTGCAAAAATTAAGTCAGCATTATTTGAAACACTTAAATCAGGTATTAAAACTGCTGATATAGGCGGAAATGCTTCTTGCAGCGAATTCACAAATGCTGTTGTTCAAAGATTATAATCTTTATCAAAGACATATAAATATATAATGCCTGTAAGTGATACATAGAAAAGCAGTTCAGCACTTTCTTCAAAAAGAGTATTTGCAAATACACTTTCAGCGATTACACCAAGCAGCATACCAGATAGCATAAGCAATATATTCCAAACAGGCAGTTTGATATTCTTCAACATTTCCCAAGCAGTCAGGAATAGTTTGTTTTTTAAGAAATAAAAAGCAACATATGCAATAAACAGCCCGTAAATCGGATGATAAAGCCAGCCAAATTTAATCTGATCCCAGGTATAAAATTCATTGATTTCCCCGGGTATTGCAAAAAATACGGTTCTGAAACAATTTACCTCTCTTATAGCAAGAACTGCTATAATCATTGCTACAAAATAAAAAAACTTTTTATTATCTTTTGCCATTAGAGCAAAAATAAATCCTAAAAATAAAACTATAAGCTGCAAATTTTCCAATACACCATTTTCAAAACCATATGATTCAGGTAAAAACATCACGCAAGGTGCAATCGCAAGCGCAGCTATGATTGCTGCGATTGTTACATTATACACTTTAAAATTTAAGTGCATACAAATAAAATCTTTAATATTTTTTAGCATTCTCTTAATTCCAATATATCATTCCATTATACCACAAAAAGGTAATTATGAAATATTGTTTCTTAGTTTTTTTACAAAACTATTCAATCTTTCCATAGCAGTTTTAAGATTATCCAGAGAGTATGCATAAGATATTCTTAAGAACCCCTCTCCGCTTGCCCCAAAAGCATTTCCAGGAACGGCTGCAACTCGTTCTTCTTCTAGAAATCTTGTTGCAAATTCTTCACTGGACATTCCAAATTCTTTTATGCATGGAAAAACATAGAAAGCTCCAAAAGGTTCAAAGCACTCAAGCCCCATTTCTTTAAATGCATTCAAAAGAAATCTTCGTCTTTGATTATAAGCCTGCCTCATTGTTTTTACATCATCATCCCCGTTTTTTAAAGCCTCTACCGCAGCATACTGGCTTGTTGTCGGTGCACACATTATTGCAAATTGATGAATTTTTGTCATCTGCTTTATAATCTCTTTTGGTCCGCAGGCATAACCAAGACGCCATCCGGTCATTGCATAAGCTTTTGAAAACCCGTCGATAAGAATAGTACGTTCTTTCATTCCTTCAAGGCTTGCAATGGAAACATGTTCACCTTTATATGTAAGAGCTCCATAAATTTCATCAGACATTACATACAGGTCATATTTTCTGATAAGCTCTGCAATCTTTTCTAAATCCTCACGCTCCATGATTGCACCGGTCGGATTATTAGGAAAAGGAAGTATCAAAACCTTACTCTTATCAGTAATAACATCTTCCAATTCTTCGGCTGTAAGACGGAATTCATTTTCTGCTTTCAAATCAATAATAACAGGTTTTGCACCAGCAAGGATCGCACATGGTTCATACGAAACATACGAAGGCTGCGGAATTATAACCTCATCGCCCGGATTAATCATTGCCCTTAAACCAATATCAATAGCTTCCGAACCGCCAACTGTTACAATAACTTCATCCGCAGGATTATACACAATTCCCTGTTTTCTTTTCTGGTAATTGCAGATTTCCTCTCTTAATTCTTTTAATCCGGCATTTGAGGTGTAAAATGTTTTTCCTTTTTCCAGCGCATAAATACCCTCATCGCGAATATGCCATGGTGTGTCAAAATCAGGCTCGCCAACACCTAAAGAAATGGCATCCTTCATTTCACTCACAATATCAAAAAACTTTCTTATTCCTGAAGGTTTTAAGCTTTGCACTGCATCAGAAAGAGGCTTCGTCATGGCGTAATTATCTCCCTTTCATCCTCATGTTTTTTATCATAAATTGTACCGTGATCCTTATATTTTTTAAGAATGAAATGCGTAGCAGTACTTAAAACACTGTCCAGAGTAGACAGCTTGTCAGATACAAATTTAGCAATTTCTTTTAAGGATTTTTCTTCCAGAGTTACAAGAAGATCAAACCCTCCTGAAATCAAATAAACAGACTTTACTTCCGGATAATTGTAAATTCTCTCTGCAATTTTATCAAACCCTTGCCCCCTCTGAGGAGTCACTTTTACTTCAATCAGAGCAGTTACCTTCTCAATAGATGTCTTGTCCCAGTTGATTAAAGTATGATATCCGCAAATAATCCCTTCTTGCTCAAGTTTAGAAAGTTCATTTGCGACATTTATTTCTTCTTCACCAAGAAGAACTGCCAGTTCATTAATTCCAATACGGCTGTTTTTTTCTACTATTGATAATAATTCATCTCTCATATTTTTCCTACTTTATAAAATTTGTATAAATTTTTTCTTCCTTCTGCGGCCTATTAATACCATTTTGTTTTCCGTTTTCTATGCACTTAAGAAGCCAGGCCATGTTTCGGCCTAAACTCCTCATAACTTGCAGACCTTCCAAATCTTGAAGCGCTTCATCTGCAACATGTCCGTGAATATTATTCCAATAGCCGGATGAAACAACAGGCATATTATTAATTGTAAAGTATTTATTCAAAACATCAAAGCTTGCAGTTGTACCAGATCTTCTAGCAGATGCAACCGCAGCTCCCGGTTTAAATTCAAAAGCATCCTTACCGGCATAAAAAGCTCTGTCTAAAAATGATAAAATTCTGCCTGTTGGATGGGCATAATAAACAGGAGTTCCGAAAATAAAACCGTCTGCTTCACCTGCCTTTTCTATAAATTCATTTACAAGCCCGTCTTCAAAAACACACTTACCAAGTTTTCTGCACGCTTGACAGCCGCAGCAATCACGTATTTCAGGATTTCCTAGCTGAAAGATTTCTGTTTCAATACCTTCTTGATTTAAAGTTTTTGCAGCTTCAGAGAGAGCTGTAAAAGTACATCCATTCTTGTGTGAACTTCCATTTAATAATAAAACTTTCATACTAACTCCTTATTTCCTATACTCGACAGCAGTTTGAATTGCCATATATCTAAATACATCAAACCCGTATTCAATGTATTCATTTCTTCTTTCCGTAAATAAGAAAGTATGGTGCCGATGGGGAGACTCGAACTCCCGACCTATTGATTACGAATCAATTGCTCTACCACCTGAGCCACATCGGCATTTGATGTTATTAGTATAGCATAAAAATTATCTCTTTAATACAACAATTACCCTTGTTTATATCACCATATGTATATATTTTTTTACATTCTATTGATATAGATTTATTATGTGTTAGTATTTAATCAAATTCGACTTGGCAAAGGAGTACGTATCGTGAAACCAATAAGCTTAATACTGGCAATAATGCTGACTCTTGTCATTATTCCATCAGCTAATGCACAAACCCCTATTGAGAGGTCTATTGATACGTACACACAAGAAATCCAGCAAGGGCCTAATAGTGCATTAGCTTACTCAAATCGTGCTTCAATGCGCTTTCTTAAACAAGATATTCAAGGAGCAATTCAAGACTTTGATAAAGCTATTGAGCTAAGCCCTAATAACCCGGAATTATACCTTAACAGAGGTTATATAAAACAGCTTATTAATGATCAGAATGGTGCAATGGCAGACTATAACAAAGCAATTGCAATAAACAAAAATTTTGCATATGCCTACAACAATAGAGGCGTATTAAAAGTTGCCATGAAAGATATTAATGGCGCTATGGAAGATTATGCAAAGGCTCTGGAAATCAACAAAAATTATTCGGATGTATATTATAACAGAGCTAATTTAAAATATATGCTCGACGATAACAAAGGGGCACTTGAAGATTATAATATCGCTATCGAATTAAATCCAAAAGATGCCGAAGCTTTCAATAATAGAGGTGTTGTAAAAAAACGAATGAATTTCAATGTAGGCGCTTTAAGCGACTATACTCAGGCTATAGCTTTGAACCCTAAAGACAGCATTGCATATGCTAACAGGGGACGCCTCAAAAAACTTTATTTTGATAATGAAGGAGCTGCCATTGATTTAGATCAGGCAATTGCACTTGCAGAAAATCAAACTTTCATAAAAAATGTTAAACCTTTATTATCAAATGAAAGCTATATTGCGGCAATACCGACAGTACGAGGAGTTGTACAAAGTTATACAGCTCCGGTACAAACGAAATCTGATAACAGAGTTGCAGAATTATCAACACCAAAAACTCAAATTAAACCAGCTGCACAGCAAATAGTTTCACAGAAAGAACCGGATGTTTCACAACAAATTGCATACCAGCAGCCACAAAAGCAGGCAATTTCGACAACAACTCAGCCTATCAGCGTAAAACCTAAACAAACTACTACAGCTCCACAAGAAAAAATTGCTTCTGGAACAATAAGTGCCGGAGTTGCTACAGTTCAAGTACCATCCGCACCTGTTATTACAACTACAGCTATAAAAAAGAACCCTACTACAAATGTTAAGCTAGCTGAAAGCTATTATATAAGAGGTTTGCAAAAATGTGTACTTAGAGATTTACAGGGCGCTATTGCAGACTTGAACAAAGCCATTGAAAACAATTCTAAATATGCAGATGCTTACTACTATAGAGCAGCAATCAGAAAAGAACTTGGAGATACAGAAGGCTTTAGAAAGGATTACTCTACTGCTATACAGATAAATCCATCTTTACAAGCATTCAATGATTCAAACTGCTTGTCACTGATTAGCGGATAAACCTCTACGCTTCCGGCGGGCCTTCCTTAGAAATTTTCTTTTTCCACGCTTCTACAATCTTGTTTATAATTATTTTTCTATCCTCTACTGAATATTTTTCATAATCTCTAGGCATATGAAAGTAGCTCCATGCAGCCCTTATATGTTCAGGAGTATCAATAGGATATTTTTTATTTACATTGTCAGCAAACTCTACGTCGCCATATTCATGTAAACCACGATTTTTATATACGTCATCTCTTTTTTCCATAAATACATAATATGCTATCATTTCTTTTTTTCATTGCCAGAAAGTAGTGTTTGACAGCCCTTATGCTAAAATGTTATAATTCGATTGTATGAAAAAGTGTTTTGCGATTTTATTTTTAGTTTTAACATTAACAATATGTACATTTGCCGCAGAACGTCCCCGTTGGGTATCTTTACCTATCAATGTTTATATTCCTGAATATGGCAACATGAGCAGACTCATGCATCAAGCTTTTATGTCCTGGCAGCAGCAGTCAAGATCTCTAGTACGTTTTAAATTTGTCGACAGCCCTGCAAATGCAAATATTGAGGTTGAATTTGTGGACTTTGTTGCTAATTGTAATGACGTGCATGCAGTAGGTTGTACAGAGATGATGACAAGAGGCGGACAATATTATAAAGCATATGTAACGATTGGAACCAAACAATATAAAAGAACTTATGAAAACGGCAGGCTTACACGTGCGCTTGTAACAAGACCTAAAGATAATATTTACGGTGTTATGCTTCATGAAGCTGGCCACGCAATCGGTTTAGGACATTCAGATAGCAGTAACAGTATAATGTACCCTTATGATTTACCAACAATGCAATATCTTACAGACGAAGATATGAGGCTCTTGTATAACAAGTATCATTAATATTATTGTGATTATCGAGTTAATTTATATACTTTTGTAAATAATTTTCAAAAATCAGACAATTTTGAATGTCCAGTGTATTTATATAAAATGACAAATTTTTGTAATAAAGGAATAATGTATGAATAGTGCAAAAATAAATGTAAATACTAATTATTATAGTACTAATTTTAAGCAATATCCGCCAAAAGCAATTACTAATACAATAGAACAATCTGCAAAAGCAGTACAAAATCATTTTAAAGAAACTGCCGCAGTTGGAGCAGGTTTAGCTCTTACAAGTTTGGGGGTAATTTCTGCAAAACCACAGACAGATGAAGAAGCAAAAAAAATGATTGAAGATATGCTTTTACCTGATAAAAAAGATTTACAATTATATAATCTTAATACGGAAAATTTTGAAATATACAAAACCTACATTCAAAATAATATTGATAAATTAAAATCCAATGATAACGAAACCTATGAATCACATTTATATGCCATTTCCCTGATAGATGATTTAGCAGGAGATATTAATCAATATAATAAAGATATTATATTAAAGTTTGCTAATAGCGATATCTTACATAATTGTATTTTTGATAGAATGCTAGATATTATAACTCATATAGATAGTGAAGCAAAACAAAAAGTGTTTAACAAAGGTTTTATTATATTGGATGAAAAAAGAAATGTAGTAACAGTATTAAGAAATGAAAAGGATAAATTTAGCATTAAAGATTACGAAGGACTATATACCCCCGGTTTCACCAATAAATCATTATATGCAGAGATAGACAATGTCGTAATGGAAAATAAGGATTTGCCTGCATATAATACATTAAGTGAATTGAATTCTGCAATAAATAATATAAGATAGTTGTAACATACAATTTTTTGCAACAGGTTTAAAAAGCTCAACCAACTGCACAGACTAACTGAGGTATTAAAATCTAGCTAACAAAAAAGCACCATCTGGTGCTTTTTGTTTAAATGGGGCGCCTGATGGGATTCGAACCCATGCATATCGGAACCACAATCCGAGGTCTTAACCGCTTGACGACAGGCGCCATATTTCCGACATATTTTAGTATAACAAATAAAGATTTTTTCGCAAGAGCCAAAAATAAAGACGCTTTAAAAAGCGTCTTTATTAATTATTAATTTATTCTCTGGAACATATATCCAATACCACGTGCCGTCAATATTAATTCAGGATTGGTTGGATCTGCTTCCAACTTAGAACGCAGCCGTGAAATATGCACATCAACAACTCTTGTGTCAATTCTATGATCTGCTGGATAAGACCATACGTGCTGTAATATTTCATTTCTGGAATACGCTTGACCGGAGTTATTAACTAACAACTCTAATAAGCTGAACTCCATCCCTGTTAAACGAATTCGTTCATTCTTTCTATAAACTTGACGTCTTGCTGTATCAATTTTTATAGCACCAGTTGTAATAATATTCTTACCACCTTTAGCACCAGCAGCTGATCCTGAAGCAGAAGATGATGAAGATGGAATAATCACATCCTTACTAATAGTTCTTCTTAATACAGCTTTCACACGAGCTTCTAACTCTTTTGGACTAAATGGTTTTATAACATAATCATCAGCACCAAGTTCCAGTCCGGTTATTCTTTCTGAAACATCGCCCAATGCTGTCAGAATTATAATCGGAACATCTGATGTTCTACGGATTTCTCTAGTTACTCCATAACCATCCATCTTTGGCATCATAACGTCTAACACCACTAAATCTGGATTTGTTTTGTTAAATACTTCAACAGCTTCCTCACCATCTTCAGCTGTTACAACGTCGTATCCGACCATCTTAAGACGAGTTTCTAAGATTCTTCTGATACTTGCTTCGTCATCAGCTACTAATATCTTTTGACGTGCTTCTCCTTCTGAACCCGTCTCTTGCAATTCTTCATTCTCTGCCATGCGACCACCTTTAACCTTGTAATTTACAAAAATTTGAAATTCTTAATATTTATACATATATCTTAATAGAATTTCAAGATTTTTGCAAGGGGTAATATTATAATAAAATTAATCTTTTTAGACACTTAATCCTGCTCTCCCAGACAATACACAAAATTTTCCAAGTTTATTAATATCATTTTGGAGGATTTTTTATGTATCGAGTTTTTTTAAGTTTATTAATTTTATCAGCAGCCCTATTAAACCCGCTGTTTGTTTTAGCCGAATCACGCACAATAGTAACAAGACGTCCTGTGTATAATAATCGTTTTAACAACAGACATTACCACAGACCGCCAAATAGATACTATAATAACAGACGTCCTTATTACAGACCAAATAATTTCTACAATAATGCTTATAATCAGAGAAGATTTTTCCATCCAAGAAGAAGTTCATTTTCTGACCTTAGCGCACTTGAACAATACACATTAAACAGGAATTTTACACGCGAAAGCGACCTGGAACGTTTACAAAGACTTGAAATGCAAGCATTTGGTGCTGTACAGCAAGGCGACATTAATACAAGGTACGATAACGTAAGAAATGCAATACTATCGCGACCTAAAAATAACTATCGTACATCTTTAATAAGAAATATTGGAAATTTCTTCGGAGGTCAACTTACCGGCTTTACGCCGTCATTTAATTCATCTTTTGATGATGACCCTTTTTTCTCCAGTAACTCAAGTTTTACGACTACACAATTTCCATCTACATTCGGAAGTACATCTACAACAGGATACTCCAGTCCTTTCGGCAAAGGCTATCGTGTCAATAACTTTGGAACAGGAAGCTCAACAGGTGTACATATTTTGGACTAAAGTCCTCTTTCAGGAAAAGCAGAGTTTGATTTAACTATCTCATAGTATTCATTCTTATCAATATTGACACCCATATTTTTAATATTGATTGTGAATTTCTTTTTCTTACTCTTTTTTAGTTTTGAAATATTATTGCCTGACAATTGAATTACCTTCTCCAACTTGAACAATTGTCGGCTTATGAGTCTTGATTTCTTCCGGCGTCAGTTCTGCATATGTAACAATGATAATCTTATCACCCGGCTGTGCTTTACGTGCAGCCGCACCATTTAAGCAGAAACATTTTGAACCTCTTGCACCTTTTATTGCATAGGTTTGAAATCTTTCTCCATTATTTATATTAAGGATTTCAACTTTTTCCCATTCCAGTATATTTGCTTTTTCTAAAAATTCTTCATCTATCGTTATTGAGCCAACGTAGTTTAAATTTGCATCTGTAACAGTTGCTCTGTGTATTTTTGAATTTAAAAAATGTCTTAACATATCTACCTCGCACATTTTATATTAGCATGGGGGTAAATAGAAATCCAGCATAACTATATATTATTGGGGAATGTTTTTTTACACCAGAGGTTTAAACTTAAATAAAAGGAGGTCAAAGTGTTAGATTTATTCATCCTGGAAACATGTCCATACTGTCGCAAGGTTATGTCATTTCTTGACGAAAAAGGAGTTAAGTACAATAAAGTTGATATTACAGACAAACCCTCAGAAGAAGCCTTAATTAAAATGGGCGGAAAAAGACAGGTACCGTTTTTGGTTGATACTGATAGAAACATACAGATGTATGAGTCAGATGATATTATTGAATATTTGAAAACGGTAATATAGGGCTGCAACCAACATGCGTAACACCTAAAGGCGGGCTTGGAGTCTTAATACATACTTGTAGTTGCACTAAACCAGCCGCCCAATGTCTACGTGCGTAGCATAAGGCAAACCCTCAGAGCGCACGACTCTGAGGGTCATTGAAAGGACCTTTATTATCTCTATTATTTTCTCTACGTTTACAAGTTTATTAAATCAGGTTCAAAGCTATAGAAGGCAATTGGTTAGCTGTTGATAACAGTGTTGCAGTTGCCTGCTGAAGAATCTGATATTTAATATAGTTTGAAGATTCAGTTGCTGCGTCAGCATCCTTAATTGTAGAAACAGCTTCGGTTAAGTTTTCTCTCTGAATATCTGTTGACTCAATTGCGGATTCTAAACGGTTCATGTAAGCACCGATTTTTGTACATCTAAGAGATACATTATCAATTGCTTCGTCAATGTAGTCAATGAATTCACGAGCAGATGAATCATTTCTATAAATTGCATTACACATATTTGTTATAGAAATAGAACTTCCGTCTTTTGTTTTATTGATAGTTGCATCACCATCAGCAGCTGTGATTACACCATTTTCTGCAAGAGCAGCTGCAAGTGCAGATTCATATGAGCCTGATTTATATATCAGATTTCCCTGAGCATCTTTTTTAGGGGTACCGTCAGGATTAAGCTCTCTTGCTCTATACTCATAAGTATCATCAGCTGTACTTGAGTTCAAATTGATATAGCCGCCTTTAGTCGTAGATTTGAATCCCATTATAACTGTAGACTTTGCGCTAGCAAAGAGGAATGCATCCATCTTGATAACACATCGTTTATCAGAATACAAACCTACCTGCAGGTTAATATCTTCAGTTCTTGAGCCATCCAATAGATATGCATCGTTAAAGTCAGTAATTTCACAAAGACGGTTAATTTCATCCATTCTCTGCTGAACTTCAAGACTGATAGCATCTAAAGAAGCAGAACCATAAGTACCGTTGGCGGCCTGCATGGTCAAATCTCTAATTCTCTGTAAATAATCGTTAATGATATCTAAAACACCTTCTTGAGTTGTTAACATATCCAATCCCATTTGAGCGTTTGTTTCAATGATATCGTAACCGCTTATTTTAGCTTCCATGCCGTTATAAACTGCATAACCGGCTGCGTCATCCGCTGCAGAGTTTATCTTGAAGCCGGTAGATAATCTCTCCATTGCTGTGTTCATGCCTTTGGTTGCATCTCTAAGATACTTTTGACATGTGAGGGATGACAAATTCGTGTTAATTGTAATCGTTGAAGTTGATCCCATAATAATTTCCTTTCAATAAATTATTTTGCCTTTCCCTTATATCTACGGCACTAATTTTTATAACTTTACAACTTTAGTTAGAGAATACTCCATATGGAGTAGATACAGAGTTTAAACCCTTATAAACAAAGGCTTTCAACAATCTTAAATCAGATAATATTTAATTTATTCTAATACTTTAGTTAGAGAAAATTACCCGACTTTCTTACCCGTCAGGGGAGTAAAATTCATCCATCTATTCTTATATTCTTATTTTTACAGGGAGGGTATTATGAATTTAGAACATTCAAAAACATTACAATGTCTGGTCAATGCATTTGCCGGCGAATCGCAGGCAAGAAACAGATATACATTCTTTTCAAAAGTAGCAAAGGAAGAAGGTTATGAACAAATAAGCGATATTTTTTTAGTTACTGCAGAAAATGAAAAAGAACATGCCAAGTTATTTTATAAACAAATTCCGGATTCAAAACACTTTCAGGTGAACGGAACTTATCCTTTTTCTTATGGTGATACATACAGTAATCTGATTGCTGCTGCAAGCGGCGAAAGAGAAGAGTGGGAAATTTTGTACAAAGAAGCTGCACAAATAGCTAAAGATGAAGGTTTTGATGAAATATCACGACTTTTTGCTAATATTGTTGAGATTGAAAAAAGACATTCCCACAGATTTGAAACACTTGCAGGGCTGCTAAAAGAAGGAGCATTGTTTAAGAAAGAGGAAGTTACACAATGGGTTTGCAGAAAATGCGGACATACCCAAATCGGAAAAGAAGCACCATGTAAGTGTCCGGTTTGCGACCATCCGCAAGGTTATTTCGAATTGTTTGTTGAAAAATTTTAAATACAAATCAAAAACTCCGTTTCCAAGTTTTGAAACGGGGTTTTTGATTTGTAAATCTTTTGTAATATATACCTATTTTGCCACATATTTTTGATATGATTTTTATGGAATTAAGTTTTGGAGTTTAAATAAATGAGGAAAGATTTTAAAACACTCTTATGTATATCCGCATTTGTCGGTGCAATGTCGTCTTGCATGGTTTTAGCTGCAGAGGATTTGGTTGTTGATCAATATACGAAACCTTCTGGCAATGAATACAATAGCATAACTGTTGAAACAGGCGGGAAATTACATACGGATATAAATCATAATATAAAGACCGGAATATTTACAAATAAAGATACTGTATGGAATCATGGTACTTTAACAACTAATACAATTGATAATGAAGTTAACTCAACCTTTGGGCAGGAAAATGGGCAGTGGGGTGCGTTAATTATTAATAACGGCGGAACAAATGCCGGCTTAATCCAGCAGGAAAGTATAAAGACTGTCGGAGGAACTCTTTCAAATACCGGGACTATTACTGCTCAAGGTGAATTCGTAAACGGTGCAACTATAACTGGAGATACCGGCAGTATTTCTATAAGTGGTACAAGCAATAATACAGGAAGCATTACTCAAGATAAAATAAGTGTTAACGGCAGCTTTACGAACAGTGGTACACTTCAATCAAATACTTTTAGTAACAATGGACAGCTTACCGGTACCGGTAAGCTAATTGCGGCCGGAGGCAGCAATTCAACAACAATCGAACAAAATACAATTGAAATTAACGGAAATTATACTAATAACGGTACTATGACCGCAAATAAAGAATTTACAAATGCATCTTCTGATATTACAGGTAACGGTAGTTTAATTATTAAAGATAGCACTGGCAACAGTTCAAACGGAGGAAGTATTTCTCAGGCGATTGTAAATATCAGCGGTAATAAATTCACTAATACTGGTTCTATTACGGCATCTCAGGAGTTTACGAATTCTGCTGCAAATTTAGAGAACAACAATACAATTACCTCAAACGGTTCTTTTACCAATACTGGTAATATTACAGGTCAAGGCAGCATTAGTGCAAATCAGGGCGGTACTAATACCGGGAGTATGACTCAAAATGAAGTTACAACAGGCGGGACTTTCAACAATGGAGATGGAACAACTGCCGGAACAATAACAACAGATAAACTCACAAACAATGGCACATTTAATAATAATTCAGGAAGCAGTATAATTTCAGATGAAATTATTAATAATGATAAGTTCATAAATAATGGCAGCATTGGCTCTTCATCAGATAAAGGTACTATTGATAATAAAGGAACATTTACTAATAATGGTTCTATAATTGCATCAACTATTACAAACGAAACCGGTAAAGAGTTTATCAATAACAGCGGGAAAGAAATAACAGCAGAGTCTTTTATTAATCAAGGCTCTGTTACCAACAATGGTACTATTAATGCAGGAAGTTTAAACAATTCCAGCAGCATTACAGGTAATACAGGTTCGTTAATTATTTCTAACGGGGGTACTAACAGTGGAACAATTTCTCAGAATATTGTTTCAATTACTGGTGGGACACTTACTAATAACAATAGTATTACAGCAAATGAGTTTAATAACTCTGCAACTATTTCAGGTAGTGGAAGCTTAACAGCCACAACCGGAAATAACAGCGGGAATATAACCCAGGATAACGTTACAATAAATGGTGATTATACCAATACCGGTACAATTACATCTAACAATAACTTCACAAACTCCGGTGACATTTCTGGTGACGGCGGAAAATTAATTGTTAACAATGGTTCTAATTCAGGCAGTATTTCTCAAGACACTCTGGAAACCAGCGGTACATTTGAAAACACGGGAAGTATTATTGCAGATATTACCAACGGAGGAACGTTCACTAACAATAATTCTGTTATAGCTTCTGCTATTACCAATAGTGAGAATAAAACATTTACTAATGCCGGAACTGTGGTAACAGATACAATTACTAACAACGGTACATTAGATGGTAATGGAAGTATTACAATTGGCGACGGTGAAAACAGCACAACAGGAGTTATTAGTCAGAATAATATTACTATTAACGGTAATTTTGCCAACAACGGTGACATGACTGCTAACAATAGCTTTTCGAATAGTGCTGATATTACAGGAGGCGGAAACCTTAATATTAACAACGGTAACAATACCGGAAATATTACTCAAGGTGAAATTACAGTTGATGGTAAACTTACCAACACAGGCGGTTCTATAAGTGCCGGCTCTATTGCTAACAATGGTACTATATCTCTTGAAAACGGGTCATATTTAGAAATTACCGGTTCCGGTTCAGACATTGGCGGCACAATTGATGCAATTGGAACTGGAAACAATCTTGCTGCCGGCAGTAACAATGTTACAGGAACTATAAATATAGGTAATTCCAGCACTGCTTCTGACTTAACTCTTGAAAGCGGAAACGTTGTTGCGGATGCTGTTGTAAATATTACACAAAACGGTGAATTTAAGCTTGAAGGCGGAGAAACTACTCTTAACTCAAATGACACTTGGGCCGGAAAAGTAAGCCTTAACGGCGGAAAGCTGACAACAAATGTTACACAAAACGGTATCTTAGATGCTGATACTGGAGAACTTACTGTTGGAAGCGGTTCACTTACAATCGGCCAAGGAAGCTCTATTGCCGGCGATGTAACAACGGAAATTGCTAACGGAACAACATTAAATGTTAATAATGGCGGAGAAGTAACGCTTAATAGCGGCGATAACTGGAATGGAACAGTTTCTCTCAATGGAGGCAAACTGGATGTAAGCGGCTTGACTGCAAATGGAACACTTCACGGTAACAGCGGTGATTTAATAGCTGGAACAGGTAACTTAAATATTGGCACTGGCAGCTATATTGAAAATGAAGTTGCTATTCAAACAAGCGGTAATATTAATATTACAGGCGAAGGTATTGTCGGAATTGATGATAATGATACCCTTGACTCAAGCTCTGTAATATCTTTAAAAGATAATGGAACCCTCAATTATGGCAACACTAAAGATCCAAGCTTTAAGATTGAAGCAGAATCTGGGAATTTGAATTTGTTAGAAAATTCAAAAATGACAATTGATGGCAGCAGCTCTATTGCAGATGCAGTTGCCCTTGATATCCAAAAAAATGCGACATTAACATTAGCAAGTGCTGAGATTAACCTTGATAAAGCGGATAAATGGAATGGCACTATTGATAATCAGGGCGGTACTATTAATACAGATAATGTAACACAGTCGTCAAGCACTGCGGCTTTGATTCAAAGCGATGGTACTACAAATATTAATAACACTTCAAATATAACACTTGGAGAAAAAAGTGAAATATCAGGCGGTGATATTAACATAACCAATAATTCTGTATTAAATACAGTTAATGCTCATATTACCGGCGGTAATATGAAAATAGATGAAAACTCTGCATTTGTTGTTAAAAACGGTACATTTGAATTAGACAAAATAATAGCTTCCGGTGACGGCGCAACTCAAAACGCATTAATCCATACTATGAACGGCGAAAGAAACATGTCGTCTATCGGAGAGCTCAATATAACAAATCAAGCGAACTTCAATATTGATATTCATGCAAGAAGCAACCAGATTACAAGTAATGACCAATTCTGGGTAGACAAAATGACTGGTGATGGTGTTGCAAGAATTGATCAATGGAGCTTAAACGGAGATATATTTGGCTGGGATGCACCAATTGACAGAAATATCGTTCTTGACCATATATTCATGGGCCCTGATGGCGAAGCTCTTGAAGGCAATATAGAAATAACAAGAGATGCAACCTTGACTCCAATCGGCTGGTATCAACTTAATCAGCATGGCAGCGGAGCCGGAGCATTCTATTCTTTAGACATGATAAAGTTTAACCCTCATGTATTCAGAGGTCAGGTTACAACAATTGCACAATGGCAGAACCAGTTAGCAATTGATGATATGCTCTTCACTCATTCGATGGTTCTTCCTAGCTTTAAAGATGAGGATGGAGGTGTTGCTTCTTCAGGATTAATGGCAAACAGATATGCAGCAACAAATCCATTATTTGCACCATACCAGTATTCCCGCAAAGACGGTGGACTATGGTACAAAATGTATGGTAACTTTGAAAACCTGAACATGAATCTTTCCGGTTTGGGCAGAGTCGGCAATAACTCTTATGGTGCTTTAATCGGTGCTGACTTCGGGTTAAAAGAACTAAAAAATGGTTGGAAATTCATGCCGACAGCATATATTGGCTATAATGGAGCCCATCAGACTTACCCGGGAGTTGGAGCTTACCAGAATGGCGGACAGGCTGGTTTCCTCGGAACATGGTATAAAAATAACTGGATTATCGGAGGTTTAGTATATGGCGGCATATATGACAATGTAATGAATGTAGGAGGACACGCTGATAATACATTTAATTACTTCGCAGGTGCTGCTACTAAATTTGCTTACAATTGGAGATTTCATAGAGATTGGGTATTGCAGCCTAACTTTATGGCAGCATACAATTTCTTCGGGCAGCAAAACTGGCACTCTGATTACGGTCAAATGGGAATGATGGCCGGTATGCTTAATGGAGTTAATGTTGCACCTGGTATTAACTTAATATGGGAAAAAGAAACTTTCAGTATCTACGGAACATTGCAATATATGTACAATGTAAACGGTGCAGTCGGTGGACAGGCTGGTAATGTTGGTCTTCCTCAACTTGAAATGGAACGCGGATATATTCAGTATGGTATCGGTTTCACAAAGAGATTTACAGACCGCTTCTCCGGTTATCTGCAAGCAGTTCTACGAAATGCCGGAAGAACCGGTTGCGGTTTCCAAATGGGCTTCAACTTCCTGTTAGGTAAATAGGTGTAAGAGAAAAAAAAGAGCCGTCTTAACGGCTCTTTTTTTTTCTTAAATCCAGCTATAATTAACTCAAAGCCAATAAAGATTTTACTGAACGAGCATTTTCTTTTACAGCTTCATCAGAGTGCATGTTGATTGTATCATCTAAAATTTTTATAACTTCTGATTTATCTTTTAAAGAAAGAATTTCATTAATAGTGCTCATAGCAACAGCAGGAGAAAGGTCATTAATACCTTTACCTTGATTGATAATCACAACTTTTAATGAATCGTGCAAATTTTTCTTTACTAGAGCACGTGATGTGTATTCTCTAATTTCATTATCAGGAGAATTAGTACCTAATTCTTCCAGAACTTGAATTGAGCTTGTGTCTTCATGAGCTGTAAGAGCATCAATAATTTCAGCAATATTTTTATTCATTATGCAGCCTCTCTTTCAGACATAAGGTTAATTTCATGTTCCCACATAGCTTTTAAATCTTGAACAGGAGTATCCTTTGTGATTTTGTTGTGATGAACACTGCTAATTAAAGAATTCCACTTATCAGCAAGTCCTTTTCCAATATCAGTAACGTCTTTATTCAAGAAGGACATTTTATTTGAAATGCTGTTACCTAGACCGGAAATTGAATTAGAAAGACCTTTTCCAATGTCAGCAACATCCATGCTCATTGTATTATTCCAAGCTTCTGAGATATTTTTTATACCGGCAATATCAGAAATATTTGTATTTTTAGCGTAGTTCCAAGCACTTGAAATACCGCCTCTAACTCTGTTTACAAAGTTTACGATTGATTCAGGAAGTAAAGACTTCATTTTAGTCATGCTGCCTGCAACAGAAGATGAAATCATCTTCAATTTGTTTACTTTCTTTTGTTCAAATCCGTCGAAAACATCGGCAAATGGCAAACTGTTCCCCTCAAAGTTTGAGTATTTGAACGGATTTGGGGTTGTGATATTGCGAGATGTTTTGAACGGATTAGCAATTTTCTGCCCAAGGTTTAAACCTACGTTGTTAATTTTTGACATACTATTCCTTTCTTTATTCTCAGACTCTTTTACATTTATAGCTTAACAATATTAAAAAGAAAATAAATCATTAGAATAGATGATTATTTTATGCAAAAAATCTATAACTTTGGTATGAGAAAAAAGGATTAGATTAATATCTAATCCTTTTTTATTATTTCTGGTAATCTTTTCGTCCGATATAATCCTCCCAATATGTTCTTGAACTATCAAGCGGACTAATATCATTAATAGCGTAATATGCGCAGTTTATACCTTGAACATGATTGTAACAATTTGCAGCACCCTTGATAGCACCGGCCTCCCAGGCAATTCCTTGCCCTCCATACCAATTCTTTGGATGCTCCTGTCCATCCGGAATTACCTCTCCATCAACTGTAAACAGGAATGAAAATATATCTATACCAAAAGTGTTTGGTCCTTTTTGCCCATTTGTATCAATACAAATTCTAGGCCCATTATACCCTTCTTTAGGAGCATCATCAAAACTTATTAATCGTCCTAAAGAATCAGATCTTATACCAGTCGTATCACACGGCCAATTCTGTTTTGCATGAGTTTTTAGTGTATAAAAATCATAAGGTTTGGTAACAGACGAATCAGAATCATGACGCCAATCACTTACCTTAGACATAGTCGCCAGATAATCTCCAAACTCTTTGTAAAACTCTGTTGACCCATTTATACGGTAATATTCAGAAGCTGTCATTGAGTGATCCGCCTGAAAATATGAAGCAAAGTCATTTAACTCTGCATAAGCTTTCTGTAAATGAGCATGATGTTCAACAATATCTCTCTTTGCCATCAATCCGGGCAATGCGACTACAGCAACAATTCCACAAATAGTCAGAGTTATAAGCCCTTCAGCAAGTGTGAACCCTTTTAATTTTTTCATCATCTCTCCTTATTAACCATTAGTTTTAAAATTAAAAACAGAGGGGATGGGATTCGAACCCACGGTAGAATTGCTCCTACACAACCTTTCCAAGATTGCACCTTAAACCGCTCGGACACCCCTCTTCGCGTTAATTAATATTGTACTAAAACTAAACAAGATTGTAAACCCTAATATTAAAGAAAGGATGCCAGAGTAACGGCATCCAACAGACTAGACAAATCCTTATTGCGCATACTGCCCTGTATGCGTTAATAAAAACTCGTTTTTACTATTTATCTGTCAGCCGTTTCTACTCCTAAGGGTGTACTGCGCACCATGTGAAAGGGTGTATGGTGCGCATCCCCTATCATACTGATATCCTTATGTTTATTTAGAATAGACGATTGAATAATTGCTTTTTACCGCCATTTTCTGTATAATTTTTTTGTTGACTTAAGAAACTACATTCTTTCTCATCACATTTAAACACCATGCGTTAACATTGTGTTTTCCAAACTATTTTGCTTACAAAGAAAGTATACCACAAGTAAACTAAATAGTCAAGTATTAGTATACCGATAGGCAGCCATGAATTTTTTAGAGCTTCAAGATACTTTACAAAATTTAACTAATCAGAAAATTTTTCTCGCTGATTTTGCCAAAATTCTTGATTGCGGCAAAGCTAATATTAGCAAAAGGGCTAAAAATAACAGTGAGATTACTGTATCTGAACTCCAAAAAATCGAAAAATATTATGGAGTTTCCATATACAAACCTGAGCTTGCAAAAGAACCAGAACTCTTGCCGGATTTTAACCTTGGCATTCAATACGATTTTGACCAGTGGGGCAAACGTATGCTCATGCTTCAGGTCGCTTCTAAAATCCTTGACAGTAAAGAGTTTGCCAAATTCTTGGATATATCCGAAAAAAGACTGAATGAATTTGTTATGAAAAATAAATACCCTAATGGAGAAGAATTGCTTAAGATAAAGACCAGATTTTCAAAAACAAACTTTGACTGGCTGTTATTCGGACATATTGAATAATTACTACTTAAAAAGCTTTCTTAAGTGCCATCTTTGATTTTGCTTACGGATTAGTTTTTCTTCTGTAGACAGCTCACGCTCAAAACTGCCGTCATATTTATCAATCTTGACATGGTGTATACTTTCCATACTTGTTTTTGTATTCATATAAAAATGATAATTGCTGTCACTTAACTCAAGATAAACATATATGATAAGCCATATCATTAAAACTTGTAATACAATTATTACTCCTATCCAAAAGCTGGTTTGGCGAAACAGCTCTCTTATATTGTTGTTAAGCAACACAAAAACATCTTTCATTTAAAATTCCCTTTCATATCTTTTTCATACTTTATTATTATACTAATTTCCTGCCCTTATAAAAATAAGCCAAGTACCCGAGTTTACTTAGTATTCTCCATATGCTAAAATACCTCAAAAGGTTATATAAACTGAAATGCAGGCTATCAGACTTAAAACTTTTATTATCTTTATTTTTTCTTCATTAGCATTACCGCTTTACGCTTCTCAAAGACTTCATAACGAATCTCAGTATCAAAGCAAGTGGTGCAGTGAAGTTCTTGGAGTAAAGGAATATCGACTCAATGATAAAACCCGTGTTGATTGTCTGACTAAAACCCATGCTATAGAATTTGATTTTGCTAATAAAGTATACGAAAGTATTGGACAGTGCCTTTATTACAGCATTAAAACCTGTAGAAAACCCGGTATAGTTCTTATTGTTGAAAAACCCGAAAAGGAACAGAAATATATAGAACGTATGCAGCAGGTTGCTGATAAAAATGGAATTGACTGCTGGATTATGTATGAATCAGACTTATATAATTTTCAAATACGACCTGTGAAATAGCCTATTCACCTATATTATAATATTCGAAACCTTTTGAAATTAATTTTGCTTTATCGTACTGGTTTCTGCCGTCAAAAATAATTTTTTGCTTCAACAGCTTTGCCATTTTATCGTAATCCGGCCGCCTAAATTCATTCCACTCTGTAAGAAGCAGCATTGCATCGGCTTCTGATAAAGCATCATAGGCATTTTGTGCATATAAAATCTTTTCGCCGAAGAGCTGTTTTGCAGTATCCATAGCCTTCGGATCAAACCCTCTTATTAAAGCACCTCTCTTCAACAGTTCTTCAATTACATAAATAGCCGGAGCTTCGCGCATATCATTGGTTTTGGGTTTAAATGCAAGTCCCCATACAGCAAATGTAAGCCCTTTTAAATCTTCGCCAAATCTATTTACGATTTTTGATACAAAGTTAGCCTTCTGTCTTTTATTAACTTTATCAACTGCCTGCACGATCATCATATCGCAGTCATGCTCACAGCCGGTCTGAATCAAAGCCTTTACATCTTTAGGAAAACAACTTCCGCCGTAGCCTACACCGGGGAATAAAAATTTACTTCCTATTCTCATATCTGTTGCCATGCCAATTCTAACCTTTTCAGCATTTGCACCGACTTTTTCACAAAGAGTTGCGATTTCATTCATAAACGAAATTTTTGTTGCCAAAAATGAATTAGCTGCATACTTCGTCATTTCTGCTGATTTCACATCCATAATAACAATACGGTTGGCTGTTCTCAGGTATGGTGAATAAATTTCCTGCATTATTGCAGTTGCTCGTGGAGAATCCGATCCAATTATTACTCTATCCGGAGCAAGAAAATCGTCCACAGCATTTCCCTGTTTTAAAAATTCCGGATTTGAAACAACATCAAAATCAAACTCTGTATTCTTACGTATTATTTGAGTTACTTCGTCTGCAGTTCCAACTGGTACAGTCGACTTATCAACAATGACTTTGTATCCGTTCATGGCTTTTGCAATAGCTTCTGCTACACTATAAACACTGCTCAAATCAGCAGAACCGTCTTCCCTTTGCGGAGTTCCAACTGCTATAAAACAAACTTCAGATTTCTTTACAGCATCATCTAGGTTAGAAGAAAATTTTAACCTGTGTTCTGATACATTTGAAGTAACCAGCTCCTCCAATCCAGGCTCATATATAGGAATAATCCCCTGCTCTAACTGCTTTAGCTTTTCTTCGTTGTTATCCACACAGATAACATCATTTCCCATATCTGCAAGACATGCTCCTGCTACCAATCCTACATATCCAGTACCTATAACACAAAGTTTCATTTATACTGCAGCTTCCTCTTTTTTAAATTGCATTTCATACAGAGCCTTATACTGTCCAGAAGGAATTGACATAAGCTCATCATGGTTTCCCAGCTCAACCAGTTCTCCTTCATTAATAACAGCAATTCTATTAGCGTTCTTGATAGTAGACAATCTATGAGCAATTACAAATACTGTTTTATTTTTAATCAAATTATCCAGAGCTTTTTGCACAATAGCTTCTGATTTGTTATCAAGTGCGGATGTTGCCTCATCAAGAATTACGATAGGAGTACTCTTAATCATAGCTCTTGCGATCGCAACACGCTGGCGCTGACCGCCGGACAATGTCATACCACGTTCACCAAGAATAGTGTCAATTCCATCAGGAAGTTCTTCTATCATTTCTTGAAGATGAGCTGATTCTATAGCTTGATTTAGCTCTTCTTCTGTCGCTTCAGGATTTCCCATTAATATATTCTCTCTTATTGACCCTGAAAATAAAAAATTATCCTGAAAAACGACTGCAATATGACTCCTAAGAGAATGCAGCGACAAATCTCTTATATCTATACCGTCAATTGTAATTGAGCCGGAAGTAATGTCATAAAATCTAGGTAATAAATTAACCAGAGTAGATTTTCCACCGCCGGAATTACCTACAATAGCAACAGTTTCGTTCTTGTTTACAGTAAGACTCAAATTCTTAAGCACCGGATGGTTTTCTACATATTCAAAACAAACATTTTTGAACTCTACTTTATTATTTAATCCTTTAAGAGTTATTGCATCTTTTTTATCCTTAATATTAGGATGTAAATCAAATAATTCAAATACCCTTCCCATTGCAACAAAGATATTTTGAATATTTGTCAAAGTGTTACCGAGAGTTTTTACCGGCTTATAAAGAAGCAGCAACGAAGTAACAAAAGAAGCAAACGCACCCGCAGTCATTTGTCCGGAAGTTATTAAATGAGTTCCGTAGCCCAGTACTGTAGCAATACCACAGGATGCAATTACGTACATCAGAGGACTCATCCAAGCTGAACGCTTTGTTAATGACATATTGACATTGAAAGACTCCCAGATTTGATCTCTAAAATAGTTTTCCTGCCGGTCTTGCAATTCATATGCGGCCATAACTTTATTACCGTTATATGTTTCATTGATATTTGTGGTTATGTTACCGCCGATTACCATGTTTTTATTAGAAGCTGATTTTATTCTCTTTCTAATAAGAGCAACCGGAATAAAAGCAACGCATAGAACGGCAACACCAATTAAAGCTAGCTTCCAAGAGCTGTAGAGCATAACAGCTACAAGTCCTAATGCGCCAAACAAACTTGTGGTAATTGTTTTAATCTGATCGACAATACCTGCAGAAGCAGTCTGTGGATCGCTCATGTATCTTGAAATAACGATTCCGGATGGATTTTCGTCAAAAAATTGAGGATCCATATAGATTAACTTATGAAATAAATCCATTTTAACATCGTTAGTAATTCTTTGAGAAGTCCAAGCTGAAATATAGTCATTTAAATATCTTAAAACACCTTGAAATCCTGCAAATAAGATTACGCCAAACGGAATAATGAAAGCAAAAAGCTGCCAGGTTAAAGTAAATTCATAACCGTGCAGATGAAATACCCAGTCTTGCTTTCCAACAACATAATCCATATAAGGTTTTAAAGCAAACGCTGTAATCCCATCAAGTAAACCAAGAGGGATTGCGACTAAAAACCCGCAAATTATCCTGAACATGTATGGTTTAATATATGGAAAAATTCTCGCTAATAACCATCCATATTTAAAAGAATTCTGTGCCGATGTGCTGCTTAATTTCATTATCGATATTTACCTCTTATACTCCCTCACTTCGACAATTATACCATCTAAATAAATTCTTGCAAAATTATAATACTGATAGTGATGGAATTTCTCCACTACAGGCCGTAATCTTTAGTATATTAATTTTGTTGTAATGCCGGCTGAATTTTTTCATTAGATAAAATACAATATTCACAGGCATCAATTATTTCCTTTTGATAAAAATTAATTAAATCGTTTTTTAAATTCTTAGAATTCATAATATCTACACTGTCTTTCAACTCCAAAAGTTTGAGCTCCCTTGCAGTTGCAGCTTTCGAACAAATATCAATATATCCGTTTAAAACTTGATTGCATTGAGTTCTGAAACATTCCTGAATCTTTTGTTTAGTATCTTCTTTTCTAGACTTACTCAAACTGAACTCTTTTTCCGTAACCCATTCTTTATTATCAGCAATTTGCAATTTAATATCGTTTTCCTTCAATATATTTTTAATTTCATCATGCTTCAAAATTGGCTTTAAGTTTTCATTACCCGAATAATTACTGATATAAACATATGCTTTTTTATTATTTTCCTTCAAAGTTTTTAATAGTTCGTCATTAAATTTCATAGTACCGTTTGTGATAAGTTGAACTATAAATATTTTTTCTTGTTTACAAGCATAGTCAACCATTTTTGCTAAATCAGGATTAATGAGAGTTTCCCCGCCAAGAATTACAAAATGACGAATCGTATCAACAACATTTAACAATTTATCTAAATAAAGCTTAAAATCATCAAAGGACATATCAATATGGCAAGAAGAGTTGAATTTTGGAATTAAAGCACAACAATCTTTGCATTTTAGTGTGCATTTAGTTGTTATACAAAACTCTATTTGGGGTATATTTAAAACGTCTTTATTATAATAGTTATCAAGTTCATCATCAATATATTGCTTTAAAACTTCATTCTTTTTCATAGGATTAATAAACTTTCCAACTCTAAAAAGAAGAAACTTTTGCATTTCCATACCTAAACGTTGTTTTGCATTTTCTTCGATATATCTTTTGTAAAATATTTCCGAACAATTATGTTTTTTTAATAGTTCTTGCATAATAACCTTCTTTCTAATTTTGAATTGCCGCCATAACGGGCTCATCGCTCAATATACAAGTTTCACAAGCTTTAAAATAATCCTTCTTAAAATAATTAATCAAATCCTTTTTAAGATTATCGGAACTAATTATATCAACATAATCATCCACATCGATTATGCCCAATTCAATAGCACTGGAAGCCTTTGAACATGGATAAAGTTTATTATTAAAAATTTGAGTACAATGAGAACAATGGCAACGATCATATTTAGACACGGAATCTTCTAAACTTGAAGATTTATTACCAAATCCAAACTCTTTAAGCCAACCATTTGTTTTAACCATCTGTACTTTAACATTGTACTCTTTTAAAACTTGTTTTAGTTCATCATTTTTTAAAATCGTTTTCAAAACAGGATTTTCACTATAATTACTAATATAAATGTAAACTTTTGTATTGTATTTTTTTAAAATATCAAGAACTTTCTGACTTGGAATTTTTGTGCCGTTTGTCATGATTTCCAACACATCAATATTTGATTTACAACAAATTAAATCAATCATTTCGTCAATTTTTGGATGCAAAAAGGGTTCTCCACCTAATAAAACAGCTCTTCTTATTTTTGTGGCTACATTTGTTATTTTGTCAAGGTTTAATTTAAATTCCTCAATTGACATATCAATATGGTTACAAGAATTAAAATTTGGAATTAATGAACCACAATCTCTGCACTTTAAAGAGCATTTTGTAGTTACGCAAAAAGTAACTTGTGGGATATTTAATTCATTTTTTATAAAAAAATTATCAAATTCTTCGTTTATATATTGTACAATATAATCCTGCTTTTTTTTCGGATTTAAAAATGAACCCTTTTTAAAATACAAGAAATTTAACAACTCAACCGCATACCTTAATTCAGCATTTAATTTAAAATACTTGTTATAAAAGCCTTTACTAATATTATATTTATTCATTAAATTATTCATGGCTTATTTTCTCCCCAATTTTGCGCGCAATAAACTGGCATAATCTTTAAATTCATTACCCTTATTTGTTTTTCCATAATTAGTATCATGAATTCTACGTTTGCTTGATATAAAATCAATTTTTTTTGTATTTATATTAAATTCTTGAAATTTATTAGTTAAGCTTATTATTTCACCAGCTTTTATATTTTCATCAAATAAACCTATTTTCTCAAAAACACTCTTTTTAATCATCATAGAACCCGCCAAACATCCATAATATGGTTCATCTTTTATTTTTTGCTCCTGATTTTTTGCATCAGGTGATATAAAATCTTTAATTTTTGCAATAACTACCTCAATTTCCGGATTTTCAAATTCCTCATAAAATTTCTTGAGAGAACCTTCTGCTAATAAATCATCATGATCGCAAAATATAATAAAATCACCATTTGTAACTTTTATTCCCGTATTTTTTGCGATAACTTGACCTTTTGAGGTTTTATGCGAAATAACTTTGCAACCTAAACTTTCTGCTATCTGAACGGTATTGTCGGTAGAACCATCGTCAACTACGATTATTTCTAAGTTCATATTTTGTTTTAATATTGATAAAATTGCTTCCTTCAAGTAATTTTCACCATTTTTTACTGGCATTATTATCGAAATTAACCTATTCATATTATATTCCTCATTTTTAATCATAATCTGGTAACCATTTCATACTTAATCTTTTTTCACTTTTTCTAATTTTTATAGTAAATACAGGAAATATTCCAAAAAGATAAGCTGTTTGTAGATTTTGTTCATTCAATTTTATTGTAAACAGAAGTAAAATTTTAAATAAATATATTTTCTTAATCTTATCATCTATATTTTTATAAAGAAATATTGTAAATAAATTAAATAATTTTATTTTTGTAGAACTAACGTATTGTTTTAAATTTAATCTATCATAATATGACCATAAACGGTAAGAATCATTTATAGTAAAATGTGTAGCACTATTAGAATTTAAATCATCTAATATAGCAATATCTTCATCTGATAACTTGAAATCAAAAATATTAAAATTTGAAGCTATTCTTTCTTTATTACTTGATTTAACAACTGGTATATATCCTTTTTGAATACTCCATCTTAAACAAACTTGAGCAGGTGTTCGATTTATTTTTGAGGCAATATTAATTACATTTTTATTCTTTAACAATTGCCCCCCCCCCAAAGGTTGCCAAGCAATCATTAAGATATTTTCTTTTTTACAAAAATCGACCATTTCTTGTTGATGCCACATCGGAGATAATTCTGATTGATTACATACAGGCTTAATTTTTGCAGTCTTTAATAATTCCTTTAAATGAAATGAAGAAAAATTAGAAACGCCAATATATTTTATCTTTCCTTGTTCAACAAATTCTTCTAAAGCTCTCCAAATTTCAGCGTTCAAATTTTTCCATCTGTCATCTGGAGTTGTATTAGGATGATGTATTAAAAATAAATCTATATAATCTAAACCTAATTTATTAAAGCTTTCTTTTACATATTTTATTGTATTTTCGTAATCATTATATCTGTGTGGGGATAATTTTGTTGTAATAAAAAGTTCATTACGGGTGACAATCTTTTCATCAATAGCTTTTTGCAATGCTATTCCGCACATTTCTTCATTAAAATAAGATTGAGCTGTATCTATATATCTATAGCCACATTTTATCGCCTCTAGAATAATTTCAGGAGTATCGGATTTAGTTAATCCCAGCGTACCAAACCCAATTTTATAAGCATTGTTATTAGATTTTAATATAAATTTATCCAATTATATTTTCCTTTCCTTTTTTGAAAACTTTTCTCTGATAGTTGTTATAAATATCTGTTTCCTCTTATTTAAATCTTCAATATTAGTATTTACAATCATCAAATCGGATTCATAAAATCTTATGGATTTATCCAACAGTAATTTATAAATAAAGTAATCTGTATATAATTCCATTGAAAACGCTACATCTCTTTTATCCTTTAGACTTATAAATAGGGGATTTCTCTCGTTAAGATTCTCAATAGTTTTCAATTCCTCCTGAGGATAATTTAACATTCTATTCATTAAAGGAAAAATCCATTCACAATATTGAAAAAAAATTGTTTTTTTAAATATATAAAGCTCATGATCTCTATATTTATTATCATTAAGAAAATTAATGAATTGAATTATTTCATCAGGATAAACAAATCCTAGTGAATCTATTGTTTTAGTTAATAAATTTATACCAAAATTATATAAAAATCTTTCTTTTAGAGGTTTTATATATTGATGCTTCTTTGGGACTATAATATCTACGTCTTGAATTTTTTCTAAACATTTAGGCGAAAATAATTTTCGGTATCCAAAACTACCAAAATACTCAGGATTATTCAATCTATCATAATTTTTCCAAGCCCAATATGTACCAGTAAAAAAACCAACTCTACGATTTACATGAGATATATTAGTTTCAAAATCATCATCACCAATACAATTTTCGTGAAGCCAATTTACATCTTCATCTGAAATAACACCATCTTTTGAACTATCTTTTTCTATAGCTCTACCTAAGTGAATTGGAGTTAAAATATCCGACTTGAATAAAAAATATGGCTTAATATAACTTACCAAAATTTTTACTAATGGTTTATTTTTATCTTGATTCAAATAATCAAATTTTTTATAATCTTCTATAAGTACTTGTTCAAGCATTTAACTCCCATCTTTTTTACTTTTTCTAATTGCAAACTTCTTAGTATTCTTTTTTGTTCGCTTTCATCTTGTACATTTTGTAACAAAATACTATAAAAGGATGTCTTTTTAGCATAATCCCAAAATAGTTGTAAATCTGGAAATAAAGAACTTGATTTTGTAGGATTTAAATTCCAAGGTTTAATTTTTAATCCATAGTGGCGAATTAAAATATCCAAATTTTTTTTATAATAATCCATATGATATTCTGTCACACAATATTTTTTAGGCAAAGGCTTATATTTTGTATCGAAACATTTATTTAAAATATCTTGATCTGGAGATGTTATAACATTATGATATTTATCATAAATATTAAATAATTTTTGTGTTATACCTTCATCTCTCCATTTTTTACAATCAATTAATAGATTTCCAGAACAAAAATACACATGTTTATCTGAAAAATGCATAAATGGGGTTATTTTTTTACAATCAACAAAGGGGGCTTGAATGGCCCCTATTATATAATCATCCAGCTCCTCATTATACATTTCACTAACATCACCAACAACAATAACGTCAACATCGGAATAGAGTGCTCTATTGATATCTGGTTTTAAAAGAGGAATTAGGAACCTCGCATACATGGTATTGCTTGGATATCTATCACTAGTGCTAAAATTTTTTATACTATTTTTTATATTTATAAACTCGATTGAAAAATTATTGAATAAAGTTTTAAGCTGACAAATTTTTTCTTTATTTTCTTCTTCTATACCTCCATCTAAGATATAAAAGTCACAAAAAGATTTTGTGTTGTCACATATTGAAGCGATAGTCGTAGCTACAAACGGTGCATAATTATTATCAGAAGATAAAAAAATCGGTATATTCACTCTATCTTCCTTTCTTATTTATATTTAAACTTCTTACCATATCCACTGCTCGTTTCTGCATAGATTTCTGTACCACCTTTTTTATTGTAACAAAGTCCATCACTTTTATTTTTTGAATTAATTCAAAATCAAATTGATTTAAAAATTGTATATTTTGCAAACCTCCAAAATACAATATTAAATCACACAAATGATTAATATATGAACTATTAGCAGTATTAATATAACAAAGTAAATTTGTCCAAAAACTATTAACAATAACTGTTTTTTTTCTTTCATTCATTTGTACACTGTTCAAAAATTCGATAACAAGTTTTGTAGAACGAATAAAATCTAAAATCTTTCTTTCATTAATATTCTTTGTTGCAGAATTATCTCTAGTTAATTGGTTATAAAAAACATCTTCAACTATTTGAAAATTACGCGTATAATAGCAAGCTTTTATTGGCAACAATCTATCTTCACCAATCATACAGCCTTCAAGAAATTTTATGCTATATTTGGATAACAAATCTCGTTTATATAATCCAAGCGGAAAAAGACCGTAAAATACTCGTTCTTTGCTAAATATTTGAAAATCATTATTATTTTTTATTTCTTTTTTGTTTAAAACAGTTTTTATATTTCCTATAACTAAATCAGAACTACAATCTTTTGCTTTATTGTAAAGTTTCTCGTAAAAATCTAAATCAATCCAATCATCAGGGTCAATAAAACCAATATATTCACCTTTTGCTTGTTCCATTCCGGTATTTCTTGCAACAGCACTCCCTTTGTTTTCGTTAAAATCAATTATTTTTATACGATTGTCATTTTTTTGATATTCTTTTAAAATTTCTAATGAATTATCTGGAGAACAATCATTTATGCAAATTATTTCGATATCCTCTAAAGTCTGATTACAAACGCTATCCAAGCATTTTCTCAAATACTGCTCAACATTATAAATAGGAATAATAACTGAAACTTTTGGCTTTTGCATTAAAGTTTTGCGCATATATGCAATACGAATATTTTTACAACATTTTTGTTTAAACTCATTAAAAGAAGTACTATCTGCCAGAAGTTTTAATTTAAACCTTTCAAAATCAGAAAAATAAAAACGCGATTTTTCATCAACGATTCTCTTTGCCGTTTTATTAGCAAATTCAAATTCTTCAGCGTTACTGACTTCACTTAAGGTATCAATAATATAAAGATAAATATTATTTTGTTTCAAAAACTCATTTTGCTCATAAAAATCAAACAGCAAATTAATGATTTTGACGTTCGGTAGAACTCGGTTTTTACGCATTGCCATAATACTTTGCGGATGCTGACGATAATAATAAGATGAACCATAAAAACAAAAAATCTTGTCACATCTAATTTTGCTTATATGCTGAAAATATTCATCTTCATGTATATAACCTTCTGGAAATTTCAAATTATATTTATCTAAAAAAGACCTCTTATAGAGATGTGTCCAAATCATGACATGTGATTTATTAACAGCATTCTCGGTATTTAAATATTCCCCTTCAGTCAATTTCTTTGAATATCTATACCATTTAAACGGTGTAATGATATTTTTATCTACACTTTGAATATTAGTATTTAAAACAATATCGGTGTTAGCTTTTTCAATAGCTTTCACCATACCATCAATATAATCCAGACCAATCCAATCATCAGAATCTATAAAATAGATATATTCTCCTGTGGCCACATCTAACCCAGAATTCCTCGCAGCAGATAAGCCTCCATTTTTTTCTCTATATATAATTTTAATCCTGTTATCTTTCTGAAAATATTCTTCTAATATTGTATAAGAATTATCTGAAGAACAATCATTCACACAAATTATTTCAAGATTTTTATATGTCTGATTAATAACACTCTCAAGACACTTTGTCAAATATTGCTCTACATTATATATTGGTATTATTACAGATACTTTTTTCATTAATTTAAACTCTATTCCTTAACTTTGCAACTAAATTTTTTGCTCCAAATTGTTTTACATTTGGAATCTTTAACAAAAAATTATATAATCCTTCTTCATCATTATTTTTCAAGTAATGAGCAATTAGAGGAAACTCTTTGTTTATATATTTAAAAAACATCTGTTTATCCACGCAACTATTCATAAATTTGATTAAATATTGCACACATGTTTTTTTACTTTCTAAATTTTCATTTCTGTATACATAATTAATTGGTATCCACAAACAAGATTCTAGCAATATTTTGTATGAAATGTTATCAATAACATGCGTCATATATAAACGATTTGAATTATTCAATATTTCATTAAAAATCTGCAAAGCTGATAAAACTTTATTGAAAGATAATACCTCTGATTCACCACTATCAACTCTTCTTCTCCAGTTATAATAAGTATCATTTATAACTTCCAATTTCTTGCAATGCTCTATTGCATAATGTAAAAATAAACAATCACCGCCTAAAATAAATCCTTCTGGTAATGTAATGCCATTATCCTTAATTAATTCTCTTTTAAATATAGCACACCACCATTCATAACGGAAATTCCATTTATTACTAGTTGAGATAATTTTTTTATTCAGTTGTCCATAACAAACATCGCCAAAATAATTAAATACTTTCACATTAGCTTTTACTATATCAGCTTTTGTTTCTTTTGCTTTTTTATATAATTTTTCATAAAAATCTAAATCAATTTCATCATCATTATCAACAAATCCCAAATATTCACCTGTTGCTTTTTCTAAACCTATATTTCTAGCTTTAGATTCTCCTCCATTAACTTTACAATCAATCACTTTAATATTTGAATATTTTTGTGCATATTGATTTAAAATATTTATAGATTTATCAGTAGAAGCATCATTCACACAAATAATTTCAATGTCTTCAAGTGTTTGATTACAAACACTAAATAAACATCTTTCAAGATAATCTTGTGCATTGTATACCGGTATTATTACTGATACTTTAGACATAATTAAAATGCCACTCCTTGAGCTTTATCTAGAATTTTTTTCAAACGAAGATGCCTTTCAAAGGCATTTTTCATATCTTCTATTTTTATCTTATGTTTATTTTTCAAGAAAAACTCTTGTTCCTCAGTTCTCCAAGAACTATTCCACCAGTGTATAGCATAAGTATTTGGAGTAATACAAGAATGACTAAATTCTTCGTCCCCATAAAATGGATAAAAATATTCTTCTGGATAGACCACTACATCGTCAAAGTTATTGTTAACCAACAATTTTGTAATTATATGTGTTATTACATACAATGGACTATTAAAAATATCCTTTTCATAAAATTCTATCATTTTGGCTAGTAAAGGATGATGTTTTATCGAGCCAAATAAACCAGCTGATACTATATGAGGTTTTTCACGGGCTATAAAAAATTTATTTTTTAAAAGAGGTGTAATATCTTTATTAATAGTCATATCTGTGTCTAAGTACACCCCACCATTTTCATATAATACCTTGCATCTTATATAATCAGCAACATATGCCCATAACTTTCTGTCATAAACTGTTTGAAACCATAAACAAGTATTATAAGCTTTTTGAAAATCAAAATATTGTGAATTTTCATTAATTTCTATTATTTCAAAATCTTTTAATTTATCCCGCCAATTTTCTACACATATATTTGCCAATGGCGTTTTTTTATCTCCTAACCAAACATAAAAAATGCGTTTTGGAATATACTCTTCTCCATATGTATGTACAAAACTCGCATTATTTATTTCCTTTATTAAACTAATATTTTGTACATTTTTTTCGTTTAGCGGGTATTTTACTTTTTGTTTCAAATTAGAGATTAAACGATTAAAGTTATCAATATTTTCATACACCTCATTACATTTATATAAAAATAGGGTAGTTAATGTATTAAACCTATGATTAATCATTTGTCTATAAATTTTTTCATCAACTTCTGCATCATTCAAAATATCAATTATCATTAATAAGGCTTCTGCAATATTTACTATTTTGTAAAAAGAATACTTCTTTGAATTATTTAAAGACTGATTATTAAAATTATAATGATAAAAAATACTATCTACGATTTCTATTCTATTAGCATTCGTTCCAACCATAACCTCAAACACAGTATCTTCTGCATTTGTTAAATTTTCAGGAAATAAAATATCATTATCTTTTAAAAAACTTTTTTTTATTATTGTTGTTGGAATATGATTTAAATTTAATTTATTTTTTCTTACTTCTGATAAATTATGATATTCTTTATTCCAGAACTGTTCTTCAAAATTTTCAAAGCTTAAATTAGACTTTATAACATCGGAACTCGTTTCAACAGCTTTTTGGTATAATTTATCATAAAAATCTAAATCTATGAAATCATCAGAATCTACAAAGCCAAGGTATTCTCCTTCTGCAATATCAATACCTATATTTCGTGCTTTTGCTGCACCGCAATTTTCTAGTAATTCGATAAGTTTAATACGATTATCTTTTCCAGCATATTCACGCAAAATTTCTAATGACCCATCTGTTGAGCAATCATTAATACAAATTATTTCAATATCTTGAAGCGTTTGATTACAAACGCTATCAAGACATTTTCTTAAAAAATTTTCCGTATTATAAACAGGTATTATTACTGAAACCTTTGGCACTTTTAAACCTATACTTCCATCTTTTCTTCACGTTCACGAGTTTCTTCTTTTGAATATCCGATAGAATCTTTTTCCGGTGTCCAGCCGGTTTCTTCCTTAACTTCGTGAATTGGATCTGCTAGCAGCAATTCCTGAGCATCGTTATATTCATTTACCAGCATTTCGAAATTTTCTTCTGTCGCTACGGAACTATCAAAATTTGCCTCTGCTGATGTTGAAGGCCCTTCCATTATCAATTCATAATTAACAAGTTTTGAAATAAACTCATTTAATTTAGCTTCTATATCAGCAGGAACACCTGAAATTGATTTCAAAGCAGAAAGTATTTCAGCAACACTTGAACCATTCATCAAATTTTCATAAACAGCGGTTCCAAATCCATTTAAACCATAATATATGCCAGTTTCTGAGTTAATAATAATTGCAATACCATCTGTTACATCAGCAAACATTTTTTCTTCATTTAATACATAATTCATTTTTATTCTCCTTAATTAATTGTTTATATTCTTCCTGTGCATGTTCTATGAATGACATCTTATATTCCCATTCATATTCATATTTTTCTGTACTTATCTCTAATTCAGCATCTTCTGTTCCAAATTCGACAAGTATACCTGTTTCTTTAAGAGCATTGATAAACAAATAGAATTCTTTCTCTATTTCTGATACATCAACATTTCCTGCTCTCTTTAATGCTCGCAATACAGATTGCTTAGAATAACCTTGCGCTAAAAGTTCGTAAGCAGCAGTTGTTAATCTACTCATAGAATAAATTATTCCTGTTTCTGTGTTCAAAATATTAGCTAAATCAAACGTTATATCAATTGCAAATTTTGGAGTATTAATAACTCTATGCTCTTGCTTACTAAAATTATTCATAAACTCACGCAAGAACTCTGTATTTCTATCAATATCCCAGCAAAGATTTAATTTATAGAATGGCAAATCTTTAACCATATTCATCATCTTTTTAACAGTCCAATTTTCTGACAAATCTTGAGTTTGCATTAATGTAGACTGAATTAGCTGGACAATTGCTCTGCCCTTTTCCTCCACTGTACATGGTTTAATACTTGGTTCTTTGTCTGATACAATTTCCGGGAAAATACATAATTTAATCGGATAGTTTTGTTTAAATGTATTATGAAAATTGGAAATATTGAAAACATATTTATCTTTTCTCGCATTGTTTGAAACAAATTGAGCCCCCTTTAAATAATCATATAATCTATTATACATAACCGGAGATAATGTAATTATCGAATAAATCGGACTTGATAAAAGTTGATTATCTTTTTTATGTAGTATCAAATAATCATCTGAAACGTACTCAAATCCTTTCATCATTGATAATACTGAAAGAGTTGATTTACCTCTCTGTCCTCTTGCACAAAAACAAATTCCATCTCCATTTAATCCTATTACAGCACCGTGCACTAGATTTGAAGTTTCTGTTTTCAAAATGTTATTAAGGAATTGTACAAACAAATGTCCTTCTTTAATAAATTCTTCTGGATCAAGATTTCTTACACCATAATAATAAGTATTTTTCTCTTTATCATTACCAACAAAAAAACCTCGTTCAACTTGTATATCAATGGCCGGTTTAATTTTTGAGAAATCTCTATCCAAAACACTACACCACTTCAAACTTTTTTGTTTACTATATAGCATTTCTATCCTTAAACGCATGTTTTTCTTCGGATTAAGTTTCTCAGAAATTTTTGCAGGCAGACTTTCAAAATCAGTTTCTTTCCATAATATTAATGTTGCATCATATGCTGATGCCTTGTCACGCAAAACGAATGTCAATTGTTTTTCCACGTGAGATAAAAACTCTTCACTATAGCTTATAAGCCTTACAACTTTACAACCTAAATCTAAATATTTAATCCATTTAATATCTTTGGCTTCTAAATATTGTTGTACATTGTTGAAACATTCTCTTATTTCTTCTTTTGTTAAATCTTTAATTTGCATTAAGCTATCCTTATTTTTCGAAATTATAATCTTTTGTTTTCAAATCTTTTATAAACCATTCAATTAATTTGGGATGCTTTCTTAAAAGCTTCAATCCAAAATATTTAGGTTTATATTTAAAATAGTCACTCCAAATTGCAGGTTTTATAAATAAATCTTGCATTTTTAAAGGATGGCAAATAGTTCTTAAATCCTCCAAATAAAACCTGTTAAACATAACCATATTTGAATATTCTATTGTTTCTTTTTCAAACAGCATATCACTTTGTAATGCTTCTGGAAAAATATTTTTAGAGATTCTCATTAAGAATTTTATTGCAAAGTTCATTTGTACTTCTGTTTTAGTTAATCTTGCATTTTCTTTAACAATTTCCCAATCAAAATCAGGTTTACTTTCTTGTAAAAACTTGCAATCAAATATAGTATAAATGAGTCCTGCCTGACTTGTTTTTTCACGCAGATTTCTTGCAAGATTAACAAGAGAAATAAACATCATATCTTCATTTGACGGAATTAGAGTTTTAACCCCGAAAACATTTTCCTCTCTTGAGCGTTTGAAAAGATTTTTCAAAAGTTTTCTTTCGTGTCCTGTTCCCATAAAAATAAATCTATGTATATCTAAAACTCCGGCATCCGAATCAGGTTTATGAATATCAATTGAATGAGAATAGATATCATAAAAAACATATCCTAAAGAGCAAGCTATCTTTGCAGATTTCATAAAAACATTGTCCGGAACAAGTATATCAATATCACCCATAATTCTAGGAAGTTCTGGCCTCAAGAACTTCATTGCTCCGCCTTTTAATATCATAGGGGTAATGCCCTCTGCATTTAACGCTCTACAAATCTTTTTATAATGAGAAATTATGCCCATATTACTAAATTTATAAAAATTTAATAGTCCTTTTAATCGTGGTTCTTCATATGAAGTAAATTTCATCTCCGGATGCATTTTCATTATATAGGCAAGCATGAGCGATTTTGCCCCGCCTTTTACTTCAATGTCCCAAATTTTCAGTAAATCATCCAAATCTTCCTGATGCATGTTTTCAGAAAAAGCTAGTTCTAAAATTTTTTTCTCATCTTTTTTTAATATACTATTATAGAAATTATCAATTAAAGCATCAGTTATGGTCGAATCTTTTCTCAAATATCCGCTGTCTTTGATTTCTTCAATTTCTTTTTTGTATAAAACCTGCTCCATCTAATCTTTCTCCAGTATAATGGATTACCCTATCCAAAATTAACTCAGCATCATTTTCTAGTTTCTATTCAACATTTTATCAAAAAAGTATTATTTATCAAAATACAATTTTGGCATAACATTTTATCAAAAATGTTATGCTTCGTATTATTATTGATTTTCAGACATTTATTATATGTTAATTTTCTTTAAAAATAGGCTAAGTGGCTAATAAGTTATGCATTTGACTACTAGCTTATTCGTGCTACGATAAAGTTGTAGCTAGGGCATTCGCGTGCTTATAGATTAACATAACATTTTTGATAAAATGTTATGTTGTTCAGATGCTTAAAGAACAAAATTCGTATAACTATCTTCTATCTGATCTTGCTCAATTCCAATATAACGTAAGGTAACCTGTGGATTAGAATGATTGAAAATTTTTTGCAACAAAGCTAAATCTCTAAACTTTTTATAATGATGATAACCAAAAGTTTTTCTCATTGTATGTGTCCCTATATGAGCTTCAATTCCGGCAGAAGCACAGGCATCTTTTATAATTGTATATGCAGCTATTCGGTTTAATCGATTATTAAATGCTGTTAGAAAAAGAGGTTCATCGGAATCTCTTTTTCTCGTAAATGTATCAAACATTGGTTTTAATTTTGCATTTATTGGTATCTTCTTCGTTTTACCTGTCTTTTTTTCAACAAGCTGGATATATGTTTTCATCCTAACATCTCCAACATTTAGAGCCAAAATATCAGAAATGCGTAAGCCGCTGTTTATACCTAAAGTGAATAATACCAAATCGCGTTGGCTTTGATGGGCTAGAATTTTCTCTACTTTCTTTATCTCATCTTTATTTCTTATTGGTTCTACTGTCGTCATGATACTCTCCTTTCTTTATTACTAACTCTTTACGCTAAAATAAAGGAAAAATGTATAACAAGTAAGGTAATCTATAAGTTTCGTTAAGATGTACTCTATAAATTTAAACATTTCTGTTACAATATATGTATTATTTTTATAGGAGAGAATTGCATGGATAATTGTATTTTTTGCAAAATTATTAACGGCGATTCCAATACTGAGTTTGTATACGAAAATGAGTATGCTGTGGTTTTTAAGGATATTAATCCTAAAGCAGATACACATTTACTTGTGGTACCAAGAATTCATGTTGAATCACTTAATGAACTAAATGATGAAATTTTACTGGGAAAACTTATGATGACTGTTAAAGAAGCTGCAAAAGCGGCTGGTTTAAAGTCTTATAGGACAGTTATTAATACAGGAAAAGAAGCAGGACAGGAAGTATTCCACCTGCATATACACATATTAGCAGGGAGTATAAAACTATGACAGAATTTTACCAAGAAATAACACCTGGCGGTTATGGAATTGCCATTAAAAGAAAAAAAACATTGTTCAGCGAACAATCACCTTTTCAGAAAGTAGAAGTTTTTGAATCTGATTCAACACTAGGACGAGTATTAACTTTAGATGATTTAATGATGACTACAGAAGGTGATGAGTTTCATTACCACGAAATGATTGCACACATACCAATGATGCATCATAAATCTCCAAAAACAGTACTTGTTATTGGCGGAGGAGATGGGGGAACTGTTAGAGAAGTTCTCAAACATGATACTGTAGAAAAAGTTATTTTATGCGAAATTGATGGCATGGTTATTGATGCTTGCAAAAAGTATCTTCCAACCATATCATGTGAACTCGATAATCCGAAATGTGAAATCTTAGTTGAAGATGCAATTGAATATATTAAAAACAAAGAAAATATGTTTGATATTATTCTTATTGATTCAACAGACCCTATGGGACCTGGTGAAGGTTTATTTACAGAAGAATTTTATACAAATGTAAAACGTTCACTTAAACCTGGCGGTATTGTTGCGGCACAATCAGAATCACCTTTTGTTAACAAAGAAGAAATAAAAAAAATGTATACTTTGTTGAAAAAAGTTTTTCCGATTTGTGCAACTTACACATCCAATATTCCAACATATCCTGGCGGCTACTGGGCCTGGGCTTTCTGTTCCGAAACAGTAGAGCCTCTGTCATACTGGGATGAAAGAAGAGGAGAGGCAATTACTAAAACTTGCAAAATTTATAATAAAGATTACCATAATGCAAGATTTGCACTTCCTAATTACTTAAAAGAATTATTATAAAATAACGGGCGGGATTTCATCCCGCCCGTTAAATAAAAATTTATCTCAACTCCAGAATTGCTTTTGCATCTTCCTGATTTAAAATTTTAGCCCCGCCCAAAATCTCGGTGTTTAAAACAACCTGAGCATAAGATTCTGCTAGCTCAAGCTTCATATAAGCATCGTCAATTGTTTTAGAAGCCACTACAAAACCATGATTGGCCATTAGTACCGCATCGTATTTATCAAAAAATTTAACGGTATTATCTACAAGCTTCATTGATGATGGTAGTGCATATTCAGCCAGAGGAATTCCTCCAAAATAAAATACATTTTCTGCCATAATTGGTTCCATCAAATCCCTTCCAGAAGATGCAAAGGAGCTCAAATATGGAGAGTGGACATGTAGAATAAAATTTATATCCGGCCTTAGATTGTATATACCTATATGCAAAAATTTTTCGCTTGAAGGTTTTTTCCCTGTTTCAAGGGATTTTCCATCAAAATTTGTGTAAACAATATCTTTTTTGTCTAAATATCCGTTTGAAGATCCGGATGTTGTTATCAACATACCTTCTCGATATCTGGCAGAAATATTTCCAGAATATCCCGGAGTATAATTTTTTTCTCCGCATAGCCTGCCGTATTTTATTATTAGATTTGTTAATTTATTTCTATAAAACATCTTCAGTTGTCTTTATATTTTCTACTTGTGCATGTTGTAAAACAGGAGCTTTGTTTGCCTGTTGGAAATCAGTATCCTCTTCTTCTTTGATTTCTTCTTTTTTCTTAGCTTTTTTATCTTGTTTTATTTCTAAACGATCATAATCAACCTTGGTTCCTTTGGCATCCATCATTACCTCAACAAGAAAACGGGTTGTATCACGTTCTGCATCATAGCCTATACTGAATTTCACATCTTCTGGTCCAAAAGATATGTAAAAAGTATTTTCTTGTAATTGACGATGGTTTGGAGAATCGTTAGAAAGGTTAAAAGACCCGAACCAGGATAGCGTTACATATTTATTTAATCTAATATATTCTCTCACATAAAAATTAGATTTACCGTAACGGTATGCGTCAAATACCGGTATTGGCGAATTGTCCTCATAGACAGACTGGAAATAGCCTATATCTTGCATCCATCGTTTATACTGCGTATGCAGAATAGGGCCTAAACGACCAATAATCTGTGTATCCCCCGTTCCATATAAAGCTGCTGACAATTGCCCAACAACGCCAAAAGTAAACTCCGTTTGTTTATCTTCATTTTTATGAGTATAAAAATTTTGGTTTACTTGAGCCATATATCTTGTTCTTGTAGTTGCAAGATTAGAACCGCCTAAGTCTTTATAACTGGAATCTTTATCTATATCCTGATAAAAACCAAAATCAAACCTGTGTGCAAAACTTGATGTTTGACCTTTTAACAAAAAGTCTTTCTTTGAGTACCCATTTTCATAAACCAGAGCTGCACCATATTTAGCACGTCTACGACCTAAAAACCATTCTCTTGAATAGTCATTCATTACATATTGCAAGTAAACATGATCATCCAATTTTTGTTTACCACGAATCATGAAAGTGCTATCCGCAGTACCATATGAAGCCTGTGTCCAGTTAGAAGCATTCATATACCTTGCAATACCACCAATACCAATACCGTGGTTATAATTTAATATTGGCATTACCTTCAATATTGAGCCGCCAGGAATTTCAAAAACATGCCCAGGCCCCAAATACATACCTAAGCCCCTGAAAGAACCTATTTCCCATGAACTTGTATCAACAAAATCAAAGTTTTTATTTGTATAAACTTTGGCTGGAGGCAGTTTAAAGATTTTTCTATCCCCTCTAAAAATAGAAGTTCCTTTTAAGTCAATAACTTCTAAATCACCCCTTTGAGTAATTTTAATATCTTTAACCTTTACTCTGATACGCCCTTTTTCCATATCCTCTGTCAGAGTTTCATCTTTTGGAGTCATCATTCTGGATATCCACGGCCCGTTATTTAAAGATCTAAATTGTATAGGAAAAGATTGGTTTACAGTTACCGAACCGTTCTCTTGAACAATTTTATCGCCGTATACATAACCTTTTTGTGATTTTATCTCAATTGTAGCAGTTTGAGCTATTGGTTTTTCTATCAGAGCATTCTCTTCATTCATATCAACAAAGATATATTCACCTGTTATGGTCTGTCCATTTTTGATAATTCTTACATTACCTTCTGCCTTGATAGTATTATTCATCCTATCATATGTAATTTTGTCAGCCAGTACATTTGTACCTTGCTTCACAAAATTAACATTGGCGTTACCGGTAGCAACAACACAATAGTTATCTGAATCGTAATCAACATTTTCACAATCAAGAATTATATTATCTTCTTCTTCAGGTGATTTTACATTTTTTTCTGCCTTGGATTTTCGATGGAAAAAACGTTTTTTATTAGCATTTTCTACAACTGCTTCCTCATCAGCTTCAAATCCATCCGGCATAATTGTTTCATCAAAATCATCAACTAAATCTTTTGAAGCATATTCAGATGTTTCTGCACCTGCAGCATAAACATCTTCTTGTTCAGCGGTAGGTGCCAGTTCATATTTACGAGCATCTCTTTCTTTAAGAGCTTTTTTAATTTTTATACGCAATTTTTTTATCGGAGGTAAAGTCGGTGTACGTCCAAAATCATTAGCCTTTTTAGCCTCTTCCTGTTTTTCTTCTAATGCAGGTGGAGTAAAGAAGGCATCACCTGTAAAGTCAGAAGAATCAACAAAAGCATATTCTGCAAACGCCATATTTGCAGTTATCAAAGATAGTGATAATAATGTTATTAATTTCTTTTTCAATTTTAGCTTCCTATTATATATAATTTAAAGGGTTATTAGGCTGTCCGTTTACCCTGACTTCGAAATGGCAATGCGGCCCTGTACTGTATCCGGTTGTACCTTCATACCCTACAACATCACCCTTTGAAACTCTTTGGCCGTTTGAAACTTTTATAGTGTTCATATGTGCATAGAGTGTTGTTATAGGTTTACCGTTAACAATACCGTGTTCAATTATAACAACTTTTCCATATCCGCCATACCATCCGGAATAGATTACTTTGCCTGAATTAGAAGCTCTAATAGCCCCTAGATTTGGACCACCGATATCTACGCCGGAGTGGAAAGACTTGCTGTTAAATATCGGATGTGTTCTCCAGCCGAAAGGAGATGTTATACGTCCTTGAATTGGTTTTATAAATCCTGATGCAACCTGCACATCTTTATCTTTAGCAGTTCTATTAATATAAGACCCTATGCTTGCAGATTGTTTTGCAAGTTCTCTTTCTGCTCGCTGATACGCAACTCTGTCAGTACGCAATTTATTAATCATGCTTTCATTTTTTGCAATTGCCTGTTGAATATAAGTCTGCTGAGTATTTATTGAGGCAACAGAACGTTCTAAATTCCGTTTACGGGCTTCAATATTATATTTCAACATTGCAATTTCTTGAGCTTTGCTTCTAGCAGCAGCCATTCTTGCGTAATCATCTCTTAAAATAATTTTCTGAAAATAAACTCTATCAACAAGCATATTTATATCTTCAGAAGTAATAAGCAGCTCAAAGAAAGCTTTTCTTTGCGACTTAAAAACTTTTCTTATATGAGCCGCAAGAATATTATTCAAATTATTATATTCTGCAGCTGCTTTATCTAACTGAGCCTGCATACCATTTAATTCTTTTTGAGCAGATATTATTTGTGTTTTTGACTGCTGTAAAGAGTTGGTAGCATTTTCGAGTTTTTGTTGATTTTTATAAAGTTTATTTGTTTCAAGGCTTTCTAACCATTTAAGGTGATTAATTTTTGCTCTGGTCTGCTTCTTTTTTGTTTCCAAATCCTGTGTTGCAAAAGAACTGCAGCACGCAAAAGTGTTAAGCAATAACCCTAAAAATATTAAAATATTTAATATTTTTTTTATTTTCACACCTAACCTCTCATGCTTAACATTGCAATAAGTGCTGTACCGCCTATTAACCAAAGTACAACTGCTACAAAAATAAATCCAACTATAGCCTTTTTATGTTGTCTAAAAAAATCCATTTCCACCTCTCATAAACATAATATTACAAAAATGGCAATAGAGCAATTTTATTAATGAAAGTTAAGTCATTTGTGGTAGTAAATTTTTCTCTTCATCCGATTCATTAACCATCTATTTAGCACAAAAACAGTAATAGAAAATTATAACAGAGTTGGACAATAGGTTAAAAATAAAAATTGTCGATAGGGGGGCTTGTCTTGCTCGTTCGCGTTTAACAGGTCTACAGTTGCCACCTGCAATGGCTCTGCCATTCTGCCGTTAAGTCTTCGTCCTCAGCTTTCTCATGCTGCCCCGCAAAAAAAGGGGCTTCGCGCCCGCTCCATACTATAAAAAGTATTTAGTGCTAAATCCCAAATACTTTTTATGGTGTCGACAAGCTCCCGAATATGGGACCTTTTAGCTACAGTACAAAGACATTGTATAGTGAATTAATATCAATTATGAAACTGTCAACTCAAGAGTATTACAATATTAGAAAAATATTAAATAATAAAATTATTTGTTGATTTGTTTAGTTTTTACGAAAAATAATGGAACACCAATTGTTAATCCTAAAAATGGAATAGACCAAATTATTAATAACAATGGATTCCAATTTATATCTTTTAATCTCTTATTTGCCGCAAATAAACTAATAGCAAAAAATATAAAATAAGAAAATTGCAATAATATCATAAATAATTCAGTGTTTTGGTAAGCACTTGCAATTACATTAACCATAAAACAAGTAATAAGTATAAAGAATTTTGTAATAAAGTAAGGTTTTCTTCCGATTTTTCCGCTAAAAGCTAGTGGATTATTATTGTTTTTAATTTCTGAATCAGAAATATTTTCCATGTTTTTTTGAGTTTTTGAAATAAACAACATTAAAATTATACTTATCAGGTAATATACAAATGCAGAACCACAAGCTAAAATAATAAATTTGCTTTGTGCATCTGCTAATGACATATGATTATGTACTGCTCCAATATAAATCCCTAGTAGTAAATTAATAATTACTAAAACAATATCAGGAATTAAAAGAAAATACTTTAAATTTTTCAATAACATATTGTGAAAAGTAAGATTGTGCATCATTACAATGTACAATAATGTGATATTTACAAGCGATACTAAGCCAATGATGTAATTTCCAGCTACTAGAAAGACCAATATAATGAATTAAACTTCCTGCGTTGCCATTAAAGAGAATTAGATAAGTTATAAAAATCGAGATAATAGATTTAATGGAAATGGCAGGTATTATCAATTTATTCATTTAAAAACTCCTATATCAAAACACAGTCTTGTTTACTTAGCTAACCATATCATAAAAATGCGCTAAGTAAATAAAAAAACGATGACGAATGTCATCGTTTTTTTATGGTGTCGATGGGGGGACTTGAACCCCCAAGGATTTCTCCACACGCCCCTCAAACGTGCGCGTATACCGATTCCGCCACATCGACTTATTCAAATTTCACTCCGACTCCATCTTGCGGAATCGGTTATCTCTTTACGGCGCACCTCACTTTCGTTCGGACTTGCCTGCCTCCTTCTCGGACGATACTCAATCGTCCTCGCGGAGTCCTTGCCACATCGACAAAAACTGCTTTTATTCAACTTTCACAAAATTATATTAACACAAAAAAAATTTTGTTACAAATTTTATATTTTTATTGACATAAACTTTACTCTGTTTGAAAATAAAATGTAGAAAGAAGGTAAGTATATGAATGTATCATCTATTTCTTTAAATGATAATTGTAAACCAAGAAGAAATATGTTTATTAAATATTCTAACAGTTTTATGTCTATGATGAATGGTGGGAATGAAGCTATAGAAAAAGCTCAAAAGGTTAATCCTGTAACTGATAAAAAACTGGATAAATCCATGGGGATTGAAACGCTTACAATTTTCCCTAAACAGGTTATAGACGGTAAAACAATCATCACAGCCTAACTTTCATTTTTAAGGAGAAGTATGATTTTAAAGATATTTAGGATGCCGCATAACAGATTTGTACCGGAATACAAAACAGAAGGTGCTGCAGGAATGGATTTATGCGCTGCCATAGAAGAAGAGATTACACTGCAGCCCTTGGAAAGAAAACTTATTCCAACAGGTTTAAAAATAGAGCTTGAACACGGATACGAAGCACAAATCAGACCTCGTTCCGGTCTGTCGATTAAGCATGGTATAAGCCTTATTAATTGCGTTGGTACAATTGATGAAGATTACAGAGGAGAAGTTTGTATACCTGTAGTTAATCTTTCTAACGAAGCTTATACAATCAAACCTGATGAACGTATTGCACAAATGATTATTGCAAAATATGAACAGGCAAAAATTGAAGTTGTTACAGAGCTTTCTGAAACAGAACGCGGTGCTGGCGGCTTCGGGTCTACAGGGAAAATTTAATAAGTTTTGTTGCAATTATTAACATTTTTAGGGCTTTAACACTTGACGCGGGCTGAAAAAAAGTATAGAATGAGTGCATGACGCTATATATACGTCATGGTTATATATTATTTAGGAGAACATGTCATGTACCAAGATGAAACGCTTATTTGTGAAGATTGCGGCTGTGAATTCGTTTTTACTGCCGGAGAACAAGAATTTTATGCAGAAAAGGGTTTAACAAATAAGCCAAAAAGATGCGCTAATTGCAGAAAGGCAAAGAAACAACAACACAGAGGTAAGAAGAAAATGTATGATGCGGTTTGCGCTAAATGTGGAAAACAAACGCAAGTACCTTTTAACCCTACACAGGGAAGAGATGTTCTCTGCAAAGAATGTTTTGATGCTGAAAAAGCGGCAAGTGCAGTTTAGTAATAACAAATTAATTAAAAAGCGCGATTGAGTTAACTCAATCGCGCTTTTTTAAGACTTTCTATTCTTAAGTCCGACTCTAGAATCTTTGCCATCAGAACTTCATCTTCTTTGGCATCTACAATAAGCTGTTCTATTGTGTTAACGGCATTTTCATCGGCATCTCTGAAAATAAACATATCTACACCAGCCTTAATTGCCATTTTACAGGCCTCTGCACTTCCGAAATTCTGTACCCCTTTCATTACCATATCATCAGTAATCACAACACCATCATATTTTAGAACATTCCTTAGATAACCAATAACATTTTTACTCAAGGATGCCGGTATGGGCTCATTATCAAAACAGGTACAATGCAGATGTGCCACCATAATCATTTCTGCATCAAGATTTTCCTTAAACGGTTTTATATGTATATTTTCCATTGTACTCATAGGCAAATCTATAATAGGCAAAGTCAGATGACTGTCCATAGAGGCATCACCGTGTCCCGGGAAGTGTTTCAGGCAAGGTATAATTCCATTTTGACGATACGTTTCAGATACTATTTTGACAGCATTTACGACATCATATGTTATACTGGAAAAAGCCCGTTCTCCTATTATAGGATTTTTAGGGTTAGTATTAACATCCGCGCACGGAGCGAAATTTAAATTTATACCGTAATCTTTAAGTTCCTGTGCTATTTTTTTTGCTTGATTTCTTAAAAAATCTTCACCACGTTCATATGCAAATCGCGGTGATAAATACCGTGCATGTATGTTTTCTGTACGTTCAACTCTTCCACCTTCCTGATCTATAGAAAGAAATAATTTGTAGACAGCTTTTTGTTTTATATCATTTATTAAAGCTTGAAACTGCTCTTTTGAATGAATATCACGTGTAAAGAATATCACTCCGCCAAGCCCTTTTGCAAGAGCCTTATCTAAATATGCGCCGGTACCTAAAATAAACTTTTTATAGATTAACTTTTCCATAAAATAATCATACATTTAATTGATAATAAAAATCAACTTTTAATTATAATAGAGTTAGGATATAATGGGGGTAGGAGTAGTTAATTTATTATGAAAAAAATAATTTTATCAATACTTGCGGGTTTTTTGCTGTTATCAGCTATTAGTCTTGACGTATCTGCGGCAAAGAAATCATCCAAGCTATCAAAGGAAGCAATCACAGAAATGTCTGAAACAATAGACAAACTCACTCAAAAAATTTATGGCAGAGCTTTATTATCTCCGCAGGATAATGAAAGTTTAATAGGAATTAAAATCAAACTTGATAATCAGATGCTGGTTTCTTCATCAACAGAACTTGCACCGCTTTATTACAAAGCCGGCAATGTTTACAAACTTAGAGATATGAAGCCAGAGGCTATTGAGTGCTATCAAACCATATTAGAAAATTTTTCTGATACAGCACTCGCACCAAAAGCAAGAGCGGCGCTTGAGGAATTAGGAGTAACAGTTACCGCGCCTGCAGTAACAGAAGAAACAGCTTCTGAAGAGGAAGGAATATAGCAAAAAAAAGAGAGTTTAAAAACTCTCTTTTTTTACTTCGTTGTTTGTATGAACAAACTTATTAAATCATTAAGTGCAGAATATTGTTTTTGATAGCTCTGAGATTGTTTTTCCAGAGCAAGAATTTGTTTTTTGTATTCCTGAATAGATGCCTGACATTCTCTTGCGGATACTTTTAAGTTCTCTTGAACTTGTTGTGCATCTTGAAGCACACTTTTCATAGAAATACCAAGAGCTTCCATTGTTTGTTTAATAATCTGAGCACCGGTGTGTCTAGAAACACCGCTTGGAAGCTGTGAAATAAGTTTCTTTAAAACTGTAATATTTGCAGGCATTTCAAATGCATCACTCATAGTTTCTGTAACTGGAGTCTGCACTGGCTTTGGCTCTGCAAAGAAAGGATCTTTCTCCTCTTCTATATCATCAAAGAAGTTGGTGTTTTTCGCAGGTTTAGCTGGTTCTGCAAAAATATCATCTGATGATGAAGAAAAAATATCATCATTTATAGGATTGCTAACTGGAGCAGAATTAAAACTGCTGATTTGTTCTTCCTGTAAGTCCATATTTTCAGCTTGTTTTTTCAAAGCTTCTACTATTTTCTTTCCGACACTTTCGTTATTAGGCATAATCTTATACTCCCTCATAGGTTTACTTGAATAATTATATTTTAAACATGCTTAAATTCCAATATTATGTTATGTTTTGTTAACACTGTTCAAAAGAGCAATTACATTTTGTGCTTTAAGGTTTCTGGATGATGCTAAAAGGGTGGCAGATGCCTGTTGTAAGATCTGGTAACGGATGTAATTCGAGGACTCCTCTGCTATATCGGCATCTCGCATTGTTGAACGGAATGATATTAAATTATTTAACTTTATTGACTGTGCCTCCACTACACTCTCTAAACGGTTGATTGTATTACCGATATTTAACAATTGATCAGATACACTACTTAACATTTCATCTATTGACTCTAGGCTCTCCAAGGCTCCTTCGGCGGTGGAAAAATCTACACTGAAATCAAAAAGGTTAAAGCTGATACTTGTACTTATATACTTATCAGAGCCGGAGCCGATATCGACCTTAATATTCAACTCAAATGGACGTGGTGTTATATCAACGGCATTGGTATAAACTGTATTCTTGCCGTTATCTATCAACGTGTTTCTATCTCCCGATTCTCCATCAATTATGTTATTATTACCGCTAGATACCATAAAGCTGTCGCTTTCGGCACCGCCATTTGCGGTATTATTGTCACCGTTGATTTTTATATTATCTTTGCCAGCACCGCCCTGTATAGTATTGGAGTCGCCCTTTATACTGATTTCATTATTACCTGAGGTTGATTCTATTGTGTTGTTATCACCTTTGACTT
>OBAO01000206.1_pt1 | contig 83035 bp, 83 predicted proteins | sample 1517541 | NCBI WGS metagenome assembly OBAO01 (sample SAMN04571698, study PRJEB22368) | human gut metagenome | biome: human gut; material: stool | host: Homo sapiens | place: Luxembourg | collected 2012-08-10
GTTCTGTGGAATACCTGCAATAACTGCGATCTCTGAGATCGTAAGTTCCGTCATATCCTTACCGAAATATTTCTCGGAAGCTGCCTGAACACCACTGACACCACGTCCCAGATAGATCGTGTTCAGATAGTACTCAACAATCTGCTCCTTTGTGTACTGCTTCTCCAGCTCAATCGCCAGATACTGCTCCTGAATCTTACGTTCCAGCTTGTCCATAAATGTCGTCTCATCCAGACCGACATTAAATACCTGGTTCTTGATGAGCTGCTGCGTCAGCGTCGATGCACCCTCATTAAAGTGACCGCTTGCCGCGCCCTTTGCAAACGCACGGAAGATACCGCGCACATCAATACCATTATGCGTCCAGAATCGCTGATCCTCGATCGCAACAAACGCATTGACCATATCTTTCGGGATTTGATCATAATATACATAAACACGGTTGGAATCGATCGTGGAGATCTCTCTTTCTACCGTGCCGTCCTGTGACCGGATATTCGACCGGTATCCCTGCGGAACGATATTGATACTGGAGGTATCCGGTGCATTGTCCAAAATGCCCTTCATCATACCGAATCCGGCTCCGGCTCCGGCTATGATCACTGCAATGATACCAACCAATATGACCTTAAAAAGTATAACCAGCACTTTTCTCGTATTTCGTTGTGTTTTGGAAACAAGTTTTCTCTGTTTTTTCTCAGTTTCCGCTTTTGAATAGCCCATCGAGCTACCTCCCTTTATTTTTGCATATAAGTATCCAGATAAACGCCATTATAGCAAACTTTTACCACAAATACAAGATATTACCTATTCTAAACATTTTTCTTTTCCTCTATTCTTTTTCTCCATTTTTTGGTAGAATAAGTTTAGGTGCCGCGGATTTTTCCGCGTGTAAATTCACTGCGCATTTACATGCCCCACAAGTATAGTCGCAGTCGGAGGCTTAAGATGAAAGGTTTTGTAGGCATCGGTCGCGCAGACCATGTGGAAACAGCCATAACGGAAGCAACCGCCGGATTGAAAAAAGCAGATTTTCTGATCCTGATTGCTCCCTTTTCAAAAATAGAAGCTGCCGCCGCCCTGCTCGGTGAGAAATATCCGGGCACGCCGATGATCGGCACCAGTGGCGAAGGCATTGCAAAAGAAATGCGTCTGAATCAGGCAGTCATCGTCATCGGATTTGCAGGCGTGGAAGTATGTACGGGCGTGATCGAGGATGTCCGCACAACTCCGGTCAAATCCATGCATACATTTCTTGCGAATCTACAGGCAATCGAACCGGGAGATTCCGATACGATCTGTCTGGAATTTATGACTGGATGTGAGGAGCGTGTCCTGTCAACCGTCCATGATTCCCTGCTGGAAGCTGGTGTTCCGTTGATTGGTGCCAGTGCTTATGGCGTCCTGCTCGGTGAAAAACACTGTGTGATTTTAGACGGGAAGGTTCATACGCGAAGCTGTGCGTATGCATTTATCAAAAACAAAGGTGGCAAGATCCATCTGTATAAGGAAAATATTTACAAACGGCAGAGCCGCCGTGCGCATTTCGCCAACTTGGTAGAACCGGGAACGAAAACACTGTTTCAGTTAGATGGCGTTCCAGCATTAGAGCTCTACCAGGAGGAAACCGGCGTCCAGCTCGAAGATATCCTCTCTGCCATGCCGCGCCATCCACTTGGACGCGCCCTCGGTGAGGATACCTGTATCATCCAGACAATGTCGGTCGACCGGAACGGCGTCATGTTCAACGGCAAGGCAATCTATGAAAATGACAGCATCTATATCATGGATGTCGATGATTACCGGCAGATTCACGAAGAACTGCTTGCCTCCATACAGGCATCTCCGGTTTCATTCCTGCTCGGCTTTGACAGTGCGAACCGTGTGCGCCTATTTGCAGAGGAAGATGCCCTGACCGACTATGTTGCTTCATTCCGTACGGTTGCACCTGCTGCGATCTTCGTCGGCGACGGCCAGCAGTTTAACAACCAGCATATGAATCAGACACTTGTGCTTGCAGCATTTGAATAATTACACGCAGGAGGTATAACCACGATGTTTAAAAAGAAAACAGAAATACATGCAGTTCCAACAGAAACGGTAACCGGGCTTGCCTTAAAGCAAAGCTTAGAGCCGATCACCCAGATTACGAAAAGCCTGAAGGAAAACCGGAAATCCCTGATTGAAGAAGAAATGCAGACCGCAAGTCAGATCTCTGATATCCAGGGTTCCTTTGATACGATCCTCGCGCAGTCCGATCAGGTTGCTTCCGGTATGGATTCCATCAAGCAGGAATTTGCCAATATCGTAGAAGTTTCTTCCCAGATTGAAACGAGCGTCAGCGGAGTACTTACCGCGACCGATCAGGCAAACGAAAATGTCGACAGCCTGCAGGAAAGCTCTTCCAATGTACTGAAGGATTTCCAGCATGTCGTGGAAGTCTTAAATAAATTCCAGAGCAGCTTCGACGAGATTCAGGAGACAATGTCCGGTATTATTGGTATCGCCAACCAGACAAACATGCTCTCCTTAAACGCTTCGATTGAAGCCGCCCGTGCCGGGGAGCACGGTCTCGGGTTTGCCGTTGTCGCAACCGAGGTCAGCACCCTGTCCGCAGAGATCAAGAAGCTCGTCGATACTGTAAATGCAAACATGGCACTGCTCCGCGAGGACGCTTCCAACTTAAACGCTTCGATGGAAACAGCAAACCGGATGCTCTCCCATGAACAGGAGCAGGTAAAAAAGACAACCGAACTGTTTGGCAATATCAAAGAATCCGTCAACGGTGTGATTGAGGTTCAGCAGCAGATTGCCGCTGCCGTTGACACTTGTAACGAAACCGCTGATCAGATTCAGGGAGATATCCTAAGTGCCAAGGACGGCTATATCGGCGTGTCCGAGACAGTCAACCAGTTATCCGGCGATATCACACGCAAGAATCAGTTGTACGAAAACATGATCAACCTCTTAGATCAGGTCGATCCGATCGTCGAAGAAGTACAAAAAACACATATCAATATTTAATGGCAACAAAAAAGTGGCAGGGATTTTATATCTCTGCCACTTTTTTTGCGGTAACTTCCACCAACTGTTCCAGTTCCGGAAGTACAAATATCTGTAATTGCGGGATGATTCCCGGCTCGGCGATTGCAACACTCTGCGATAACTGGGCTTTTGTCCGTTCCATCGCTTCCGGCGCATAGTCCCAGTCGATCTCTGTAATCCGCCGTATACGTTCCCATTCTTTCGCATTGAACTCCAGATTCGGAAACATTACATTATATCTATTTGCGAAATACGCATTCATCCGGTCGTAATCACCATAATACCATCTCTTAGAGAAAAATTCCTGACGATCATACATCTGCTGTTGTTCCAACACTTCTACAAAAGTAACCGCATCGTATAACACCTCCGGTTGCTTTTGCGCATTATAAAACCGGAAATGTCTGTCCCAGTACAGATCCAGAAAATTATAATCGAGCAAAAGATGCGCATAATATCCACGCACATACGGCTCCTGTAATGCATCACCATATTTCTGTAAAAACCAGTCCAGATCCGGTCGGCGCACCAGCTTGTCATAGGTCACATCGTTCCAGAAATGTGTGTAATGCTTATCCCTGCACATATCTGCGATCATATTTCCAAGAAAAAATGCATTTTGCTCCTGTGCGTTCATCTCCGGCAGCATCTCCAGCGCGCGTTTGGCACAGGATAAATGGATTACATAGCTTGGCATATCCGAACCTCCGACAACAAATCATCGTCCAGAAATACATTCTTGATATTTGGCATCGGCAAAATCTTCGTTTCCACCAAAGCTGTCACTTCCTTCCGCTCTGCCACATGCTTTGTCCGAACTGTCGTGCGCTTGTCTGTGACAAACTGCAGCTTCTGTTCTTTTACTGCCTTCATGCTGTAAAAAAGCAGTCCCTCCATCACATCGGCAATCCGTTCTGCCGTTGTTACCGAGCGCATCAGCTTCTCCTCCGTCGTTGTAAACTCGCGCTTGTAATCGATACAGCGGATGTAAATATCTGAGATATCCCCCAGTCTCCGGCGCTCAAAGATATCCTGAAACTGTCCAAGTGTCTCCATCCGTACATTTGCGGTTCCATTTACTTCTGCAGATAAGACCTCTCCCATCGCGACTGCATACACATAGGTCGACGCAGACACCCGCAGATTCTGTAAAAATGCATATACCGCAAGGGAAATCCCCCACATCTTCGATGGGAACAAAATTCCCACACTGTCTGCATCCAGACATTCTCCATGATATTCTGTATATTTCATCACCTTGCAGTTTGGAAGATTCTGTACCATCTGTTCAGTCATTGCCTGCCGGCAGTCCATCTTCCATGCATGTCCTGCAGACACATCAATATAATCAGACACGTAAAAAATATAATTCCGTGCCTCTTCTATCTCATTTTTCAATTCCATACCCCTCATTTGTATCCTCCCACTACTCTCCCGAAGCTTTCTTCTGTACAAGTGATTCATACAGTGTGCGAAAAGCAAAGCTCCAATATTCTTCCATCGTCATCCCGGTCTGCTTCGTGATCTCTTTTTTCTTCTGTGCCGAAATCTGAATAATACCGCTTAAGGATGACCAGAGATACAAAACCGTCGGCTTTGTATCGAGTGTTTCCTGTAACACATTTGTGTTTTTTCCCTTCTGGACGAGCGCTTCCATCAATCCATATAATTCCTGCAGGATCTCCGGCAGAATCACCGTGCCCTGCTTCCGGCTGTTGGTTGCCTTCTCCTCAAACATCAGGGAAGCATAATACTTCGGATATCGTTCACAGAAAGAAACCAGCCGTTCACACAGCTTGTAATAGCTGTCCTCAAAAGAGGTATCTCCCTCGATATACACCGTCATCTCACCAATCAGGATATCGAGATAATCAACCACTATGGAATTATAGATATCTTCCTTGCTCCGGAAATATACATAAATCGTCGACTTGCTGTAATCTGCCTGCAGCGCAATATCGTCCATCGTCGTGTCCTGAACGCCTTTCGTCTCAAATAACTCCCTCGCCGCCGTCAAAATATTGTCGCGATTAAACTGTTCCAGCGCAAGCTTCTTGCGTGCTCCCATATACTCTCCCGCCAAATACAACTATTGTTGACATTATACAACGTGAAGTATGTTTTTTCAACTATAAGTTTTATTATTCTACTTTTATTTCTAGCATTGTACTTTTTATATATAAATCGAACTTCTAGTTCGATTTATAAAAATCCAGATTCTGACGCATCTGAATCAGTATTTTCTTCTCCAGCCGGCTGACCTGCACCTGACTGATTCCCAGCACCTTCGCAACCTCTGTCTGTGTCCTATCCTCGAAAAACCGCAGCCGGATCAATTCCTGTTCCATCTCCCCCAGCTTTTCCATTGCCTGTCCGACCAAGATCCGATTCATGATATTTTCCGCTGCCACTTCCGACTGTGCTTCATCCACCAGTCGCTCCACCAGACTGACCTGTGTCCCATCCTTGCCACAGATTGTCTGCTGGATGGATTCCACCTCCCGGTTCGCCTCTGTCGCCATCACGATATCCTCGACGCAAAGTCCCGTATAGTCTGCCAGCTCATCCAGCGTTGCCTCTCTTCCATATTTGTGCAGCAACGCCTCCTTCGCTTTGCTGATCTGATAGCCATTTTGTTTTAGGATACGCGATACCTTGATCGCACCATTATCACGCAGAAACCGTTTGATTTCTCCAGCGATCAGCGGCACGGCATAGGTGGAAAACTGCACGCCATAACGGCTTTCAAACCGGTCACATGCCTTGAGCAGTCCGATACAGCCAATCTGATACAGTTCCTCGAGATCATAACCACGGTTGACAAACCGCCGCGCAATGCTCCACACCAACCCGGTATTATCTGAAACTATTTTTTCCTTTGCAGCCTTGCTCCCCATCTGTGCCTGTTGAAATAGTTCCCATTCATTCATTTATTCATAATGTGGTGCCGGTGCACCGATCTCCTTCCACATTTTTACCACGGTACCTTCGCCTGCGGCAGATTCAACCTCCAGCCGATCCATAAATGCCTCCATAAAGGAAAACCCCATACCAGATCGTTCCTCTTCCGGTTTTGTTGTGAAAAGTGGCTCCATCGCCTGTTTGACATCCGCGATGCCTATTCCTTTGTCCCGCACTTCTATGTACACCGAACGGTCTTCCACGACTGTACGAATCCAGATTTTTCCCGCACCTTTCTCATAGCCATGAATGATTGCATTTGTGACCGCCTCGGAAACTGCCGTTTTAATATCCGACACTTCTTCGAGCGTTGGGTTCGTCGACGTGATAAATGATGCCACGATCACACGGGCAAAGCTCTCATTTTTCGCCACACTGTCAAATTCCACATTCATTTCGTTTGCACTATTCATAATATCCTCCCTTTACCATCTCCTTTTTTATCGCATCCAGGGAATCCATCTTCTTTAAGATGCGATAGATTCCTGACATCAACAAAATGCGATCGATCGTTTCATTGACATGCACCGCATATACACATCCTCCCTTGTCATGCACCATCCGAAACCGTCCGGTAATCAGCCCGATGCCGGAACTGTCCATGAACTGCGTCTTCGAGAAATCAAAGATCAGGTACCTGATCTCCTCCTCATCAAACACATGTGCCGTCTTTCGCTTGAGCATATCCGCCGCATAGTGATCAAGCTCCTCCGGCAGATAATAAATCAGCACACCATTTGCTACTTCATACACCATAAATTGCCTCCTATATCCATATATCCAGAAAAAAATGCAAAAGAAAAAGAAAGTGAAATCATTTCACTTTCTTTCGTAATTTCGAATAATCATCGATTACTCTTTGTCTATCATATTTTGTAAATCTGTATCTGACATGCCCGACACAACATTGGAATAATCAGGAAGATCCGTCTCCCCCTGTGCGGCTCCATTTTGCAGTGTATCAATCTGTTTTGTCAGACTGTCCACCTCTGCACTCAGGCTGTTGATCGTGGAATTTTTCCCGGCAAGCTCCTCACTGTATGTCTTAATCAGCTGTTCATTTTCTACCCGCAGCTTCTTTTTCTGTCCAGGCAGAATGAAAAAGCTGAAAAGAAGGACGCCAAACACCAGCCCAAGCAACATATACAACCCAGAGTATTTTGCAAGGCTGACCTGTCCAAACTGTCCGGTTCGCACAACGCTTGTATCTTTCTTTGCCTTGATCTCCTGAAACAGATTCTTCTTCTCGATCTTCTTCGGTGCTCTGCCATCCTCGGTCACAACGATCTCCTCAAGGTAATCGTCGTCTAAGAGTCCATCATTATCCACGTTCTGTTTACGCATCTCAATGATGTTTTCCTCGGTATCTCCCATCTCCCGCAGATAATGCACCGCAAGGGAATTCGCCTTATCGATCTTTAAGACACGACGCAGAGTCACTCTTGCCTTCTCGTAGTTATCTGTCCCGATATACAAAAGGGCAAGCAGCAAATATCCTTTCACAAAATGTGGATTGTCCGAGAGTGCACTTTTGAGCTGCAAGATTGAAAGATCATAATCTTCGCTGTGCGCATACTGGATTGCCATGTTGAACTTCCGCGCAAGCTGATCGACACTCTCCAACCGGGCTGGATCTTTTTTCAGTTCTTTTAAGTATTTTGTCGCAAGGTTATTTTCCTGTTGATAGTTGATGCTCATAACCCATTCGCTCATCGCCTGCACAGCCTCACCCATCTCATAATAGATGAGTCCCAGCAGATTGCGTGCTGGCACATTCCGCTTGTTATACCGCAGTGCCTGCAACAGAGATTCAATCGCACCGGACAGATCTCTCGCCGATGCCCGGTCATACCCAATATTGTAATAATAATTGGATGTATTCTGCGCTTTTTTAAGCATCGACAACGGAAGATAACATTCCGAACAATATCCATTTTTCCGCACCTGTGCACCACAATGGGGGCACAGCACCGGTCGCATTGTTGTTGCCATCTTATCTTCTCCTTGCCCGCACAGATACTGCATTATCCAATATGCTGCCTGTATTTCTCAAGTCCTGTGTCATCTGTAATACAATATCACTGATATCCTTCAAATCATTGCTGTAAATGGCTTCCTCCGCCTGATTCACTTCCGGAATCGGCGAGAAACGCTTCAATTCTTCTTCAAAATTTATCATACGGTTTCCTCCCATATGTCTTTTATCTTTCCTATCAGATACAGAGAGCCCACGCAAAACAGCATGCCGCCGCGTGCCTCCACAGTTGCATATGCTTCCGCGAAACAGCTTCGGATGTCATTATCTGCATAGACATGTACATTGCGTTCCGTCTTCTTCGCACAATCGCGGAACAATGCCGCAATATACTCTGCGGAGATTGCGCGGTCAGAATCCAGCGACGTCACATAGACCGCCTCCACTTCCAGATTCTGCATCAGATATGCGATCATCGGTTCGTAGTCCTTATCCCCGGCGACTGCAAAGAGAAGTGTTTTCTCCCGGTCTGCATACCCGGCATTCACGCTCTCAGTAAATCGCTCGATGGCACTCTCGTTGTGTGCCCCATCGATCACGATATTCCCATTCAGCTTCTCCATACGTCCCGGCCAGAAAAACGCATCCAGCGCAAGCTGTATTTTCTCCTGTGCGATTTGCCTGCCTAACAGCACCGTACCTGCTGTGATCGCAGTCACGGCATTGTCTACCTGATAGGTGGCCACACTATCAAGCCGCAAACCATTGTAACTATAATAGCGGCTATACATTGAAAAATCAATGGTTTTATCTGTAAATTCATCGATATTATACTCCACATTTGCGACATTTATTGCTTCTGCCGCAAGTGCTTCTGCCTGATTTTTTACGACGGCATCCGCTTCCAGACTGCCCGTGTGGTACACAACTGGAACGCCTGTTTTTATAATCCCGGCTTTTTCTCCAGCAATCGCCTCGATCGTGTTGCCGAGATATTTCATATGATCGAGCCCAATCTCTGTAATGATCGTCAACACCGGCACAAGCACATTGGTCGCATCCAGTCTGCCGCCAAGTCCGGTCTCGTAAATCACATAGTCCAGCTCCAGCTTGGAAAAATACACCGCTGCCATCGCAAACAGGAATTCAAAATACGAGAGATGCTGCAGATTTTTCTGCACCGCATGCTCGCATGCATTCCGTACAATCTGGTAGCATTCGACGAATTCTTCTTCTGTGATTCCCTCGATCCGTTCTGTGATGGAGATCAGATGTGGGGACGTAAAGGTACGCACCCGGTATCCCTCCTCTGTGAGTATCGCACGCAGGAACTGCACCGTAGAACCTTTTCCGTTTGTACCAGCCACATGAATCGCCTTATGTGCAAGATGTGGATTGCCAAGCAATGCCATGACCGCCTCTAAGTTCTCATTTCCTGATTTATTTCTTCCCTCTGTATGAGGTCCAAACAGCGGGATCTGGTTAATATAATCTTCTGCCTCTTTCATACTGTTGTTCATAATTGATTACTTCCTTTTTGTCCCGCAATCACCTAGCGGTTATCCACTTTCTCCGGATATAAATCATGATGTACCAGACGATCGTAAGCGACCTTTTCCCAATTTGTGCCCGGACGTCCATAGTTACAATACGGATCGATAGAGATTCCTCCACGTGGAGTAAATTTTCCCCAGACCTCAATATATTTCGGGTCCATTGCCTTGATCAGATCCTTCATGATCGTATTCACGCAATCCTCATGGAAATCTCCATGATTTCGGAAACTGAACAGGTACAACTTCAACGACTTACTCTCCACCATGCGCACATCCGGCACATAGGAGATGTAGATTGTCGCAAAATCCGGCTGTCCAGTAATCGGACAAAGACTTGTGAATTCCGGGCAGTTGAATTTTACGAAATAATCATTGTCCGGATGTTTGTTGATAAATGTCTCCAGAATATCCGCAGAATAATCAGACGGATACGCTACGTGCTGGTTTCCCAGCAAAGAAATTCCTTTTTGTTCTTCCTCTGTTCTAGCCATTTCTATCACCTCATAATCGAATCATTTTATCTAAGTGGAAGGAATAGATCACCTGCTCCTTCACCTTTTTTCCTGTCAATCGTTCCAGCACCTCTGCATACGAGGCAAGCTGTGCCCGGTATCTGCCAACCAGAGTCTCCTCGTCTGCGGCATCGGTCTTATAATCCATGACCACCACGTCGTCATCCTCATAAAAGTATGCATCAATAATTCCCTGTACAACTAGTACATCCGGCTCCGTGACATCATACACCTCCGATGCCGGAATACCCGCAGAAAACTGCCGTTCCTTGTACAGATTGCCCAAGCGCGCAGCTTCTATCATACGGCATCCAAGCGTAGATTGCAACATCTTCCTGATTTTGGCTTCCCGGATTGCCACAAGTTCCCGCTCCTCGAAAATGCCCCGCGCAAGCAATGCCGCCTTTTGCTGTGCGATATACGCATCCAGATCTCCGTCTGTATCCACCGCTTCAAATGGCAGCATTTCCATAAATTTATGAACGATCGTACCACGCTCCGCACCGGTAAGTGTGCCTGTTTTTCCTGCAGACTGTGCTCGTTTCGGAAGGTTTTTTTCTATTTCCTGCTCCGCAGTATCCGGAAGGGCAAATTCCGTATTGATATCATACCCTTTTCCATCATAGGCTTTCATCTTCTTAATATCCGAGATTGACAGCTTCGCTCCCAGGGTCGTCATCGGCATATGTGGATATACATAGGATACACTCGCCTCGTTTTTCGCATAGAATACATCTTCCTCTGCCTGCTCCGCCATACGGCGGATGTCTTCTAACTGTAACCGTTTGTGAAGCTCCATCGGAATCATCGCTGTCAGAATTTCCTCCTGGTTGCAAATCTCCATACGAATCTTCCCCTGCACCTTGCAGGCTGCCGCCAGCCGGTTATAACGCACCATACAGGCAAGCAGATGCTTCGCATAGCTGTCGGCATTTTTGCGGACATTATACGGAAGCAGCAACGGCTCCATATCTTCTACATAGGCATATTTTGCAAGCAGACGGTCCGCACCGCGTATTGCACCTGTAAGGATCAGCTTTTCCTTCGCACGCGTCATCGCCACATAGAGCACCCGCAGATTCTCTGCCATCATCTCCGCATCCTCGAGTGCCGCATAGATACTCCGAATCGCAGTATTATGTTTATACCGTCCTTTTATATGCATCGCCATTGCAGCCAGATAATAGTCCGGATGCACCTGCACATTATCCTTTAACTCCATCCGGTTAAACTGCCGTCCCATCCCTGCGACAAACACGACCGGATATTCAAGTCCCTTACTCTTGTGGATACTCATAATCCGCACAACATCCGCATCCTCGCTCAGCACGCTTGCTTCGCCCTCATCCTTTTCCATCAGCTTCAGCTTATCGACATAGCGCAAGAAATGAAACAATCCTTTGTAATATCCATTTTCAAACTGCACTGCCTTTTGCAACAGCATATCGACATTGGATTTGCGGATATCGCCTGCCGGCATTGCTGTCACGTATTCATAATATCCCGTCTGCTCCAACAGCTCCCAGATGAGATCCGATACTGATAAATGCTGTTTTTTCTCTTTTAGATCTTCGATCAGATCAAGCAGGCGTCTGACTTTTCCGCCAAGTTCTGTATCTGCCTGATCCTCTGCATAATACTCACAGATATCGTACAGACACAATTTTTCAGATACGGCATTCCGCACCGCAGCACATATCTGCGCAAGTTCTGACTCATTCAAGCCACCGATCGGCGACAACAGCACTGCCGAAAGTGGAATGTCCTGCCGGCTGTTGTCAACCACGGAAAGCATCGCCATGATAACCTGTATCTCCACTGCCTGAAAATATCCCTTGGACTTTTCAAGATATACCGGAATCCCCTGTGCCGTGAGCGCATTGTAGATCACATCGCCATAATCCTTCAAGCTTCTTGCCAGTATCACAATATCCTTATACCGAACCGGACGGTAACATTCTTCTTCCTCGTCATAGACCTGCATGCCGGTATCCGGCTGCATCAGCGATCGAATCCGGTTCGCGATCATATAGCCCTCCACCGTATCTTTCTCCGGGGAGCCATACTGGCGAAGCTGCTCTTCGCTTAAGTCTCCTGTATCATCCACATCGGCAAACAAAAGCTCTACATCCTCGGCAATATGGACGCCCTCCGGTGGCTCCGGAAACTGCTTGCCCGGTACAAGAGCCTGCTTCTCATCATATGTAATACCGCCCAAATCACTTCCCATCAACTGATAGAAGAAATAATTGATTGCGCGCAACACAACCGCACGGGAACGGAAATTATGATTCAGTTCGATCTTAATATCATTTCCTTCCGCCTGATACCGGTTGTATTTTTTGACAAATATCTCTGGACGTGCCATACGGAAACGGTAGATACTCTGTTTCACATCGCCCACCATGAACATATTATGCACGTCGCGGGATTTGCCCGATACTGCAGTCAGAATATCCTCCTGCAGATAATTGCTGTCCTGATACTCGTCAATATAGATTTCCTCATACCGGTTTGCGATCGTCTTTCCAATCTCTGTCGGCACTGCCGTTCCATCCTCGTCATAGCCGGCACACACAAGCTGATATGCCATATGCGAGATATCTGAAAACTCCAGCATCTTCCGTTTCTGCTTCTCCTCCATAAACCGCGTCATGAATTCCTCAGTCAGGGAGAGTAACGGAAGCAGATATGTTTTTAAAAGCTGCATATCTTCTAAGATCTGTGCCTCCGACTGCTTGAAGCTATCGAGCTTTTTGCTGTCAAATTCATCCTTATATTCCTTGCGGAGCGTCTTGCAGGCTTCCTGTAATTCTTTGTCTCCGGTAAACTTCTTTCTCGAAAGCGTCGCCCATTTACTCTCGATTGCCCCCTTCATCGCAGCATAACTGTCCGCCTGCCCGATTGCCTGCAGCTTCTCGATATCCGATTTGATCTGCTCCCGGTACTGCTCCGGTCCATCCGCCTCCTCGCAGATCGCAAGGCACCGCTCTGCAAGCTGTACGGCTGCCGCCGCCTTTTTATGCAGGATATCAAGCATCGCCTGCATCCACGGTGCATGGTTTAAATCCTCCGCCGTGTCAATCTGCAGTCCCATTCTCGCTTCCTCTAAAAACCGCTCCGGTGCTGGAAAACTTGTGATCTGCCGATAGATCTTGTCTAACACATCCTTCAGATTGTCGTCCCGTTTTCCATCACAGAACACCTCCAGCAGGCGCCCAAATTCTGTATCGCCCTGTTCCTGCAGCTGTGCATACTTTTCCTCAAAAAGCGCGGTCATTACATCATATTTCAACATTTCCAGCATACCCGGATCTCCGATTCCAACCGCCGGGTCCAGATTCAGATAACTGAAATACTCCTTTACGATATTCAGGCAGAAACTATCGATTGTCGTGATATCCGCACTCTGGATCAACATGTTCTGCTTTGCAATGTGCTCCGATTCCGGATACTGTTCCTGTGCTTCCTCCAGCTTTTTCAAAAGCTTCTCTTTCATCTGCGCCGCTGCCGCCTTAGTAAAAGTCACGACCAGAAAAGACGTGATATCGACCGGATGCTCCGGATCAATCATCTTCTGGTAGATACGTTCCACGAGCGTTGCCGTCTTACCGGAGCCTGCAGCTGCCGATACAAGAATTGTCTTGTCTCTCTCTTTAATTACCTGTTCCTGTTTTTCTGTCCATGGCATACGCTATGCATCTCCTCCAATAACTGTTCCTTCTCCTTTGCGCTGTGCTTTGTGTAGTGATAACGGTTGTTTCCGTATTTTTCATCAAACCGGCACACATCTTTGTATGCGCAGTAATCGCACGCGGTCTTGTTGGACTCCCGCATCGGATTTTTGTCGATCACTCCCGATTTCATCTGCGTGACAAGTGCAGATGCCTTGTACTCGGCATAGGCAAGCACTGTGTCAAATTCCTCCGCATCATCCCGTGCCAGTCCTTTGTATGTCAGCTGCCTCTCCCGTGCTTCCTCCGCCTCTGTCTCATTTTCCGCCTGCACATATGGATCCTGCATATGATAATAATACATACTGTCTGTCACAATCTTATAGTGTTCTGCCTCCGCGCGGTTTTTGTTCCACTCCTGATCGACCAGTTCACGCATCACATCTGTATAGATTGCAAGCTGCAGCTCTAGCCCCTCGTACAGATCACCAAGATCAAACTCATGTGCCCCGGATTTGTAATCGATCACACGCAGGGAAATCGTCTGCTCTGCTTCATTCACATACAAATCTCCGCGGTCCACCACGCCAACTAAGGACAACTGTTCATCTCCAACCTGCAGTTTTTTTCGGAATGCATACTCAAAATACCGCGGTTTGTAAGACGCATCCATCATCGCCTGCAGCTTCTGCACGGTTCGTTTTCCGATTCGGATCAAACTCTTCCGTAGCACTTCATACTGTCCGGCATCCAGCTCCTGTCCGGCGTATTCCTTCGCAAAGTTTTCATTCACGAATTCCTCTGTCTTCGCATCCCGCTCCTGCTCGGACAGTGTCTCCCATGCATTGTCCTTCTGATCCCGCACATAGCAAAACATCTGCTCCATCGCACCGTGCAGGATCATACCGACGTTCCGGTTGTCGATACCATGAATCTGCCGCTCCTCTAACCGTAGAATGTATCGAAGGAAAAATGCATACGCACAGCTTGCATACTGTTCCAGCTTCGATACAGACATCGCCATATCCTGTAACCGGATCAGCTGTGTGACCTGTTCCGCCAGCTTCTCCGGCAGATTCTGGTACTGCATCGCCTGTTTCATCCGTTCGAGTGTCCGGGCATCTCCATGCTTCAGATACAGCTTATATAACTGCAGTGTCTCTTTCTCGTGGCTGTGATTACCCTCGAGCAATTCCCGGATTCCTATGATTAAAACCTCCAGCCCGGATTTGTCTGTCACGATCCGGTTCTCCATCCGCTGTCCCTGTAATTCCTTCTTGTCCGGAAAAATTCTTCGAATCCGGTCTAATATATAAGATGGCCGCATTGTCTCATTCGTGGCACTCATACACACATAGGATAAATGCAGACAATCCTTTGGCTTCGTCATGTTCTGATACAGGTAAAACTGTTCGGTGTAGCTGTTCACCCGCTCTGTCGGCGCCATATGGATACCAAATGCACCCAGTCGTTCTTTCTCGCGGTCATTGATGATCTGACTGCGTCCGGCACGTTTCGGAATGACGCCGTCATTTACACCCACGATAAACAGCGCCCGGATATCACCTAGTCTGGTTCGCGTGATATCGCCGACTACGAGCATATCCAGTGTCGGTGGCACCATACCAAGTGTGACATCCTTCATTCCTACGGCAAACAGTTCCTCAAACTCCTGTACATTGACCGTGTCCTCCGGCATGATCTCCACCATCTTGTCAAAGATCTGCCGCACCTTCTCATACAGTCCGGCATCTTCAAACTGCGTCTCCATCGAAAGCGTCTCCATAAGCGCATAGATGGCTTCGACAAACACGGAAATCTTCTTTTTTCCACCGGAGACTGCCTTGTAAAATGGCTGCAATATTTCCATCACAACCTGCCGCAGCTCATCCACGGTGTCATCCTCGCCGTTTAGAAATGGCTGGCTCCAGCTCCGGATTCCCTTTCGTCCACGCGCCAGCACGTAGTTTTCCAGCATCTCGATCTCCGATTGTTCCAACGACTTTACAACTCCGGATTTTAAGAACGCGAACACACTGTCATAACTGAAATTCTCATCGACGATTCGCAGCACATGCGTAAGCGCATCCACACATGGATGATTCTTCACCGGCATCGTCATATCAATAAAATAAGGAATCTCATATTGCGGCAATATCCGCTTTGCAAATTCCGCCGTTTCCTCCAGATTTCCACTCACGATCGCAATATCCCGGTAACGATAGCCCTGCTCCATCACAAGGGTACGAATCTGTTCTGCAACGCCGGTCAGCTCCTGTGCCGGCGTATCATACGCCGTAATCGTAATCGCCTGTTCCTCATCTTTCCCGACACGGTACGGATAGCGGAACAGATTCTGCTCCAGATGTGCCAGCGGATGTCCCTTGCTCCACCGTTTACAGCCATCCTTTCCTAAGAACAATGCCGGTTCCACAACCACATGTGCCTGCTCGGCAGTAAGCAGCAAATGCTCGATTGTCTGCTTCGTAAGTGCAAACAGTTCGTGCTCTGCCACGTGCTTTTTCTCATAGGTTGCCGCGTCAATCGTCAATACGATCGTCACTTTTTTCGCCCGGCGCAGCAACACGGAAATCAGATTCAACTGAATCGGTGTAAATCCGGTAAATCCATCTAATACGATCTCACTGCCTGCAATCATCTCCGATTGTTCCGCTGCCGCGGTCAGGAGTTCCAGCATCTGTTCTGCTACGATAAAAGACTGCCCTTTCTTCTCCTCAAACGCATCGAAAATTACCAGCATGTCCTGCAGCTTTCTCGCAAGCACACGTGCCTCCTCCGAATCGTCCAGCTTCTGTAACGCCTCCCGCAGCCGTTCCCGTGGAATATCATACTGGTAGATCTCTGACATCAACGATTTTGCCTCGTCGATAAATCCTGCCTTATCCAGACTTCCGGCATACAGAGACAGCTCTTCTTTGTGCTCCTGTGCTGCCTTTCGCAGCAACATAGATTTTCCGAAATCCTCCAGCACTTTCTTCGGCTTGATATGCAGCTCATCAAATATCCGATATGCCAGCCGATTAAACCCGATGACGTCAATCTGGAAGCTGCCGCCGCGCGGATGCTTCTGCACAAGCTTTCGTTGAATCTCCAGCGAATACTGTTCCGGGACAAGCACGATCACATTTTCCCGCTCATCCTGCATTGTCCGACGTATAATGTCCTCGTAAATATATTCTGATTTTCCTGCCCCGCTTGGGCCAAGGATAAACTGTAACGCCATGTACTCCTCCGTCAAAAAAATAAGCCGGAAGTTTTTCGCTCCCGGCTTTTTCTTAATCCTGTTTAAACAACTGATCCTGTACCTCTTCGATATCCGGATACCAGACGCCTTTGATCTTGATGAAATCAATATTTACTTCCAGATACTGTCTCTTCACGCCATTGCGATCCTTCATCGTTCCACGCAGTCCAAGCTTCAGGGTAACACCCTCTCTTGCATCTGCAGTCTTACCATGCTCCAGCTGGATCTTGTCGTTGAATGCATTTACCTCAGAAGTGCCCCAGATGGATGTATCAATAATCTTGATCGATGTGTAGTTTGTCTCCTGCACATATGGTAAGATTTCCTCAACCAAGGCTTTGTTTGCTGTTATGTATTCCGGTACTAATGCCTGTAATTTCTCACTGTCATCCTCATTGACCGCTGTCTGGAATGCTTTGACTGCATCCTCATAAGTCTCCGGTCCGTTCGGCTTTAACACAACCTTTGTCACAAACATATAAATACCAAATACGATTGCTGCAAATATGATGAACTTGAAGATCGTGCCAAACACTTTGCCGACGCCGCTTCCGCCGCCCTGTTTCTTGTTCAGCTCTTTGTATTCCTTTACGTCTTCCTTCGTAATCTTGACAGGATCTGTTCCCCCGATACTGTTCCCATCATAGATGTCACCATAATCATCGGTTGGTGTATATGCCCTTTGCTGTACCGGCTTCTTTCCGTTCTCACCTTTCAGCCCAAGACTTGTCTTCATCTTCACCACCGGGCGCCCACATTCCGGACAGATCGTAATTCCATCCTGCACCCTTGCTCCACATGATTCACATACAGCCATATTACTAACCCCTTTCTTCTGTATCATATGTAGTATAGTATATCTCACGGAGGCATTTTCTTCAAGTGATTCTTTTCTTATGAAAGGGAAAATCGCGAAAAAAAAAAGGATACAATCTGTATCCTTTTAAAAGCAGTTCGTAGGGGAATCGAACCCCTGTTTTCGCCGTGAGAGGGCGACGTCTTAGCCGCTTGACCAACGAACCATCTTGAAACCTTTGTTACTATAACAAATATATAACATGTTGTCAACAACTTTTTTTAATTTTTTTAATTTTTTTTAATTCATGGCATATTTTCGTAAAGATATACGTCCATATGCCATGATCCAACATCCTTATTTCGACTTCTCCGGCCGGTACAAAATATCCACGAATGTATTGACACTCTGCTCGCAGACTTCTCTTGTCGTCTCCTGCTTCACAAGGATATAACGATCTGTGTGTCCCTTCATGACATACGCCGGCTTTCCATCCTTGTCGATACAGTCATACTCCTCCATCAGCACCGGAAGCAGCTCTCCGGAAAACTGTGCTTCAAATGCTGCCTTCTGGTTCGCCGTCAGCTCTAACAGCACATTGCTTCGCTTCTCCTTCACTGCATCGCTCACCTGATGCTCCATTGTCGCTGCGATCGTGCCGCTCCGCTTTGAATATTTAAATACATGCATCTCATAGAGATTCAGCTTCTCCAGATTTGCCACCGTTGTTGCAAATTCCTCCTCGGTTTCCCCCGGGAATCCTACAATCACATCTGTCGCGATCGCCGGACGATCATATGCCCTGCGGATCATCTCGCATTTTTCCATATATTCTTCGATTGTATATTTCCGGTTCATCCGCTTTAACGTCTCATTGCAGGCACTCTGCAATGACAGATGGAAATGCGGACACACCTTATCAAGCGCTGTGATACCATCCAGGAATTCCTCTGTAATCACACGCGGCTCCAGCGATCCCATCCGGATACGCTTAATACCATTCACTTTGGCAACTGCCTGTAACAGCATCAGCAGCGATGCACCATCCTCATCCTCATAGGAAGATAAATTGATTCCTGTAATCACGACTTCCTGTACGCCTTCTACTGCCAGCCCTTCTACCTCCCGCACGACATCCGCAAGCTTCCGGCTGCGGATTCTGCCACGTGTATATGGGATGATACAATACGTGCAGAAATTATTACAGCCGTCCTGCACCTTGACATAGGCACGGCATCGCTCGTTCGGCTTTACGAGCGTCATTTCCTCATATTCGTTCGTGTGATTGATGTCGATCACAACCTCATGCATGGACGTATCCTCATAATATTCACTTAAGATACGGGCAACATCCTTCTTGCAGTTGTTTCCGATCAGAATATCGATGCCTAGATCCTTTGCCAACGCTTCCTCGGCTGCCTGCACATAGCATCCGGCTGCCACAATGACCGCCTCCGGGTTCTTCTTTTTCGCGCGGTGCAGCATCTGTCTCGACTTTCGCTCCGCCATATTCGTGACCGAACACGTATTGACGATATACACATCTGCAAACTGTGAAAATGGTACAATCTCGCATCCATTTTCCTTCAAAATATCCATCATACTGTCTGACTCATATTGATTCACCTTGCATCCAAGTGTGCAAACTGCTACTTTTTTATTTAAAATATTCACATACATTTTACGCAAATTTCTCCTGCTGATTCTTGACTTTTATAGTGTAAACTTTTATTATAGTAACATAGATAAAAAAAGTGCGAAAGATATATTTTTGAGATTATTTTTCGCTTTCATAATATACAAGGAGGTTTCTATATGTTAAAGGTTAAAATTTCTCTCAACTCTATCGATAAGGTAAAGAGCTTTGTAAATGACATCAGCGGTTTTAATGCTGAGTTTGACTTAGTATCTGGTCGTTATGTTATCGATGCAAAGTCTATCATGGGTATTTTCAGTTTGGATATTTCCAAGCCAATCGACTTAAATGTACATACAGATAAGGATACAGAAGATATCATGGCAGCGTTAAAGCCATATCTTGCTGAGTAATCTCATAGTTCGATAGAAAGCAAAAAACCTCCCAGATGGGAGGATTTTTTGTTTTATTCTTTATTTTTCTGTCAGATACTGAATCATACCCGGTCCAAGTGCATCGGTCGGTCGCTGCATAAATCCATGTTTTTCATAAAATGGCTCTCTGCCCTTGGCACACATCAGACATAGCATCATCGTGCTTCCCTCTTCCCGCAGAGATTCCACATACGCTTTTAATTTCTGTATAATCTGCGAGCCAATGCCCTGTGCCTGCACCTGTGGAATCACGATCAGATCCTGAATATAACAGACCACGGCACCGTCTCCAACGACACGTCCCATACCAACGACCTGTCCGTCCGCATCGACCGCTTTTACTTTATACAGACAATTCGCAAGGGCATGTGCCGCCTGCTTGTCTGTCAGTTTCTTCCAGCCAACTTTCTCCCGAAGTGTCAGATACTCTTCCAGAGAAATATCATTTTCAATGAGTGTTATCATGTTTTAAGTCCTTCTTCCACCGTCGTATATCGCTACATACGCATCGGAATTCCACGCTCCGCCAGATATGCTTTGAGATCCATGATCTCCAGCTCCTTGTAGTGGAACAGGGATGCTGCAAGTGCTGCGTCTGCTTTTCCCTCTGTCAGTGCATCATAGAAGTGCTCCTTCGTTCCTGCACCGCCGGACGCAATTACCGGAACGGATACATTTTCGGCAATCAGTCTGGTCAGCTCCACGTCGTAGCCTGCCTTTGTTCCATCACAGTCCATACTCGTAAGCAGGATCTCTCCTGCGCCCATCTTATCTGCCTGCATCGCCCACTCGATCGCATCAAGTCCGGTATCGACACGTCCACCGTTCTTGAACACATTCCAGCCGCTTCCATCTTCTCTTCTTCTCGCATCGATTGCAACGACCACACACTGGCTGCCAAACTTGTCTGCAGCATCACTGATCAGCCGTGGTGTATTGATAGCAGAGGAATTGATACTGATCTTATCGGCGCCCTCACGTAAAATCGCCTTGAAATCATCGACTGTACGGATACCGCCGCCAACCGTAAACGGAATAAATACAGTCTCCGCAACCTTCCGCACCATATCGATCACGATATTTCTCGAATCCGAAGATGCTGTAATATCCAGAAATACAAGCTCATCCGCACCTGCCTTATCATAGGCAGCACCAACAGCAACCGGATCACCTGCATCCTTCAAATTCACAAAATTTATACCCTTTACAACCCTGCCATTGTTGACATCCAGACAAGGAATAATTCTCTTTGTATGCATACTCTCTTCCTCCCCGTCTCTTATAAGTGTATAAAGTTATCCAATATTTTCAGTCCTACCGTCGAACTCTTCTCCGGATGGAACTGACATGCAAATACATTTCCCTTTTCCACAGAGGCATGAATGTCCACGGAATAGTGTGTCCGCGCTGCAACATCTGCTTCGTCCTTCGATTTCAGGTAATACGAATGCACAAAATATACATATGGATGTTCCTCCACACCGTCAAATAATTTTGCGCCCGGTGTGATATCAAGCGAATTCCATCCAATCTGTGGCACCTTCAGATCCGGTGCATCTGGAATCCGTAAAATCTCGCCGTCCAAAATCCCAAGTCCCGTTGCTCCCGGGCTTTCCTCGCTCGTCTTATACAGAAGCTGTAAGCCAAGGCAGATTCCAAGAAATGGTGTCCCGGCATCTACCACATCGTAGATGACCTGATCCAACTTGTACTCCCGCAGCTTACCCATCGCATCACCGAAGCTTCCCACACCCGGCAGGATCACCTTGTCACACGATAAGATCAGATCTTTGTCCCGCGTGATCACGGCTTCTTCGCCCAGATAATGCACTGCTTTTTCTACACTTTTAATGTTGCCTGCATCGTAATCTAAAATTGCTATCATCGTCTCATCCTCATTGTATTCAAGCATTTTTATTGTATTATCTTATATTTTAGCCATATTCAAATGGCATTTCGTTACTTTTTATTACAATCTGTTACATTTCGTTACACATCATAATTAGTAAATATTTAGTACGCTAACTTTCATACTAATTACAAATTAATTGCTTTGCTACTACATTGATCTGTAATAATTGTTCGTTACTTGGTTTTACATCAACATAGTTATCCATCGTCGTTGAAATTTTACTATGTCCTAATATATATTGCAATGTTTTAGGAGGTAAATACTGAAAATTTGTCGCAAAGCTATGTCTGCAAATATGCGGTTCAAATTTTCTTATTGGATTATCTGAATTTGCATTATTAAATCTCTTAATACAGTTTGCCAGATATTCTTCCACATGTGATCGTACAATCGTTTTTCTACTTCTTGTTGCCAGAAATACAAATCCTTCATATGCATTTCCACGCTCATCATAACACACAGGCTCAATATCACCTTTAAGATAACGATTTTTTAATATACGTTCAAAGCATTCATATACTCCATCTGTCATCGGTATTGTTCGATATCCTTTAGCGGTTTTCGTTGGCAGAACAACATGCGTATGATTAATACATTGCAACTGTTTTTCTACCTTAATAAGCCTATTACTCATATCAATATTATCAAGCGTCAAACCACATAATTCAGAGGCTCTTAAGCCTGTCCAGAATAGCACATAAATCATATCATAACAATGTGCGCTATTTGTATCTTTAGAACAGAATTCAAGAAATCTATTCATATCCACAATAGAGATTGCTTCCATGTTTTTACTATCGCTTCTATCCGTTGTAATTCTGCGGAATGGATTTTTGATAACATAATCGCGATCTATTGCATACTCAAACACTCGTTTTATGAGACTAATTTGTGTCTGAATAGATGAACCTCTGTATTTCTTTTTCATATCAACTAGCCACTCTTCACAATGCTCTGGTTTGATTTTCCCAATCTCCATATAACCCAACTTATATTGCTTGAGCGTATTCACTGTGACATTATATCCAACTTTTGTATTATGAGCCAACTTCTTCCTATTATATAGAAACTGCAAATATCTATCCATTACTTCTAATAAAGTAAGTTTTGCTCCATCAATGTCAATATTATTATCTAATTGTGCTGTTAATTCAGCCTCCTTCTCCCGTAAACTCTTCGGCGATTTCTTACCTTTTGGTAATTGATCTGTTTCTTCAAGCCTATATGAACTTATTACCCTCTTTTTTCCCACGCAGTCTGTATAATGATATTCATACCGCTTTGTCTTAGGATTATAATATTCATTATCTCGCAGTTTTTTTCGTGCTGGCTTGTTCTTTTCTGAAACGATTTTATTTGCCATTGTCCAGCCTCCTATCAATTAAAGAGTGCCTTAAATGTGCATCATGTGTCACATTATAGCACACCCAAAACCCTCTGTCTATTTCGCATATATCTATATTTGCTCTACTTGATTTAAATAATTTTCAAATTGTTGCCGTTTTATTTTGATTGTTCTTCCAAGAGTTAGATGATATTTGCATCCATAATCTTCAGCCACAATAGATCTCAACCGGTGTTCACCAATACCAAATAATTGAGATGCCTCCTTAATATTTAGCAAAAATTTGTTATCCAATGTTGCAATACTATCTATATAAATCATCTCCTTACACAAATTAAGGGCAGAAAATATATCTCTGCCCTTCCACAATTTATTATTTCTATTTTAATGCTCCTTCAAAATCAGCAATAGCTTTATCCGTTGCTTCTTGGAATTTTATTTCTTCCTTTTCCATATATCGCTTTTGCTTCTCTATAAGTTGTTCGTATAATGAACAAAGCCTCTTTGCTTTTTCAATTTGATCCTTCATTTTTTTCTCATACTCTTTAAAGGTCAATGCATTCGTGATATTTCCCCATGTACTCATCTCATTTACTTTCCACTGTAACTCCGCATTTTCCTTTCTCATTGCTTCATTTTCCACACGTAATCTATCCACTTCATCGCTAAGTAGACGAATCTTTTTATCCTTTTTATCTTCCATTTATTTTTACCTCGTTTTCTTGAAATTAAAAAAGACACCGTGGTTGGTGTCTTAATAAACTTAAATTTATTAAATTAAAAAGAGCAGGAGATTAATCCTGCCCTTTAGCGTACAAATATAAAAATTATAAATTATTATATAATATATCCTCCAACATATCCACCAACTTCTTTTCGAAGAATATATCCTCCAACATTAATCATCATGATAATTACCTCCTTCTTTTATTTATTATATGCATAATGATATAATCTATGTATCACTAATCGTGATAGTAAACCCAGAATATGAATTTAACCAATTGGTAGAAATAATTGTAATTATATCTCTTTCGGAATTTACTTCTATATCATAACATTTTTTGTTATCAAAAACAAGATGGTCTTTAATTGTAATTCCAGAATCACATATTAATTTAAAATATATGCCATCACAGATCGTCAATGATAACCAATGAAAATTTATCCAATGATCATTACCGGACTCTATAATCTCTCTACAAACTGTTAAAAAGGGATATTCGTAATAATCATTTGGGATTATTGTTTCATATTTTCTAGCAATTTCCCCATTCTCATCTATCTCTTGTTTGTCATCTGTTTCTTTTACAAACTCATTTTCTAATTTTACTTTACTTCCAGTTGGCAAAATTATATAACTATCCAATATATGACAATCATCTCTTTCAAAAGTTGTTATGATTGGTGGATATTCACCATTTACTTTATATATTTTATGTGTCATATCACCTTTTGCGACCAATCTCCCATTTTCTTTTGATATTCTAATATTTATTATTAAATCAGTCTTAAAAGGTTTTTTATATAAGTCCATAAACGTATCAATTGATTTTTTGTAGTATAAATCAATTGATGAACATTGTTCTATTTGTAAATTTGTTGGTTTCAAAATTAATTCTAATGAATTTTTCTTTTCATTTTCACTCATTATATTTAAAAACTCTTTAGATATTACTATGTTACGAAGTATATTTGAAACAAAAATAGTAAAAGCCTCACTATTTTGAGAAAAATCAAATACCGCTCCAACTAATAATGCACAACCAAAAGTCGAAAATAAATTTTTTATTATGTCTAGCCAAAATATCTTTTTTGTATTACATAAATCTAGGATAACAGCAACCAATATTATTAATACTCCCCAGATTGTGTATTTAGTAAAAAACAACTTAAAAAATGAAAATTTTTTATTCCTACTTAAATTCTTCTCGTTCATATATACATCCACCAATCATCAGTATTATAATTACCATTATATACCAATAATTGACAGAATTCTATCAGAACATACGTTTATACAATACAGGAGAGTGCCGAAACACTCCCCATAAAATTAGAATCGGTTTATGTCTTTGATACTTTTTCCTGCAACTAAATCAACTGTAGCTGCTTGAAGTACCTTTTGCACCTTAGAATAGTCTTTAACCACACCGATAAGAGCTTGTGCAAACTGATCTGGATTCTGAATGCCATCAAGTTTTATGTCACCAATAGATACACTCACATCGCCACCACGATTAGTGGTAGCAAATGTATTCATAGTCGGCATTGCATTCTGATAGAACTTCTCCGGATTCTGCTTTGCAATATTCCACAGATTATCAGTCATCTCACGAGTGAATACCGTTGTACCCCTTGTGATTGGAGTTAAGATACTACCATCGGAACGTCTGATAATTTCCGCACCCTCTTCTTGTGTCCAAGCTAAATGATCGTATGTTGCTTCCTTTAGACCATTCTTATAGCCAATCTGATTGCCTTTCACCCAACCATTACCGCCAGCACGTTTGCCTCTGATAATTGCCTGAATATGATATGGATAAGCACGACCATTTACGATTTTATCAATCTCAAAGTAATCTGGTTTGAATCTGTTGACATTGCCTGTTGGAGCAGTACCATAAGAATCATAATACCAATTACCTGTAGCATTAACTCTTGTTCCGACATTCGGTGATGCCTTTGGTGCTTGTGCAGTAGAATTATTGTTTGTATTTGCTTTCGGAGTTGCCTGTGGTTTAGATGCTGTTGAACTAGAACCATTTGCAACACCATTTGGATTATTTGCAGTTGCTATATTCTTATTCGCTTCTGCTTGTGCAATTTGAAGCATCTTATCAATTGTGACTTGAATGCTATTGATTGCTGATTGCACAGTTGTAGCATAAGTGTCGAATTTACCTGTAAAGCCAGAAATAACCGTACCAACATCAGACCAGATTGTTTTCATCTGATCGGAGATTGTATATCCTACATCAGAAGTAACAGTAGTGATTGTATCACTGATAGAGGATTGATTTTCATTGACTACACCGATTAGCTCTTGAATAAGTATTTCGGTCTGCTCAAACTTCTCATCAATCTTATCGGAATACTCTTGATACAAGTCGTCAAGCATTTTCTCTTGATCTTCGATGTACTTGTCGTACTCTGTATCCTTTAAGTCCTTTTCAGCATCTTTGATGTCAGATTGTAACTGTTGTACTTTCTTTAAGGATTCCTCAGAGTTATCGTTCTCAAAAACAGATAATTGCTTCCTAAGACTTGCCAGATTTTCAGTTTTCTCACTGATTGTATTTTGGTATTCGTAAATCGACTTTTCGTTGTCCAGATATTCCTTTCGCTTGTCTATGAGTTCCTGCAATACTTCAAGCATTGCATCATATCCATCACGAGCAAGGTCAATCATGGATTTCTTTTCATCGTTAGCTGAAAGTATAACATCTCTCTGCGCCTTAATGAGTTCTTCTTTTCGATCAATCAAATCCTTATTCGCTGGATCTTTCGCAATGTCTGCTTCAATCTTCTTAATCTCACTAGCATATTTCTCAGCTTGTGACATGTAAATATTATACTTAGACGCATAATTACCAAGCTGTGCAAGACCTTCATTTGTAAGTCCTCGATTCAAGTGACCATCGGTTAGATTGTCCCTATCTTCGAGTAGACTTTGTACAAACTCAATTTCATCTGCAATACCTGTGATTTTATCCTGAACGAGATCGAACAAATCCCAATCAGCCTGACGCATATTATTAGAAAACTCTTGGATTGACTTGTTGGATTCTACAATAGAACCGTTGACTTCATCAATCTGCTGTTTGAGATCATTTAAGGCTTCTGAATCCTGTGAAACACTACTAGAATTAAGCATATTATTCAATTCAGAAACCATTTGATCTCTTTGCTGAACTAAGAGTTTATTATTCTCATTCTCATTTTGAAGCATTGCTTCGTAGTATGATTTTGAGATAATACGACCTTTTGTTTCAGCATAGTCCACCAGCTTATCAAGAATATCATTGGTATCCGTGAATACCTTTTCCATATCTTCAAACTGTGTAACAATGTTGTCGAATTTCTTTTGCGCTAATTCGGAAAGAGATATGTTGAGTTCTTGGATTTTATCTTGTAGTTCTACAGCTTTTTCGTACCAATTCTGATAATCTTGAATTTTATTGTATAAATTTTCATCAGTAATATCCTCAATATTTATTTCTCCGTTACGAACCTTACGTTTGTAATCTTCAGACAATGCAACACTGTCTGCCTGTTGTAAATATCTCTTATATCCCTGTGTAGCCCATTCGATTTCGTCTGCTGTTTTAGCAATCTCATCATTTAGGGCGGTAGTACGAAGTGTCCAACCAGAGAATGTATTTTCCTCTGTTTTATTCAGACGAGCAATAGCTTCTTCGCAACGATTGATTTTTACCTCAATCCAATCAAGTGTTTCTGAAAACTCATCCGCTTTATCCTGTGCACTTGAATCATTCGAACCACTTGAGTTAGAGCCTGAACCGCTTGAATTATGTCTATTCGTCCAATCGTTATTTGTTCCACCTATAATAGTAGTCTTTGAACCTGTTGATTTGCCATAGGCATGTGATAACAATGTACCATTAACAAATCCACCACCAATAAGTTTGCCACGAATACCACCAATACCGTTTAATAGCTTCTCGGTATCAATATGGTTGAATATTACGTCACCCTTCTTCAGATTCATAAATTCAGCACCACGCTTACCAATAAGCTGTGCCTGTCCATTACGAACTAATAATTCAGGTGCAACCTCTCCGACAAGAGCCTGTTGATCGTATGCAATCTGTCCATTGCGGACACCATTATTATAGGCATTAGTGCCGCTTGCTTTACCGAACATAACTGTTTTTCTTGTCTTGGTATTGCCATGAGAAGTCGTAGTAGTACCAGATGCACTTGCATTGACTTTGACATTAAAACTCTGACTATTTAAGATGCTTTGTAGATTTGCATGAAAGTTCTCTGACAGCTTCGCCTGTACCTTAATCTTTGCGGTCTGTTTACTTGCCTTAGATACTGCATTATTGAGTGCCTTATCATAAGCTGACATATCAGCATCGACCTTAATACTTGTATCTGAATCCTTTAAGAAACTATCAGGATTGAGATTTGCTAACTGTTCCTTGAATTTATCCGTATCAATTTCAGCATCAATACCGATTTTTGTGAGTTCGCCCTGATCCTGTAAATTCTGCAACTGTGTTGTTACATTTGCAAGGTGTGTTTCAGCATCGGTTGTATCAATACCAAGTGTTTCAGCCTGTTCTAGCTGTTGTTTTGCAGATATATATGACTGTAATACCGCTAATACAGTTTGAGAACCTTCTTCGATCTGTGATGCATCAATACCCATAATTGCAGGCTGTTCAAGTTCCTGTTTCTGTTTGAGTAATTGTGCGATAACTGTCTGTGCATCTTTCCAACTATCAGAACCAATTTCAAGTCCATCACGATACGTTTGTAGACTACTAATCTGCTTATTCAAACTATCAACATCTAAATCTGCACTAAAATCAATTTTAACACTTTGGTCTTTTTCAGAAATTCGCTTTGCAGCTTCTTCCGCTTCACTTTGCAAATCGGTTGTATCCGCTAAATGTGCATAAAATTCTATCTCTGGTTGAATTTCCCCGGCAACTGAATCATACTGTTTCCATAATTCCGTTGTATCGAATCCAGCTTTATCTAATTCTTCAATTGTCTTTTTATAATCGGCTAAATCTGTTCTTGCATCAACTGATTTCTGATCAATAGCATTTAAACCATCTACAATAGATTCCGACATATTATCGAAATTAATGTCAATACCTTCTGCTTCCGTCATAGCCAAGAATAAATCTACAACAGCAGAACGAGACATATCTACATCTTCACAGAACTGTTCCAGATTTTGTACATCTATTTTAAATGTACCATCAGAATTTTTAGTAATTTGATCTGATAATTGACTAGCATCATCCAAGAATGTATATAAACCAGAAATATCTTCGGTGAAATACTTTTCGGCACGAGTAAGATATTTATCCCATAATGCATCGGAGTATTCCAATTCATCATTTGCCGAACCGATATATTCCATGAATGTTTTGAAATCATCTGTTCCCGTCCAGCCATTTTCCCATGCTTTACGAGCCGAATCTAGCTGTCCTTGCACATACTCAAAATTATCATTATTATCTGGTGTCTCTAGCGCACGTTTGTAATTACTCAGTGCAGACAAAGATGCCATAATACTTTGTTCAAGTGCATCATATTGATTGATTTCATCACCAAGTACAGAAATATTATCTAAATGTGTAGATAAACTTTCAGACCATCCATCATTATCTTTCTTGAGATTGCTAATTTCCTTACGAAGTGCATCAATGCCCTTATTCTTCGCAGATGTAAGTTTCTTACGGACATTTGTATCTTTTATCTCTGTCTTAATAATATCATTGATAGCCTTTGCTTCTTTTTGGTATTCCTGAACTGCAAATGCTTCTTTTAACTGCGTATTGACAAGTGCTGCTTTACCTGCATTTTCAGTATATTCAGCCATATGTTCATTATTGAGAACTACGCCAGAATCGGTGTACTGAATAACCTTAGATAAATCTCCATATGCAGTTTTTAATGCCTCGATAGTTTCAGTAGATAAATAACCATTCTGTGATTGTTCTGACTGTGCAGATTTTGCCACATCAAAGGCAGTAGCAGGATTAAATTCATATGTGGTATCATACACACCCTTTCGAGTAAGATACTTCTTCATAGCTTCTTCACGGGTTTCAGATTCACTCATGATTCTATTCCATGTTTGAATTTCTGCTTCTGTATTAATCGAATTTTCTTCGGCAAACTGTAATAGTTTATATCGTGCTTCAACAAAATCTGCCTCAGATAATGTACCTTCTTCTGCATTGAAAGTTCTTGCATACTTGTCAACACCATCCATCAACATCTCATAATTATCCAGATATTTCTGCATACCAAGATCGGATGCTGTCAAAGGTTTACCAAGTGCATCACCTAATACATCATTGATTTCTTGCACATATGCTTCGATACGATTCTTGGATTCTTCCAAACTGATATCATCATCGCTGATAATCAAAGCATCAGTAATAACCTGTTTGAATTGATCGCCCGTATCGGCATTTGCCATTGCTGATTGCAGAGGTACAAGAATATTAGTTTCGATTGCACTTTCTAATTCTTCTCCACTTAGACCACTAAAATCGTCACCTTGAAGAATATCACCCCAATTCAAACCACTCACAATACTACTAAGAGCAGACTGCATTTCGTCATTGCCCGTCATTGCAAGGTATGATCCAGAAGAGTTCTGCATCCACATATTGACATAAGATGCAAATTCAGCGTTGCTTGTGGATAACTGTGATTCAGCAGAACGCATTTCGGTATTGGCTGTACTAATTATTCCTGCATAATACTGTCTAATCTGTTCCTGTGTTTCCTTAGATAACTTTGCAAAATTGTACTCTGTTGCCGAAGTACCATCTTGACTAATAATAGCATCGGCAATATCAATATTCGCTTTTTCCATATCAGCAAGAAAATCTGCATAATATGTCTGTTTCTCTAATTCAGATTCAAAATTAGAAGCTGGTTTATTATTTGAAATACTTTCGTTGAAATTATCCAACGCTTTCTGGTACTTCTCAATCTTCTCTGTTTGAGTGTCGATAGTATCATTTTGTCCTTTTGCTTCCTTACCGAACACTTTAGATTGATTCTTAAAATATGTGTCGATATTTTTATTGATTTCCTGTTGAGCTAATTGTTGCTCAATTTCAAGAAGATCCTTTAATTTTCCTGTGATTCCATCTACATTACCTTGTAGATCAAGAATAGCATTGCCATTATCATCATATCCCTTTGTGAGTTGTGGGAATACTTCGGCAAGCTGATTTGAAACGTCAAGAAATTCTTTGTATTCATCATCGGATAGACTGATATTTTTACCTGTGAGCTGATTTACTCCCTGTGCGAGTTCGGCATACTTTTTACCAGCTTCATCAACTGTATCTGCGTTTTGTTTGATTTCAGATTGGAGTGATTTAATATTAGATTTGGCATCTTCGGCATTTTTCTTTGCTGATTCAAATGCTTCTTCCTGTGCCTGCTTATGCTTTTTGATTGCTTTTACTACCCCGGCAATCGCACTAACTGTCATAACTGCAACCGCTACAGGATTATTCATTACTGCCATTTTTATGTTCTGTCCTAATCCCTTTACCGCAGAAGATAAACTAAATGTGCTTAATGATGCCTTCTGATTAGCAACTGCCTGTTTCTGCGTTGCCTGTGTTAATTCCATTTCCGCTAATTTTGCTTTCGCCTGAGTTTTACTTAGCCCGGTCGAACGAAGGATTCTAACTCGTTCAGATTCATTCAATGCATCATTCGACAATATATGCTTTAGCTGTGTTTCTGTTAAACTCGCAGATACCGCTTTAAGTGTATTTAAAGCATTGGTATATTCTGTTGTACCACTTTGAAGCGTAGACATTGATTTAACTGCATTTAATGCAGTACCAAAATTGCTTGCCTGTATAGCAGATGCCCGGAATGCTGTTGTAACCGTTGTAAGCACTTTAATAATACCGATTGTAAGCAATCCCTTTAAAGATGATTCTACCAGTCCAATACTATTTGCAAACTGCAATGCGGCGTTACCACAGTTTAATAAACCCGTTACTGTCTGACCATTTATTACGGATTGATATGTTTCTGTCATAGAAGCCTTGAAGCGATTTAAGGAAGCCTCACTCGATTCAAGATACTTGTCATATTCTCTTTGTGCAGAACCTGTTGAATGTAAACTTCGTTCGTATATATCCTGTGCTTCGGACATATTATTTAACGTGGCAGAAATTCCACTCGCACGGTTTTTACCTGCTATGAGGTCTAACAAAGCACTTTGATCCACATCTGACATCTGCTGATATACCTTGGATAAATCAACAAAAATATCATAGATTGAACGAAATGTTTTGTTATCCGCTTCCAAAATCTTAACTCCACCATTACCATCAACATTAGTCAGGCTTTCAATTTTATCAGCTAATTTTGAAGATGATGTATATACGTTTTCTGTACTTTCCCCAAGGGATTCTAACTCACTTTTGCACCCCCGGATACGAAGTGCTGCTGTACGTAAACTAAGTGCCAAGGTATCAGCATTTTGAAACTGCCTATTTCCAGCACTAAGCAAAGCTATAAATTCATCTACACTTGTATTTGCATCAGCAAAAACCGAACCAACTGTTTGTACTCCTTGAGCGATTTCCGCAGATGTAATACTTGCTGTATTTCCGATTTCATTATATTTGTCGATCAATGCGCCAGCCTTATCAACTGCGTCTGTAAAGCCATCGACATCCTTGTATGCCTGTACACCAGAAATAATTGCTTTTGCACTATCTGAAGCTGACATATCACCTACGTTTGCCAGAATGGTACTCTTTTCAGCTAATGCATTAGATTCCGAAAGATTGTATCCCGACTTAGAAAACTCGGTTGCACCTTCCATCAATGATTTTTGTGTTGCTGCAAGATCCTGTGCTTTTTCATTACAACGTTCCAAGTATTTGTCGTAATCGCCCCTTGATAGTTCATCATTTACCTTTATCAAATCAGTAAATGCTTTATCAAGATTCAATGCTTCATTCCATGCATTTTTTAACTGTCGAGATAACATCATTACTCCGGCTGTACCCGTGAATAATTCGGTTGCTCTTCTAAAAGTCTTTTTCACCGAATCTCCCAGTGTCAAACCGCTTAGATTTGTGGCTTTTGCTTCAGATCGCATAGCCGATAATTGCATTCGGAGATTTTTGATTTCTTTATTTGACGTTGCCAGTTTTGCATTGTCCAGCAACGAAGAAAATTTTGAAGACATTTCCGCGTCTTTGAATAATTTAGAATTTTGTTGACCAAACACACGAATATCATTAATCAATTTATCCTTCTTCAAAGAAGTACGAAATTGAATTGTATTCGCATCTGCGGTCTTTTGTGCTTGTTTTGCACTCTGCTGTACTGTACTTGTGATATTTTTTGTATTTACCTTACCATTAATATCAACCGTGGCTTTTAATGATGCCACATCTTGCTTTAATTGTGCGCTAGTCTTAGCTTGATCCAGAGTACCAACCAAGGGAACTTTTATATCTCCAAGATTTTTAGCATCTGATTCAATCTGTTGTTTACTTTTGCTGTGTAACTTTGCTACAAGATTGACTATAAAATTATTGTCACTCAATGTGTTCCTCCTTATATTAATTTTAATCAGTTAAATGTGGCAGATTTGCCATGAAAATAGAATTTAAGAATTTGTAAGATAATCCTTTAATCTCTCAAACAGATTAGGGTGTAGGTCGAATTTTCCTGTTTTGAATTTAGATAAAATACTCGGATCAATGTTAAGCATTTCCGAAATATATGTCTGTTTCTCTCTTTTCAGACGTTCTTTATAGAAATTCCTTAATTCTTCCTGTGTCACTCTCATTCCTCCTTCCTATAAGCATCAAGATTTCTTAAAAATAAAAAAGGCAGTATTTTTTGCTGCCCTAAACAAATTGCCAGGCGTGGCTAGTTGGCTTGCTCATTTTATGAAGAAACTACTCAGCTTACGGTCTTTTCGCTTCTCCATAAGGGAAACAAACTTATCTCCAAAAAAGAAATAAATCTGTCTCTCCATAGGGAAATAAATGAAAACCCTTGTTTTTCTTGGGAAATGTCAACTTTCGGGTGACTTTTTGAACATTTCTAAGAAAAGTTCCATATCTTTATCATGTAAAGCAACCAACAGACTATCCCTTATACTTTCATTATTAATTGCATATCGTACCAGATATTGCATAGTCACCATATTAATTTTTCTTCCAGACAATTCTTCCATACATGCATCAAATGCCATGCCTTTGTTATTTGAATATGCTTCATCGTTTTTATCTAGCTTAGATACTGCATTCTTATACTTCTCAACCGCATCAATAATTACCTTCGATTGTCTTTTGTTTCTTTTTTTATCTTCCGATAGATCAGCTAATAACTCCACATCTCTAACTGTCTTTACTTTTTTACAACCACGTGTACGCATGTCTACAATCTCTTCGCCAATTATCTGATATAGAATATCCATCGGGCAATCATAAAATCGAACATCATTATCATCAATATTCTTTTTCTTCCCTTTTTTATGCTTATCCTTTAGTTTCTGCAACTCCGCATAAAACCGCGGGTACCTTGGATCAGGATTCATACATGCTAATCCTTGTAGTCTCGTTAGTTCTCCTGCAACAGTAACATCAAAATTCCGCTTCGCACTATCAATACTACATTGTGCCAATACAGAACAAATGATAAATATATCCTCCAATTCCGTATCTTTACATCCCCCATCAAACCAATAGCTGAGAGCTAATTGTGCAATATTACTCGATACCCCGGTATCTGCTTGTGCCTTTGCGATTTGATTATCCATTTTTGCATATGATTCCATATCTTTATAATAATCACTTTTCGCAGCACGTGGAATATTATTTATGATTGTTGGGTACTCCACATATGCTTTTCTCGCAAGTTCCGCTATATCCGGCTGATTTGTAGCATACAATGTATCACTATCCAAGTCCTGTGAATTAAGTCGATCTTGTACATCTGTTCCAATGCCATTTATAACAATGATTTCTCGCCCAAGATCAGGGAAATACTTCACCAACTCTTTCGGATACACATTTTCTAAATACACAATATTGTTGGGCGAATTATGTGGATTCCGAAACCCGGCAATTCTATCTCCTTCAGCAAACCGCCTTGTATAACATTGGATTCTATCAGCATAAGTTTCAAAGCATCCTTCGTTAATAAAATCCTGCCCCGTAACTTTTTTCAACAATGCAATTGGATTTCCACATATTGTAAGGTTATCTCCATTTTGAAACAGTTTCCCTAACTGCAATCTCTCACGCTTTAATTTGCTGATTATTTCTCTCCGCTTCTTCTTGAAATATTCGGTATACCGAAATTGATCATTCCAGTTATACAAGTCAATCAACACATTATTGATACTGTAATAAGCAGAGCCGGTTATTCTAAGATAATTCAGAAATGCTTCATCGTCCTGTTTTAATGCATTGCAATAATCAATGCTTGTTTTCGCAATAGATTTCAATTTTTCTCTATCTAATGTAAGTAATGTATTATTCATCTGGAATGAACTTCTCTGTAAATCACCATACTTACTAGCATGTGCAGTTTTTACAATCTGAAAATTCTCCCCATCTCGTTCCATGAATGATTTGTAATACCGAAATCCATTTTCAACAGAACCTGATCTACTCATATATTCAGTAAACTTTAACCATTTCAAAGAATTATCCGTGACAATAACCTTTATATCCGATACCTTCATTTTGCGTCCAAACAGGTCTATTCCATCATCAATATAGGCATTCTCATATTCATCTTTATAATAGTCTTGGAAATATTGTTGAAGATTACCTTTGAACAGACAGCTTTTGAAAAAGTGACTTCTGCAATAAATAAATCCATTCATGTCTGCCGGGAAAATTGATGAATCTATCAACCCCATACCATCCCATAAAATATTAGAGATTTCCCATTCTTTCTTTTTCTCTACTACACATTTATTATGTTTCTTTCCATCTGTATAATCTACTTCCTTCATAGGGCATCGACTTATATCTATCCCACAATATTCAAATATCTGTTTCGATCTTTTAATATATGTCAAGTCAGGATTTTTCTCTTGTGTCCTTTTATATGTGGTAAATCCATATTGATTTAATGTCGGCTCAAATGCCTTAAAATCCTTCACTTGTCTTTTCTTAGAAACAGCATTTACAACACATGCCGGTTTCTTACATGCAACAGATTCATCCTTAACAACCAGCATATTATCAAGCGGAATATGAATATAGTCTATCGCTGTTGCGGTTATCAAAGGGGCATATGCTGATAGTTCTACAATCTTGGCGCCCTTCATATTGGGGATTCTCTTATACAAACCCATCGTAAGATATTTAATCATATGGTTATATAATTTTTTCCTGATAAAAATACATTCACCCTTTTTCGCTTTACCCGGATTTCTATATAACATTCTATATGTTATAGTTTTCCGCATACCTACAATTTCTTCTTCTGTTTTCTTATCAATTGTTGTCCACGTAATTGTTGCATCGTTTTCATAGAAATATTTTCTAAGTGAATCAGCATCCATTGCCGGTTTAATATTCTCCTCATCCGAACTATCCTTATCAACGCCATATTCAAACTTCATTAGAATAAAATCAAGACTACAATTTTTTTTATTTACTGTTACACCATGCTTTCTGGCATACTCTGAAAAAATGCTCTCATTAATAACTGCTGTTTTATAATCAATGAACGAATCAACATATTCATCTTTATCTTCCTCATTTGATTTATCTTTTGATAAGAACTTATATCCATTGGCTACTCTATAAACACTCGCCGCTTGAACACTCCGCACCTTGATCATTTTTCTCTCTGTATTTTGTATTTTCATCAACCTCCACTCTGCTATATTTTCATACTCTATTTATTAGGGAAAACAGACGATATTTAGACCTATTTTGAATTTTCTGATAGTCGGTATATAAATGTGTACCCTAGATATAAAAATGAATTTTATATGCCTTTTCGTGCATTTTAACCCTTTATATACACTCAATTTAAGCTAACTTGAAATCACGATTTCTTTGGCTTTATTTTGCTTCCATTCTGCTAAATTGATAATCTGTGCCGGTTGTCTCTGGGTGTAGAACTTAATTTGAAACTCGTCCAGTTCCAAAAAGTCAAACACTTCATCGGCTGGCACATCACACAATGCAACCTCCTGTTCCATTGCTGTAATTGTCATATCAGACATAGATATATCCGTGACCGTATATACCTTATCCAATATCCGAATATATTTTATTTTTGTTATATTTGTTATTGAACCCACCTTACCCTTCCTGCTTTAACGTGTCCTATAATACTCTACTGCCTTTCGTAAAATTTATTTATATATATAATATTCTCCATCTGATTTCTAATTTTGCATAAAAAATACCAACCATCGAATATTGACGGTTGGTATTCATTATATAAATTCATATATCTATTATGTCATTGCAATTTCCTTGTAAAATCATAATAAGCATCATTTTTGTCATCTCTAATTCTTCTAAGCTTTTCCATTGTAAAATTATACCATGAATCATCTAAGAAATAAGCAAACCAATAAAATATCGGATAGGTTCTTTTTAATATTGCTTTCGTTGTATCTCCACTATGCGAAATAATACTTGCTTCGTTATACATTTTATATTTTTCTTCAAAATCATATTTTTTATTCTTTATAATTCTACATTCTTCTGTTGTCCCATATCCCCTGCATATAGATGGGCGTACATTATAAATACTGCACTTATTATTATCTAAAAAAATACATGCTGGTAAATCAGGGGGATTAATTGAATCTTTAAAAAAAGATTCATCTATATTATCTACTGATTTCGGCATAAATTCGTTAAGTTTCTTTATTATTTCTGGATGGACTTTTTCAATATGCTTTTTAACCGCCTTTGCTTTACTAATATAATCATTTATATTTATTTTTCTATATATTAATTCTTCCAATATTTGTAGAAATTCACTTTCAGAAATAAAGAAATAGTCATTGCAACATTGTGAACATCCCTTTCTACAATTATTACATATTCCTTTTTGAATACAAGCATTATTGTACTCATTATATGCTCTATATATATTTGCTAATTTACTTTCACCATTAATTCTGTAATGACATTTTTTATATTTGATTCCGCTTCCACAGAAGCATCTATCGTTACGTTCCATTAAAAATCCTCCATATTGTATATCTTAGATTAAGAATACCACAACAACCGCCAATATTCAATTTTCAATGTACAGTTATGACCTAATTTGAAAGTCTGTTTCATCAGGGGGCGCCTGATAATACTTCATTTTTTAATTTTTCATTATTGGAGTTGAGAACTTTTGCACCCATGCGATATGTTTCTTTTCCAACACCTGCAACTTGAGCTAGTTTTTTTGTTGTATCAATACGATTTTCGACCTTTACCAAATTTGGTAAACCTTGATTTTGTTCAAATTTTTCTGAACGTCTATCTCCACCACTAGCTTGTTTTAAATTTTCTCTAGCTTGCTTTTCATATAATGAACGATACTTTTCAGTTGCAGCAATTCTCTGAATAGGAGATAAGCTACGTCTACCAAGCTGAATATCAAGCATCCATTCTTGACAGATATGTTATACTTTTTATAAAAGAAGGAGGTGGAATTATGAATGGTCATAATTTAGATTTTGACGAGCATTATCCCGTGGTAACAGATTGGAACGATTTAAGCAATTGCCCCTTTGCACGAAAATATTGGGTTAATCCATCCAATGTAAATCAAGAAAAAGATTATGAAAAGGGGGACTTTTTACGGGTATACTGTGATCATGATTTACGCTGGTGTGATGCTGAATTTGGATATGATTGTTGTCAAATTTGTACTGATCACCTAAACGAATAATTATCTTAATTGCGCTTTCTTTGCTACTTTCTTTGGCGCAGGCTTTTCACTTAGCGGAACAGCAATCTTTGATTGCGTTTGTGAAGCTTAGTAGAAAAGGATGGTTTCAAAGAAAGTAGGATATATTAGTGGGAACATCCCACACCCTGTTAGTCAGCCAGCTTATCTTGCCGCCCCGGAGGGCGTCAATCTAATCTGTCCGCCTTTTTCGCTTGTGTGTCCTGTCAATTGCTTCGCACAGCTCGCAATATGCCAGTCCAACGAAGCGAAAATCATCTCTCTTTATTACATATTTTCTTTTAACGGAGACACCCCGTAAAGCCTTGATTTTACTACATTCTTTCTCGATTTTAGGAAGGTCAACTTCCTAACTTACCTTCTTATGCTGATATTGCAAATTCATATTCATCCAATCAATCAGCAAATTTCTCATTCGCATACTTGGGATATAAATATTAATGGATTCTCCTTTTCGTATTCTACTTCTCCATATCCACTGAATCATTTCTGATAACCCATATAAATCTTCATTTATGCTTATTCCTCTTTGTAGGAAAAATTGAGTTATCCCCGGATGCAAATATACATTTACGCAATATGCCAAATTGTATGTGTCTGCATATTTATTCGTTGAACGGCAATTATAACTCACAAATTGACTTGAATACCCCTTGCCCTTCAGTTTTGCTTTATAGTCTTTAAATGTAGTCCACATAATGTTATCCGATTTTGCATTGACAATATTGGAAAAATAGTTATATAGATTTTTTTTGATTTGCTTGATACCATCTTGATTAATTCTTGCCTTAAACCAAGTGACCGATAGACCATTGATTTTTTGATATATATTATCATTCAGTTTACCATCATAAATATTAATCTTATCTAAGAAAACTGATGTATCTGGAATGTAATAGTTCATAAGCTCATACTGTCTATCAGTTTCCGAAATACTCTTTTGCTCATAATAAATTTTATACAAGTCAAAATAATTTTTCAAAATACTTGCTTCAAACAAATATGTAAGTATATACACCTTGTCAAATAATTCAAATATTTCTGGTGGATATCTCCATAAAAGCAATTTTTGATTAATATATATAAGGCTTCTGTTGTCCGCAAGAATTTTTATGTCATTATATTTTGTATCATAATTCAACTTTTCTTTATTCCATACAACAAAACCATCTTCGTCCACTGTTACACAGCCACTATCTTTCAGTAGTTTCATATCATCATTTCGGATATTGTCATATGGTTCAACAACATTTAAGACCTCATCCAAGATCAATGTATAGTGACCATTTTTGATATTTTCCCGGCTTTCTTCATCAAGGTGCTTGAACAGCTCATGTGTAGAAGCTATATCGTCCTGACAAGCTAACATCTCATTGATTGCTCCTAATTTACCATTCCCCTTATTTATCGGTTGTTTAAATTCTCTGTCCGTATTTTCAATAATACGTTCCACCTCGTCTAAAAATGGTGTTATATAAAGGAAATTATCAAACTTCTCTTTGTTAATATGTTGGATGCTCCAACTGGTTTTTCCTGATCCCATAATAGAATCCACTACTGTAATTTTGCTAATAATTCATTCCTCCTAACCTATTCCATTATAGTCTGATAAAAATTATCCTCTAATTCAATCATTACTCCATAATATTCTAATTCATATGTTTTTGTAACCAGTTCTCCGACTGATAAATACTGCTGCTCTTTTGGTGCATCCTTGAAACCATATGTATTATATCCACATAATATCGTTGGTTTTTCTTTATGTGAAAATCCAATTAAACCGGATTTTTATCTTCCGTGAAAACAATTACAGCCCTTCTATTTCACATCCCAATAGATATTGTACTGACCATCAATAATATCTTCTCCGTGCGATCCATCTTTGTCTGGAATGATTTTGTACAGTGTGTACACAACTGTTTCTGAAAATACATTTCCTTTCTTGTCTTTATCTAACGGCTTATAACTCCATGTTCTAATGTCGTATTCCTTTCCATCAATCAAAAGGAAAATTCGTTTGCTAGGTTCAATATCTGTAATAACAACATTTGAACAATCAATGCTAGCTTTATATATAATATTTTTAACAAAACTTTCAATCCATGGAGTATATGCTTCGTCTGTGATATTGCTAGTCAATTTGTACTCTGTTCCGATTGTTAAGTCTTTGTTCAATGCTACGCTTGCATATACTCTAAAATTCCATTCTGCATAATCAAGATATGATTCAAAATCCTTATCATTCGGATTATTATAAGATAATCTACCCTCTACCATTACTGGAACTTCATCTATATACTTAACTATTAAATAATAATTTCCGTATGCACTATATGGTACATTCTTCTTTTTACAAATTTCAATTAGATTTTTCTCTGTCTCTTTATCAATGTCAAATGTTTCAAATTTCTGTATGACATCATATTTTGCCGATTCAACTCTGTTTGTATTCTTTTCATTTTTGATTCCATAAATTCTAAGTAATTTGTACATAATAAAACCTCTTTCTTTCTAAAAACAATGTTTATCCAGTTACATTATATATATTCTCCACTTTGATTTACAAAATGGCTAATATTCGTTTTCATGGATCGGATTTATCATACACCGACTTGCTAACTTATCAATCAGACTATCAAAGCAACTACAACAAATATCTAAATCAATAGTATCTCCATCGTGCCGACTTCCATAGCCAATCTTTGTATGAAGTCCAATATGTTCCTGTTCGTCTAAATCTGTAAATGGTTGTCCACACACATTACAGATTGTTTTTCCTTTTGCCATCGGTAATGTTTCCTTTCTTTAGCGTAGATAGGCTAGATTTTCCAACCTACCTACTATATTGTTCTCTCTTTTTACTTGCTGTTTTCCTTTGATACTAGGATAGAAATTTCTAAGAATGGCTGACCGTAAGGACGAATCAGAATTGTATCTGTAATGTTGCCTTCCTTGATGTAGATTCCATTGCAGCTATCATCCATAAGCGGAAATGTCATTGTGTCGATCAGCATTTCAAATGCTTCTTCTGTCTCTGTTAAAGTGCAATTTCTAACACTATTCATTTTAATCTCAAGACCAAACGAATCATGGATAATTGCCATCATCACTTTATGATCTTCCTCATTCAGATAGTCCATAAGTGAAAAGACATCGGATTCATAATAGCTTTCAGACACTTCCCTTTTCTCATTTGTATCTACATGATAGATAACAACTGTCAGTTTGCTATCGTCTTTCAGGTCTGCTTCAATCAAGAATGTATCCATGCCGTCAAGCATTCTTCCTGTTACAGAAACAATGTCTTTTTCTTCTATAGTAAGTCTTGTAGATTTGCATTTTTCTCTAAAATCGAATGCTTTATCCATTGAATTCCTCGTTACATTATTTGACCATGTATTTACTTCGTTTATATCCATAGAAAGAATGCTGTTTCCATCTCGATGTAATGTCACTTGTGAATACTCATAAATGTTTACCAGTTCAAAGTAATCCTGTGCCTTTGCATCATTATTGTTTAATACTGCTTCAATTCTAGTTCTCATAAATTTTTACCTTCCTTTACTATATCTTCATGCCACTTAATTGATCCATCTGAATTGATTGGAACCTGTACCTTATGTCCATCTTCATATTCTAAAACGTACGATACTTTTCCATTTTCTGCTCTAATCCAACGTTTTATCTGCCCTGTTTCTTCCATGTATTATGTTCTCCCTTCCAATCAGCATTTTGTTTGTGCTGCACAATACGATATGCCACGTTCATCAATGTAATATGTACTTGCCAATCCATCCACAAAACCGCATCTTACATATCCTTGTTTAGTCATATTCTGCAAATGCCTGTATGCAGTGCTATATGATTTTTTCTTTGTCGTTGATATGCTCTCTAATATCTGAGAAATATTCATTGCATTCAATGGACTAACCGCATTCTTTTCATTCATCAGCAACAAAATCTCGTAATCAAATTTTGTCAAACCTCTTCCCCCTCTCCTTGTCTCTCGTCATTAAATGCTAAAAAAATATTGACATTTCTGCCTCTATATTATTGTTCTCTCTTTTCTTGCATAATCTAATGCACATTCTTCATTCAGGATTTTCTATGTGATACAGAATTTATTTTTTTTATTATCAAGGTACATATTCTCAAAATTTTAATGGAAGTTGTTGAGTGATATACTCAAAAGACTTTTTATTTGAATTGAATAAATCAAAAATATCTGCTATAATATGTTTTGCATAATATTACATATGTACAGATCAAAGTCTGTGCAAACATTGGATATTGCTAGTATCCAATTTGCTAAGTCGGATTTGCTAGATCCGACTTTTTTTATTTCCATATCTGAATAGTAACACCTTGTTTCTCATTCGTCAAGTATTTTATACATTTTTTTGTAGAATTATTGTATTTTTCATATTTTATTGTATATTTAGAGTTGTATGAATATATTTTTACCGCATAAATATCCATATTTTTTATTATTATTGTATGGATATATTGTTTTTTTGTGTGTGGCGTATTATAATTGTATATATTAAATTGTATAAAATGAGAAATTCCATATAATTATCTTGTAGAAAAAGAGGTCATACAAATGCCATTTGCAAAAAAAACACCTAGATATAATAAAATGCAAAAATTATTTATTGACGGAAAAGAAATAACTTTAATAGAACATCTTCAAGAATTACGAACAAAAAATAAAATAACAAAGAAAAAAATATCTAACATAGTTAAACAAAACGATACCTGGTATTCTCAAATTGAGCGAAACGGAAAAAATGGTGATGATAATCGTCAAAAAACTATTTATAGACCTGATTTGATTAATATAATATCTATTGTTAAATATGGTGCAAATAATATATCTGAATTAGGAAATTATAAAGCGCAAAGCGAAGTATATCTTGACAAAATAATAAAAGCTGTACCTCTTGAAGAATCCTCGATTCCTCTGGAATGGTATCAATTGCCTAATTCAAGAACACCTGAAGAACAAGAAAAACTATTTGAATCTTTGATGGATTCTATAAATACATCACTACGTCAATCATTTTATAATCTTAAATACAGTGACAAAAATGATTATTTAAATAAACTTAAGGAAATTAATGCCTCATTAAAACTTGACGTATGTTTTATTATTTCACTTGCAGGACTTCCATTTTCGGAATTTTTATATGAAGCAGATCAAAATAGAATTGACACTTTATTAAAATCTATCATGGAAACAATGGATCATAGAGAAAACACTTCAACAGAAAACAATACATCCACTAATTATTTTTATTATAATGAAATTTTAGATAAAATAAAAAATTATATTGAAATTGCCAAATATACAAGAAGAAATAGTTTTGAAATTCTACCTGTTGATGATATGTTTCCTAATAATCCTAATACCCCAAAATGATATTTATATATCAAAAGTTTTATATAAAGGTCTGGCATAATACCAGACCTTTGTATTATTTATATAATTCTTCTTGATGAAATTGATATGTTCTATATGTCATAAGATTTCTTTTCGCTATCCATCCGGATATCAGTTTTCCATCACTTGTCTCGTATTCAATCTTAATCCAGTTTTTTACGTCTTCCGTTTTATACACTTGATCGTCATACAAAAGCGTGGCAACTACTGCTGCATGACTGCTCGGTTCATAATACAATTTTGCGGACTCTGTATTTACTATGTACGTATCTTCTTTTCCCTCTTTATTTACTATTATTTTCTCATAACAGGACTTACATACATCTGCAATTTGTTTAACACCTGTATATACTGCAAATCCCGCCAAAAATAGAGCAACTATTATGAACATAGCTGTTAAACATGGTACTATTTTCCAAAGAAAACTCCATATACATTTTTTTATTTCATCAGGAGATTTACCTTTGATTTCCTTAATAAAGTTATTAACATTAAATTTTTCATCTTTTTCTTTAATATCTTCATGTAGTTTTAAAGAAACGTTCGGAACCAAATTCCAATTATCAATAAAATTAAATTTACTTAACGTAGATATAATATTATTAATAGCAATGTCACTCATATATACTATGTTCACCCTAAACACTTTTTGCAAAATATTTAGACATGACTTAGATACTAAATCTTCATTACCATTTTCTCTGTCATAAAACATGTTATTTATTATAGCTACATTTTGTGAGAAACCTTTTACAACAGATTCTACAGCGTATTCACTTTTTACTGTTTCTAAACTTCTCAATAATGGTAGCAACACATCAACATTTGTACCTAATTTTTCCAATGCATTGAAATATGTATAATTAATCTCGTCCATTTTTTCCTCACTAGACATATTTTTTATATACATTATCACATATTATTTTCAATATCTAGTCTTTTTTTTATTTTTTACACTATATCTAGTGTTCGTTTTCAAAAAAAAGAAAAGCCACAACCTTTTACAGTCATGACTTTTCCCAAATCAATCATATATTTAGGAGTTTCCTCAACTAAATACCATATACATTATATCAATAGATTGCCGAATTTGTAAATATCTGATTATATTACATATCCAGATTTCAAACCGGCTGCCTTCTGTAATTCTCGAATTCTATCTAATGTAATACAAGCCAACATATCAAAAAAATACTTTTTCATTCTGCCATAGTCTCTCAATGTTTCTACATCAATTTCCGTATGTAATACCATATCAGCAGAATCGAAAATATATGTATTGATGATTACCTTGTTAGTGCTGGTATTCATTTCTATACTCATTGTTACATGAAAATCCGAAGGTTCCAGCCGCTTGCATGTATCCGCATAATAATCTGCAAGCATTTTATTGATAATCCCAGATAAACGATCCGCGATATCCATTGACAAAACCATGTTGTTATCAATCTGAAATCCAACTATTTTACTATTGATATCCGTATAATTCTCTTCTGCCACAAAATTGATATCTTTTAATGTATAGCGTTGCTGTTCCATAGCTTACACTTGCCTTCTTACTGTAATTTTACTAAATATTATGTGTGCTTATGTGATACTTTCCGACTATTCACGATAAGCCATTCCGAACTTGTATCTACGTTTTTTGCGCTATATAAGTGCTAAAACCTGAATCACGCCAAACTTGTATATTTCCCATATACATCTTCATTTTCTGTCCTCATACAGTGACTTTATACCATGTGTTGTATTGCCTACTAATTAAGTAGGAATTAGGTTTATCGAGAAAAAATATGTAGGAAAATCAACTGTTTTCCCAATTCTCGATATGTGGTACGATAACTTATTTTCCGCACTTTTTATTATATTCTGTTTCCATATCATCCATAATGTCTCGCAGATTCTCTTTTGCATCTTTTAGCCAATACAGACTGCCATTTGCCTGAATTGGTTTACCATTTTTATACTGTCGCTCAATTTTATCCATCATATAGTGTATTCCAGCATTCACGCCCTGTAAAAATACTTGCTGTGTTTCATTCTCTACGATGTCTTTTTCATCAAATAAATCCTTCATCGTTCCACCTCTCATTTACATACAAAATATTAATAACAAAGTAATTACACACCCTACCACAATTTGTAAAGTAGTATGCTGCGTTGACATTTTACGTTCTTCCTTCAACTCTCTGCTCCTTTCCGTTTTATGTCCTCACCTATATATTCCTCATTTGAAAAACATTTTTGTATTTTTTTAATTTTTTATAAAAATTCCGCACGTTCTTTTATTTTCTTCATGGAAGGATTTGTATAGCGAATTGTTGTATGTATATTTGAATGTCCTGCTAACATAGCAACCTCCGCTATCGTATAACCAGCTTCCAATGCAGAACTACAAAAATAATGTCTCAATGTGTGTGGAGTAATATTTTTGCCTTTGATAGCATTTTCCCAAAATACTTTATTTATTGCGGTGCGATCAAGAGATTTTCCCTTTGCATTGTAAAATAGTAAATCTGTGTCTTCCTTATTATAATGTCTTCTGTATTCACTGATAGCTTCTATTACCTTTGAATTCATAACCACAATGCGCTGCTTTTCTCCTTTTCCATCTGTCACACGAATTTCACCGCTAACTGTATTTACGTCTGTTCTTTTCAACCGCAACACTTCACTAATACGTAAACCTGTGTACATCATAACCGTTACAATCGTATAATTTCGTATTGCATGTGTACCCTCTGATTGCAAAATTCCTTGCCTAAACCGCTCTACATCTTCCTTTGTTACTTCTGTCGGATTAATAGAATTTTCTTGAATTTTAATAAAATCTGCCTTCGATATTACCAGGTTATCTGGTTGCATCAATTCATTATATTTAGATATGGCAGATAATTTTGCATTAATGGTTTTTCCATTCAGATTATGATTGTCCTGACCAGTTCGCTTTATATTCTTCAAGTAATTTTTATATTCTTGAATATTAGCTCGATACAGACCTTTGAATTCAATATCTCCAAAACTATCATAGAACCATTTGAAATACTCCTTCATGTGACGAGTATATGATTTAATTGTGTTTTCGGATTTCCCTTCTTCTCTTAGCTTTTCAACAAATTCTTTTATGTATGTTTCCATATGCTCAACCTCCGTATAAATTATGTGGCGTTATTATTTCTATCTGTACTAATAAGTTATGTGGCGAAATAATTACGCTTCTATAATCTATATTCACTTTTTCGCTACATAATTGCCCTTATGTGGCAAAAATAATTTAGGCATTTTTCCTTTGATTTATTGTATATATTCCTTGCCTAGTCTATACTATATTTAGGAAGGAGCTGAGACACATTAAAAATATCGAGATTTACAAAACGAATCATTTCAAAATTGCATTACATAAAATTCACAGCAAAATCGAAGATTTATTATTTTCCATTATTCAACGGATTCCTGAACGCATGATTCCAACTTGCCTAATGAATTGGGTAGAAAAATACACCAGCAAACGCATATACGAATTAAAACAACAGATCATCCGTGATCGCTGGCATAGCGCAGAATTAGAACATGTAATTAAAGATATACACAATAAGAAGATATAAGAAAAGCACCTTCAGAAAGATTTCTCTTTCCGTTGGTGCTTTGTTATTATTCCAGTTCATCAACTGTAATACACTTTATTTCCTTGAATTGCCTTAACTGCTTATCATTCGTCAAGAATAAATCGCACTTTGTAAGACATGCAACCGCTAACTGAATTGCATCCATAGCCTTAAAGCCTTTATATTCTGCTCTGATTTGAGCTGCCTTTTTAGCAATCTCTTGGTTTACTTCTACAATCTCCATATCAGTAGTTTCAACAAGCCTGTCAAACATATCAATAAATGAATATAGTTTGTTTCTGTATGGAAATACAAAATATTCTTCCATTGTAATTACAGAAGTTACAAATTTTTTATCTGCCTCATATCCATTACTAAAAAATTTCTTTACCTTATCATAATACTGTGGGTTATTTTCATCCTTTTCAATAAAGTATATGAATGGTGCAGTATCAACAAATGCCTTTTTATAATCTGTCATTCTCACGCATCTCCCTCATATATTCATCTACATGCTGTCCCCTTTCGCTTGGAATGGCAAAACTATCCCAGTCAACAGGTGCTTTCTTTGCTTTTCTCTGTGGGTAATTTAACAGAGTAACAACAACCTCTGCTCCGTCATAATCTCTAATATCTTCATCTTCAATAACAACTGTATTACCTTGTACAATTCCCTTTACTGCTGCTAACATAGGGCATACCTCCTTTATTGGATCTGCTTCTTTGCATTTCTTGCTTTGGTTTCCTCTGATTTCTTCTGTGCAGCCTTTTTCTCTTCTTCTGTCATATTTCGCTTTGATTTTCCTTTTTCGTCTTCTGGATAATCAATTATATACTCCGTTCCATCTGCCTTATCTTTTAAAATCAGATTCATTTCCAGAGCATCCGCAATTTCCACTAATTCAAGAGATGAAAATTTATCCCTTGTCATTTTGTTACTTAAATTTTGCCTTGTTGTGTTGGTTGCTTCCGCAAGTTCCGCTTGTGATATATTTTTTGCCTTTATTATTTCTTTTATAACTGTTTTTGCCGACATGTCAATCAAACCTTCCATGCTTTATTATTCACCTCCGATTATACTTGAATTTTTGCGTTTTTTCAAGGATTCCATACAGTACATAATTATAGATTATTCTTCATTTTCTATTTTGATATTTTCCCTTTTATCAAATTTAAGGATGGCTATATTTCAAACCACCCTTGATTATACTGTTGTTATCTTTCTTCTGGGAAGCAAACTGTTGTTGCGTTATCTCCCGCTGTTTCAGAAATCCGATTTGTAATTATCCAAATTCTGCCTTTTGAAGTATTGTAGGCACCCATAACATATAAATCATCTGGATAATTCAAAGCCTCCTCATTTGTCTGTTTATCTTCTGCGTCCATGTCTCCCCAATCTTTCATAGAATACCGCTGTAATGCAATAGTGATTTCTAATGCAAATTTGCGTTCCTTTGCCATATAACTATTGATTGATCTGGTAACTACAATCTGCCCCATATTGAAATATTCTGATTTTATCATGCTATTTTCCGTCCTTCCTTGTATTTCCATTATTGCCTTTACAATCTACTTTACTTTTTCTATCTTTCTATATGATAGTAAGTGTGCCATTTCTGACACACCACCATATATTTATTGATTAGATACCGAAAACCTGTTTGAAGATTTTTCTAAACTCTTTTCTATCCTCACGAACCGCCCAATACTGCAAGGAAAAATCATCACTACTGTACTTATCGAGTAAGAATTGTGCAATTTCTGTCATTGAATAACCTTCTAATAACATATTCAATTCAAACTGTCTCGTATCTGCCTGCACCATATCTGGATTTATACACTTATTATAGAAATCCTCATATAAAGCTCTTATGGTTGCTTGTCTTTCAACATTCATAAATTTATCAGTTGGTTCAAAATCACATTCTTTTCGTGCGCCATCTTCAACTTCATAGAACATTTCATCATAGCTCCATACACCGCCTTCAGGACAACGTTTTTTTCTATTCATATCTCTCCAATATCTGCTTCTGGCACTGTCAAGTGTTCTGAAGAAAATCTGTTCAAATTTGAGATTCTGCAATCTCTCATACTGATGGAATTTCTTTACCGCGTCCAAATAAGGAATGATTAAAATGTCGTACCATTCTTCCGGATTCAGTTTGTGCAAATTCATGTATCTGTAAATCAAATCATGATGCACTTCTGCAAATCTTCTTTCTTCCTCTGTCAATGGTCTCTGTGTGTGTTCTGCTCTTCTGTAATTATCCATAATTACTACCTCCTAATGAATTTAATATGATTGATTTATACGGCTTTTGATTGCCGATTGAGCAAGTGCAAATTGAAATGCCACGGCTTAACCGCTTGCCCAAGTGATTAGAAGTTATATACCGGAATCACATCTTCAATATTCAAATCGTTTTCAAACCAACAATGATTTGATACATCTGGAATATCTATAATTACATGATCCTTGAATGTCTCCTTGATTACTCCATCATGTATATCTTCATCCATTCTGCACTTTACTCTTTGACCTACTTTGAAAATATGCGTTAAATCTGCCATATAAAAAGCCTCCTTTGTTGTGGCGTTGGGTGGGTTTCCCCACCCTTACCACTTGCTGATTACTGAACTCGTAAAACTCCGAATGTGCTTCGTGTAATGCACTTCTCATACTCTTCGTCAGTAAGATACTTTTTGACCTCATCCTTCTTCACATTCTCACGTGTCTGTGTAGAATATGTAGTCTTGTAATCTGTACCGATATACTGCTTAATAGGCTTACCGTTCTTGTCCACTGTCTCACACTCTACTGTTTCATTCAGAAACTCGATAATTCCACTCTCAAGTTCTCTGATCTGCTGTTCTGTCTCGTTCTTCAAAGTCTTGAGACTTCTCAACTCTTCTACTACCTTGTTCAACTCTGTTTTTGTCATACACATAATGACTACCTCCTTAAATATGATGATTGATTTTTTCGGTCTGTTTTGTTCGACCTTGATTGTATTGTACACTCTTTAGTGTATTTCGTCTATTTGCAAAATCAACAAAATACACTATTTAGTGTGTCGAGTTTTTGTGTATGTTCACTATTAAGTGTCATACTGCATAAAATTTTTATACACTCTTTAGTGAATTTTGCTATTGTATTTATACACTTGCTAGTGTATTTTTAATTTATCAAATCAATCAATATATTTTATAGGAGGTTGTTATTATGAATTATTTTAACAATGTAAAAACACTTGAAGAGTTAAGGAAACAGTACAAAGAACTATTGAAAAAGTATCATCCAGACAATCCTAATGGTAGTACAGAAGCTACAAAAGAAATCAATGTGGAATATGAAAAGTTATTCAAAGTATTAAAGAACAGACACGAGAACAGAGCAGAACAGACAAGCGACACCGACAAAAAAAACTATGATAATATGAAATATGATTTTTCAGAAGATGAAAAGTTAAGGGAAGTTTTACAGAGTATCATATCATTACAGAATATAAATATTGAAATTGTCGGTTGTTGGATTTGGGTTGATGGTGAAACCTACGAACACAAAGACAAATTGAAGGCTTTAGGGTTCAGATGGGCAAGAGAAAAAAAGAAATGGTATTTTCACACCGAAGCATTCAGAAAAAGAAGTAAAAGAAAGTTATCTATGGAAGATATACGGAATTATTACGGAAGTACCGAAGTACAGACAGAACAACCGAAGAAATTAAAAGAAGCGTAAAAAAATAGGGTGTAATCGTCAAAGGTTACACCCTATTTTTATTGTATATTCTGCTACTTTTAATTATATTTATATGATAAAATACAATGCTTCGGGGTACTAAAAACCATAAAAAAGAACTAGATTTTTCTACCGGGGTGTATCTGGTTCATCTATATAGTGACTTAAAAATTCATCCTCTCCGATATTTTTCTAATAATCCAATTCTCATTACATAAATTTTGAGAGGAAAAATTTCACCTTTTCCGTTTCCCATTCCGTAAAAAAATCAATGCCAAAAGAAAAAGATATGACCGCCTCTTGTTGGGATTGTCACAAGATTTAAGATGATCAATCCCAATCCAGTCTAGTCACTAGATTTTACATTTGCTTTAATTTCGCTTGAAGTTCGGCTATTTGTGCTTTGATTGCCTGTTTTTGTTCTGTCTGTTCTTCTTGTTGTTTTGTGTATTCTTCTTCTGAAATCCACTCCATAATATCTCCTGGTTGAACTTGTAAAAAAGCACACACTTTATCTATGTTTTCCGTATTCATACTTCTATTTTGAGAAAATTTTGTAGGTGTATTTATGCTTAATCCTGCCCCACATAAATCTTTCCATTGCATATTTCTTTCTCTTAGAATTGTAGCCAGTTTATTATAAATAATCAAATTTATTTCCTCCTTTGTCCCCTTCTATTATATCACATGTTATCAATTTAGACACTCATGATGGGGGTACACTTAAACCACGAAAATTTAAGTACCTAACCATATTCCGGGGTACTGTAAAACTATGGCAGAAATAAGTACAAAAATTCGTATCTATGATAAAATAAAAGACCTATCCTACCGATAAGTCTTCACCACTCTTCTATTCTACCAATTATTCGGTTTCCAAGTATAACCACAATTACCGCAACGATTAACAGTTTTGCTTGCACCAAGTAAACCCCAAAAATTATTTACACCTCTAGCTCCTGTTGTAATTGCTGTTGAATTACATTTAGGACAACGGATAACATCTTTGGTTGGCGTTGTGTTTGTCTGTTTACTACTCTCCTGCTGTTGTAACTGTGTTTTGAATTGTGACATTTTTAATTGAAACTCTATTGGATCTTTTTGTTTGAGATCTATCATAGAGTCGTAAAATGATGCACTACGAGTTATATCGCTTAATATTTCTTCTTCATCTCCTGTTAATACCGTATCCACTAATTTATGTTGACATACTGGACATTCAAAACTATCATCTTTTATCCAACTAATATATCCAGATCCCCAAATATCATCATCTTTGCGATTATTTTTACAATTTTGACACAATTTAATATATTTCATAATTTTCTACCTCCTTCTCAAATAAATTATACCATAGATTTATACAAAGTAAATCATTTTGCATACAGCTTGCACAATATGATGCAAAAAATGGTTTTTCATTTGGGAAACAACAAGTAAAAATATCTGACGATGTTGCTAATGCACTCAAGCAATTACAGCCTGGTATGGTTTCCACATGTGACAATTTTGATAAATTAGCTAAAAAATTAGGTACAACAGATAAAGGTTTTATTGATTTTTGTACTTCACTAAAAAATGGAGACATCACTCTCAAAGAAGGTCAGACATATCTTCAGGCATATCAAGAACAATTAAATAGTCTTGGATTTAGCTTTAGTAAGGTTAAATCAATAGCTAAGAACTTCTTTGGAAATCTTGGTGCTAATGTATTAAATGCATTAGGAGGTATGGCTGTTGGTGCGCTTGCTGGTGGTTTGATGACTCTTGCCGGAAAAGGAATCGAATGGGTATATAAGAAGATTTCTGGTAAAGCTGCGGAATACCTTATATGTATCTGAAATAACAGACTCTACATTACATCAATTGATTCTATCTTTGAGTTCTCACATCACCATTTATACCCACACTTTTTACAACACATACTCTTACCAATATCGCTACTTGCCAAACCAAACAATCCAGTAGAAAGCCATCGTTTAGTTCCTGAGATTTTTTGTATATCGGTTGAACCGCAAGTAGGACAATGAGGTTTTAATGTTTCTTGCTCTTTGATGACATCATCTATCGTTTTGATAGTTAGTGTTTTGGGAATTATACCTGTCTCAATGATTTTGTCGACAATCTTTTCTTCTGTATAGTAACATTTTGTTAATTTTCCAAAATCATTTTTCTTATTTGCAAGCTCAATATTTTCATCAAATAAAAAACTTAAATCGAATTCTGTACCATTTATAATACATTTAGTATTTTGTTTTAAGGGATATCCACAATGAATGCATTGGCTACTTTGATCAGACACTTGTTTTCCACATTCAGGACAAATTATTAATGCCATAATTACTACCTCTATATTTTTATGATAAATTTAATGACTTATATTAGCGAGTATAATTTTTTCATTTTATTTACCATGTCAACCACAAAATCTTTGTATTCCTCAATAGGCGTTTTACTTATTCCTGCTATCATCTGTCCTGTTAAAATATGCTTCACATTACATGGTAAATCTGCAACATATGAATCAAACAAATCCACAAAAAGTTTATAATACTTTTCATTACTGTAATTTATTTTTTCATAGGCTCCTGCATCATAGACATAACATAAACACCAAAACTCTAAACTATCATCCGCATACGGTAATCCTAGCACCCATAAATAATAATGAATTATCTCATGTCGAATAGTTCTTTTTAATCTCTTATTAAGAATAGAATTTGATGCATCAATTCCAATTCTAATATATGCTTGTCTTTTTCCAGCACTGACAAAGCCGCCTTGCACAGCATAATCTAAATCATTATCTATTGAATATAAATATTCATCCATAATATTGAAACAGGATAGCGGAATTACTTTATCGTTTACCATAATACATGTATCTGTAGAAATGGAATTTCTACATAAATCTCTAAAAAATTCTATTCCATATTGCATAACCTTCTGTTCTCTAATAAAATAATTATGCATTTCCTCTTGTGACATTCTAATTCTCTTGTCCATATTAATCCCCTCCAATATAGTATTTTTTCTATTTTACCATATCAGACTTCAAAAATGGTAAAAAAATAGGGCATATCAGATAAATCAATATCTAATATACCCTAATCCTAATCTTCATACGAACTATAAGGACGCACCTCATACTTAATCAATGCATCAAATAGCCTGTCTGGTATCTTATCCCTATATCTCAACGCTAATATTCTAATCTCTGATTCCTTGAATAACTTGTATTCTTGAAACGCTTCTTCCTCTGTGTCCCAGTAATGAAGCTTAACTTGTTTATCATGTCCAAATGGTGTGATCCTTGCCAAATATTTATCTCTTGCTTTGTCATAGACAACACCGATAGCATAAACCTTTGCTGATTTATAACGACTTCTACGCTTTGTTGCACTTGCCAATGCAGAATTGATTGCCTCTGGTAATATGCAACATTTATCTGGTACATACTCTTTATTGCCACGATTCAATAAATCCTTATCAACTGCCATGCGTTCTCCGTCACATTCATAATAATTTGCAGAATACCATTCAGCAAAAGCGTCTCTGCTATTCTTCCATTCATCGCACATAAAAGCATCATCATAACAACGGTTTACCAATAAAGAATTACCGCCATAGCATCTTCCATAAATACCAGCCCATATAGAATAAGCTGGATTACCCTTGACAGTATTATAATCATAATATTCCTGTTCTCTTCCAAGCTCTGCAACTGTTTTAACGTGCTTGCGTAACAACTCATACTCTTCCGCAGATACATAAATCAAATTCCTATAATAGTTATTATTCATATTCTCGTCTATATGCCATATTTTATTGCATCCCGTAGACTTTATTAAGAAATGCTTTGCAACAAGTATTTCTGGGCTTGTCTCTTCATGTATTGCTGATCCATCCAAATCATAGGTTACAATCGTCCAATGAACACTTCTTTCTGGATTACCGCTATTCATCTTATGAAAGAAAAATGTTTTATCTTTCCTCATATTGTTCGTAAGTCTGCCATAATTTGAAATCCAGTAATGTTCTGTATCTTCCACCTGTACAAATATCTCATCATCACCAAGCAGATTTATATTATTTTTCTTTGTATCAAGCACTTTATCATCTGATAACTTTATGTAATCTCTGAACTCTTTTCGTTCAAACTTTCTTCTGTCTTTGATTCTTATATACGCCATATTTCCTTCTTCTCCTTATAAACTACCATTAGGCAGCGGTCTTTATTTTCCTGTTATTTTTATTGTTTTATCTAAATTTCTACTAGGTACAATTTTCACCTTTTTGTGTTCATCATCCATGAAAAAATTTTTTTGTCGAATATCATATCTTTTTGTTGCTTTTATTGTTGTAGGTTCAATCCGAAATAAATTCTTCAAAAGAATCATATTCCCCTCTTCCATCTCTTCATACACTAACTCACGAAAAGCATCTAATACCAAATTGACATCTTTCTTATACAAGCCTGTTTTTTCTGCCAGCTTATTTCTAACATCTAAATTATGTAATACCATTATTTTTCTCCTCCTTACGTTGATACCGATATTCCTTGACTTTTCAAATACGAAATTGCTTCTTTTAGTAATGTTCCATCCTCTATCGTACATGCCAATGTTTCATCCCATACATGCGGAGATGTACCGACATTCGATCCACCATGTAAGCCTTCGTTTGCCCATGTAGCGACCTGATACCCTGTTGCATTATAATAATTACTCATAGATTCTGTATCTATGTATACATACGCCACCGCTTTTCCTCTTGACATTCTTCCTTTTACTTTAATTGCCGATCTCAAGAAATCATACTGTCTCCGATATGATACGGGGGTATATGAATCATAATAACTTTGCAAAAAGAAATTCAAAGTCTCATATACTCGGTTTGCTAATTGATCAACCAAACCAACCAATACCGGCTGCATGATTTTTGACAAATCATTCACGTTGTTAATTTCCATCTTCAACCTCCTTAATTCACATGAAATTATCATTTCAAATACTGTCGCTATTACTAGCTTAAAATTGCGTATTTCGTTCAAATTTGGCTTTAAATACTATTTAGGTATATTTCCTTACCTATGGATTTTAAGGCACTAAAATAAGCCACCTATCAATCATATTTCTATAACTGATAAGTAGCTTATTTACATGTCCTAATATTTATTTAGATGCACATTTAAAGCACTATAATTAGTAAATAATTAGTATTTTGGATAACGATAAGAATTACATCCTCAAAAATGTTATATAAACCGTAGATAATTGAGCAAATGATACGCATCGTAATCTAAAATTGCTATCATCGTCTCATCCTCTGTCACATTCATACGGTCAATAGTTGCATTTATTACTGTCCCTGCGCATCCGTCGGTGTTTCTGTCTCCGCCGCTTTTGCGCCAAGCTCCGACAAGGTTTTGGTATATTCCTGTCCTTCCATTGCTAAGATCTGGTATGCCGTCTCCTCAGTAATACCATAAGTATTCCACAAGGCATTTATAATCTTATCCCGGCAGGAATCAATATCTTTTACGATATCCAGTTCTACCGCCTCATCGTAATGCTCATCATATTTCTGGATACCACGGAGCAACGCATCGAGTGCCTTGTCCGCTCTACCAAGCTTCATGTTATTCTCATAGGATTCGTAGAGCCGTTCTACATACATAACTGTATAGATACGGTCTTTCAGATCCTGATCTTTTTCTTTGACTTCCACGCCAGATACTTCGTCATATGCCAGACGATATCGCTGCCGTTCGAAATAATTCGCCGCTTTTTTGATCACCTGCGAATAGTTAAACTGATTCGTACCGAGTACGACTCCTGCCGCAAGTGCAAAAAACAGAACAAATACAACAATAACGGTCGGTGTCGAAACCTTTTTCTGATCTTTTTCGGCTTCAAGTTCTGCCGCATAGGCTTCATCTTTTTGTCGTTTTTTGTCGGCTTTTTCCTTCTGCTTTGCTTTATCCTTCGCCTGCTTCGCAGTAAGCATCTCCTGCTTGGCTGCGTCCTTTTCTTCTTTTTTCGCTTCCCGCTCTGCCTGTTTTTTCTTCTTTTCAGCTTCCTTCTTCGCTTTCTTCTCCTCGAACAAAGCTTCCTCTTCTAAGTCATCCTCATCCGGCTCACCAAAAAGAATCTCAGAAATCGTTTTCTTTTTATGTTCTGTCTCTTCTTCCTCGATTTCCGCTTTTTTCTTCTTCTCTGCCTTTTTCCGCGGCTGCTTCACCTTTTTTACCGGTTCCTCCGTTTTTTCGCCAATATCCTCGATATCAGCCAGATCCCCGTTCAACAAACTTTCTGCCATAGAGGACTGCAACAATGCATCCAGGCTATCCTCATCTGCCGTATATGGATTTTTTTCCTTCTCTGACAGTTCTGGTTCTTCTGACATTCCCATATCCATCGAACCAAACAAAGCATCATCGAACACGCCCTCTGGCAACGCGGTATCTTCCTGCATCTGCAAGTCTGCTTCTCCAAAAACATCGGTATTGTCCGCCTGCACCGACGGCTCTTCCTGTGGTGGTTCTGGTTTCACATTCTCCTGATTTGCCTTCTCGATCAGGGCATCCAGACTCATATCGTCCGTTTCCTGTTCCTGCGGCTTCTTCTTTACGACCGGATTGGCACCGGCATCCAGTTTCGTGATATCAACATCATCAAAATCAATATCATCGAAATCCAGATCTCCAAGATCCATGCCATCTAAATGATCCAGTTCATCGAGAGAAATGTCATCCATATCATCTGCATCGACATCCACGCCGGAATCTATATCAATATTCTCATTCAATTCTCCATCCATCGATGATAATTCATCCAACAGACTATCCAGATTGTTCTCGTCCAAAATGTTCCTCCATGTGTATCACAAATTCCACAGATAAAAGTATCATATCACATTCATTTCTCCAAGACAAGTAAAACCACTACATACCAGCACGCAAAAAGGCACCATACAAACTGCTGTATGGTGCCTGCCTTTTTATTCCCAATCATCAAAATCCTCATAATCATCATACGCGCCATTGGCATAGTTCTTCGTATAATTGATATTGCTTGACCGCTTCTGCTTTGGCTGCGGACGACTGGATTCCCGTTTTTTGTTGTTCTGCTTCTTCTTAACCGATTTCTGTTCCTTTTCTAAGCGCATCTGGACTTTATTTTTGTCCGGAATTGCGATCGTCGGCTTACTCTCCTTTGGACGGGATGGCTTGCTTCTTCTGCCTCTGTCTTCCTCATCCTCATCCTTTTTCGGAAACTTAGGAGCACCTCCGTAGTTTCGGTTTGGACGCTCATTTCTCGGTGGTCTGTCTCCATATGGTCTGTCACCGTATGATTTCTCTCCATATGATCGGTTTCCGTTTCCACGCGGTGGTCTGTCTCCACCTGCCTGTCGGTCACCTCGCGGTGCGCCGGAACGATCGGATTTCTGGAATCTTGTTCCTCCACCTGGTCGTTTCTCCCGATCAAAATATTTTCCTTGTCCTCTGTTCATGCTGGAACCACCTTCTCTTGTTCCTTCCGTTGCCACGTCTTTATCTCCTTTCGTAACTTTCGCATGGATTTTATTTTTTAGCTTGCATGCATTTTATACTCAATCCTCAGCTTGTCCGCGATCAGGGCAATAAACTCGGAATTCGTCGGCTTTCCTTTTCCTGCACTCACCGTATAGCCAAACATATCCTCGATGACTTCGATCTTGCCTCTTCCCCATGCCACTTCAATCGCATGACGGATGGCACGCTCCACACTGCTGGACGTCGTCTTGTATTTTTTCGCTATACTTGGATACAATAGCTTCGTTATATAATTGAGCATATTCATATCATTGACTGCCATCATGATGCCCTCACGTATGTACTGATATCCTTTGATATGCGCCGGAATACCGATCTCACGGATGATCTCCGTTACGTCGTTCTCCATCGTATGCATACCATAGTCATACTCATTGTTGGCTGGCAGTTTGGTATCCTCATCTTCGCATCCTTCCATCGGCTCCCCAACCTTTGCAAAGTCTGCAATCTGTATAATTCGTTTTGCCAGTACCTTCGGATTACAAGGTTTCATCATATAATAATCAGCACCCAGATTGAATGCCATATTGATGATCCGGCTCGAACCCACCGTCGACAAGAAAATAATCTTCAAATCCACCAGTGACTGGTTCTCCCGCAGCTGCTCTAATACCTCCAGACCGTCTACGTTGGTAATGAAAACATCCATCAGCAACACATCCGGCTGTGCCTGCAGCACCTGATCATACACCTCGTTGCCATCCGCCGTACAGCAAACGATGTCGAATCTCTCCCCATTATAGGCTTCTAACTGCCGACCGAGCATCTCATACCCGGCATCCGCAATCATCACCCTGATTCTCTCCGTATTCATATTATCCTCCCCTTCTTGGAACCAACCTCCTATCAATCAAAATTAACCATAGGAAGATGATATAATTTCAAAATACCATTGTCAAGCGCATTTCCACAGAAATTTTCTTTTTGTGGATAATTTTGTCTACGCGCTTTTCATCTTCGATTCGAGTCGTATTTTGTCGGCGATAAGTGCTATAAATTCCGAGTTCGTCGGCTTCAGCTTTCCCTGCTGCAATGTATATCCAAATAGCTCATGCATCGTGTCGGAGTTGCCTCTGCTCCATGCCACCTCAATGGCATGCCGGATGGCACGTTCCACACGGGATGGTGTCGTTGCGTATGCCTTTGCAATCGAAGGATAGAGCTGCTTCGTGATGGAATCGAGGATATCCATATCCTGTACTGCCATCAGGATAGAGCTGCGCAGATACTGGTATCCCTTGATATGTGCTGGCACGCCTACCTCATGAATGATTTCCGTAACCTTTACTTCGAGCTTTGTCTGCAGTTCTTCTCCTGCATCCTCCGGCTGGCAGACACTCATCCCCGTCTGTTTGCCACGCGCTAAGGTCAGGATTTCCTTTTCCAGATCAAGATCATTATATTCTTCATCGATAAAACGGACGAAAATATGATCAACATTTCCCCGGCATGTATTTTGTGCAAATCGAATCTGGCTGGCATTCCCCTGCAACAGGAAGCGGTATCCACGGGTTCCCCATCCGTTGACCTCTTCCATCACTGCCAGTCCATCCAGATTCGGCAACAGGAAATCCAGCAAAATGACATTTGGATTTTGTGCGCGAATTGCCGAAACTGCGTTTCCGCCGTCTGAAATAATATCGCACACGCAAATATCCTTATTCTTTGCAAGCTGCTGTCTTAATTCCGTCGCTGCCTTTGTATCATGTTTTATGATAAGCACTTTTGTCTTCATAAAACTATCCCCCTCTAATCTTGATATCAAAGACATTATAGTTTCATTATTTTGCGAGGGCAATACATAATAAAACGCAAGTTGCGACAGTAAATATTGACAGCATTTTCGGTCAATTTTTCCCATTTTTTACTGCATCATTTCTTCGATGAAAATGCCGTAGCCTCGTGTCGAATCGTTGACAAATACATGTGTCACTGCCCCGATCAGCCTGCCATCCTGCAGGATTGGTGTGCCGCTCATTCCCTGCACAATTCCGCCGGTCAGAGAAAGCAATGTCGAATCGGTTACCTTAAATTCCATACACCGTCCGTTCTCATTGTCAGAATCGACTGACACAATCTCGATTTCGTATTGTTTCGACTCCCCGGATACCGACGAAAGCAGATACGCGGTTCCGACATGCACCTCTGATTTTCGTCCAACTGCCACCTGGATGTCCTGCGTATGTGTCTTTTGCTGTCGTTTTGTCAAGTATCCGTGAATACCAAAGGCACTATTTTCCTCCACGCGCCCGATCACATACCGTCCGGTATAATTGATGATGCCCTCCAGTCGTCCCGGCTTATCCGCTTCCGGCTTTTTGATGCGCACGATCGTCGTCTCATACACCGCGCCATCGGACACGCGGAACATAATTCCTGTGTCGTTGTCGTTGATGCTGTGTCCAAGTGCAGCAAACCGTTCTCCATCTGTATAGGTGATCGTTCCGATTCCGGAAATATCATCCTTTACCCAGAGTCCAAGCGCATAGCTGCCATCCTTTTTCTTTACCGGTGTTACACGCACCGTCCGGTACTCATTTTCCCGGCAGACACGAAGCAGCAATTCGTGTCCTCCGCTTTGCTGTACCAGTTCCAGCATTGATTTTTTATCGTCCACACTCTGTCCATTGATACGCATTACATAATCGCCCGGCGACAACAGATTCTCACATGGGTTGCATGTGATTCCCTGTTCGTCCACAACCGAATTGACGCCGATCACCATTACACCTTTTGTTTTTACATAGATTCCAACTGGTTCTCCCGACGGACAGACCATGCATTCGGTCTCCCCTTCACTTGATACAACCGGCAGGGAATCCGCCTGCGTCTCCACATCTGTATCTCCTCCCTTTGCGAACAGGAACTCCCGGTTATGATACCCTAAGATGCCAAGCACTATCAGCAACAGTACAACTAAAAAGATTCGATACTTTCTCACATCGTTTCCTCCTCTCCTGATTTCATTTCTTTATTTCAAATCGCTTTATTTCATATAATTTGTGCTATAAAAAAGAGTACATAGATTCCTCCATGTACTCTTAGTATCGAATATTTCATTCTATGTAATTCAGTTTATTTTTGCCTGTTCTGCCAATCCTTTCATCTCGGTCACAGTGTGAATCGTCGTCTCCGTGATTTTTGCACCACCGATGAGTCTTGCCAGTTCTTCAATTTCCTCTTCCTTTGAAAGTAACCGGATGCTGGAAATTGTTTTCTCATTTTCCACATTTTTTTCAATCAGATAATGTGCATCTGCCATCGCTGCGATCTGGGAAAGATGAGTGATACAGATAACCTGATGCTGCCGTGACAGGATTGACATCTTCTCTGCCACCTTCTGTGCGGTTCTGCCACTGATACCGACATCGATCTCATCAAAGACAAGTGTCGGTGTGTCGTCCTGATTTGCAAGACAGGATTTCATTGCCAGCATGATTCGCGACAGTTCACCACCGGATGCAACCTCATGCAGCGGACGCATCGCTTCACCTACATTCGTCGAGATATAGAAGCACGCATCATCGTAGCCATTTGCAGAATAATTCGGGGATGTCTCAAACCGCATCTCAAACCGGACCATATTAAAGTTCATATCCTCCAAGGACTCCCGGATCTTCTTACAAAGCTTTTCCGAAAGTGCCCGTCTGTGCTCGGATAATACCCGGCAGCTCTCTTCAAGCTTCGCCGTCTGTTTCTTCCATTGTGCCTCAATCTCCTGCATATGCTCCTCATAGCCAGAAAGAGCATCATATTCTTTCTCGAAAGCTGCAAGGCTTTCCAAAATCCGGGAAATGGAATTTCCGTATTTTGCCTTTAAGGAATTGATCTGATCCAGACGACTTTCCATCTCACGAAATTGTCCTTCATCAAACTCCATATCCTTCATATACTCACTGATCTCACGATTAAAGTCTGACAGCAGACCATCGGCATCCTCTAAGATACCAGCCGCATCGGCAAGCTCCTCGTCCAGTTCCGTGAGTCTGCGCATATCCTTGATCGCACGTCCTAGCTGTTCTCCCGCAGAAGTAGCTCCATATCCGGTCAGTGCATAGATGTCGTTTGCATATTGCAGGATTTCCTTTGCATTGACCGCCTTCTTGTACTGCCGTTCCAACTGGACATCCTCGCCATCGACCAGCTTCGCATCTTTGATTTCCTTAATCTGATACTGCAGAAAATCCATGCGTTTGTTTTTCTCTGCCTCGTCCATGCTGCCTTTTTTCTTTTCTTCTTCAAGTTCCCGGTAGATATGATAATCTTCCTGCACCTGTTTTTTCAACTTCTGGATATCCTCCCCGCCAAAACGATCGAGTATCTCCAGATGCTTTGCTGGCTTTAACAGTGTCTGCTGCTCATGCTGTGCATGCAGATCGATCAGAAGCGATGCGATTTCTTTTAACCGCGTGATCGTCACCGTCGTATCATTTACCCGGTTGACGGTTCTGCCATTCGGCGATAACCGCCGGGATATCAGCAAAGTACCGTCCTCATCCGGTGTCACCTCCAGCTTCTCAAGCGCTTCCACAATTGCTGGCTGGTCAACCGAAAATACAAGCTCGACCAGTCCATCCTTTGTGTCATCCCGCAACAGTTCTTTCGGGAATTTACCGCCCAGACAGATTCCCAGAGATCCAATGATAATAGATTTACCAGCACCCGTCTCTCCGGTCAGAATATTCAGCTGCTCGTGAAAATCAATGTCAATCTCCTCGATCAGCGCTATATTTTTTATGTGCATTGTCAACAACATTTTTTTATCTCTCCAATTATATGTTCTGCCTGCTGCCCATCTTTGATCGCCAGAAACAGCGTATCATCGCCTGCAATACATCCCATAATGCCTTCCACCGACAGATTGTCGATTGCAGCACCAACCGCCATCGCCATACCGGATACAGTTTTGACTACAATAATATTCTGTGCGGCTTCAATCGAAAGAATACACGATGCCATCACATGCTGATAGGATGCATGTGTTCCGGTATCAGGTTCCAGACTTGCAGCATAACGATGCTTCCCACTTCCGTAGGAAACTTTTTCCAGTTTCAATTCCCGTATATCTCTCGATACAGTTGCCTGTGTTGTCTCAAATCCAAGTGCCTGTAAACGTCTGGTAAGCTCTTCCTGCGTGTCTATCTCATATTCCGATATCAATTCCAGCAATGCCTGCTGGCGTCTCTGCTTACTCATGTTAAGCGCCTCCTATTTTTTCCCGAAGTACACTATAAAAGCTGACATCATACATTTTTATCAATCGGATCTCACGCTTCGAGCAGGTCACTTCCACGCTCTCACCCGCAGATAATTCGATATTGTCTGCTCCGTCAAAGGAAACGATTGCTTCTGTCTCCTGTGTTCTCCGTTTCTTGACAACCTCGATCCGTATACGGTCTGCACTGTCAAACACGACGCTCTTGGAGGTAAGCGAATGCGGAGAAATCGGTGTCACAACGACTGCCTTGGATTTCGGGCTGATGATCGGTCCACCGGCGGACAAATTATATCCGGTCGAACCAGTCGGCGTCGCCACAATCACACCATCTGCCTCATACGTGTCTAACAACTGCTCATTTACATAGATATTCAGACCAATGATCCGGGAAAATCCTGCACGTGTGATCACCACATCGTTCAGGCAGGAAAAGGATGTCTCTCCCTTGCGTCCCTCAATCATCATCCGTTTTTCTATGCTGTAATCGTCCGCCAGCAGACGGTCGATTGCTTTATATGCGTTTGACTCTTCCACCTCAGTTAAAAAACCAAGCGTTCCGAGATTGACGCCCATAAGTGGAACATCATAGGTTCCAATGCTGTGTGCTGCACGGAGCATCGTTCCATCCCCGCCAAGCACGATCACAGCCTCTACGCCTCCCATGTATTCGGGCTTGATCGTCGTGCCATTGTAGTGCTGCTCATCGCTCACCACAACCGCCTGCGCACCTTTTTCCCTGATGTACGCAACGATATCCTGCGAAAGTTTTAAATTGATGTCTTTGTCAGTATTTGCGACGATTAAAAACTTATTCATTGCCCGGTTCCTTATCTAACGTATCATGTGAAGCTGTAACAACTGCTTTTATATCAATGGATGAAGCATCCACGATTTCCTGATCTTGTTTATTCTTGGATAAGAATAATAAATACTCAATATTTCCCTCTGGTCCCTTCACCGGAGAAAAATCCAGTGCCAGCGGATAAAAATCAATCGAAGAGGCATAGTCCATCACCATGCGGATCACCTCTTCATGGACAGCGCGGTCACGCACAACGCCCTTTTTTCCTACCTTTTCCCGTCCGGCTTCAAACTGCGGCTTGATCAGACAGACCACCTGTCCATCCTCCGTCAGAAGATTCTTCACCGGAAGCAAAACCTTCGTCAACGAGATAAACGATACATCAATCGAAGAAAATGCTGCCAGCTCGTCAATATCCTCCGGCACAACATAACGGATATTCGTCTTTTCCATGCAGACTACCCGCTCGTCATTGCGAAGCTTCCACGCAAGCTGTCCATGTCCGACATCGATTGCGTAGACTTTTGTCGCTCCGTTTTGCAACATACAATCTGTAAATCCGCCGGTCGAAGAACCGACATCCATGCAGACTTTGCCAGACAGTGTGATCGGGAATTTCTGCATTGCCTTTTCCAGCTTCAGACCGCCGCGGCTCACATACGGCAGAGTTTTCCCCTTTATCTCGATCACCGCGTTCACTGGAAATGTCGTCCCAGCCTTATCTTCTTTGTTGCCATCTACATATACAATTCCCGCCATAATGATTGCTTTTGCTTTCTCTCTCGAAGGCGCCAGTCCTTTCTCCACAAGCAATACATCCAGCCGCTGTTTCTTCTGCTTCTCCATCGTTCTTCCTCTATATTATTATTTCTATTTCAAATGTTTCTTATAACACGGTACAATCTTTTCTGCCAGTCCCTCTGCATCGATCTGCATATGGTGCCTTAACTCCGGAATTGTTCCCTGTGGCACACTCAGAAGTGGAATCGCTCCGCTGATAAATGTATACTGTTCCGGACTGTTTTTCTCTGCCAGATACGCATGCAGCTTCTCGCCATATCCGCCCTGCATGATCGTATCCTCCAATGTTACAAAGACGGTATGCGTCTTCATCAGCCGGTCTAAAAGCTCCGTATCAAGCATCGACTGGAACCGCACATTGACCAGTGTCACAGGAATCTGCTTCGCCTCTAACCGTTCCACAAGGCGGTCTGCTTCCTCCATCATATGTCCACAGGAGAACACTGCCACGCCAGATGCCTCCTGTATCACTTCACTCTTTCCATAGACAATCGGCGTCTGAATATCCGCATGTCCCTTATACGCACTGCCTCTTGGATACCGGATTGCAATCGGTCCATCATATGCATAGGCATAATCAAGCATTGCCTCCAACTCATACCGGTTCTTCGGAGCCAGTACGATCATATGCGGCATATGCGACAGATACGCCAGATCATAGATACCCTGGTGCGTCTCTCCATCCTGTCCGACAAGACCGGCACGGTCAATCGCCAAAATCACATGCAGCTTCTGCAAGCACACATCATGTAGAATCTGGTCATACGAACGCTGCAGGAACGAAGAATAGATTGCCACGACAGGCACCATACCTGCGGCAGCCATACCAGCAGCAAAAGTTACCGCATGCTGTTCTGCAATTCCCACATCGAAAAACCGCTTTGGGTACGCCTCTTCAAATCGTACCAGTCCGGTTCCCTGTGCCATCGCAGCCGTGATCGCTACAACATCCTCATGTGTCTCTCCAAGCTTCACCATCTTCTTCGCAAAAATATCGGTGTAACAGCTTGTCTTTTTCGCGGCAAGCACCTTACCGGATATCCGGTCAAACGGCGCAATCCCATGGAAATAATCCGGGTGCCGCTCCGCATAGCCATAGCCTTTTCCTTTTTTCGTCTTCACATGAATAATAATCGGTTTATCCAGCCGGAATGCATGCTGAAATGTCGTGATCATCTGATTGATATCATGTCCGTCAATTGGTCCGACATACGTGATTCCAAGCTCCTCGAAAAACATGCCCGGCACAAAAAACTGTTTGATATTATCCTTCGAGCGCTTCAGTACCTTCGCAATCTTCTTTCCGGTTTTTGACCCCATCAGACTGCTTTCCACACCGGTTTTTAACTCATTGTACGCATTTCCAAGCCGGATTTCATTCAGATACTTGGACAGACCGCCGACGTTTTTACCGATCGACATATTGTTGTCGTTAATGACAACGACACACCCGGTTTTCAACTGCGCAAGCCCGTTTAACGCTTCATACGCCATACCTCCGGTCAGTGATCCGTCACCAATCACAACGGCGACCTTCTCATCCCCGCCGCACAGATCTCTGGCGATTGAATACCCCATCGCCGCTGAGATACCAGTCGAACTGTGTCCGGTGTCAAACGCATCGCACGGACTCTCGTTGCGTTTTGGGAACCCGCTTAAGCCATCGTACTGCCGCAGTGTCTCAAACGCATCCTTTCTTCCGGTCAGGATCTTATGTGTATAGGATTGATGTCCGACATCAAAGATCAGCTTATCTTTTGGGAAATTCATCACTGCATGCAGTGCCATCGTAAGCTCCACCGTACCAAGATTGGACGCCAGATGCCCACCATGTATACTTACTTTCTCAATCAGAAAATCCCGGATCTCTGCTGCCAGTGCCGGATAATCCTGTCTTTCTATCTGCTTAATATCGTTTTCTTTTGTTATCTTCTCTAACATATGCATTTGCCTTTACCTGTCATAAATATGCTTATGCGATCAGGTTAATGGTCCCGGTTGATCAAGCTTTTTACAAGCGCGATCATATCCGCTTTTGCCCCCTCATCCCACGCTTTTATATTCTCCAATATACGGATCGCTTTCTCGGACATTTCTTCCACGTACTGCTTTGCAGCATCCATTCCGTGCAATGTCACATAGGTCACCTTATGGTTTTTATCATCCGAATGTAATGGTTTGCCAAGCAACTGCTCGTCCCCGACCAGATCTAAGATATCATCCTGCACCTGAAACGCAAACCCGACTGCATAGGCGGCCTCATCTAACTGTGCGACAACCGCATCATCTGCACCAGCAAGATATGCACCACACATACATGCCGCCGCGATCAACGCGCCTGTCTTATTCTCATAGATAAACGCAAGCTGATCTTCATCCATCGGAAGTCCGGCACGCTCCACATCAAGCACCTGTCCGCCAACCATACCATAGATACCAGCTTTTTTTGCAAGCACCGCAAATGCCTTCTCCACATTGGCATCGCCCGGCTTCACCGCAAATCCCTGACACGCAGTTTCAAATGCAAAGTTTAACAATGCATCTCCGGCTAAAATCGCCATATCCTCACCAAACTTGACATGCACGGTCGGAAGTCCCCGGCGTAGCGCGTCGTTGTCCATCGCCGGAAGATCATCATGCACAAGGGAATATGTATGGATCATCTCCATTGCCGCCATAAATGGGCGCACCAGTGCCTCCTGCGGTTCCTTTGCAAACATCTCATAACACAGACGGAGCATCATCGGACGCAGCCGTTTGCCGCCTGCTTTTACCGCATAATTCATCGCAGCCAGCACAGTTTTCTGATGTCCGGTCTCCTCCGGCAGATACGCCTCTATCATCTCTTCAATTGCCTTGGCATCATACTTCATCTAATATCTTTATCTCCTTTTCCACACCTGCAAGTTCTTCCTTACAGGCATTCGCAAGCTCCACGCCCTCTGCATATAACGTCATGGAGTCTTTCAGATTTGTATCGGGATTTTCCAGAAGCTTGTTGATCTCTTCCAATCTGGCAAATGCTTCCTCTATGTTTAATTCCTTCTTTTTTTCTGCCATGTTGTTTTATTCTCCTTGTACACCATTTGTATCTGCTTCCACAGAAACGACCGTCGCATGGATTCTGCCATCATGCAGAGTAACATGAAGCGGATCGCCTGCCTGCATCTGTCCCGCTGACATTACAGGCTTTCCCTCTGATTCAAGATATCCGAACCCACCTACCAGCTTGGCTGTCGGTGCGTTGCCATGCAGTCTTGTTAACAGCAGATGCAGTTGATGTTCATATTCTTTAAACTTAAGCTGGATCCGGTTTTCAAGTCGTTCTCTGCTTTGCTTCAGCTTCTCCTGCTGCTTTTCGAGTTTTGCTCTCGGATTCAGTGCTGCCAGTTGCTGCATATACATCTGCAGCTTTGTCTCTTTCTCCTGCAGACGTCCCTGCATCCGGAGCCGTAATTCCCGCTCACAGGAATCCAGACGTGCCTGATAATTCTGTTTCTTATTTGCCACGTGATAATTCATTGTCCGCAGCCGAAGCTCGATTGTCCGTAAAATATCATCGATCAGTGGAACGGCTGCAGTTGCTGCTGCCGTCGGCGTCTCGACACGCAGATCTGCCGCATCATCTGCCAGCGATGTATCACCCTCATGTCCAGTTCCAGATATGATCGGCGTCTTCGCCTCATAGATTGCACGGACAACTGCCTCATCGTCAAAGACCTCCAGATCTTCCCTCGATCCACCGCCTCGTCCAATGATAATCGTATCCACGCCCAATCTGTCGAGTCTGCGGATACCCTGCACGATCAGCTCGCGCGCATTTTCGCCCTGCGCCCGCGCATCACAGACGATCATCTGCACATAGGGATTCCGCCGATGTGATACGCTCATAATATCCTTATACGCATTCGTACCTATGGAGATCACGACGCCGACTGCCCTTGGATATTTCGGAATCGGCTTCTTGATCGCCGTATCGAAGATACCTTCCTGTCCCAGTCTGCGTTTCAGCTCTGCATAAGCTTCGCCATGCCAGCCACGCTCTTCACGCCGCTGTACAGACACGGCATTCACACTGTACTCACTTTTCGCATCATAGATAGAGCAGCTTCCCTTCACAATCAGGATATCGCCCTGCTTGACCGTCGTCAGATTGAGCTTTGCCGCGACACTTTTCCACACATTCACACGCAGGATTCCGTTGTACGGCGCGCCCTCTGGCAGATCGCCCGGAGCTGTACAATCCTTGAGTGTGATATACAGATGCCCGGTCGGACCTTTGCTGAAGCTTGACACTTCCCCTTCAAAACAGATGTTTTTTAACAGATAATCATTTTTTATTATATTGCCAATATACGAATTGACTTCCCGGACAGAAAATACTTTCTTTCCATTTTCTACTCTCATGGTTCCTCAACCTTCGCCAATACTGCGTTGATAAATCCGCTTGCATCTGGATTACAGTATTTCTTTGCCAGTTCTACCGCCTCATTGATCGCTACGCGGAATGGAACTTCCTCATCATAGAGCATCTCATAGAGTGCCAGACGCAGGATTGCAAGTTCCGGCTTGCCCAGTCTGCCGATCTGCCAGCCATCAGAGATCTCGCTGATCTTCTCATCGAGTGCCGGAAGCATGGAAAGAATCTTGTGGGACTTGTCTGCAATGTAGGCAAGATCCCCCTCTTTTACCTTTCCCGTTTCTGTTATCGCAACATCCTCCGGATCTTCTTCCGGTTCTTCGATCTTACTGATTGAATAACGGATCTGTTCTTCCATCTCTTCCTGATTGTTGAATTCTGCCTTAAATACGATCAGAAAAATATTTTCTCGTATGCTTCGTCTTGTCATAATTAACCGCCTTACTCTTTATTCATCTTGATGCCGGATACGACAACATTTACCACGCGCACATGCAGTCCGGTCATATTCTCGATTGCCTGCTTTACCTTCTCCTGCACGCCCTCGGATACTTTCTTGATGCTTGTACCATATTCAACTTCCAATGAAACATCTACGACTACATTTCCATCTGTGATCTCTACCTTCACACCGTTGGCAAGATTCTTCTTACCAAGCTTTGCAACAAGCTCCTTCGAGATATTTCCAGTCAGCTTGGAAACACCTTCTACCTCGATGGCTGCAATCCCGGCGATGGATGCCACCACGCCGTCTGCTATACTGATTTTACCAATTTTTTCTTCTTCATTTATCATATCGCTCATAATTGCCTCCTTATCTTATCCTTCCTACTTTATTTCATTGCATATGTAAAATATTATACCCAATTTATGCATATTATGCAACTAAAAAGCCTTGCAACTGTGCAAGGCTTTCTGCTGATTTCTACAATTTTATTACTGTGCCAGTGTGATGACGATTGCGTCCACCGTACATCCGGTCTTTCTTGTTACAACATCCTCGACCTGTGCCCGTTTTTCATCCGGCAGATCGGTACAATTTAAGATAACATCCACGCCAGAATCGCCAATCGACACGATCGCTTCTCCGAAGCCCTTTGCCGCAAGGATTGACTCTGCTTCCTGTTCTTTCTCCGCATCCTCAGTCAGCTTCACATATGCATCGGTGGCTGCCTGTACCGCCTGTGCATCCATGCCATCCCCGTTGATGATCTCCAGCAATGTCTCCTTGTTCTGGCTGCGGCTCTGCTCCCGGTTTAATTTGATTGACACGAAATTATTTGCCGCATTTGCTGAGGTCAGCACTGCTTCCCCGATTTTTTCCTCCTCCGAGTTCAGCTCGATATACTCATCCTCCGGAACATCAGAGACCGTCAGCTCGCCGGACACAATCTCCGCTGGTTTTGCATCTGTCTCCGTCTGCTCCTCTGCAAAGGCAGATTCAGTCGGTTCCAGCTCGCCCGGTGCCAAATCCAGTTTATTGCCGGAGAAATTTATGTAGCCTGCCACACCAAGCAACACGGTAAGTGCCCCGATAATAATCTGGTTTCGTTTCATGGTTTTTTTCTTCATAAAAACCTCCCTAATTTTTTACCAAAACCGCCACCTTATGTGCCGGCAGATCAAAAAGCGCGCATACCGCCAAGGTAATATCTGCAATCGTGGTACCTGTGACCGCTTCCTTTTTAATTGTGATCAACACGCCCGTGATCGTCTCTGTGCCGCCAGATCCATAATACGTCTGTGTGCGATCCCCTGCATAGATCAATACGTCAACCATGTCCGCACCGTAGGTATCCGCAAGCAGCTCCCGCAGACGCACCTCATAGGAAGCGGTTGTGTCAGACGAAGATCCGGTCTGCCCCACCGCGGTCTGCACCGTCTTCTGCGGCATCACGATCACAAGCAGTAAAATCCCGCACAGTACAACCAGAATTACCTTATTCCATTTTTCATTTTTCTTAAATTTCCACTCCATATTCTCACCGTCTTACTACATATATACGAGCATCCTCCAGATTATAGACATCCGAAATGTATTTTTTTATTTCTTTTTCCATCTCTTCTGTTGCCTTTGCCTCACTTATGTAAATCGTGCATTGCAATAGCTCTCCACCGGCATCCGTTATGATCGCAACATCCTCAACCGAATAACCTTGAAGTTCTTTTTTGAGTCCCTCCCGGATGCCCATACCATAATAATCCGTGATGCTTCCGCCGACTCCTGCGACGGACTCCTGTCCTTCCACATGCTCGATCTCCTGCAACAATTCCTGCAGATCTCCGCTTCCAAATTCAAACAGGAATTTGAGCGGACTTGCAAGCAGCACAATCACGACCAGTCCAATGAAATACCGGATATATTGCTTATATTGATTGGACGGCGCCATATGCGTCACAATCGTTGCGAGCAATAGATAAAAGATCAGACTTTTCATCCAGCCAAACAGCATAGCTACCCTCCTATTCCATTCGTTGCCCCCGACATGATCGCGAGAGTTATGATAAATAAAACGAGTGCACTTGCCAGCGCCTGCATCAGCATGCCGATTCCATTTGCCAGCGCCGTCGTGCCATCCACATACCGCTTATCGCCCATCGGCTGAATCAGCGCGGTTGTGATCCGCACCGTAAACATCAGCAAGAAAAGCTTGATGATCGGAATCAGACAGATGCCGGACAGAATCAGGATACCTGTGATACCGATACTATTTTTTACGATCATGCCACACGCAAGATAGGTGCCTGCAAGCACCGATACGACGCTTCCCGGAATCGCAGTTAATGCCCGGTTCACCGCCGTTTTCCCAAGGATGTCCATCTGCGGCTCCAGCAAGCCCTTGATCACATTTAATCCGATCACTACGACGATGATCGTCCGCAAAATCCATTTGATCAGGCTCTGCACAAGCTCACACAGTTTCGAGAAGCTGTCCTCTTTTTGCAGGTTGTTCACAAGTGCCACGATTACATAGAATTCAATGAGCGGCAGCACCAGCCGGATAATCACCGCCTGTATCAGCCAGATTCCGACCAAAACGAGATTGTATGTGCCGCCTGCCGTCGTAGCATGTCCGATAAACTGCAACACAAGCAGAAACGCCGGAACTAACAGCCGTACTGCAACGAGCACCTTGTCGAGTGCCGCAAGTGTAATCGAATACGCCATCGAAAAGGACGTCAGCAACAGCGATGTCATCAGCATATAAGTAATATAGAATCCATTTTCACTGATAAACCCTCCCGCAAAGGAGTTCGACAGATTCACAAAGATGCTTCCGATCAGGACGATACCGACCAACTCTAAGAGCAGCCCTTTGTTCTGCGACAGCTCGCCGAAAAAAACGCTGCTGATTGTCGCAAGCAATGCCGATAACACCGACTTATTGTCACCCTCCACCTGTTTTTTTACCATCTCCGTAATTGGCATAGCCGTCTGAATGCCCTGTTGCTGCAACGCACGCTCCACCTCATCCAGATTCAGTTCATCGAAGATGGAGTCATAAATCACATTCGTCTGCTGTCCTGATTCTGTTATTGTCTGAGAATTGTATGATTCCTGTGTTGTTTCTGTCGTGGCTACCTGTCCACTCTGCTCTTGTGTGGCTTCTATCGTAGTTGCCTGTCCATCCAGCTCCTGTGTAGTTTCTGTCGTGGTTTCTGGCAGTTCCTGCGCCCGCGCAGGCAGTACATGGATATCCACAAAAAAGAAAATGGCCAGTACCACTACCAGCCATCTGCAAGTGAAATATGTAGTTGTATGTGTGGTTCGCGGATTCATTCGGCGGTTTCCTCCATCAATTGATCAACGACAGTACCGTCTGCACGACCTGCATGAAAACCGGAAGCGACACGACCAGCATCGTAAGCTTTCCAAGCAGCTCAATCTGGGATGCAACCGCACTGTATCCGGCATCCTTGCTGATACTCGCCGCAAACTCACAGATATAGGCGATCCCGATCAGCTTGACCAGGATCACCAGATAGGTACTGTCCATCCGGATCTTGTCCGTCAAGACTTCAATACCTGAAAGCATCACACGCATCCGCGACACGCAGATAAATAACAGCACAAGGCACACCGCCACACTGATAAATGTGCTGTACTCTGGATTTTTAGATTTCAAGGACAACGCCAAGATTACCGCCACGATTGCAAATACCATCGTCACTCCCAGATTCATACTCTGCCCCCTTAAAATCCAAACAATGTGTTGATGTCCTGAAACAGCTGATTGACATAGGGAATAATCCACGTCAGTACGATAATCAGACCTGCAAGGCTCACCAGATATGCCTGATCGTCCCTGCCAGAATGCTTCAATACCTGATTGATGAGTGCCACGACAATTCCAACGGCTGCAATTTTAAAAATCAACTGAATCGTCATTTCCATTCCCCTGCATCTGCTAAATCAAGATTATAATCAATAACACACCTGCGACACTTCCCACCACAAGCGACAATCGCATACGATCTTTTGCCTCTGCCTCCAACTCCCGAATATGCCGTCCCAGATCTGCCTGCAGCAATGCCAGTCCCTCTTCCTGTGCCTGTACATCCAGATATCCGATAGTCTGTCCCAGGTTATATATATATTCCATATCCTCTTGTTTTAGACCGGAACTCTCATACAGCTTGTCTGCATGTTCTATCCAGATCTGATCAAAATCGGCAGCCACTTCCGTATAAGAATATGCCTGTCTCTGCTGCGCCTCCATGAGTGCCTGTGAAAGCTCTGACAGCCACGCGGCATATGGCTGGCGGCATTTTTTTGCAACACGGACAAATACCTGTGCCAGAATATCTCTCCGATACCGAAGCTCCGCCGTGGCAACGGAAAGCACACGTGCATATTCCTGCATTTCCTTTACACGCCTGCGAATTGCCATCGCGCGCAAGATTCCCATTGTCACACAGCCACCAAGCACACAGATGATTCCAATCAGTTTGCAACCGACAGCGAACCAATGTATAGCTCATTTCCCCTCTCGTCAAAAATCGACTCCACCGTTCCGATGCCCGCACTTCGTCCAAGCACGATGTAACGTTCAAACACCTTCTCCTCGACCAGCTTCCGAAGCACCGGACGCGTCCGGATATCATCGATCGAGTCGCCATGGATTGTCGCCAAAATTCCACAGCCACAGTTGATGACATAGGAAATTGCATCAATATCCTCCCGGCTGCCGATCTCATCGACCGCAATCACCTTCGGACTCATCGACCGAAGCAACATCAACATCCCCTCCGCCTTGGGACACCCATCTAAGATATCCGTGCGGAGTCCGACATCATTTTGCGGAATTCCCATGTAGCAGGCGGCAAGCTCTGAGCGTTCGTCCACCACGCCGACATTCATCCCTCTGCAATAACTGTTCCCATCCGATATCAGCCGCACCAGATCCCGCAAGATTGTCGTCTTTCCACATCCCGGCGGCGATATGATCAGTGTGTGCAACAACCTGCCATCCTTGATCACATATGGCAGCAGGCAAGTCGCACAGCCCTTGATCTGATGGGATACCCGAATATTAATAAACGATATATGCTTCACGTTTCTTACTCTCCCATGCTCCAATACAACCTGACCGGCAACGCCGACGCGATGCCCGCCACACACTGTCACAAACCCCTGTCTCACTTCATCCTCATATGCATACAACGAGTAATCGGTCACTGCATCAATAATCCCCCGGATATCATCCGCAGTTACACGATATGCTTTTTTTCGATCGAGTGTCAGTCCCCCACAATTCTGCACAAAATATTCTCCCTGCACAAAAACCAGTATCAACGGCTCGCAGATCCGGAACCGAAGCTCTATCAGGGAGTTATAATCTATGTCAATCTGATTGATTATGTACCGAATACAAGGGGGGAGTAATTTCAAGATTTCATTTTTCACAGCATTCACCCCTACCATATATATATGCGGGATGCGGAAATATATGATTGTAAATTTTTGATTTTATCCGGATTGCAGATCGCACAATTTCTGCATGGCGGCATATTACACAAAAAAGCACGCTCCGAAACGGAACGTGCCTTTGATCATTCTGATTCAATTCGTAATTTTTAAATTACTTTGCTCTTGAAAGATACTTTCCTGTACGTGTATCGATCTTGATAATCTCACCCTGGTTGATAAACAGAGGAACATTCAATGTTGCACCTGTCTCAACTGTACATGGCTTTGTAGCGTTTGTAGCTGTATTTCCTGCTACACCCGGTTCACACTCTGTAATCTCAAGCTCTACAAAATCAGGACCTTCTACTGCAAATACATTTCCTTCGTAGATAGAAATCTTACATGTCATGCCTTCCTTAACAAACTTCATAGCGTCACCAACTACGCTCTCATCGACAGGAATCATCTCGAATGTCTCCTGATCCATGAAGTAATACAGGTTACCATCTCTGTAAGAGTAATCCATATCCTTACGCTCGATATATGCAGAATCGAACTTTGCTGTAGGGTTGAAACTTGTCTCTCTGATTGCACCTGTGATAATATTCTTATACTTTGTACGAACGAATGCAGCACCCTTACCCGGCTTTACATGCTGAAACTCTATTACCTGACAAGGCTGACCATCACATACAAAAGTCACACCATTTCTGAAATCACTTGCTTCCATAATTATCCTCCTAAAATAACATATACATTCGAAATTAAATACATTCAGTATCTTTGTTATTCTAATATACCTAATAAAAATTTTCAATAACTTTTCCGGAATTTCTGAAATTTTTCATTAAAAACCTATAAAATCCCCTATTTTACCATTCGGTATGCATCCAATTATGCTGTTTTTTTCGTATATTTTATATTCAATTTACATTTTTTGTATAATTTTCACAATTTGTTCACGGGAAATGGTTTGCCAAAATATTGAAATTATAGTATGCTAGTATATAAGTTATCGCAAACCGCGATAAACATATAGCATAAAATTCGCATATATCATATATGTGCAATTATCAGACTGTGTCATTGTCTATCAGCATGTACTTATTGCATTGTTACATTTGCTGGTTTCAGCGTCTGCAATGCATCATTAACAAATCAGATAAGGAAGTGAATATATGAATCAACAGGAATTTTCAGCAGTCACACCGGAGTTCGAGCGTTTGGCAAAATTATGTGAAAGCCACGATGTGATTGATCCCGAATTGTATACAAAATATCAGGTAAAGCGCGGGTTGCGTGATTTAGATGGTAAAGGAGTTCTGACAGGCCTTACAGAGATCTCCACAATCATCTCCTCCGAGGAGGTAAACGGTGTCACCATACCAATCGACGGCCAGCTCTACTACCGGGGAATTAACATTTATGATCTGGTCAGAGGCTTTACTTCCGAGAAACGTTTTGGTTTTGAAGAAACTGTCTATCTTCTGCTCTTCGGTGAGCTGCCGAACAAAAAAGAGCTTGCAGATTTCAACACGCTGCTCGGTTCCTACCGGAAGCTGCCACATTATTTTGCAAGAGACATTATATTAAAAACACCGACACCCGATATCATGAATGCTCTTGCGAAAAATATCCTCACACTCAGTTCTTACGATACAAACGCCATGGATGTCAGCATTCCGAACGTCCTTCGTCAGAGCATTGAGCTGATTGCGAATTTCCCGGCGCTTGCTGTGTACTCGTATCAGGCATACCGCCACTACGAGCTTGGGAAGGGACTCTATATCCACAAGCCAAAGCCGGAGCTTTCCACTGCCGAGAATATTCTGCGCCTCCTGCGTCAGGATAAATCTTATACCGATACCGAGGCAAAGGTGCTCGACTTAGCGCTCGTACTCCATGCTGAGCATGGCGGTGGTAACAACTCCACATTTACAACACACGTTGTTACTTCCTCCGGTACGGATACCTATTCTTCGGTCGCCGCTTCTCTCTGTTCTTTAAAGGGGCCAAAGCACGGCGGCGCCAATGTCAAGGTAAAGCGTATGTTTGACGATCTGAAAGAGCACGTCCGTGACTGGGATGATAAAGATGAAATCCGCCAGTATCTGTGCGATATTCTGGACAAGAAAGCCTTCGACCGTTCCGGACTGATCTACGGAATGGGACATGCCGTATATTCCATCTCCGATCCACGTGCGAATGTATTCCAGACCTTTGTCGGAAAACTGTCTGAGGAAAAGCACAAGGAAAAAGAATATAAGCTTTATATGGATGTCGCTGAGATTGCGAAGGAAGTCATCGCAGACAAGCGCAAGATCTATAAAGGTGTAAGCCCGAATGTCGATTTCTACAGCGGTTTCGTATACACCATGCTTGATCTGCCGGAAGAACTCTTTACACCGATGTTCGCAGTCGCCCGTATCGCCGGCTGGAGCGCCCACCGTATTGAGGAGCTCATCAACGTAAACAAGATCATCCGCCCGGCTTACAAATCGATCGCGGAAAACCGTGCATATACACCGATTGCAGATCGGTAAGAAATTATCGAACCAGAATCTAATCAGGAAAATGGTAAAGGGGAACGATTTCTCGTTCCCCTTTTTCAAGTTCTAATATTATATTTCTATAATCCTCGTTCTTTAAGTTTTGACACAAGTTGCACATAGAATTCCCGTACATCAAATCCCGGAATATCCTCGCGGTTCAAGTCGATCACATCTCCGTGTGAAATTCCCCGCTTGCCCTTTACAGTCAGGAACTGGTAATCTTCTCCCCACGCAAAAGACTTCTCTCCAACCAGACCATCATTCGGTCCGTCAAACCGTTTAACAAGCAGATACGACAGATTGAGCGGGAATCGTCCGGATGATGGACGATTCAATTTCGAGCCAAAAGACTGGTAATAAATCCCCGGTGCATCCTTTGCCTCTTCATTAAATTCCGCACAGTTTGTAGAGGTGAGATCATGGACGGCTGCCATGAAATCCGGATTCGTATCTCCAAGCTTTTCCGCCCCTGCATTGTATGCTTTTTCAATCGCCTTTTGCTGTGCCTCCGGGATATTCTCTAATAAGTAATCAGCAAATTCACAGCCTCTGTGTGGCGTGTTGATTGTCGTAAGTGACGCAATATAATCTCTTGCGGAAGTAAGTGCGATTGCCGCTCTCGTATCAAGTCCGCCCTTGGAGTGCGCGATTACATTTACCTTCTCACATCCGGTTTCCTCTACGATCTGTCTGATACGTGTCTCTAATTCTTTCGCGCTATCCCGAACAGCCGCGGCACTGTTATGGTTTCCATAATAGATCTTTGCACCATTTTCCATAAGCTCCGCCGGTATTCTGCCCCAGTAATTTAAGTGTTCAAAATCGCGGAAGAACACACCATGCACCATAAGAATCGGATACTTTGTCTTACATATCTGCGCGTCTGCCCGCGCAGCATTTCGCTTTGCACGCAGCTTCTCGAACTTCACTTCCCGTCTTACCGTCCGGATAATGATATGCAACATCACCAGATGCGCAATCGGAATCCAGCCGCATATAAGCCCCAACACACGCCAGCGGATTCCCAGCTGCTGTGATGTCAGATACACACTGATCATTCCAATCCAGAATATTGTAATCTCAACCAAGAATATAATACACAGACGGATCAGCCAATATTTTTTCTCTACAGTAATTCCTGCCGGGCCATTCGCAAACCATTGCTCATAGAATCCGCAAAACCCAAGAATCAGATAGATGGCTGCAAACAATGTTGTCACATAAAATATCTGCAGCATGTTTTTACCGAAATTACATATCTTCAATTTTCCTGTCATTATTTTCTCCTATCGGCATCTACCCTTGCAGTCCTGCTGACTGACGGATCATATCCTCAACAACAATATCATAAATCTCGCCAACTGTGCTACAATACTCCAGCACCTTCCAAGGCTCATTTGTATGAAAATGAATCTTCACCAGATCCTCGTCTCCAGCCGCGATCAAGCTGTTTCCCTCGATATGATCCGTGATATAATCTGCGATTTCATCCTCATCCAAATCCTTATCTCTCCGATCGATCAGCAACTGCGTATCATACCGATATGCAAACTGATCATCTTCTGCATCAATTGAATTCATTCCCATATTCGTTTCCTCCATCTTCAAATTTTACCCTGCTTCCGTTATTTCCTTCGTAAACACATGTCTTCTCCAATTCCAGCGTAGCCGCTCCTAGTTCAGCAATAACCAGCTTGCAGTGTTATCTGCGTCGCTCCAGCTTCGCTGCACGCGTCATGTAACTTACATTGTTCACAAGCAGAATCATACATACATATACAAATCCCATAATATCTGTCTTAAACAAAAATGTAAAGATAAATATGACAATACACAAGATCAGGCATACCACATTTGTGCTCAAAAATGCCTGATACCCTGCACGGTACACAATCAACCGTTCTGCTTCATCACAAGAACTCATCCACACCTTATGAAACTGGAAGTCTAATGCATTTCCACGTTTTTCCGGATTTAACTTTTTCTCAATATCAACAGTAAGTTTCGGAATCAGAATCTCAATTGCCATCGTTATCACGAACAACGCAACAGCAATCACCCACATCGCGGACTGATATCCGCTCACTTTTCCATATCCTTTTTCTACATCATATAAGAAGCAGAAAAACAGACAAAGCTCTATAATCGAAAAAATGTTTGACATGATCATCGGTACATTCAACTTATCCTCCAATGTATCCCACAGATCATCATTTTCACGATCTTTCTGTAACTGTTTATATAATGCACTACATCTTGTATACGCGATTACCGGAAGCAAGCATCCAAGAAACGATACAACCGCGAAAAGTATCGGAATCGCATCAAACGCAAATGCTCGGATTGCTGTAACAACCGCGTCGAAACTCTGCGTCTTTTCTACCTTTCCCATGATTTTACCTACAATATATCCCGCCAGAAAACAAATTGCCAACGCGGAAATCAAAATGATTAATGCCTTTTTTGTTGATTTTTCCTTCGTTTTCTTATCTTTACTCATCTTCCGCACCCTCCGTATATTCAAAGATATCTTCCACAGTCACGCCGCATGCTTTTGCAAGCTTCAACGCTAATGTGACCGACGGCGAATAATCGCCACGTTCAATCTGACTGATTGTCTGGCGCGATGTCTGCACCAAAGCACCCATCTCCTGCTGATTGACTCCGAGCTTCGACCGGTATTCCTTCAAATGATTATTCAGTGGCATCGTGATTCTCCTCTCCACCATGATATTTCGGATTCACAAACACAAAGGTTTCCCACACCTTTTTATTTTTCACTCCTCCAAAAATCATGTTTCCGTACAGATTTGAAAATATCACTGCATAGCAGATTCCAAAAGCAATATTATCCATTGCCATCCAGCCAACAGTGAACCCGACAACAGCCCCAAGAAGATATCCGAATGCAACATTCTTTTTCTCCTTTGGATCCATATTCTTCTTGTAAACAAGTTCATCTCCCCACTCGATTCCAGCCCAGAATCCGTCGCTCATACAGCCTTTCATGTAGTTGCGGATCATATCCTCAATCTTATTTTTCTGGTCGGACAACGTATCCGGCAGATACCATAAAATAAGCTTCATCGCAGCTTTACTATCTTCAAAAATCTCTTTCAATTTCCTGACAGCTTCCTGACTCTCCATCCGCCGTTCACCTGCCATAGCTTCTGTCTCTCCGGCTTCTATAAAATAATCCTCAATCCTCTCAAACACATATATTCCGACCAGTTTTTTCTCCTGATAAATGCCGCACACCTTTCCGTTACTTACCAGTGCCTTGTCTACAGCTTTTTTTATATTCTTACTGGATGCCTCAATCGGTACTGCCTCGCCCACATGGGCGCCCAGCTGGAAATCCTCTCTATCCACACGCTTACCCTTGATCGTATAGATTTTCAGCTTCTTATCCGCTTTTACAGTTCCAATCTCCATATCACACACTCCATTCTTCCGCGCCCTTACATAATTGCATTGCCCGGTTATTTATACTCACTCTTTTTATACTTGACAACTATTCTTGTCATTTGTGCACGATCTATATATAGCATATGACAAGTTTTCTTGTCAATATATTTTGACAACTTTCTCTGTCATTTTTTCGTTTGCTTTCCTCTACCCCGGGTGTCACCACATCGTGGGTTTTTCCGCTCGCATTCCACTCCTCACGCCCAGTTTTCTCTCCGTCACCTGCCTATTAGTTTCCGGTTTGGGTTGTCTCACTTGCTTTTCTCTCCCCAAACCCACGCCATGGGTTTTTCCTCTCGTTTCTTACCCCACACGCCCAGTTTTCTCTCCTCCACCTGCCTATTAGCTTCTAGTTTGGGGTTTCTCGCTTACTTTTCTCTTTCTACGCCCACGACGTGGTTTTTTCCGCTCATATCCTTCTCCTCACGCCCAGTTTTCTCTCCGCTCCCCATCAATCAGCTTCCGGGGTGGGTTTTCACGCTTGTTTTTCTCTTCCTGCACCCACGACGTGGGTTTTCTCGCTTGCAAACACCCGCGCACACCAATTTAATAAAATGTATCTAACCATGCGGTCAAACTCATATATAATATGTTTGGAATTTAGAAGTTCTTGATGTTCTGTTTGATACACAGCAATATCTGAACACGATGTTCAGGTAAGCCGCCACTGAGCCATGGACGGCGAATTGGCGGCGG
>OBAO01000212.1_pt1 | contig 80817 bp, 68 predicted proteins | sample 1517541 | NCBI WGS metagenome assembly OBAO01 (sample SAMN04571698, study PRJEB22368) | human gut metagenome | biome: human gut; material: stool | host: Homo sapiens | place: Luxembourg | collected 2012-08-10
CATTTTTCAAATTATAGATGATAAAAGTAAGTGGTCGGAATCAAGCCTCCAAGTCTTCCAAAGATTTGGAGGTTTTCTTCTGCCCATTTTCAGAGGAGAATAATTTTCGAAACAAACAATCTGTGATACAATGTCCTTGAAGGTATTCAGAATAGAATTGGAGCGACCGTTGATACAACGGACCAGGAATCCTCACGCTTGTCATCAAATACAGCAGAAGCATTGTCGAGGAATTCTTTTTTCCAGTTGCGGAGCAGATTCGGCCGATTTGGAAGAAAGGCGGCGGATGTACTCAGTTCTTTACAGCTTATGGTGCAGATAATGCAAAAAAATTGATTGTATAAAAGAAATGTGTAAGTTATAATATAGATGCGGTCAGATGCCTTTTGGGGGATGACAATATTTGTTACAAAAAGGAGAAAGACCAGTAGTGAATACAGAATTGAAAAATGAAGTGAAAGCGATTATTGCAGGAAAAGAACCTGCACTTGCATAAAGTTATGTAAGAAAAAGAGCCTTTGAGTTAAAATGACTTGGAGGCTCCTGTTATTTTTCAGTAAGGAGTTAGGAGTAGTAAATGGATATTAATAGACAGCAGAAAGCTCCAATTTATGAGGCACTTGAGGAATTTAAAAAAAGAAGAGTGGTTCCATTTGACGTGCCTGGGCACAAAAGAGGCAGGGGAAACCCGGAACTGGTACAGCTGCTTGGACAAAAGTGCGTGGAACTGGACGTAAATTCCATGAAACCACTGGATAATTTGTGCCATCCGGTTTCTGTTATCCGCGAAGCAGAAGAACTGACGGCAGATGCATTTGGCGCAGAAAATGCATTCCTCATGGTTGGGGGAACGACATCGGCAGTGCAGGCAATGATATTGTCAACCTGTAAGGCGGGCGATAAAATTATATTACCGAGAAATGTCCATAAAAGTGCACTTAATGCACTGGTGCTCTGTGGGGCAGTTCCGGTTTATGTGAATCCGGAGATGAATGCGAAACTTGGGATTTCTCTCGGAATGGAAATAGACCAGGTTGCCAGGGCGATTGAGGACAACCCGGATGCAAAAGCGGTTCTGGTAAACAATCCGACGTATTACGGGATATGTTCAGACCTCCGGGCAATCGTAAAACTTGCTCATTCCAGAGGAATCAAGGTGCTTACAGATGAAGCACATGGGACGCATCTGTATTTTGGGGAAAACCTTCCGGTATGTGGTATGGCAGCAGGCGCAGACATGTCTGCCATCTCCATGCACAAATCCGGGGGAAGCCTTACACAAAGCTCCATCCTTCTTACCGGGAAAGCGGTAAAAGCAGATCATGTCAGGCAGATTATCAATCTGACACAGACAACCAGTGCATCGTATCTCCTTTTATCGAGTCTTGATATTTCAAGAAGAAATCTTGCGTTGCGGGGAAGAGAATCTTTTGCCAGAGTTGCAAAAATGGCAGAATATGCCAGAAATGAAATTAATTCTATTGGCGGTTACTATGCCTATGGGCGTGATCTGGTAAATGGAACCAGCATTTACGATTACGATGTCACCAAGCTGTCCGTTTATACACTGGATATCGGGCTTGCCGGAATAGAAGTATATGACCTGCTCCGGGATGAATATGACATACAGATCGAATTCGGTGATATCTGTAATATCCTTGCGTATATTTCCATTGGTGACAGAATTCAGGATATTGAGAGACTCGTAGGGGCATTGCAGGATATCAAGAGGTTATACAGCAGGGACAGGACGGGGCTTTTGTCCGGGGAATATATCAATCCGGAGGTGGCGGTATCTCCGCAGAAAGCTTTTTATGCAGAAAAAAAATCGCTAAGTATAAAAGATTCCGTGGGATGCATCAGTGGAGAGTTTGTCATGTGCTACCCACCGGGGATTCCGATTCTTGCCCCAGGGGAACGGATTACAAAAGAGATTGCGGAATATATTCTGTATGCAAAAGAAAAAGGATGCTCTATGCAGGGAACCGAAGATCCGGCAGTGGAATATCTTCAGGTACTGGCATGAGTGGCAACAGGAGGTAAAGATATGCAAATGTGGTTTTCGGAATATCATACAGTTAATGTAAAACTGGATGTCCGGATAGAGGAGCAGCTTTTTTCGGGGAAAAGTGAATATCAGAAGATAGATGTATTTAAATCCTATGAATTTGGAAAAATGGCAGCATTGGATGGTGAAATTGTTTTTTCCGATGCAGATGAATTTATATATGATGAAATGGTGACCCATGTGCCGATGGCAGTCCATCCCAATGCAAAAAAAATTCTGATTATCGGTGGCGGGGATGGGGGTGTGGCGAAAGAACTCATAAAATACCCGTTTGTTGAAAAGATTGACGTGGTAGAAACCGATAAAATGTTTGTTGATGTATGCAGAAAATTTTTCCCGGAGGTGGCATGTGGATTAGAGGATCCCAGAATTTCAATGTATTATGATGATGGGCTTAGATTTCTGCGTGGGAAAAATGATGAATACGATCTGATCATCAACGATTCAACAGATCCATTGGGGCACACGGAAGGTCTATTTACAAAAGAATTTTACGGAAGCTGTTATAAAGCTCTCCGGGAGGACGGAATCATGGTGTATCAGCATGGAAGCCCGTTTTATGACGAGGATGAGGCTGAATGCCGGAAAATGCACAGAAAAGTCTATAAGTCATTCCCGATCAGCCGGGTATACCAGGCACATATCCCGACCTGTCCTTCCGGGTACTGGTTATTCGGATTCGCTTCTAAAAAGTATCATCCGCTGAATGATCTTGATGCAGAAAGATGGGATGCACTTGGAATGAAAACATGGTACTATACTACAAATTTACACCGGGGGGCATTTATGCTTCCAAAATATGTAGAGGACTTACTTGAAGAGGAAGAAACCCGGTAAAACAAATGATACAGGAGGAATAAAAATGAGCAGATTACTTATTATTGGATGTGGCGGTGTTGCACAGGTGGCAATCAGAAAATGCTGTCAGAACAGTGAAGTTTTCACGGACATCATGATTGCAAGCCGTACCCTGTCAAAATGTGACGATTTAAAGGCAAAACTTGAAGGGAAAACAGCTTCCAGAATTGAGACGGCAAGGGTTGACGCGGATAACGTGGAAGAATTAAAAACACTGATCCGTTCGTACCGGCCGGATGCAGTGCTCAATGTGGCACTCCCTTATCAGGATCTTACGATTATGGATGCATGTCTTGCCTGTGGAGTTGACTATATTGATACCGCAAACTACGAGTGCGAGGATACGCAAGATCCACAGTGGAGGGAAATTTATGAGAAGCGGTGCAAAAAACTGGGATTTACCGCTTACTTTGATTATTCCTGGCAGTGGGCTTATCAGGAAAAATTCAAGGAGGCAGGACTTACCGCAATTCTTGGAAGCGGGTTTGACCCTGGTGTCACATCGGTATTTACGGCATATGCGCAGAAACATTATTTTGATGAAATCCACACCATTGATATACTTGACTGTAATGGCGGAGATCATGGATATCCGTTTGCCACAAACTTTAATCCGGAGATAAATCTTCGGGAGGTATCCGCTAACGGTTCCTACTGGACGGATGGGCACTGGGTAGAAACCGAGCCGATGGAGTGGCGGGCACAGTATAATTTTGACCAGGTCGGAGAAAAAGATATGTATCTTCTCCACCATGAGGAAATAGAATCCCTTGCCAAAAATATTCCGGGTGTGAAAAGAATTCGATTTTTCATGACGTTTGGACAGAGTTATCTTACACACATGAAATGCCTTGAGGATGTGGGAATGCTCCGGACAGATCCGATTATGGTAGACGGAAAAGAAGTGGTGCCGTTACAGGTGTTAAAAGAACTGCTTCCGGATCCGGCATCACTTGGACCACGGACAGTAGGGAAGACAAATATCGGATGTATTTTTAATGGGATAAAGGACGGAAAAAAGAAATCTATTTATATTTATAATGTATGTGACCATCAGGAATGTTACAAAGAAGTGGAATCACAGGCAGTTTCCTACACAACAGGAGTACCGGCAATGATAGGTTCCATGATGGTTGTGACAGGACTCTGGAAAAAGCCCGGGGTATTCAATCTTGAGGAGATGGATCCGGATCCGTATATGGAAGCACTGAATAAATTTGGTCTTCCATGGAAGGTAGTTGAAAATCCGGTATCCGTGGATTGTTACAAGACAGCAGACCCTTCTGTTCATATGGATTGAGCCGGAGGGAAGGATGAAGATTAATGAACTGAAAACTCCCTGCTATGTGATAGATGAGGGAAAACTGACAGAAAACCTGAAGATTTTGCATCATGTAATGCAGAGAACGGGCGCAAAGATCCTTCTTGCACAGAAAGCATTCAGCGCATTTTGTGAATATCCCCTGATTGGAAAATATTTAAGCGGGACGACGGCAAGTGGGCTGTATGAAGCACGTCTGGCACAGGAAGAGATGGGAAAAGAAAACCATGTCTTCTGTCCGGCATATCTGCCGGAAGAAATGGACGAACTGGTAAAAATATGTGACCATATTGTTTTTAATTCCGTTTCCCAGTTTCTGGTTCATAAGGAAAAAATCAAAGAAGCAGCCGCAGGGGTAAGCACAGGACTTAGAATTAACCCGGAGTGTTCTACACAGGAAGGGCATGAGATTTATGATCCGTGCGGTACAGGCTCAAGGCTTGGTATAACGAGGGCAGAGCTTGACAAAGCCATACAAAACGGTTTTGACCTGTCGCAGATAGATGGGTTTCACTTCCATACGCTCTGTGAACAGAATTCGGATGCCCTGGAAACGACACTTGATGCCGTGGAAAAAAAGTTTGGAGATCTGCTGTACGGACGGAAATGGCTTAATATGGGTGGCGGACATCATATCACAAAAGCCGGTTACGACATGGAAAAACTGGAGAACTGTATCCGGCGCATGCAGGAAACATATGATCTTGAAATTTATCTTGAGCCGGGGGAGGCAGTAGCCCTGAATGCAGGCTATCTTGAGACAACCGTGCTCGATATTGTCGAAAACAATGGGATAAAGATATTGGTTCTGGACACTTCGGCGGCATGCCATATGCCGGATGTACTCGAAATGCCGTATCGTCCGCCGCTTAAGGACAGTGGAAAAGCAGGGGAGAAAGCATATACATACCGGCTTTCTTCCTGTACCTGTCTGGCAGGTGATGTGATCGGTGATTACTCATTTGATAAAGAGATAAAAGTGGGCAACAGGCTTACATTCTGTGACATGGCAATTTATTCCATGGTCAAAAATAATACGTTTAACGGTATGCCGCTTCCGGACATCGCAGTTATGGGGGCAGATAAAGAATGCAGGGTAATCAGGAGATTTGGATATGAAGATTTTAAAGGAAGGTTGTCCTAGCAAGGATGGATTTCATATGCCGGCGGAGTATGAACCGCATAAAGGGACAATACTTATATGGCCGAAACGGCCGGGTTCCTGGATATATGGTGCAAAAAAGGCAAGAGAGGCTTTTGCGGATGTCATATGTGCCGCTGCGGAATCCGAGACGGTATATCTGCTGGTGGAAGCAGGGGAGCTGGATCATGCACAAATGATAATTGAAGCTGTCCGGAAAGAAAAAAACTATCAGAAAAATTATCCGGTCCATTATATGGAAATTGCATCGGATGATGCATGGGCGAGGGATGTCGGACCGACCTTTGTTGTCAATGGGCAGGGGCAGGTACGGGGGATTGACTGGTGTTTTAATGCATGGGGTGGAATCTGTGACGGATTGTATGCAGACTGGGAAAAGGATGATAAAGTAGCGTCCTCTTTTTGCCGGAAGACAGGATATGATCTGTATGATGCGCATCCGTTTGTGTTAGAAGGCGGGGCAATCCATACCGATGGAGAGGGAACCATCCTTGTGACAGAAAGCTGTCTGCTCAGCAAAGGCAGGAATCCGGAGCTTTCAAAAGAAAAGATCGGACAGAAGTTGATGGATTATCTTGGGGCAGAAAAAATCATCTGGATTCCATATGGAATCTACAACGATGAGACAAACGGACACATAGACAATGTCTGTGCATTTACCGCTCCCGGACATGTGGTGCTTGCGTGGACGGAGGATCCCAAAGATCCGCAGTATCCCTTGTCATCTGCAGATCTTGCAATATTGGAAAAAGAGACAGATGCCAGGGGGCGGAAGCTCATAGTCCACAAAGTCCCGGTTCCGGGGAAGCCGGTTTGTATAACGGAATATGAACTTGCTGGTTTTTCCTTTGAAGAGGGGGAGGAGCAGCGAAAAGCAGGGGAGCGGCTTGCAGCAAGTTATGTTAATTTTTATATTACAAATGGAGGAGTACTGATTCCCCAGTTTGGTGATGAGATGGATGCAGAGGCTGTGAACATCATAGGGGGGCTTTTTCCCGGAAGGAAAGTATACCCGGTTTACGCACGTGATATTATTGTCGGTGGTGGGAACATTCATTGTATTACACAGCAGATACCGGCTGATTCCGGGAGGATGGGAGGAGCATGATATGAGAAAAACCACAGTGGCTGCCATACAGATGGGCTGCGGCAGCGATGTAAAAGAAAATATAGAAAAAGCATCGGAACTGATCAGGGAGGCCGCTGCACAGGGGGCGCAGGTCATTCTTCCTCCTGAACTTTTCGAAAGACCGTATTTCTGTCAGGAGAGAAGGTATGAATATTATGGATATGCAAGAACGCTGGAGGAAAATGATGCTGTCATCCATATGAAAAAACTGGCAAAAGAGCTGGAAACGGTGATTCCGGTGAGCTTTTATGAAGCTGGGGATCACAGACAGATGTTCAATTCCGTGGCAGTCATTGATGCCGATGGAAGTGTGCGCGGCATTTACAGGAAAACACATATTCCGGACGACCATTATTATCAGGAAAAATTTTATTTTACGCCCGGTGATACAGGGTTTCGGGCATTTAAAACCAGATATGGGACGATTGGGGTTGGAATCTGCTGGGATCAGTGGTTTCCGGAGACGGCAAGAGGCTTGGCACTAAAAGGGGCGGAACTCCTTTTCTATCCAACTGCAATCGGAAGCGAGCCGATACTTGGCTGCGACAGTATGCCGCACTGGAGACGGTGCATGATGGGGCATGCGGCATGTAATCTTATGCCGGTCATTGCTGCAAACAGGATCGGGACAGAAACCGTGGAACCGTGCGCGGAAAATGGACAGCAGAGCTCAGCCCTCACGTTTTACGGTTCCTCTTTTATCACAGACGCAACAGGGGAAGTGACAGAAGAGATGGACAGGGTATCAGAAGGCTTTATCCTGCATACGTTTGATCTGGATGAAATAGAAGAAGAAAGAAGAAGCTGGGGGCTGTTCCGGGACAGAAGACCGGAAATATATTTGAAAGAATAGTGATGGTGCGGCTGCACATATGGAAAATTTCTGTCATATGATAAAGCATACCTGAATAAAATGAAAGGATGCAAAAAAATGGCAATATTTACCAATCAGGCACAGCTCCGCTATGGAAACGCTGTAGCCAATTCCAACGTTGCAGTGGGAGAAATCCTTGAGGTACTTGCCGCAACCAAAACTGCGGTACGCAAAACATACGGGCAGAATGACCGTGTCAACTATGTTGTGAGCATAGTGAATTCCGGAAATACAGCCATGACAGGACTGACGGTTGCAGATGATCTGGGGGCATATGCATTTGGCACAGACACACTGGTGCCACTGACGTATGTGGCAGATACCGTGCGTTATTACAGCAATGGAATCTTACAGACAACACCGGCAGTCACGGCAGGACCACCCCTTTCCGTTTCCGGGATCAGTGTACCGGCGGGGGGAAACGTGACCATTGTATATGAGGCAGAAACCAATGCGTTTGCACCTCTTTTGGCGGAATCGGAGATTACCAACACGGTGACTGTTTCCGGAGGGGGAATTACACCGGTTACCGCAAAGGAAACCGTCATCGCGGAAAGTGGTCCGAAGCTGACAATCACAAAATCCGTCAGTCCGGTTCCGGTTACGGAAAATGGAACACTGACCTATACGTTCCTTATCCAGAATACCGGAAATACTGCGGCACTGGCGGCAACCGGCGCAGTGGTGACAGATACATTCGATCCGGTACTTTCGAATCTTGCGGTATCGTATAATGGAACGGCATGGTCGGATCCGGCAAATTATTCCTACAATGCCACGACCGGTACTTTTGCGACGCAGGAAGGGCAGATTACCGTACCGGCAGCAACCTTTACGCAGGATGCCACAACCGGCGAGTGGACAGTGACACCGGGGGCAGGCACACTTACCGTAACCGGAACAATCTGAGTTTTCTTTTCAGGGGATTACCACGAAATGGGTGGTAATCCCTTTTTTTGCGTGACATGGCGCAGTGCTGAGTGAACAGGAACGTGGTGCTTGCATTTCCGGTATAGTTATGGAATAATTAAAAAAACATATGAATGCAAAATATAAAGTATAAAGGACAGGGTGAGAAACTGAAAGATGAAAAAGTATATGGGGAATAAAAAGGAAGTACTTTTATTTTATCTTCTGATGATTGCGGTGATTGGCTGGTTTGTGGTAGCGGAGACAGTGTATCCGTCAGAACGTATCAAAGATTCCGGATCGGAGAATCTTGCATACAGGGGGACATTTACCTGGCAAAGAGATCAATGATGACCATTATGGACAGAAGCGTATTATATCAGATTAACAGTCTGGAGAAACCACAGAAAATCAGTGGATTCTTAAAAGAAAAAGGGTATTCCCGGCAGAATCTTGTAGATCTGCGCAAAGACGAACAGGCAATCTGCCTGAACGGAACGTATGTACATATGAACCACATGCTTGCAGAAGGGGATGTTCTGACCGTATGGATTCGGGAAAAGGAAAATTCCGGACAGATCCGTCCGGTAAAACTGCCGTTTGCCATCGTTTATGAGGATGAGGATCTGCTTGTGATCAACAAACCGGCAGGAATGCCGGTTCATCCATCCCGCGGGAATCCGGAGAATTCTCTCGGCAATGCACTGGCATGGTATTTCAAAGAGCAGGGTTTTCCCTTTGTGTTCCGCTGTATCAACCGGCTGGACCGGGATACCTCCGGGCTTACTATTGTGGCAAAACATGCGGTTTCTGCGGCGATCCTCGGGCAGATGGTGCGGGCAAAAGCCGAGCAGGGACTAAAAGCACCCGGGATTCACCGGACGTATCTTGCGCTTGTGGAGGGAAAGGTTGTGCCGGTTTCCGGCGTCATTGATGCACCGATTGCCAGACAGGAGGACCGCTGCCTGCGCCGCGTTGTTGATTTTAAGCGGGGAGACCGGGCGGTGACGCATTACCGGGTTCTGACCGGATGGCAGACCGGAAATGCACAGAAGTTTCGCAGTCTGGTAAAACTTCAGCTTGAGACCGGGAGAACCCACCAGATCCGCGTGCATATGGCATATCTGGGACATCCGCTGGTGGGAGATTTTCTTTATAATCCGGCATATGGGGAAAATCAGATTGACCGTCGGGACGATGAAAATTCCGGGGAGAGACAGATTTTTCAGGGAAAGACTTTTTCCTGTGGAAAAGAGCAATATGATATTGGCCGTCAGGCACTGCATGCATGGAAACTTTCGTTTCCGCATCCCATGACCGGACAGCCGATGAATTTTACGGCACCGCTGCCACCGGATATGCAAAGGCTGATACCAGAAGAAGCATTGCCTTCTGTGTAATCATAACAGGGTAACATGCACAGATGTGGATTATATGCGCTGTGCACAGATATCCTGCAGGCAGCAGTGCTCACAGTGCGGAGTCGTGCGTGCGCTGCAGATGTCACGTCCGTGCAGCACAAAGCGGTGACATAAATCATTCCCTTCTTCCGGCGGAATGATTTTCCACAATTCCATTTCCACCTTTTTTGGCTCTTTGATATGGTCGACCAGACCAATCCGGTTACACAGACGGATGCAGTGCGTGTCCGTCACGATGGCCGGTTTTCCAAAGACATCTCCCATAATCAGGTTGGCACTTTTACGCCCGACACCCGGCAGCTTTAACAGGGCATTAAAATCGTTTGGAACATTTCCACCATACACATCCCGCAGCATCCGCATGCAGGCACTGATATCCCTTGCCTTGCTTTTCCCCAGTCCACAGGGACGCACAATTTCTTCGATTTCTTCCACAGGAGCATCTGCTAAAGCATTGACATCCGGGAATTTTTCATATAGTTTGGGTACGATCATATTCACGCGGGCATCCGTACACTGTGCCGCCAGCCGCACACTGACGAGCAGCTTCCAAGCCTCATTGTAATCTAAGCTGCAGGCCGCATCCGGGTATGCCTGCTTCAGTCGCGCAATCACTTCCAGTGCCAGTTTCTTTTTTTCATCTATATTCATCATCCTATATTCTCCGTAACTTTCTGTTATGTGTAAGCAAATTTATTATACCACGTGCCAAAACAGAAGCAAATGGATTTGTGATCCTTATCCTGGTACTTATCTTTTTTCCAACACACAGGAAGAAGGGAATCATTTCTTTTGAAAGAACAAATTTGCAACTGCTCCGGAGTTCCATCAAATAACGCAAATAGCGTAATCCTGCAAACTCGCAAATACGTACGTGAAATCAGGACCGGAGCTGACTTGCAAATTTTTCTGGAAAAAGAGAATGACTCCCTTCTTCCGTCGTTTTGAAAAAAACTTATGTTTAAACCAATTCCCCTCCCGAAAAAAATATGCTATATTGAAGTAAATTTCTGGAAAACACAATGGAGGAAAACATGGAGAGAATCAATGCAGTTACCTTTGCACCATTTTGTGCAAGAGGTACCTTTGAAAAAGAAGAAACCAGACAGAGTCTGAAACTGATGAAAGAAAAGACGGGAGCAAACTATGTGATTTTTGCACCGAACGGTGTGCAGAAGACAGCATTTTCCGAGACCATTGATTACCGAACCAAGCGGAATGTATCGGATGAGGAGCTGACTGCCATGATTGCTTACGCAAAACAGCTTGGCCTTAAGGTGGCGTTAAAGCCAACGGCAAACTGTGAGGACGGAACCTGGCGGGCGCATATCAATTTTTTTGATGAAGATGTGGTGTGTGAACCGAAGTGGGGCAATTGGTTTGCCTCTTACCGGGCATTTCAGGAACACTATGCCGGACTTGCGCAGCAGTGCGGAGTGGATCTGTTTATTGCAGGCTGCGAGATGGTGCAGACCGAGCGACGCGAAGCGGAATGGCGGGAAGTGATTGCGGCGATCCGCCGGAAGTATGACGGACCGGTTTCCTACAATACCGATAAGTATCAGGAACACAATGTGAAATGGTGGGATGCGGTAGATGTGATTTCATCCAGCGGGTATTATCCGATTGACGATTGGGACAATCAGCTGGATCGTATTGAACAGGTGGTAAAGAAGTTTGATAAGCCGTTTTTCTTTGCGGAAGCCGGCTGTATGTCTGTGAAAGGTTCCAATCAGGTGCCGAATGACTGGGGCGTGCGTGGGGACTATGATGAAAAAGGACAGGCAGACTGGTTTCAGGCGATGTTTGATGCCTGCGAAAAGAGAGACTGGGTAGGCGGATTTGGCATCTGGGAATGGGCTGCATGGCATGGAGATGGCAGAAATCCTGTCAAAAGAGGGGATTATGAAGTCTACGGGAAAGCGGCAGCAGACATCATCTATCGGAAATTTTCACAAGTTTCAGAATGAAAATTTAGCTTAAATTTCGACTAAAAACATATTTACACAAACTTAAATTATGGTATACTTAAATAAAAAGCTGAATAGAAGGGGGACCTGAAATGAGTTATATGGATACATACAAGAAATGGTGCACAGACAATTATTTTGATGAGGATACCAAAAAAGAACTGCTGGCACTACAAGGAAATGATGCAGAGATCGAGGATCGTTTTTACCGTCAGCTGGAGTTTGGTACTGGTGGTCTGCGCGGGGTAATCGGCGCAGGAACAAACCGTATGAATATTTATACGGTTCGTCAGGCAACCCAGGGACTGGCAAACTACATCATTTCCCAGAACGGACAGGACAAGGGAGTTGCGATCGCTTATGATTCCCGTATCATGTCCCCGGAGTTTTCCGATGAGGCAGCACTCTGCCTGAATGCAAACGGGATTAAGACTTATCGTTTTGAATCCCTGCGTCCGACACCGGAACTGTCATTTTCCGTCCGTGAACTTGGATGTATTGCAGGTATCGTGATTACGGCAAGCCATAATCCGCGTGAGTACAACGGATACAAAGTATACTGGGAGGATGGCGCACAGATTACTCCGCCACACGATAAAAATATTCTTGCAGAAGTGGCAAAAGTCACTGATTTTTCACAGGTGAAGACTATGATGAAATCTGAGGCCGAAGCTGCAGGACTTTATCATACCATCGGAAAAGAAATGGATGACCGTTATATGGAAGAACTCAAAAAACAGTCGATCCACCCGGAGATCATAAAGGCAATGGCAAAAGACATCCGGATCGTTTATACCCCACTGCATGGAACCGGAAATCTTCCGGTGCGCCGCGTGTTAAAGGAGCTTGGATTTGAAAACGTCTATGTGGTAAAAGAGCAGGAACTTCCGGATGGAAATTTCCCGACCGTTTCTTATCCGAATCCGGAGTCACCGAAGGCATTTGAACTTGCTCTCAAACTGGCAAAAGAAGTGGACGCGGATATTGTTCTGGCAACTGATCCGGATGCAGACCGTCTGGGTGTGTATGCAAAGGATACAAAGACCGGAGAGTATGTAAGCTTTACCGGAAATATGTCCGGTATGCTGATTGCAGAGTACATTCTGCGTGAGAAGAAAGCAAACGGAACACTTCCGGCAAACGGAGCTCTGGTAGAGACCATCGTAACCACCGACATGGCAAAGGCAATCGCAAAAGCTTACGGAGTAAAACTGATCGAGGTACTGACCGGATTTAAGTATATCGGTGAGCAGATCAAATTTTTTGAGCAGCAGAACAGTTATGAGTACGTCTTTGGACTGGAAGAAAGCTACGGATGTCTGGCAGGTACTTATGCAAGAGATAAGGATGCCTGTGTGGCAGTCATGATGCTCTGCGAAGTGGCAGCATGGTGCAAATCCAACGGAATCACCCTCTGGGATGCCATGGTTTCCCTGTATGAGACTTACGGTTATTACAAAGAAGGTCTTGAGACTATGACCTTAAAGGGTATGGACGGAGCAGAAAAGATTCAGAGCATGATGAACGAGATGCGGAACAATCCGCCGAAAAAGATCGGTGCATGGGATGTTTTAGCACTTCGTGATTACAAGAAAGATACAAGAACAGATATGACAAGCGGAGAAGTTACACCAACCGGACTTCCGGAAAGTAACGTTCTTTACTATGAACTGAGCAACAATGCATGGTGTTGTGTACGTCCATCCGGAACAGAGCCAAAGATCAAATTCTATTTTGGTGTTGTCGGAACGGATATCAAAGATTCCGAAAAGAAATTGGATGAGCTGCGCAACGCAATGCTTACATACGCAGGAGAATAAAATTTATGGATGATCAGAAGAATATAAGACCGGATTTTTCAAAAGCCGGAACAGACAGTATTCTTTATAAAAAAGAGGAACCGAAAACGGAAAAAGAAAAGTTAAAGGAACTGCATGGAACAGACAAAGTGTGGTATCTGGTTCAATACTATGGGTTGCAGACGGTAGTGGCACTGGCTGTTATAGGAATACTCGCTTTTCTGATCGTCCATTATGTTACACAAAAGGATACAGCACTGGAAATTATGGCGGTGAATGCCCGGCAGTCAGCGGACAATAAGATGGAAGATTCTGATTATTACGATAGTTTTTTAAAAGAAAACGGGATTGATCCGGATAAGAATGAAGTGCTTGTCAGCAGCAATCTTGGAGCTTCGGCGAATGAAAACGATGGGGCATCGGCAGAGAGTATTCAGATGATCCAGAGCCGTTTTATGACACAGTCGGTAGATGTGTTTCTGGCAGATTATGATTTCTTTTATTCACTTGGTGAATTTGATTATCTGGCAGATATCCGGGAATATCTGCCAGAAGATCTGCTGGAAGAATATAAAGAGGATTTTGTGTACGTAAAGAGTACGGAGACAGGCAAAAAATACCCCATTGGCATAAAACTGAAAGATAATGCGTGGGTGGAAAAAACCGGCTGGTATCCGGATAGCTGTGTGATAGGTCTGGCAGAGGGGTTAAAGAACAGTGATCTGGCAGTGAAATTTATAGAAGAAAACATACTGGAGGATTAACATGAGTATCGTATTTGATGAAAATCTGGATCTGTTTTGTCTGGAGACAGCGAATACCAGCTATATCATAGGTCTTGCAGACCACCGGACCTTTGTAGGTCATGTATATTACGGCAAGCGTGTGCGCGGACAGGATCTGCGCTACCTGCTCCGTACCGGAGAGGCACCGTTTGTTCCATCGGAGAATGAAAGAGAGCGCTGTTCTTTTTATGATACGTTTCCATCGGAGTATTCCGGAAACGGAGTGGGAGATTATCGTGAAAGCAGCATTGCTGTGCGAACACAGGCAGGTCAGCATGCGGTTATGCCGACGTATGTTTCCTATGAAATTACAGATCAGAAACCGCAGCTTCCGGGACTTCCGTCCGCATTTGACAGGGAGCATACCGCACAGACACTGATTCTTCATTGCAGGGATGAAGTGTTGCAGCTGGATGTGGATCTGTATTATACCGTGTTTGAAGAAAACGATATGATTACCAGAAGCGTGCGCATCAGCAATCAGAGCAAAGAGGCAGTTTACCTCACAAAAGCATATTCGGCATGCATGGATATGGATGATGATGCCTACGAGATGCTGACACTTCACGGTTCATGGGCAAGAGAACGCCAGATGGACCGCCGTCCGCTGGGATATGGAAAGACCAGTGTGGGAAGTATCCGTGGGGAGTCCTCCCATCAGGAACACCCATTTATGGCATGGATGAAATCTTCCACGACACAGACAGCCGGCGAAGTGTATGCCATGCATTTTATTTATTCCGGCAATTTTATCGCACAGCTGGAAAAAAGCCAGTTTGACAGTATCCGTGCAGTCATGGGAATTCATCCGGCAGATTTTTCCTGGAAACTGGAAAGTGAAGAATCATTTTATACACCGGAAGCTGCCCTTACATTTTCCGCAGAGGGACTTGGAAAAATGACCCGTAATTTCCACGACTTCTATCGGAATCATTTAATCCGTAGCAAATACCGCAATCAGAAACGCCCGATTCTGATCAACAACTGGGAAGCAACCTACTTTGATTTCAATACCGAAAAACTTTTAGATATTGCAAAACTTGCCTCTCAGTACGGCATTGAGATGCTGGTTATGGATGATGGCTGGTTTGGACACCGCAATGATGACAGTACAAGTCTTGGGGACTGGTTTGTGAATGAAAAGAAACTGCCGGGCGGATTGAACTATCTGGTAGATGAAGTGAATAAGCTTGGCATGAAATTCGGTATCTGGATGGAACCGGAAATGATTTCCCCGGATTCGGAATTGTACAAAGAGCATCCGGACTGGGCAATTGCTGTGAAAGGACGCACCGGAACGCTTTCGAGAAATCAGTATGTCCTTGATTTCAGCAGAAAAGATGTGAGGGACTGCATCTATGAAAAGATCCGTGCAATTTTAAGCAGTGCCAATATCGAATATGTGAAGTGGGATATGAACCGTCAGCTTACCGATCTGGGAAGCCTTGCGCTTCCGGCAGACCGCCAGGGGGAGTTAAGCCACCGTTATGTGCTTGGTGTGTATGAGATGCAGGAACGCCTGACCCGTGATTTCCCGGATCTTCTTCTGGAGAACTGTTCCGGTGGTGGAGCGCGTTTTGATCCGGGCATGCTCTACTACAGTCCACAGATCTGGTGCTCCGATGATACCGATGCGATTGAGCGGCTTGGTATTCAGGAGGGCACAGCACTTATCTATCCGCTGTCTGCCATGGGAGCACATGTTTCGGACTGCCCGAACCATACTGTAGGCAGAAATACTCCGTTTAAGACAAGAGGGGAAGTTGCCCTGGCAGGAACCTTTGGTTATGAGTTGGATATCACAAAGATTGCAAAGGAAGAGCAGGAACAGATTCCACAGCAGACAGCTATGTATCACAAGTATAACGATCTGGTAAGAGAGGGGGATTATTACCGTATCGCTTCTTACCGGGAAAATCATTTCTACGATTGTTATATGGTAGTATCCAAAGATAAAAAAGAGGCACTGGTTACTTTCGTGACCGTACACGCACGCCCGAATTACCACAGTTTAAAAGTACGCCTGCAGGGACTGAATCCGAATCTGGATTATCGTCTGGAAGGTGAGATGGAGAACGAATGCGTATACGGTGGAGATCTGCTTATGAATGCCGGTATGCTGGTTCCTTCTGAGCAGGGGGATTACAGAAGTTATCTGTACCATTTTGTGGCAGATTAATTGACAGAAGAAAAAAAAGAATGTAAAATTAACTTAAATTAGCCGGTTTATGTGGCTGCATAAATGAATGAGTATAAAAATATCGAGGGAATTATGGCAAAAGCAGTAAAACTTGCAGATATTGCGGAACAGGTTGGTGTCAGCACCGTAACTGTTTCAAAAGCTTTGTCCGGACAAAAAGGTGTCAGCGAGGAAATGCGGGAGAAAATAAAGAATCTTGCAGAAGAACTTGGATACCGCAGTCCTTCAGAGACGAAACGGCAGTCTGCGGAAAAACAATATAATATCGGAGTCCTGATACAGGAAGTATATCTGGACAAATACGATTCCTTTTACTGGAAAATGTATCAGGAAGTAAACAAGAAGGCAGTTTCCCGTGGGTGTTTTACGCTGCTCGAAAGTATTTCAAGGGAGAGTGTGCTGGAAAACCAGATGCCGCTTCTGCTTCAGGAAAAAAAGGTGGATGGTCTGATTATTCTCGGAGATATGACAAAGCCGTACATTGAACAGATTGAAAAAGAGGGCGGCGTGCCAGTGGTCTGTCTGGATTTTTATAACGATGCCGTTGGTCTTGACACCGTGATTTCCAACAGTTTTTATGGAACCTATGCGCTGACCAATTATCTGTTTTCCATGGGGCATAAAAAAATTGCCTATGTGGGAACCGTTGGTATGACGAACAGTATTACAGACCGTTACCTTGGTTATCTGAAATCAATGATGGAACACGGCATGGATGTGCCAAAAGATTATGTAATGGATGACCGGGATACCAAAACCGGGCGGATGGATCTGGAAAAATATTATAAATTTCCGAAAGATATGCCGACGGCATTTGTCTGTAACTGCGATCTTGCAGCTTCGTATCTGATCCGGAAACTTGAAAATGAAGGCTACCGGATTCCGGAAGATGTTTCCGTCGTGGGATTTGATAATTTCCTTTATCCGGGGCTGTGCGATATCGGAATTACAACATATGAGGTGGATATATCGGAGATGGCACGCAGAGCCATTCATAAGATTGTCCGCAAAATTGCAAATGAAAACTATACAGCCGGTGTGTTCATTGTAGATGGACATGTGGTATTTAAAGATAGTGTAGCTCGGATATAGAAACCGGGGCATCCTGCTTAAATGCAAGTGGGGTTGCCCCGGTTTCCCGTTTAAACAGATTGATAAAATGATTGGTATTATGAATTCCTACCTTGCTTCCGATTTCGTGTATGGTGTCGTTGGTAGTCAGAAGCAGTTTTTTAGCCTCTTCGATCCGCTTATGGTTTAAGTACTGGACGGGAGAAGCCCCATAGTATTTAGAAAACTCGCGGCAGATCCGGTATTTGCTGACGGAATACGTATTTTCCAGTTCGTCCAGTGAATAATTTTCTCCGTATTGTGTGTCAAATAAATGATGAATTTCCCGCAGATAATCCGGGATCGTATCCCGGTGTGTGGCAGGATGGCAGGAATAGACTGCCATTTCCGTAAGAATATTGGTAATCCACATGGAGATCCGGCAGACGGACAGAGGATCATTAAAAGTGTCTTTCTGCAGATTCTGTAAATGCTCCATCGTATGAAACAGAGTAAACATAGAAGAACTCTCTGCCGGATAGGCAAGAGGTGATGGGAGCAGTGTGTGAAACTGCAAGAGGGCAAGACCGGAAATATACATATGGAAATAGTGGCAGCGGCCTTTTAAAATTTCGATCGTGAGGGCACCGGAAATCGGAAGAAGTGCTGCGTGCCGGTCTGCCAGCCGACACGTATGATGTTCATCCGTTACAGAAAGAGTGCCTTCATATACATAAAAAAAATGATAAGGCGCGTTGATACGGAATGTCATGGAACAATTGTTCGGAAAGGAACAGATGCCTTTTCCGAGCAGATGAATAAAGCCGTCATCCGCTGGTGCGGACAGCGGAAAAGCCGTAAAGTTTTTCATGTTGTCAGATAATACATGCTTTGGCACCGTTCCTGTAATCCCATGATGCTGTAATTGTTCCATAAAATCATCCTCTTTCAATCATAACCAGTTTTTAATTAAGTATAATTGGATGAAAGGTAAAAAGCAATAATTTAAAATGAAATATAACTTAAAATTACTTTTTGGACAAAAATATATAGACATAATGCATAAAAAAGTAAATGTAAAATTGTGCATTATAGGGAATGTGTTTGAAAACGCAATATGATATGATTAAAAGCAATAAAGAGTGATGATTAAATTAACAAAAAATGTATACTTAAATTAACTTAATAATTCACATGTTTAAGGAGGAGAACAACATGAAATTTAAAAAGTTTATGGCACTTGGTCTTGTAGCTGCAATGACCGCAACATTATTCGCAGGATGCGGTTCTAAGGGAAATGATTCTGCTGATACCACACAGAAATCAGACAGCGCTTCCGCAGATGGTCTTGTAAGCTATTCAGACATTGTATTGGGAGAAACAGGAAAAGACTTAAGCGCAACAATTACAATGTTCAACCACAGAACAGATATGGATACCGATGATTACGGCGGAAAGAACTGGAAATCTTATCTGGAAGACTTCAACAAAGAGTATCCAAACATCAAGGTTGAAATCACAACAGATACGAACTATGCCGATGATGCACTGACACATTTACAGTCAGGACAGTATGAGACAATCACAATGATCCCGGCAGTAGATAAGGCAGACCTCAGTACATATTATATGTCATACGGTACACTTGATGAGATGAGCCAGCAGATCAACTACGCAAACACATGGCTCTATGGAAATGATGTATACGGTGTTCCTTCCACAGCAACGACACAGGGTATCGTTTACAACAAGAAAGTGTTTGAGGATGCCGGTGTGACCGATGTTCCAAAGACTCCGGACGAGTTCATTGATGCATTAAAGAAGATTAAGGACAAGACGGATGCAATTCCGCTTTACACAAACTATGCAGCAGGCTGGACAATGGGTGCATGGGATGCTTATATCGGAAACAATGCAACTGGTGACAATACATATTTCAACCAGAAACTCCTTCATACAAAGGATCCATTCAAGGATTATGGCGATGGCACACATCCATATGCAGTATACAAGATCCTTTACGATGCAGTTGCTGGCGGACTTACCGAGGATGACTATTCTACAACTGACTGGGAAGGCTCTAAGAGCATGTTAAACAACGGACAGATCGGATGTATGGTACTTGGATCATGGGCTTACCCACAGATGGAAGCAGCCGGTGAGAACGCAGATGACATCGGATATATGCCATTCCCGATTTCTGTAAACGGTGAGCAGTATGCATCAGCCGGAGCAGATTACTCTTACGGTATCAACGTAAACGCTTCTGATGATGAGAAGCAGGCAGCTTTAATCTTTGTTAAGTGGATGACTGAAAAGTCTGGATTTTCTTACAACGAGGATGGGCTTCCGGTTGCAAAGTCATCTTCTGATACAAAGCTTGATTTCTCTGGTGTGACATTCCTTGAGGATGAACCGGCTGTAGAAGGCGAAGAGGATCTTTTAAATGCATTAAATGCTGATTCAGAACTGAACATTAACAACGGCGGTAATGATAAGATTCAGGCAATCATTGAGCATGCAGCAAATGGCGATGAGAGCTTTGATGATATTATGAACGAGTGGAACCAGAAATGGACAGATGCTCAGGAATCTGAGGGCGTAGAAATTACAGAGTAGTTCCACGCTGCATAAAGGTACATCATCCAGCTGCCGGGTCGAAAAACTGTTTTCGGCCCGGTGGCATGATTGCCTGTTTCATATGGGAGGAACATAGTATGAAATCAAAATCATTTAATTTTAAAAAATGGGCAAAGAGCAGAGCCGGCCAGCAGGTATTTATCTGTATCGGTTTTATGATTATCCCATTGCTCTTACTCTTTTTATTCACTTATTTTCCATTTGCGGAAATGATCAAATTTAGTTTTTATAAGATGAAATATACAACGCCAATAGACAGGCGCGAATTTGTCGGATGGGACAACTATCTTGATGTATTCAGAAGAAAAGATTGTTTCGGGGCGTTGAAACTTAGTTTATTCTATATGGTCGGTGCATTGATCCAGCTTGTGCTTGCACTGTATCTTGCAACAATTTTAAGCTTTAAGGTAAAGGGTGGAAATCTTTTCAAAGGGCTGATGTTTTTCCCTTACCTCATCAGTGGTATTGCCATTGGTTTTATCTTTAAATTCTTCTTCACCAGAGGATTCGTATTTGATACAATCCTGCAGTGGTGTGGGTTTCAATTAGAAAATCTTCCATACTGGTTAAAGGATCAGAGTGTAAACAACTGGTCCCTGACGGCGACTTCCGTATGGCGGTATACCGGACAGAATATGGTACTGTTTATTGGTGCCATGATGTCTGTGGATAGCGAACTCTACGAAGCAGCGTCCCTGGATGGTGCAAATAAATGGGAGCAGTTTAAACACATTATTCTCCCGAGTATCAAGACAATTATTACATTAAATGTTATCCTTTCCATCACCGGTTCCTTAAGTGCGTTTGAGGCGCCTTTCGTAATCACCACCGGTGCAAACGGAACAGGAACGTATTTCGTAATTATGAACAAGATCGCACATACCAGCCAGAAAGTAGGTCTGGCATCGGCAATGTCTGTTGTTCTGCTGATGATCATCTTTATCTGTACGATCTTACAGAATGTGTTCTTTAAATATGTGTTCAGGGATGCCGCGTCGGAGGATGAATCCTATAAGGCAAAGAAAGCCCGGCTGAAGGCAGAAAAACAGGTGATTAAGCAGATCAAAAAACAGGAGAAAATGAAGAAAGGAGCGGCGAAATAATGAGTAGTACAGCAGCAGTAAAACGTAAAAACATGAAACATTATTCCGTAGGAAGCATTATCTGGATTATTGTGGAATATGCATCGCTGATCTTTTTCGGATTCTGTGCAATCATTCCGATTGTTTCCTGTATCACAACGGCATTTAAGACAGATGCCGAGTACCAGAATACCAATGTTATGGCATTTCCGGGAAGCTGGCTGAATTTTGACAACTTTGTAAATGCATTTAAGACGGCAAATATGGGACGCGCATTTTTAAACTCTGTCATAGTTATGGTGGTTGTGCTTACCGTATCCGTTATTGTAGGTTCCCAGCTTGCTTACGTATTGAATCGTTTCAAGTTCCCAGGCAATGGGTTTATCCGTAACCTGTATACAATTGCCGCACTGCTTCCGGCAGTAGCAATGCAGGTTACCGTATACCAGATTATGTCAGATTTACATCTTGTAAACAGTCTGGGCGGTTACATCATTATGAGCTGTGGTACCGATGTTATTTCCATGTATATTTTCATTCAGTTTATGGAAAATATTCCGCTTTCACTGGATGAGTCGGCAATTATCGATGGCGCAAATTACTGGCAGATTTACTGGAAGATTATGCTTCCACTGTTAAAACCGGCAATCGTTACATCCTGTATTTTAAAGGGTGTTGGTGTGTACAACGAATACTACGCAGCAAACCTTTACCTGATGAGAAAAGAGATCCGTACCATGGCACTTTCCCTCTACACATTCGTAGGACCAATGGGAAGCAAGTACAATCTGATCTGTGCAGGTGTTATTATCTCCCTGCTTCCGGCGCTGATCGTATTTGTCTGCTGCCAGAAACAGATTTACAGTGGAATTACAGCAGGTGCGGTAAAGGGTTAATGATTTTGGAAAATAAGAGGTATCGGGATGAATAAGAGCATGATGAAAGAAGAAGTCACAAAGCATTTGACGGAAAATATCATTCCTTTCTGGAAAGCATTAAGGGACGATACTTACGGTGGATATTATGGATATATGGACTACAATTTAAACGTAGACAAAACAGCAGAAAAGGGATGTATTTTAAACAGCAGAATCACCTGGTTTTTTGCGAATGCCTACATACTGCTGAAAGATGAAACCTTGCTGGACGAGGCAAGACACGGTTATGAGTTCCTGCGTGATCACTGCATCGACAAAGAAAATGGTGGAATCTTCTGGTCCATGACTTATGACGGAAAGCCACTTGACACAACAAAGCATACCTACAATCAGGCATTCTGCATCTATGCTCTTTCTTCCTATTACGATGCATCCGGGGATGAAGAAGCATTAAAGCTTGCCAAAGAACTGCAGCTTCTTATTGAAAGCAAATGTACGGATGAGGTTGGATATCTGGAAGCATTTACCAAAGACTTCCAGCCGGAATCCAATGAGAAGCTATCGGAAAATGGTGTGCTTGCCGAAAAAACCATGAACACACTGCTTCATGTGTTTGAGGCTTATACCGAGTTTTACCGGGTTTCCCATGATGAAGAGGTGGGAGAGCGGTTAAAGTGGATTATGGATGTATTTGCAGATAAGGTATACAATCCGAAACTTAAGAGACAGGAAGTATTCTTTGACAAGAACTACAACACCATCATTGATCTGTATTCTTATGGTCATGATATTGAGACAGCATGGCTGATGGACCGCGGTGTGGAAGTGCTTGGGGATGATCATTACAAAGAAAAAATGTCACCGATTACCGAGACTCTTGCAGAAAATGTCTACGAGGTTGCGTTTGACGGTCATTCTCTGGCAAATGAATGCTGCAAAGGGGAAGTGAATGACCACCGGATCTGGTGGGTACAGGCAGAGACTGTGATCGGATTCCTGAATGAATACCAGAAGCATCCGCAGAAAACGAAGTTTCTGGAGGCATCGGAGGCTGAATGGGAATTTATCAAAGAACACGTCATTGATAAGAGAACCGGTTCCGAGTGGTTCTGGGAAGTACATCCGGACGGCAGTCCGATTGCGGACCGTCCAATCGTAGAACCTTGGAAATGTCCGTATCATAACGGAAGAATGTGTATGGAAGTAATAAGGAGACTTTAAACAATGCATGAAAGATATTATGTAGAACTGGCAAAGCAGGAAAAGCTGCTTTCACGTAAAAATGAAAAAAGTGACTTTTATAATGGTGTATTTGACCGTTATGTGAATCCCGTTCTTACAAGAGATATGATTCCGCTCACCTGGAGATATGACTTAAACGAGGAGACCAATCCATTCTTTATGGAACGTCTTGGAATCAATGCAGTCATGAATTCCGGAGCAATTTATTTAAACGGAAAGTATTATCTGGTTGCCCGTATTGAGGGAAATGACAGAAAGTCCTTCTTCGGCGTGGCAGAGAGTGATAACGGAATTGATAATTTCCGTTTCTGGGATTACCCGATCCTTCTGGATGATGTATGTCCGGAGGAGACAAACGTCTATGATATGAGACTGACACAGCATGAGGACGGATACATTTACGGAGTATTCTGTTCTGAGAGCAAAGATACCAGCGTGAACGATTTGTCTGCAGCCGTTGCAGCAGCAGGAATTGTCCGCACAAAAGATTTAAAGCACTGGGAGCGTCTGGAAAACTTAAAGACCCTTCGTTCCCCGCAACAGAGAAATGTCGTGCTGCATCCGGAATTTGTGGATGGAAAGTATGCATTCTATACCCGTCCGATGGATGACTTCATTGATACCGGAAGCGGAAGCGGTATTGGATTCGGTCTTTGCGAGGACATCACACATGCAGTCATTGACGAAGAAAAGATGACCAGCATCCGCAAGTACCATACCATTACCGAGGCAAAGAACGGTGCAGGTGCTACTCCGATCAAGACTGACCGCGGCTGGATTCACATTGCACACGGTGTAAGAAATACTGCAGCAGGTCTGCGCTATGTGATCTATGCATTTGCCACGGATTTAAACGATCCGTCTAAGGTAATTGCAGAGCCATCCGGACTGTTAATCGGACCAAGAGGTGAGGAGCGTGTCGGAGATGTATCCAATGTTGTATTTACCAACGGTGCAATCGTAAACGATAAGAACGAAGTATTTATTTACTATGCTTCTTCTGATACAAGAATGCATGTGGCGACTACAACGATTGACCGTCTGATTGATTATGTATTTAATACACCACAGGATCCGGGAAGAAGTGTACTGTGTGTACAGCAGAGATGCGACCTGATTAAGAAGAACTTAGAGTATTTAAAAAATCATAAATAAGAGGAGAGTTGATTATGAGTGAAGTAAAGATGCTGACAGCTCCGGTACCAAATGTACCATGGCAGGAGAGACCACAAGGACCTCAGAACGGAGCCCCGATCTGGAGATACAGTGAAAACCCGATTATCGGAAGAAATCCGTTAAAGGGTGTTGCAAGAATTTTTAACAGTGCGGTTATGCCATATGGTGATGCTTTCATCGGTGTGTTCCGTGGAGAGCAGACCAATGGTATTCCATATATTTATCTTGGACACAGCAAAGATGCCATCCACTGGGATTTTGAAGAAAACAAGATTCCGTTTGTGGATGAAAACGGCGAGCCGTTTATGCCAATCTATGCATACGATCCAAGACTTGTAAAAGTAGAAGACACCTATTATATCATCTGGTGTCAGGATTTCTACGGAGCAGCAATCGGCATGGCAAAAACAACAGATTTCAAGACGTTTACACGGATTGAGAATCCGTTCCTCCCATTCAACCGCAATGCCGTGCTGTTCCCTAGAAAGATCAATGGAAACTTCATGATGCTTTCCCGTCCTTCAGACAGTGGTCATACACCGTTTGGTGACATTTTCTTAAGTGAAAGCCCGGATCTGGTATACTGGGGCAAACACAGACATGTCATGGGCAAAGGAAGCGAATGGTGGGAGTCCTTAAAGATCGGCGGTGGTGCTGCTCCAATCGAGACTTCCGAGGGATGGCTCTTATTCTATCATGGGGTATCCGGTACATGTAACGGATATGTTTACTCCATCGGTGGGGCAATCCTTGACATTGATAATCCTTCCATCGTGAAGTATCGCTGTGAGAATTTCCTTCTGACTCCGGAAGAGTGGTATGAGGAGAGAGGTTTCGTTCCGAACGTATGCTTCCCATGTGCAACCATTCACGACAGTGCATCCGGAAAGATCGCGATCTATTATGGTGCAGCAGACAGTTACGTTGGCCTGGCATTTACAAAACTGGATGAGATTGTAGATTATATAAAAACAAACAGTGTTGTAACATCTGCAGATACAGAAATCGGAAGGAGATAGCTATGCATATTTCACCGGACGACAAGAGATTACAATATTGTGGAAGAATTGATTTTGATAATCCAAAAGCACCTGTACTTGTCTATGCGGCAAGTTTTGTACAGATTCGTTTTACCGGGACGCAGATCTCTGTGACACTGGAAAACAAACGTGCATACTGGTCGAGCCGGATGGGATATATATTGGACGGGAAGCAGGGGCAGTTCTTACTCACCTCGGATCCGGGGGCAGAAACGTATGTGATTGCCAGGGATCTTGAACATACAGAGCATACCCTCACTCTGTTTAAAAGAATGGACTCCTGCCATATCGTCACTTTACTGGGATTTGAATTGGGAAGCGATGCTAAGGTACTTACTCCGGCACCGCTTCCGTCCCGTAAAATTGAAGTTTTCGGAGACAGTGTTTCCTGCGGCGAAGTATCAGAGGCCGTAGATTATGCAGGAAAACCGGATCCGGAACACGATGGGGAATATTCAAACAGTTGGTATTCTTATGCGTGGATGACCGCGCGGAATCTGCATGCACAGTTGCATGACACATCACAGGGTGGTATCGCCCTTCTTGACAAAACCGGCTGGTTTATGGAGCCGGATTATCTGGGAATAGAATCCTGTTATGATAAAATAGAATACCAGCCGGAACTCAGTGAAGTAAAACCATGGGATTTTTCACGTTATACACCAGATGTTGTGATTTTTGCATTCGGGCAGAATGATAACCACCCGGATGATTATATGGCAGAAGATTATAACAGTGCACGTTCCGAAAACTGGCGGCAGCATTACCGCAGATTTTTAGAGCATCTTATGGAAGTATATCCGAAGGCAACCTTTATATTGACAACCACAATATTGGAACATAACGAAAACTGGGACATTTCCATTGAGGAAGTGTGCAAAACAGTAAACAGTCCGCGGGTACACCATTTCCTGTATTCACAGAACGGAAAAGGAACACCGGGGCATATCCGTATTCCGGAGGCAGAACAGATGAGTAAGGAACTTACCGCATTCATCGAAAGCCTCGGAGAGGAGATTTGGGATATGTAATCAATTTTTTAAAAAAAATTGATTACATTATATAAGGAGTATAACAATGCAGATTGAATATGAAAGAGGTATTTCCAATCCGGGCAATCTGTACCGGATGAAAAAATTAATGGCAAGGGCAGAGGCCGGGGAAACATTAAACATTGGTTTCTTTGGTGGTTCGATCACGCAGGGATGTCTTGCATCCGCACCGGAGCTGTGTTATGCTTACCGCGTATTTCAGTGGTGGGAGAAAACATTTCCGCAGGCCAAATTTCATTATATCAATGCCGGAATCGGTGGAACAACATCACATTTCGGGACGGCTCGTGCCGAGTCCGATCTGCTTTCCCATAAACCGGATTTTGTTATCATTGAGTTTTCGGTCAATGATGAATCGACGGAATTTTTCCGTGAGACATATGAAGGACTGGTACGCCGTGTATGGCAGGATGAAAACGAACCTGCTGTGATGCTGGTGCACAATGTTTATTATAATAACGGTGGAAATGCGCAGATCATGCACGGTCAGATAGCCAGACATTATCAGCTTCCGGCGGTCAGTATGCAGAGCAGTATTTATCCGGAGGTCGTTGCGGGGCGGATTCCAAACCGCGAGATTACAGAGGATGATCTACATCCAAACGACAAAGGGCATGAGCTGGTTGCATCTGTGATTACCTATGCTTTGGATAAAATCCGCATGGCACAGACGGATGATGAAGAGCCGGAGTTTCCTGCACCGCTGACACAGAATTGCTATGAGAAAGCAGTTCGGTTGGATAATCGTAACTATGAGCCTGAAAATTACGGCTTTGTCAAAGATACCAGAGTACAGGAAGAAGTCAAAGACTGTTTTAAGAACGGCTGGGCGGCAAAAGAAAAAGGCTCATCTCTTACATTTACGGTACAGGGAAGTGAGATTGCCGTGCAGTTTAAGCGCTGTGTGACGCAGCCGGCACCGGTGGCGCTTGCCATCGTCGATCACGATGAGGCACATGCGGTGACACTGGATGCAAATTTTGATGAGGACTGGGGCGATTCCCTGACACTCACTCCGGTTATGGTACACGGTGCAAACGGTACTCATACGGTGGAAGTGCGTCTGATCTCTGGGGATGAGACAATGCCAGCTACCTTTGAGCTGATTTCTGTAATTACATCGGAAAAATAAAAGGAGGAATGGAATGTTTCCAAAAGATTTTGTCTGGGGGGTGGCAAGCAGTGCCTATCAGGTAGAAGGAACCGACGCAAAAGATGGCAGGGGAAAAAATATCTGGGATGAGTTTGCACGCTCGGGCAGAGTATATGAACACCAGACCGCAGAGGTTTGCTGCGATCATATGCATCGGTACCGGGAAGATTTTGCACTGATGCGTATGCTTGGCATTAAAAACTATCGATTTTCCATCAGCTGGTCGCGGATTCTTCCGGAGGGAACTGGGAAGGTCAACGAGAAAGCTGTGCAGATGTATCGTGATATGATTCTTTGCATGAAAGAAAATGGAATTCGTCCGTTTATTACGCTGTTTCACTGGGAATTTCCGTATGAGCTGTTTAAAAAAGGCGGCTGGCTGAACGATGAGGTGGTACAGTGGTTTGGTGAATATGCAAAAGTTGTTGCTGAAAATTTTTCCGATCTGTGCAGTGATTTTATCACGATCAATGAGCCGCAGTGTGCGATTGGACTGGGACACTTAAATGGGGTACATGCACCGGGAATGAAATATTCCATTCCGGAGACTTTTCAGATGGCACACAATCTGATGAAAGCACATGGTCAGGCGGTCATCAATCTGCGCAAATATGCAAAACAGAAGATACGGGTTGGATATGCTCCGACTTGTGGCGTTGCATATCCGGCGACAGAGAGTGCCGATGATATCGCAGCAGCAAAGAAAGTGTACTTTGGATTTGAAAATCCGATGGATAACTGGACTTGGAATGTGGCATGGTTTTCCGATCCGGTATTTTTAGGAGAGTATCCGAAAGAGGGGCTGGAGAAGTTTGCAGACTATCTTCCGGAGATTACCGAAGAAGACATGCAGCTGATTCATCAGCCACTTGATTTCGTGGGACAGAATATTTACAACGGTTACATGATCCGCTGTGGAGCGGATGGAGACCCGGAGTATGTGGACCGTGCACCGGGCACAGCAAAGACAGGAACCGGCTGGCCGGTGACACCGGAGGCACTTTACTATGGCATCCGTTTCCTTACCGAGCGTTACAGACTGCCGCTTTATATTACGGAAAACGGGATGTCGGATCTTGACAATATTTCCGCAGACGGACAGGTGCACGACAGAGAGAGGATTACGTTTCTGGATGCATATCTTGGAGCGGTACAGCGTGCGATTAACGAGGGAATGCCGGTTATCGGATATTTCCTCTGGACATTTCTGGATAACTTCGAGTGGGCAGAAGGTTACAAAGAACGTTTTGGACTTGTTTATGTAGACTACACAACCCAGCGCAGGATTGCAAAAGATTCCGCATACTGGTACAGAGAGGTAATGAGAATGAATGGAGAAAATTTAAGTTGTAACCAGCCGTATAAGCAGATCCTCTTTATGGAGCCGGTATTTACCCACAATATCTGGGGTGGTACAAAGCTTCGTGAAGAGTATGGATATTCCATCGAGGGCGATGACATCGGAGAATGCTGGGGAATCGCAGCACATCCAAACGGAACCTGTACGATTGCAGACGGTGCGTATAAGGGAAAGAAATTATCCGATCTGTGGGAGGAACATAAAGAACTCTTTGGAAATACACAGGGGAAGGTATTCCCGCTGCTGATCAAGATTATTGATGCAAAGGCGGATTTAAGTATTCAGGTACATCCGGATGATACCTATGCTGCAGAGCATGAAAACGGTTCTCTTGGCAAGATGGAGTGCTGGTATATCCTTGACTGTGAGGCGGATTCCAAGCTTGTTATCGGACACAATGCAAAGACACACAAAGAACTTGAGGATATGGTGCATAACGGACGCTGGAGTGAGCTGATCCGCGAAGTTCCGGTAAAGAAAGGTGACTTTATTCAGATTGATCCGGGTACCGTGCATGCGATCAAAGGTGGTATCACCATCCTTGAAACCCAGCAGAATAGTGATATTACGTACCGTGTTTATGATTATGACCGCCTTTCCAATGGGAAGCCGCGTCAGCTTCACATTCAGCAGAGTCTCGATGTCATCAAAGTTCCGGCAGCACCGCTTTCTGAGTGCATGATAAAGACCGGTGAGGCAGAGGCAAACAAACTGCAGAAGCTGATCGAGTGCAAGTACTATCAGGTATTCCACATGAAAGTCGAAGGTCAGGCTGAATTTGAGCAGGAATATCCGTTCCTGATCGTCAGCGTGGTAGAAGGAAACGGACTCTTAAACCATACCAGCGTGAAGAAGGGAGATCATTTTATTCTTCCGTATGACTACGGTAAGGTTGAGATTGAGGGAAATCTGGAATTTGTTGCTTCTACGGTTTCTACGAAATAAGACTGGGTAACGGTTTGTAAAGGCATACATGATCCTTTGAGGAATGTATGCCTTTTTTATGTGCAAAACTTTGTTTGACAAAGTAAAATATTTATGTAAAATAATTATAACAGAATTTATCAATAAAGAAATCCATGAAAACATTGGAGGAATCGTATGGCAACAATTAAAGAAATTGCAGAAATCGTAGGGGTTTCGAGCTCAGCAGTTTCACGGGTACTCAATTATGATGAGGGAATCTCTGTTAGTGATGAGACAAGAGAGGCGATCTTTGCCACAGCAGAGAAAATCGGATACAAAAAGAGAGTAATCTATCCCAAGATCGAAAATGTAGCATTGCTGTATTTTGTTGACCACGAGGATGAACTCGAAGATGTCTTTTACCACGGGGTAAAGGATGAGATAATAAAGCAGGCGAAAAAGATGAATATTCAGCTCAGTATCTATGACCGAAAGGACGGCATGGATCATGTTCCGAAAGATTTAAGTGCCTTTATTGCGATTGGATGGCTCACCAGAAAAGAAATCAATGCTTTGTATAAACGGTGCAAAAGGGGCGTGTTTATCGGCACATCCCCGGATGAAAAACTTTTTGATGCCGTGAAGCCCAATATGGATTCGTTTGTGACACAGATGGTTGATTACTTTGTGGAAAAAGGACATAAACGGATTGGATTTATCGGGGGCAGTGATAGAAATATTGACACCGGAAAACCTTCCATGGATATCCGGGAGTGGTCATTTCGACAGAGCACTGCATACTATGGGTGTCTCAATGAGGAGTACATTTTCATTTCCGAGAGATTTACGGTGGATGATGGCTACCGCATGGGAAAAGAACTGCTTAAAAAAGAGATACTGCCAACAGCACTTTGTGTGGCAAGTGACACACTGGCGGTGGGTGTGCTACAGGCTTTAAATGAAGGCAATATACAGATTCCAGAGCAGGTGGCGGTTTTTAGCATCAATGATGTGAATATTGCAAAGTATTTATCACCACCCCTTACTACTATTCATATTGATATTCCATGTATCTGTGAAACCGCGCTTGATCTGTTGCGAAACAGGGTACTATATGGCGGACGCGTAACCAAGCTGGTGTTTGTAAATGGAATTCCAGTTTTCCGGAAGAGTTGTTGAAAAAAAGATGTTCGATTGCGGACATCTTTTTTTGTGCCTTTTTTGTATATATTGCATAAAATACAAAAATAAAAATTGGCAATATAGTGAAAAGTGTATTTGTGAGTATTGACATTATTAAGCTTAAATGATACATTCTTAATAAGTAAACAATTTACTTGAAAATTAGTAAAGATTTAATTTTAGAAAAGGGGGAACATTTATGAAAAGGAAGTTATTACATGCAGTCCTTGTAGCGAGCATGGCAGTAGCATTGTCAGGATGTGGAAACACATCTGGTATTAATGCTGATGCGGAGGAAACACAAAAAGCTACAGAAACAGAGAACATTGAAGAGGAGAGAGGCACAGAAGTTGCTGCCGCAGAACAGAAGGAAAATACAACAGGTACGCCAGATGAAAACGGAAATTATCTGATCAACGGAAGTTTTGAAGAACCAGATTTTTCCGGATGGACGGTGACAAACAACAATGATGTTACAGAGGAGTTAGATGTTTATGATCGTGAGACAGACTGTTTTGCAGGTGCACAGTCACTGCATTTTTATTCAGGAAACAATCCGGTGGATTTTTCCATGAAACAGACAGTGAGTGGACTTGAGGATGGCACCTACAAACTAACCGCTCATATTCAGGGTGATGCAGCCGGGGATGAAAATCCGACCGTATATTTTTATGCGCTCGTGGATGGCGAAGAGGTAAAAGCAGATGGCAAATTGCAGGGGTATGTTAACTGGTATACGGTAGAAATCCCGGGCATTACACCAACGGACGGAGCAATCACAGTAGGAGCACACGTGGCAACAGCACCGGGCGGCTGGGGAACCATTGATGATATTACACTTGTGAAGGAGTAGTTATGAAATTTATTAAGGGTATGGATATTTCCATGGTGAAAGAACTGGAACAATATGGTGCGTCCTATCGGCTGAACGGGGAAAAAGAAGATCTGTTTGCAATTTTAAAGACATGCGGAACCAATAACGTAAGGATTCGGATTTGGCCGGATCCCTACGATGAAAACGGAAATTCTTACGGGGGAGGTGGAAATGATCTGGAGACCACCATTGAGATCGCAGAAAGAACTGTACAAAGCGGTATGGATTTTATGCTTGATTTCCATTATAGTGATTTCTGGGCAGACCCGGCCAAACAGGTAAAACCGAAAGCCTGGAAAGAATTAAGCGGAGAGGCACTGGAAACGGCGGTGTATCTGCATACTGTAGATACGTTAAAGGCATTGAAAAACCACAAGCTTGTGCCGACTATGGTGCAGGTTGGAAATGAGATTACAAAAGGGCTGTTGTGGCCGGATGGTTACATCGAACAGACCGAAAATATGGCACATCTTCTGCAGGCAGGGATTAAGGGGGTGCGCGAGGAGTGTCCGGATGCAAGGATCGTATTGCATCTGGATTTCGGAACGGATAATAAAATGTATCGACAGTGGTTTGATCAGGTTTCATCGTATGCGCTGGATTTTGATATTATTGGAATGTCGTATTATCCGCACTGGAACGGAAGTCTTTCACTTCTTCTGGATAATATGAATGATATCAGCAGCCGGTATGACAAAGATGTGCTTGTTGCAGAGACTTCAATTGGTTATACTACGGAAACATTTGGCTGTAACGGAATCGTTTATTCGAAGGAGCATGAAAAAATCACTGGATACCCGGCAACACAGCAGGGGCAGGAAGCATTCTTGCGGGATTTGTTTGCAACGGTAAGAAGTGTAAACAATAAAAGAGGCATCGGCGTGTTTTACTGGGAACCGGCATGGCTGCCAATACCGGACTGTACGTGGGCAAGTAAGAGTGGCAGCAAGTACATGAAAGACAAGATGACAGCAGGAAATGCCATGGCAAATATGGCATTGTTTGACGAAAATGGAAACGCAAACAGCGCGCTGATAAACATGAAAACAATGTAAAGGAGGGCAATCATATGAAGAAAAAATTAATAACAGCTGTGCTGGCTGTAACAATGGCAGTGGGAATGTTGACTGGCTGTGGAAGTGGAACTGGAACCGGAAAAAGGGAAGCTTCTGGGGAAAAACTCGTGATTTGGACGAACATGAACGTGGAAGTGGATACCATTCAGAAATATGCAGATGAATGGGGAGAAAAGAACGGACGAAAGGTAGAAGTCATTCACCAGTCTCCATCTGTCCAGCAGTTTGCACAGGCAGTAAAAAGTGCTTCCGGACCGGATGCTGTGGTGGGGATTCCAAATGACCAGCTTGCAGATTATGTAAACGCAGATCTTACTGCAGAAGTGCCACAGGATCTGTATGCGGATCAGGATTTTTCCGATGCAGCCATCCAGGCATGTTATGTAGATGGAAAACGATATGCAGCACCACTTTCCGTAGAGACTACTGCACTGTTTTACAACACAGATCTTGTATCGGAAGTTCCAAAAACATGGGAAGAACTGGTCGATCAGGCAGCCGCAGACGGAGGTGTACAGTTTGATGCAACAAGCATATACTACGATCTTGGTTTTGTGAGAGCCTGCGGAGGTTATATTTTTAAATATCAGGATGGGGCATATGACACGGCAGACATCGGTCTTGATAATGAGGGCAGTGTGGAAGCCTATGCCTTTATCAATGACCTGTGCAATAAATATAAACTGATCACGGCAGATGTGACAGCCGATATCGCAAGAAGTAATTTCCAGAACGGAAAATGTGCTTATTATATTGGTGGACCATGGGATATTGACGGTTTTACCTCTGCAGGAACTAAATTTGCTGTAGCAAAAATGCCAACTTTCCACGGACAGCCGTTTGTGACCCCGGTGGGTACACAGGTAAGTTTTGTGAGCAACAGCAGTAAAAATCAGGATGCAGCATGGGATTTTATTTCCTATCTGATGGAAAACGGTGCACTTGGCATGTATGAGGCGGGTGACCGTATACCGGCAAAACTGGCAGATCAGAAACTTGATGAGATCCAGAGTAATGCATACACACAGGCATTTGTCGAGCAGATCAATGATGGAGAGCCGATGCCGACCGTATCAGAAATGGGACAGCTCTGGAGTATCCACACAAACAATATCCGTTCGATGTGGTCTGGGGAGCAAACACCAGAGGAAGCTGCCAAAAATATGGTTACGCAGTTGAAAGAAGCGATTGAATTGATGAATTCAGGAAAGTAGTGATGGCATGAGAAAGAAAAAGAATGCGCTTGGGTATACTTATCTGGCACCGGCACTGATCTCGATTCTGTTGGTGACATGTCTGCCAATTATTTATACGGTGATTTTATCTTTTACTAATTACAACATGTATCATCTGACAGATTACACGTTTGTGGGTCTGGAAAATTATCTGACCGTATTTTCCGGAAGTATTAAAAATGTGTTTTTCCCGGTACTTGGGTGGACGATTTGTTTTGCGCTGTTAAGTACGGCAGGTTCCTATGCAATGGGACTGATTCTTGCCATTTTGTTAAACAATCCGCATATGAAAGAATCAAAAATTTACCGTGCAGTACTGATTGTGCCGTGGGCATTGCCATCTACGATTGCAATCCTCGCATGGCAGGGCCTGCTAAATGAGCAGTATGGTGGAATCAATAATTTACTGCATACAATCGGTATTGCCTGGAATGTACCGTGGCTGACCAATCCATTCTGGGCAAGGGTTGGGCTGATTATCGTGAATGTGTGGCTGGGATTTCCCTATATGATGAATGTCTGTCTTGGCGGACTACAGGCGATTTCTGGTGAATACTATGAGGCGGCTAAAATGGATGGGGCATCAAAATTTCAGTGCTTTAAGAGCATTACATTGCCGATGGTGACGAAACTTTCCATTCCTCTTGTAATTTCTTCGTTTGCGGCTAATTTTAACAATTTTGGAAATATATACATGATTACACAAGGTGGACCGGCGAGAGTGGATAACCAGTTTGCGGGTTATACGGATATCCTTGCTAGTACCACCTATAAGATGACCACATGGTCGAACCGGTATGAACTGTCTGCAACGTTCAGTGTGCTGATCTTTATCATTGTCGGAACATTTACGCTGATTAATATGCGGCTGTCCGGCTCATTTAAGGAGGTTGATTAAATGAAAAATAAAAAGAAAATATCCGCCTCAGAACAACGGACACTGTGGGGAAGCAGGGTGGTCATATGGATCACGATGATCGTGGTGCTGTTTCCGGTCATATGGATTGTTATGTCCTCTTTTTCCGCGGGTGACAGCTTTTTCCTGTCCTCATTGTTCCCTGAAAAATTCAGCATTGAACATTATGTGGAACTGTTTCGGGAAACGGATTTTGGAATCTGGGTTTTTAATTCCCTGAAGTTTTGCTTTATTGTAGCAATCATACAACTTGTGCTTACTTCACTTGCAGCGTATGCGTTTGCAAGACTGCGGTTTGTGGGAAGAAAATATGGGCTGATGGCACTTTTGATATTACAGGTGTTTCCAAACAGCATGGCAGTTGCCGGATACTATATTTTAATTTATAAGTTCGGGCTGGTGGACAACAGCTTTGCACTCATTCTTGTGCTTGCAGGTGGAAGTGCTTACAATATCTGGTTACTTAAATCTTATATCGATGGACTTCCGGTGGAATTGGATGAAGCTGCAATGGTGGATGGAGCAAATGAATTCCAGGTTTTTTATAAGATCATCATCCCGCTTGCAATGCCACAGCTTGCCGTGATCTTCCTGTTTTCGTTTATTGCAACATACAGTGAATATGTGATTACCTCAATCTTTTTGCAGACACCGGGAAAAATGACGCTTGCACTCGGACTGCAGTCCTTTATCAGTGATCAGTTTGCTGCGCACTGGACTTTGTTTGCTGCAGCAGCAGTGATTTCATCCCTGCCGATCATGATCATCTTTATGTGCTTACAGCGATTTATTCAGAATGGATTGGTTGCCGGAGGGGTAAAAGGATAAAATGAAATATCATCGGGGATTCTTCATGAAGATGGCAAAATAGGGACGAATGAGGATTTTTCCGGATTAGCGGGTCTTTTAGAATCTGCAATTTCTGGAGTACGTGCTTCTGCTGCATCAAGTACCAAAATTATGCTTCATCTGGATCAGGGTGGAAAAAATCAGTTGTATACCTGGTATTTTGGTGGATTATTGAAAGAGTCACCAAACTTGGATTTTGATGTATTTGGATTATCTTATTATCCAATGTGGCATGGAACCATGGAGGGGCTTCAGTATAATTTGAATTACTTGGCGACCACCTATAATAAAGAAGTGTGTGTTGTAGAAACTGCGTATGCATGGACAACGGAAGATGGTGATGGTGAAGGAAATGTATTCATTAGTGGAGATGAAGAAGTTGGAGGATATCCTGCAACAGTAGAAGGACAATTTGAATTTATGAATGATCTGGAATCAATCATTTTAAATGTACCAGATGACAAAGGTATTGGATATTTTTATTGGGAACCAGAATGGATACCTGTAGAAGGCGGAACATATGCTACATCTGCAGGGGTTGCGTATAAAAATGATACCGTAACGCCAAGTAATACATGGGATAACATGACGTTGTTTAATTTTCAGGGAAATGCATTAGATTCTATTAAGGTGCTTAATAAACCGTGTGAAAATTTATTGACAAATATCAGTTTTGAACAGAATGGGATAACTATTTCACCGAGTGGATGGAATGTATGGACAAGTGATTCGTCAGATGAAAATACTGTAAGAACAGAATATGGTGATGCATATGATGGAGATTACAAATTAACATTTTGGGATGATAAAGAGTATTCGTGTTCTGTATATAAAACGTATACAAATATTCCGAATGGAACATATAAATTCTCAATTTGGGCAAAGACAAATGGGAAACAGGATGTTTTACAACTTTATGCAAAAAATTATGGAGGAAGTGAGCTTGATACCACGATTGAAACAAGTGACATTAATTGGAATATTTTTAGTATAGACAAGATTGTTGTTACAAATCATACGTTGGAGATCGGGGTTTATTCTGTAGCAGGAGCAAATGACTGGTGTAACCTTGACTTGGCAATGTTAAGAAAAATTGATTAATTATATTTAAAATTTTTAAGGGGATGGTTTTGATCGTCCCCTTAATTTTTGAATTGTTCTTTGACTGGTGGAATCTTATGAAAAAGAAAATATGGAATAGGTGCAGAAAAAATGGTACGTTATGATAAGATTTTTTCTATCATTGATATTAAAGAAGAAAATATGAAAAAGAGGGGGGAAGTGCTTCCATTTTATAAGAATGTACAAAAAGAGGGGGTTATTCTTTGGAAGGCAGCTTAAAAGAACTAGCACGATATTAGCACCTGTAGAGCAGAACATAATCTGTTTTACAGGTGCTTTTTTCAATTAATAAGGAACTGGTACTTTCGTCTCTTGTGAAAATGTCTAATTAAAAGACTAAAAAAAGACTAAAAAACTTTAAATTAAGTAATACTTTACAAACGATTAATTTTCTATTAACTAAATATTGACTTAAAATTACTTTGTGATATACTGAATTTATCAAATAAATTAAGCAATTGCACACTGGTTCCCATATTTTTTACTGCACTCCCCAAGTATGCAGTACCCTCTCCCTGAAATATGGGAAGCAGCGTGCAATTGCTTTTTTATTAAGTGAAACCGGATAGATGGAGGGTGCTGGAAGGTTTTTACAACTAAAATGGAGAAGAAAGGAAAGGTAGAGCAAAAACATGAGAAGGGTAGGAAAACAGATTGTTGCCATCACGCTGGCAGCGGCAATGATGGGGTCACTGACACCGGAGGCATGCACATTTTTACAAAATGAGGTGGTGTATGCGGCGGAGACAAATGAAGCGTCAGCACCAACAGTAACACGTACAGAACTGTACAAAAATGAGGGCGCAAAAACAACAAAAACCATTGATTTTTCAGAATTGAAAGAAGATGACTGGAATGGTGAAGGAAAAATTACTTTTGCATATGATGAATCCATCAATGGCTCGTTGGGAAATGTGAATGAAGAGTATGAATTAACTGCAAAGGTAACACTGGATGAAACATCCTATCAGTCGCTGGATGCAGATAAAGCGCATCTGAATATCCAGGGTGTAACAAAACTGGGATCAAATTGGGGATGGAACAACAGTACGGATTGCCAGTGGCTGCAGAAGGATTCTTTTATGAAAGTTGGGGAGAATTATTCAGCTGATCTGAAAGTAAAGTTTTCAGGAATAACACCGGATACATTGATGGATGTTGAATTCGTTCTTGTGGGAACCGGATTTAAGGGAACTGTGACATTTTCAAATGTAGTTCTCACAAATTTATCAAGCGATAAACAGGAACTGACCAAACAGGAGCCAACCGTTCTTTCTGATTTAAATAATGAATCCCAGGTAAATCTGTGGGCAGGTGAAACCGGATATCAGTATTTCCACGGTGGAACAAAAAATGCTGCTCCGGAACTTTCCTATGACGCAAATGGCGGGGACGGAAGATTAAAAGTAAGCCTGAATTATACAGCCAACTCCGGCGAATCATGGAGTGAGGCAAAAGTGAAATTCACACCGAAGACACCGGCTGATATCAGCAATTATAATCAGGTGAGTGTGGATTTGATTTATCCGGAAAGCAGTAATATTTCCAAGATAAAATTTTTCTCCAACAGCGGAATCAATAAAGATACCAGCATAGATTCGTCCGAGGCAACAGATGCAGGAAACGGATATAAGAAAGTTACAGTTACTTTAGGATTTTCTCCATCTGCCACACCAATGGATGATCTGACAATCGGACTTATCGGAGCCAACAGTTCCTTTGCAGGGGATGTTTATCTGGATAATCTGATACTTTCCCAGAAGGATGCCAGTGGTGATTTTGTGACAATTACCGCAACACCGAATACAGACGGAACACAGGCAAAACCAGAAGCAACAGATAAAACCCTGACCATGACAGATCCGGATGCCAGCAATAGCGCAAAGGCATTGTATGCATATCTGCAGGGACTGACCGAAAGTGATCAGGTACTGTTTGGACATCAGAATGATGTGAGCCATTCCGTAGGAAACAACGATCTGGGAGATGTAAAAGATGTGACCGGTTCCGTCAGCGGTATTTTCGGCATTGACTCCCTGGCATTGTTTGGAAGCGAGGCTGGTGGTACGGATGCGGCATCTGCACTGCAGAGTTCCATTGACTACAGCAAAAAGGCGGCCCAAAACGGTGCAATCGTTACCTTATCCACCCATATGCCGAATTTCACCAATGCAAAGATTAAAAAGAATGCAGATGGAACCTACGATTTCTATAACTGTGATTTTAATGAAGCAAAAGATTTATCCGGTGATTCGTTAAAGAAGATTTTGCCTGGTGGAGAGAAGAATGAGGTATTTAAGGCATATCTTGATACGATTGCATTCTATGCCAATGCATTGGAAAAGGAGAATATCCCGGTGATTTTCCGGCCATTCCATGAGGATACCGGCGGCTGGTTCTGGTGGGGCAGTGCAAACACCGCAGAAAGTTACAGGAGTCTGTATGCATATACCAGAGATTATCTGGAATCCCAAGGCGTGCACAATATGCTTTATGTGTATTCGCCAAACGGACCGCTGGAGACCGAGGCAGAGTATATGTCGCGGTATCCGGGAGATGCCTGTGTAGATATTCTGGCATTTGACTATTACAACGATTTTAATACTTATCCGGCAGAGAGTGATACTTCATTCTTTGATCATCTGGATCAGACCTGTCAGGTTGTATCATCGCTTGCAAAACAGCATAACAAGCTGGCTGCGATTTCGGAGACCGGTGTACGTGTGATGAAGAAGGATGGAAGTGATAACGAAGGGCTTCTTGTAAAAAATAATCCGGTCAGTGAGGCAAAGTCGGGTGTGAACTGGTATCAGAAAGTGAATGATATCGCAAAGAAAAACGACATGCCATATTATATGGTATGGGCAAATTTCAGCGATACCAATTTCTATGTGCCGTATAAATACAGTGATACCATGGGTCAGGAAATGATCAATGAGTTTATTGATTACTACAACAATGAGGATTCAGTATTTGGAAACGGTACTAATTTCTATGGAAATATCGATAAGTACGCAGGAGTAAAGACGGATAATTACAAAGATGCCAGCGGATACATGGTAGCACCGTTTGATATGGATACGATTTTAAAGCCAACTGTGTTAAAGGCAAGTGTTTCCAATGCCGGTGAGGTATCGTTTGTTGTAAAGGATACGGCAAAAGGCAAACAGTTGACATTGCCGGCTGCAAAAGGCTCCGATGGATGCTATACGGCGCAGCTGACACAAAAGGAAATGGATCAGATCGGAAAAACAGATGTAGCATCCATTACACTTGTTGCAGATGGAAAAGAACTGTCCACGATCACAAATCTGAGTATCGGAAAAGAAAAGGACAAAGCTCCGGCAGGTGTGCTGGAAAATTTTGACTACTATGTCGGGAGTGATGGACTTCTGGATGCAGCTTACGGTGGAAATTCTGCCGCTGGATGCAGTTCGTCCTTTACGCTGGATCAGGAGCATAAGGCAGACGGTACATATGGTGCTGCATTTAATTACAAATTAAAAACAACCGGTTCGGAAGTCTGGACGGGTCTGGTAAATGCAACTCTGAGCAATACAGATTTTTCAGCCTATAATGCATTGAAATTCTGGACAAAACTTGATGGAAAAGGGCAGAAGGTTGTTGTACAGATCAAGGCAGGAGGAGAAGAGTATGAAGTATATCTGACCAATCTTGCGAAGACAGAAGATGCCTATGAAGTAACCGTTCCATTCTCAGCTTTTAAAGGGAAGACGGGTGGAAAACTTAGTGGGGATGCTTTAAAAGATGTGCAGGCATTCGGACTCTGGTGTAATTCCAACCCGGCAGGTTCCGCGGTAGATGTGGAATCGGTACTTTACTTTGATGCATTCAAAGGAACAACGATCAGTGATGCAGAAGCTGCAAAAGCAGATGCCGATGGCCTGATTGCGGTAAAACAGATCAGCCAGAGTGGAAATAATGGCGGAAATTCTTCCTCCGGCAGCAGCACCTCTGGTGGAAATTCCGGCAGCACAACAACACCGGATACAAAACCATCGGAAACCCGGAAAACGGACAAAACATTTGAGAATATTGCAAAAGATACAAATGCGACACTTACCGTTGAAAAGAACGATAAGGGAGAAGTGACAGATGCCCGGGCACAGCTGGACAAAACAGTAAAGAATGCTTCCGAGACAAAGAAGACTACAATTTCAGCAGATGTGGTTGCAAAATTAGTCCAAGAGGCAGGAACCAGCGACATCACGATTACCCAGACAACAAAGAACGCTTCCGGCAAAGTGATGAACAGCGTATCTGTCAATGCGAAGGATCTGCAGGCAGGCAAAAAGCTGACACTTGTAAAAGTTGATAAAAAGACAGGAGAAAAAGTCCTGATCAGCAGCAGGACTTATAAGGTTTCCAAAGACGGAACTGTGACAGCGGATACCAAAGATGCCGGTGATTATGTACTGCTGAATGAGAAGGATGCAAAAGCCCTGAGCAGTAAAATCTTAAAGAGTATTGCATTAAAGGATACCAAGAAAACGGTTGCAAACGGAAAGAAGGCAAAAGTTACTTTTGATAAGAACCTGAACATGGAAAATGTAAAGAAGATCACTTATACATCTTCCAAAAAGTCGGTTGTAACCGTGAATAAAAATGGTACAATTGTCGCAAAGAAAGCTGGCAAAGCAGTTGTGAAAGTAAAAGTCACTTTAAAGAACGGAAAGACAAAGACTGTAAAGATGACGATCAAAGTGACAAAGTAAATTTACAGGAGTTTCGTCAAAATTTTAATAAGAAAAAGACGGTTTCGCAGGAAATCGTCTTTTTTCTTACCCATAATTGTAAAGAGAAGCGTGTGTGTTTTTTCGGGGGAATTGATTGTAATTTCAGGAACCTTTGTTTATACTAAAATCAATAGAAAAGAGAATGAGAAGGAGAACATTTATTATGGCAGGAAAACACATTTCCATTCCGGCACTTTTAAAGATCGGTGCGGGTGCATTGGACAATCTGGGGATTTACTTAAAAGAGTTACAGTTACAGAAAGTAGTTGTATTGTTTGGAAACGGTCTTGTAGAAATGTTTGGTTCTACCGTTATGGAAGCATTGCAGCAGGAGGACATTGATATTTTAGAATATCAGGAACTTGATACCGTGCGGTTGGAAGATCTGACCAGTCTTGCATTTTCCATGCCGGCGAAGACGCAGGCAGTCATCGGCATCGGTGGCGGAAAAGTGATTGATGGTGCGAAATATTGTGGATTTCTGCGAAATCTGCCGTTTATCAGCATCCCGACATCGGCATCGAGCGATGGCTTTTCAAGTGCCAGTGCTTCCCTTCTGGTGGAAGGACGCCGCAAGTCCGTTCCGGCAAAACTTGCATATGGGATTGTGGTGGATACAAGGATTATCCGCAGTGCACCGGAGAAATTTTTATATTCCGGAATCGGCGATATGGTATCAAAAATTACGGCACTGTATGACTGGATTTTTGAGGAAGAACATGGGTACGGAAAAGTCAATGATTTTGCTGTCATGATTGCAAAGAAAGCAGTCAACAGTTTTGTGCGCACACCGTTTACTTCGATACAGGATGATCTGTTTTTAAAGGAACTTCTGGATTCTCTTGCAATGAGCGGAATTGCAAATGAGATTGCGGGCAGCAGTGCGCCAACGAGCGGCAGCGAACATCTGATTTCCCATGCGCTGGACAAGATGCTTGAGCATCCGCAGCTTCATGGTATTCAGGTTGGCATTGCAACCTATCTGATGAGTGTTGTGCAGGATCATCGTTACCGGAGGGTAGACACAATTTTTATGCAGACGGGGTTCTGGGATTATGTAAAAACACTGGATCTTCGGCGGGAGGATTTTGAGAAAGCAGTTGATCTGGCACCGTCGATCAAACCGTTCCGCTATACGTATCTGCATGAGCAGCAATATAGGGATCGCGCGAAGGAACTCCTGCATACAGATGCGCGGCTGCAGGAAATCCTGAAATAGAGAGGAAAATAAATTACAGGATATACAATGATAAAAGTAGCAATATGTGATGATGATATACAATTTATTTATAAATTGGAACAAAGTATTTTTCGGTTTGCAGAAATGAAAAGAATAAAAGTGGATGTTGACGGTTATACAAGTGGAGCAGAATTTATTCAAAAACTGCAGCAAAGCGAAAGGTATGATTTGTTATTTTTGGATATTGAATTAGGGGACAGCTCGGGGATTATCGTTGGAAACTGGATTCGATCCCAGATCCAATATGAATCCATGCAGATTGTTTTTGTATCGGCAAAAGAAATGTATGCCATGCAGCTTTTTGATCTGCGTCCAATGAATTTCCTCGTGAAACCCATACAACAGGAACGAGTAGATTATATATTAGATGAATATGAAAGGCTGTATCAGTTTCAGCCACATATTATAGAAATTGGGAAAGGAAGAAATTCGATACGGATAGAAGAACATTCTGTTTTTTATTTGCAGAGCCTTGCCAGAAAAATTCAAGTGGTAACAGCAAATGATACATTATGTGTTTATGGAAAACTTTCGGAGGTTATTCCTGCGTTGAATCCGCATTTATTCTGTGTGGTACATAAATCTTATGTCATTAATCTGCGGTATGCAGAATCTTTTCAGAAAGACAGCGTACACATGATCAATGGGGATGACATTCCGGTCAGTCGGTCTATGAAAAATAACCTTGATCATGCAATTGTGGAAAAGATGAGGTGTGGCGGGTGAATAACATAGAAAGAATATTTGAAGCGGTATGTAACATATTAAGTGTGTATGTAAGTTTTAAAGTGACGGATGTTTTTCTGGAAAAGAAAAGAAAACTGCCACGGATGGCAAATATTGTTTATGTGATCGTATGGCTTATTAATACAGTTGTTGCATTTGGTTTTCGAAATGCCATGGGAACTACGGTGAGTATGGTACTGCTTCTCTGGGCGGCAGAAGGTATATTGTATGAAGGAAGTATACTGCAGAAAATAATGGCAGGTTGTTTTACAGTATTGCTGGGGCTTACCATTGAATTTATCATGTATTATTATCTGGGAGATTTTTCTTTGTTTTCCGAAGGGCGGGCAATGGGAACCATCACAGGGGCAATGGTCAATCTGCTCATAGCAATGGGAATAAGACAGGTGATATGTCGGCGAAGGGTTATGGAAACACAGAACTATTACTTTATGATTCTTGTATTAGCCGGAAATATTGTCTGGATATATGCTCTTGAGAGTGTATCCGGCGAAAATTCGCCAAAAACAGTATTATCACTGGCTATTATGATCGTTGTAGATCTTGGAATGTTCTATTTGTATGACCGTTTGGGAGAAGCTTATCAAGATAAAATGCAGCAACGGCTTTTAAAGGAACATATGATGGCCTATCAGGAGCAGATGCATATCATGCAGCAGAATCAGAAAAAGCTGGATTCTTTGCGGCATGACATGAAAAACCATATGTATCTTCTGCAGACATATCTTAATGAAGGAAGGTATGATAAGGCACAGGAATATGTAAATAAAATGAGTGAGCATTTGCAGACGGAGCATAAGTATGTGAATACGGGGAATCTGGAACTGGATATGATTTTGAATCATAAACTGGCAAAAGCGGAGGCAATGTCCTGTCAGATTCAGTCGCAGATCGTGATTCCGTGCCAGTTGCCGGTGGATGGATATGACTGGAATGTTTTGTTTGGAAATCTGTTGGACAATGCAATTGAGGCAATGGAGCAGATAAAAGATCGTTTTTTGGAGATTCGGATACAATATGACAGGGGAATTCTGGGGATACAGGTGAAAAATACGTTTGATGGAAAAGTCAATAAACAGGGAGAAAGTTTACTGACAAGGAAGAAACAACAGGCATTGCATGGAATCGGTATGCAGAATATTTCAGATGTTGTAGACAAATACGGGGGATGGAAATCTATAAATATCGATGAAAATATATTTGAGGTTCAGATTGTGTTATATCTTTGAAAAAATCCCATGGTGTATGCTATGGGATTTTTAATGCAGATTTTGACGAAAATCAAACCAATTTTAACATGCAGAAAGAATAATGGGAAAAATGAAGTATAGTATACACAAGAGAGGGGAAATAGCCATGAAAAATATTTTAAAAATAATGCTTATGATGATTACAATTTATACGATAACAGGTTCTGCTGTGTATGCCGCGGAAATACCGGTTTCAGATCAGGATCAGTTAATAACGAGCCGTGATTGGACAGAAATCAGTAATTTACAGGATGAAATGAAAAAAGAAGAGCCGGATGCAACCATCGATTATGACAAGGCATTAAAAGTATATGTGGATTGTAATCTTATAAAATTGCAGACGGCAGATACGAAAAAACTCACAAGTGCTCTGGAAAGTGCAAATTATGTATGGGTCATTCCTTTTAAAATGGAAAAGACATATGGAATGTTTACCGTAGCCAAAGGACTTCCTTTGAGTGAAGAAGCAAAGTCTGTATTGACAAAAGCAGAACAGGAAGAAGTAAAAAATCATGCTGGAAAATGGATGATTACAGAGACAGCAGAACATACAGTGGAACCTTACTATGATATACTTCTGGAAAAACGAGAGGCATTATCGGACTGTACGAGAGTAGTACTGGTGGGAAGTCAACCGGGAATGAGACAGCCGGTTGCACTTGGGATGGATGATGAAACAGCACGTATCTGGATTTCGTTGGGGTATCAGTATCCGGTTATGGAGAAAATTCCGGAAACTCAAAATGTGGAAAGCGGTGTCTATTCATTTGAGTCTGTAGCGGAGATTTCAGATACTTATATTGAAGATTCTGAGGTAAGTACAGGAGCTGGAGTACAGAGCAGAAGTTCGATGAAATATGTGGCTGGCATTGGAATTATAGTGATAGGAAGCATATTAATCTTTAGTGTTTTAAAGAAAAAGAAATTGGAGCAATCTGGTGAATGAAGAAAATCAGTCTGTACTTATTAATTTTTACAATGCTATATTGTCTGTGTGCGTGTGGAAAAAATTCTGATGCAAAATCAAACAGTAGAGAAGATGATGGCAGAAAAGAACAAAAGATAATCATATCATCAATTCAGGTTGCTTCAAATACGAAGGTTATGCGTGCAAAGGTGTTCCTTCCGAACGTAAAATCTTTGGAAGGAACAAATTATTGGTTAGGTGGGTTAGATACTACCAGTAAGGTGGATGTAATAGATACAGGTGATGGTATTCAGATCAATGTGTGCGGCTTTTATTCCGATGATACTGCGTGGAAAAATCCGAAAGTATATAAGGGATTTCAATCACCGGATAATTCAAATACGCCATTAAAAAATGTTTTGGTTAAGGGAAAAGTTGTTCCAATGAAGGAGAAGATGTTAAAAGCGGATGTTAAGAAAACAAAAAAAACAATCCCTGTTGAAATTACACCTTATACGGTTAGTATTTGTCCCGTCAATGACTGGAGAGAAAAAGGGTGTTTTTATCATGTAGTTGCAACAACAAAAGACGGAAAGCAATATTCCATAGGAGAGTTACCTCTTACCGATGACAGAAAAGGAACTGAAAAAAAGAAACATCCTTTCATGGATGGTACAGATCTTGAAGAGCTTGGAGATGGCTATGCATCTGCAAGTGAAATGAAATATTGTGGGGCTCGTTATATTTTCAATCAGAAGATTGATATCACACAGATAGAACAGATAGAAATAATAAAATATAAAATCAGCAGATGATATAGGTATAAAAACAGGTCATAAATTTGTTGACGATGATAGGAAACCATGTTAGGATGATGGTAGAGACTATCAATGAAGTGACAGGGGAATGAGTTTTTGACTCATCCCCCTGTTCTTATTATCAGGAGAAATGGATGAAAAAGAACAATCAGATGAAACCAGACAATGTAGCAAAACGTCTATGGGCATTTTTTATCGTGCTCACCATGTGTATTACCGTGCAGCCTGTCGTGCCGGTAAAGGCGCAGGAGGCTGTGCAGACAGCGGCAAGAACGATCTATACGGAATTTAAAGATGGAAATTCTACCCATTCTGGAGATGGAAGCTATGGAAATCCCTACAATTTATTTGAGGATGCCTATGCGGCTGCCGGCAATGGGGATGAAATCTCAATTTTGGGAAGTGGTGCTTTTTTAAATGCCGAGGCTGCGGAACCGTTTATTTTTGATAAAAGCGTGACCGTCAATGGAAATGGAAATACTTTTTCCAACCGTAAGGGGGGATTTATCCTGAATACGGATGTGACATTTAAAAACATTACGCTGCGGTTTTCCAATCGTCTGCACGATGCAATTTTTGCAAATGGGCATAAACTTGTTCTTGAGAATGTTATGTGCGACAGCGGATTCCGCTATGTAGATATCTTTGGCGGATCCCTTTATGAGAATGGAAAGAATATGGGGAATCATCCGGGATCAGAGGCACAGATTCTGATTACGGGTGGTGGTACCAATCTGGGGAATATTTATGCCGGTTCCATGAACGGAACATATGACGGTAAGACACAGATCGTGCTTGCGCACGTTTCCGGTACGCAAAATGGGGAAATCTATGCATCCGGTGCCATTGAACCATATGTAAATCAGGATGACTGGTTTTCCACGCAGGAGCCGGATCCACCGGCAGCGGATGGACAATATACGGTTTCCGGCGATGTGGAAATTTCACTTACCGGTTCCGACACGAAACAGGTGTACGGAGTATCTGAAAATCACGCAGGGAAGACATTTCTGACCATAGATACCGACCAGTCCTATACCGGAATTCCAGGTATAAGCAAAGTAGGAAACCTCACAGTAAAGGGCGGTGGAACATTTGCACCGGCAGCGTTGGACAGCTGTACGGTCAGGCTGGAAGGGGCAAGTGCGATTGATCTTTCCCAGATGGAAACTCCACAGGTACATTCGATTGTGAGTGCGGATTCAGCAGGAAACCGACTGATCTTAGGAAAAGAACAGAAGCTGAATGTTACAGATACCATTACGGGTGCACTTACATTTGAAACCCTGAATGGAAGAAATGGAAAATCCGGAATTGCAGAGTATGGTCACACCTATCTGGAACTTGGAAGGGCTGCGGATACGGAGGTTTCTTTTACACCGACAGACGGACAGGCGGGAATGACACTGGAACGGACATCGTCTGGAGACGGAGAAATCTGGAAAACCAGTGAGTTGTCAGGGGATGAACCGGTTGCGGTAAAAAATGTTACAGTAAAAAATCCTGTACTTTTGGCGAATGTTTCAAATATTATGAGTAGTGATAAATCGTATTATCTGGATGTGGAATGGCAGGAAGGGACACCCGAAAATGGGAAAACTTTATATCAGGTTCCACTTACATACGAAGTAGAGTTCAATAATCATATATATTATTCAACGGTTGGTGATGATGGAAATGCCAATGTTTCGGATCTTAGACTGGCATTTCATCCGGAGACAAATCAGGACGGGGTACATACAATTACACCGGAATTTTATGAAGATGCTACGAGTGGCGAACTGAAACTGCCAGAACCGGGAACCTACTACATCACAATCCGTCCATTTTCAGCAGATGAACAAATTGAGCAGAAGGTAGTTCTGATTGTAAACAAAGATCCGGATACATCCGGTTCGACGGCTACTTCAAAGGAAACAACCACTACGATAAATGGATTACCAACGGCCGTGTCCATGCAGGATGAACTGAATCTTACCGTGCAGACGGTCTATACAGATAGCAGCTTACAGGGACACGTGCCATCTGCTGGTTTTTCGGTATACATTAACCAGACCCCTTATGAAGTATCCGGCATCACGCTTCAAAACGGAGTGGCAGCCATAAAGATTCCGGTTTCAGAGGCAAACGGATTTCATATGGGAGAAAATGCAATTACAGTTTCTTATGCAGGAGCAGCCAATGAAAACTACAGGGCACTTCCTTCCCAGGCAAACGAAACCGTGACGGTAAATCCAATTGCCGTAAAGATGCAGTATGATACCATCCAGCAGACAGCTGCATACACAGGGCTGAAACAGAGCTGCTTTGTTTCCACGGTAAATGTAGTCCGAAAGGACAACGGAAAGACGGTAGATTCGCAGGTAAAGCCTGAAGTTTTCTATCGGCAGGATGGGAAAAATGTTGTTCCGGTGCAGCCGGGCAGCTATGAGGTGTGGTTTAAAGTAACTGGAAACCAGTACGATGTGATAGCGGAAAAAGTCGGAACCTTTACCATTACAGCGGCGAAACCATCGATTCGTCTTACGGCAGAGACAGAAAACGGTAATTCCGTACATCTGTATGCAAAGGTAGATGGAGTCCGAAATGGCAGTATTCCGCTTGGTTCGATTTCTTTTTATCAGGACGGAACCATAATAAAGGCACAGGAAAAACTCGTATATGGGGAAGCCGATACGGTTGTATCAGGCTTAAAACGTGGCGGTTCTTATCAGTTTAAGGCAGTATATGAGCCGGATGATAAGGATGGACAGACTTATTACGAAACAGTGACAAGTGAAGCCGCGACCGTTACAATCAAAGAGGACAGTTCCACCGGAGGCGGCTCATCTTCTGGAGGAAGTGGAACAACCGGAGGCGGCTCATCTTCCAGAGGCGGTGGAACAACCGGAGGCGGCTCATCTTCCGGAGGCGGTGGAACAACCGGAGGCGGCTCATCTTCCGGAGGAAGTTCCGGTGGCGGAAATACTTCGGGTGGTGACACAACCGGAGGGGGAACACCGTCTAACGGAAATACAGCTGGTACACAAACACCGTCCGATGGAAACACGGCCGGACAAAATACACCAACCGTAACCGTTACCGGAACCCGGAAAAATAAAGCCATCAAAACAACGGTGACCGCTGATCTGATAAATCAGATACTGGAAGAAAACGATGGAAAACACACAGATGTGACGATCCAGGTCACCGATCCGGCTGGCAACGTAAGCTATACACTGACCGTAAATACAGCAGACATACAGACCGGAAATAAGCTGTATGTGTGTGCAAAAGATCAAAAGACAGGTGCCTATGTCCTTGTAAACGACAAGAGTTATACGGTTACAAAAGCTGGAAATGTGAATTTTTCAGCAGATTCCAATAAGGATTATGTCCTTATGGATCAGAAAGATATGGATCAGGTCACAACGAAAATATTAAAAACGGTTACATTGAAGAATAAAACCGTTCAGGTGAAGAAGGGAAAACAAAAGAAGGTTTCTCTGGCAGCCACCTTAAATATGGACAATGTAAAAAGCATTTCTTATCAGAGCAATAACAAAAAAATTGCATCTGTAAACAAGAAGGGTACCATAAAATCGAACAAAAAAGGAACTGCGTCCATTCGCGTGACAGTAACCTTAAACAATGGAAAGACCAAAGTTTTAAAATTAAAAGTCAAAGTCAAGTAGCAGATGCAGGAAAAGACAAAACCCCGGAAATAAATATCCGGGGTTTTTGTTTTACCTAGAGAGAAAGTGCACACTGATCAATTTTTTTCAGTTCCTCCTCCGTAAATGGAGCAGAGTTTAACACTTTCAGATTTTCAAGAATCTGTGCCGGGCGGGAAGCTCCGATCAGAACGGAAGTAACCACACCGTCCCGGATCACCCATTTGAGTGCCATCTGTGCGAGGCTTTCACCACGGGCAGCCGCAATCTCATTCAGGCTCCGGATACTTGCCATCCGTTTTTCATCAAACTGATCCGCATGCAGGAAACGTCCGTCCGTGTTGACACGGCTGTCTTTTGGAATACCGTTTAGATAGCGGTCGGTCAGCATACCCTGCGCGAGCGGGCTGAAAGAAATAATTCCTTTCTTCCCATCTGCTGCGGCCTGTTTTAAACCGTTTTCTTCAATGGTACGGTTAAAGATATTGTAGGAATTCTGGTTGATAATAAATGGGCAGTGCAGATCTTCTAAGATGGCAGCTGCGCGTTTCATGGTTTCCCCGTCGTAGTTGGACAGACCGACATACAGTGCTTTTCCGCTTCGCACGATCTGGTCGAGTGCACCCATGGTTTCTTCCAGCGGCGTATCCGGATCCATGCGGTGGTGATAGAAAATATCCACATAGTCCAGACCGAGCCGTTTTAAGCTCTGGTCAAGGCTGGCAATCAGGTACTTGCGGCTGCCCCAGTTTCCATAAGGTCCCGGCCACATGTCAAAACCGGCTTTGGAACTGATGATCAGTTCATCGCGGTAGGAAGAAAGCTCTTCCCGAAGGATCTTCCCAAGATTTTCCTCCGCACTGCCTGGCTGCGGTCCATAGTTGTTTGCCAGATCAAAATGTGTGATCCCGTGGTCAAATGCCGTAAAGCACATCTGTCTCATATTTTCATAAACACCGGTATCTCCGAAATTGTGCCAGAAGCCCAAAGATACTTCCGGCAGCATCAGTCCGCTGTCGCCGCAGCGGTGGTATTTCATGGTTTCGTAACGTGATTCATTTGCGTGATACATAAGAAATCCTCCTTAGTTTGTAAAAAATTTATCATAAATGCCAAATCCAAAGATAAAAAGCACAATCAGCGGCAGAATATAGGTAATGTAGCCGCGCATCCAGTTTTTAATTTTTAATCCTTTTCCGGTATTGGCTTCGGTTGTGTAGTTTTTCCAGCCCCAGCCGTAGCGGCTTGTGCAAAACAGCAGATATACCAGGGAACCGAGAGGCAGGAACAGGTTGCTTACCAGAAAATCTTCCAGGTCAAGCACAGACCCGCCAAAGATTGAAAAACCTTTCCAGTTCCATACATTGTATCCGAGTACACATGGCAGGGAGAGTACAATGATCAGTACCAGATTAACGGCACAGGATTTCTGGCGGCTGCATCCGGTCAGTTCCATACCGCAGGAGATGATGTTCTCAAATACTGCCAGGATTGTGGAAAACGCTGCAAAAAACATAAACAAAAAGAACAGGCTTCCCCAGAGTCTGCCAAGCGGAATATGGTTAAAAATATTCGGCAGGGTGATAAAAATCAGGCTTGGTCCGGAAGTCTGGTCAACATGGAACGTAAAGCATGCCGGAAAAATGATAAGTCCGGAGGTGATAGCAACAAACGTATCCAGAATGGCAATATTTACCGATTCACCAAGCAGAGAGCGTTCCTTTCCGATATAACTTCCCAAAATTGCCATCGCGCCGATTCCAAGGCTTAACGTGAAAAATGCCTGGTTCATGGCACCCGTAATGGTTTTTGCAATACCGATCTGTTTCATCCGTTCAAAGTCCGGGATCAGATAAAAGGCAAGGCCTTCTTTTGCACCATCCATAAAAAAGCTGTTGACCGCCAGAATGATCATGATGATAAGCAAAGAAGTCATCATGACCTTTGTTACTTTTTCCAGACCGTTCTGCAGTCCACGGGAGCAGACAAATACGCCGGCGCAAACAACTACCACCATCCAGAAGCCCATGGTCAGAGGTTTGCTCAGCATTGTGGTAAACTGTCCGGATACACCGTCGGCATCCAGTCCCTGAAACTGTCCGGTGACCGTCATATAAAAATAATGAAGCATCCAGCCGGTGACCGTTGTATAAAACATCATAAGAAGATAGCAGCCGATCAATGTGATAATCCCGTGGATATGCCATTTCTGTCCGGGTTTTTCCAGTGCATGGTAGGCTTTGACCGGACTTTTCTGGCTGGCACGCCCAACCGCAAATTCCATCGTCATGATCGGGAGTCCGAGAATAATCAGAAACAACAGATAAAACAGCACAAAGGCACCGCCTCCGCCCTGTCCGGCAGTGTATGGAAATTTCCATACGTTTCCGATTCCGATCGCACATCCGGCTGACAGGAGAATGAATCCCAGACGGGATTTTAATTTTTCTCGTTCTTCCATAAAATAATCCACCTTTTTGTAAACATTGTATAAAATACAAACGAAATTATACAATCTGTTGTGAGAAGTTTCAACCCTTTTTGACGAAATTTTACCAGGTATGTGTTGTATTTTTTTACAGATACTAGAGGAGAAGGTTGCGGAGTGTTCATGTTCTGCAATCAACAAGATTATCTTATGGAAAGAAAGAGGTATAAACCATGGTTTTAACAGAAAAAGAGATGGCTACAATTGAGGATCTGCACACACAGGAACTTTCCTGCGTGGAGAAGTACAAACGTTACGGACAGGAAGCAAAGGACCCGGTGCTTCGGGATTTGTTTGCCGATCTGGAAAAAAAGGAGCAAAAGCATGTGGAGTCTCTGGAACAGGTCATGAAAGGCAGTGTCCCGTCCTGCAACGTCAATGACAGGGATGGAAAGATGTATGAGCCAAAGGCAACATATGATTCCATGACCAATCCGGAAGATAAGAAAAACGATAATTTCCTTGCTACAGACAGCATTGGTTCTGAAAAAATGGTGTCCGGAACGTATAATACCGATGTGTTTGCATTCGGGGATTCCGATGTGCGCAAACTTCTGGCAGATATCCAGGTGGAAGAACAAAACCACGCGGAGATGCTCTATAAATATAAAACCGTAAACGGCATGGCATAGCCGGCATGTGGAGTGGATGTCCCAAAGCATCCACTCTTTTTGTTTTTACAAAAGGATTACAGAAAACGGATAGTACATCTTACATAACCCGTTTATTATAAATCCTGTAATAAATCTTACAGATTTCACAAGGAGAACATATGTCCCGATGGCGGTGATAAGTGGGACATAGTTGGAAAAATATATCATATATGTCCCAACACACGATGCAAGTGGGACATAATCAATCTTTTATTTTCTATATGTCCACTATCAATTTGGAAAGTGATAGAACACTTGATTTTCTTAAAAAACACATGCAAATCGTTTATTAAAAAAATGGTCTGGAAAATTCAATTCCGAAACAATCCCAGCGTATTAAAAATATATTGACATTTACGAACTTTACGCTATAATAGAATCAAACATATGAACAAATGCTCATATGAAAGAATGATAAAATGAAAAGGAAAGTATGGAGGAAACCGACGATGAAGAAAACTTACAAAATTGATGTGGATTGTGCAAACTGTGCAAACAAAATGGAGGAAGCTGCAAAAGCTACTACCGGAGTAAAGGATGCAACTGTAAATTTCATGACACTGAAGATGAACGTAGAATTTGAAGAGGGTGCAGATGCAAAAGCGGTTATGCAGGATGTGTTAAAGAATTGTAAGAAAGTGGAAGATGATTGTGAGATCTTTCTTTAAATCCGGCTTTTTCCATAGGTATCAGTCAGATTGGAGGGCACCATGAATAAAAAGCAGAAAAAAGTATTGAAACGAATTATTGTGGCAGCAGTGCTTCTGGTTATCATCGGGATTGCAGGAAGCGTTGTTTCCATACCAAAGTGGCTGGAGTTTCTTTTCTATCTGGTTCCGTATTTTGTGATCGGTTATGATATTCTGCGGAAAGCCTGGAAGGGAATCTGCAACAGGCAGATGTTTGATGAAAATTTTCTGATGGCAGTGGCAACCATCGGAGCGATCGCCCTCGGTGATTACAAAGAGGGCGTTGCAGTTATGCTGTTTTATCAGATCGGAGAGCTGTTCCAGAGTTATGCAGTCGGTAAGAGCCGCCGGAATATCAGTGATTTGATGGATATCCGGCCGGATTATGCAAATATTGAAACAGACGGTCAGATTGAAAAAGTAGATCCGGATGAGGTGGAGATCGGCACGGTGATTATTGTACAGCCGGGCGAAAAAGTTCCAATCGATGGTGTGGTTGTGGAAGGACATTCTTCCCTGAATACCAGTGCACTGACGGGAGAGAGTGTTCCGCGGGAAGTCGCTGTGGGAGAGGAAATCATCAGTGGATGTATCAATATTTCCGGACTGTTAAAGATCCGCACCACAAAAGAGTTTGGAGAGTCTACGGTTTCTAAGATTCTTGATCTGGTGGAGAATGCAAGTTCCAAGAAATCACGTTCCGAGAATTTTATTTCCAGATTTGCACATTATTATACACCGGCAGTCTGTTACGGCGCGCTGGCACTGGCAATACTGCCACCGCTTGTCCGCATGCTGTTTATGGGGCTTCCGGCAGACTGGGGCATCTGGATTTACCGTGCACTGACATTTCTGGTTATCAGCTGCCCGTGTGCGCTGGTCATCAGTATTCCACTCAGCTTTTTTGCAGGAATCGGAGGTGCCAGTGCAGAGGGTGTTCTGGTAAAAGGTTCCAACTATCTGGAAGCACTTGCGGGAACACGCACGGTTGTCTTTGATAAGACAGGGACAATTACGCAGGGGGTATTTGAAGTCTGCGGAATTCATGGAACAAACTGTGCATCCGGCAGCTGTCCGGTTGTGTCCGGACATCCGGTATATACGAAGGAGGAAGAACAGCTGCTGGAATACGCGGCACTGGCAGAGTGCCACAGCACACATCCGATCAGTGTCAGCCTGCAGAAAGCCTATGGCAGGAAACTGGATGTGGACCGGGTCACAGATGTACAGGAAATCGGTGGACACGGTGTGATCGCGACGGTAGACGGACACAGGGTTGCAGCAGGAAATGACAAACTCATGAAAAAAGAAAAAATTGCGTACCGCAACTGTAGCTGTACCGGTACAATCGTACATCTGGCAGTCGATGGTGTCTATGCCGGTCATATACTGATTTCAGATATGATTAAGCCGAATGCGGCGGCTGCCATGCAGGCACTGAAAAATTCCGGTGTGCACCGGCTGGTAATGCTGACGGGTGATGATGACCGTGTAGCACAGCAGGTAGCAGGGGAGGTTGGAATCACGGAAGTACATTCCCAGCTGCTTCCGGCAGATAAAGTTTCCGAAGTGGAAAAACTGTTGCAGACCAGGGAAGAAAAGAGTACCGTTGCCTTTGTCGGGGATGGCATCAATGATGCACCTGTGCTTTCCCGTGTTGATGTTGGAATCGCTATGGGAGCACTTGGATCGGATGCGGCGATTGAGGCAGCAGATGTGGTACTGATGGATGATGATCCGCTCAAGATTGCGAAAGCAATCCGTATCGCAAGAAAGTGCCTGCGGATTGTATATGAAAATATCTGTTTTGCAATCGGGATTAAACTGCTCTGCCTGTTTTTGGTAACGATAGGTATTGCAAATATGTGGATGGGAATTTTTGCAGATGTCGGTGTTATGGTGATTGCTGTGCTGAATGCAATCCGCGCACTTTTTGTAAAAAAATTATAGGGTATAATTCTGCCGGAAATGTTCCGGTGGAGAGGAGGAACTTCATGGAAAAAGAAAAGATTGAATGCTGTAGTGAAAATCAGGTACATCCGGATCTGCTAAAGATCGTGAACGACACGATGCCAGAAGAAACGGAACTGTATGATCTTGCAGAATTATTTAAAGTGTTTGGAGATTCCACCCGTATCCGCATCCTGTTTGTCCTGTTTGAAGCAGAGGTGTGTGTCTGTGATCTTGCAGCGGCATTGTCAATGACACAGTCTGCAATTTCCCACCAGCTTCGGATTTTAAAACAGAATAAGTTAGTCAAATGCCGCAGGGAGGGAAAATCTGTTTTTTATTCCCTGGCAGATGACCACGTCCGGTCAATCATTGCACAGGGCAGGGAGCATATTGAGGAAGATGTAATATAAGGATGATACCATATGGGAGAAAAGGACATTCGCGGTGGATGTCCTTTTTTCGTACAGACGGATCTTAATATTTATTTAAGTTTCTTTAAAGATAGCCTTTTTTGGATATGAAACTGCTATAATAAAGGTGCAGTAGAAAAATACATCAATTAAAATATGAGGTAAATACATATGGAAACTTATGAAAGCGTAAAAAGTAATCCGGTGCAGCCGGAGCAGAAAGAAAAGAAAAAAGGCGGTGCATGGAAAGGGATTGTAGCGGTGATTCTTGCGGCAGGCGTTGTGGGAAGTACCACGATTTCTGCGTTTAATCTGGTGACTTTAAAATCCTATATTGCAGAGCAGAAAAAGGAAGAAAATCCTGAGACTACCGAGGATTACGTAAAGATCGCAGATAATTATGAGATCAAACCTACCACAAATATTTCGGATGCCTACAAATCCGGCGATACTTCAAAGCTGACAGACAAAGAAAAAGAAACCCTTGATATGGCAAAAAAAGCGATCAAAGATATGAAGATTACGGACAGCATGTCTGATTTTGAAAAGGAAAAGGCGGTGTATGACTGGATGACCAAAAAGCTCCAGCAGGATTCCGGGGCACTGACCGTTATTCCGAGTACACAGGAAGACTGTGATAATCCATACGGTGTGTTAAAATACCACAATGCCGTATGCGTCGGTTATGCAACGACATTCCGCATGTTCATGCAGATGATGGGAATTGAATGTAAAGTGGAACATAATACAGAAAAATTCCATAGCTGGGATGTGGTAAAAATTGACGGAGACTGGTACATTACCGATATTTATTCCGATGCAGGAAATGGAAATTATGCGAACTTTAATGTGACGGATGCCATGTATGGACAGTCCCAGAGCTGGGATCGCGATTACTTCCCGGCAGCTAACTCATTAAAGTACAATATGGCATACCAGAATAAGAAAACAGTGGACAGTATATATGATCTGCCGAAAGCATTGCGTGCTGCTATGGACAAAAAGCTTGGCGGGGTCATGGTTGCGTTTAAAGAGGATATTACAGAGGAAAAAGCGCAGGTGGCAAATGCCATAGCTTCTTCCATTGACAATTTCCTGATGTCCGGAAACTATAAGGATATGCCATACAGTCTGGGAACTTACAACTGGATTCAGGATCCGGATGGAAAAGGATATTTGTTTAATGTTGCCATGCCGGGATATAACACGGACAATACAAGCCAGAATATCAGCGAAAAAGAACAGAAAAAAATCGACAAGGCTGTCCAGAAAGCATTTCAGGGACTGGAACCTGCAAACGGAGATGGCATGATGATGGATGGCGCAAGTGCTGATATCGGAAATAAGGATATGACCATGGATAATGCGGCACAAAATGGGGCAACGTTCAGTACGGAAGAAACTGTGGAGGCCAGATAACAGATGAAAAAACAAAAAACGGGTTGGAAACTTCTGCTGGTTCTGACCATGCTGGTGATGTGTGTGGGATGTGGTGCGAAGAAAAACACGTCCGGTTCTGTCAGTATGTATGACCTGCGCACGGCGATGGAAGCAGCGGATCCGGATCTGCCGGAGATGCTTAATGCCAGCAGCGCAGAAAAAGATGCAGAAGATAAGTTTTCCCATATTTCTGACATGGACTATAAAAAAGTGGACAGTTATTTTGTAAGCTATTCTTCGGATGGACACAAAGCAGATGAAATTGTAGTGATTGCCGTGAAAGATAAGGCAGATGTGGATGAGGCAAAAGAAAGCCTGACAAAGCATCAGCAGGATCGGTATAATTTGCTGCAGTCCTATGAACCGAAGCAGGTCAGCCGGATTCAGGATGGGTTGGTTTTTACGAAAGGGCAGTATGCAGTCCTTATTATCACAAGCCATAATGATGATGTGCGGAAAGCGTTTGAAGATACCATAAAAAGTAAGTAGTATAAATAGGATCGTGTTTGAGTAAAATATAGAAATAAAAATGCAACATTCTTTTATAGAATGTTGCATTTTTATTTACACATAATATATCGGACGATTGTTATGTTACTTAACCCCTAAATTCAAAAAAATAAAAATATTACTTAAACCTTTGTGGGCATGGAATATAATGCCTTTTCGTATTCCTCCAAAGAATATTTTTTTAAAATCTGTTCTTTGGTCAGACCAAGATCAAGCATATTTTGAATCGCTTCGAGTCTCTCTTCACGTTTACCTTCGAGTTTACCTTTTGCTTCTCCCTGTTCCAGCAATTCCTCAGATCGTAATTTCAAAATCTTACCACCCATAATCTCACCCAATCCTTTCCTGATAGTGTTGTCCTCCGGAATAATATAATTCGCAATCTCTTTAATTAAGACAATCATATTCATATAAAGATGTGATTTGCTTTCTTTTTCCGATGCCTTTTCCAAGCAGTGGTTAATTTTCCGGAAATCATCCAGCAGATGCTGCAGTTTCTTCGAATCTGTTCCATTGTGTTTTAAAAAATGCTCATACCGCAAGATATGGTACGGAAGTAAAATTAGCAGTCGTTTTTCGAAAATCTGATCCACAGTATATTTTTTCGCCTGCAAAACAGGAACGCGGTAATGTACTTCCTGACCGTCCGCAAACTTCACAATCGCTCCGTGATATTCTGGAAGCGATCGGTGATTGCGTATATAGAGTACGCATGACTGCGGAAATTCAATCTCCCAGATATCGTTTTCTTCAAGAGAAGCATGTTCAATTGCAATCGAAATATCATACTCAAACATCCGGATGACCATCGTCTCATCTTTTGTTGACTGGCACTCTAGATGATACATGCGGTTGTCGATCCGAATAATTGAGTCCGTGATTATCGTTCCATACTTTTCGTAATGTTCGTTTCGCAGCTGTTCAAAGTGTTCCGCTTCGCTGTAAGAAGTGTGGAAAACTTCATTGATCAGTGGAATCAAAAGTTGCGGCATTTTTTGCGCGATGGTTCGAAATACATCGTCAAAAATCGTGCTGTGTCCTGTAGTGTTTTTTGCGTTGGCATCCGGCAACGAAGTTGCCACAATGTCAGTGTTCCCCATGTAGTATCCTACCTTTCTTTTAGTATATATCATAAACATCTGTTTTTACAATATGGAAAATATAAGAAACAGTTGTTATGACCGGTTTTATGAAGTTGTGATTCCAATAGTGATTTACGAGCGAAATACTCTCCATGATTGCTTTGCACTACTTTTCCGGCAGTGCCTGTCTGGCATCAGATTTGGAATTATATGTGTTTATTGGAAATAGAATAACGTATTTACAAATAGAAGTCAAATGTTTTTATTATGAAGAGAACGCTTTGTATTGTGGTGCAGCAACAAAGCATTCCCATATTTTTATAAATTGATGTTCAGATAAACAAGATCTTTTTCATCCTGTTCAATTCCGAGATACCGTTTAGTGATGTGGAAAGAAGAGTGATTAAAGACATTCATTAAGAGAGCCGGCTGGACTCCTTCCTGCCATGCATAATAGCCAAAGGTTTTCCGGAGAGAATGACAGCTGATCGCCTCTTCACTGGTTGTATGTGAGGCATCTTCTTTAATAATGCGGTAAGCCTGTGAACGGCTGAGCGGTTTATAAGGGTTTGTCCGTTTGGAGAAAACATATTCCTCCGGATCGGGATTCTTTTCCATAAAATATAGATACAGGGCATTTTTCGCGTTCTGGTTTATCGCAATATAATTTCTTTTTCCTGTTTTATGTTCCCATACCAAAAGATGATCCCGAAAACAGTTCTTTTTAAAATCATAGACACTTCTCCAGCGAAGATTTAATAGATCGCTGATTCTCAGTGCAGTGTTTAATCCCAATACAACTAAAGTATAATTACGCAGATGCGGTTTTATCTGCTTGTAGTATGAACTGAAATTCTGCAGTTCCTGTCGGTTTCGGATCGGTTGTGTTGTTCCCATAAAAATTACTCCTTTCAAGCCAAAAATAAAGTGCTTTTGTGACATAAAATGCAACATTCTATAAAACATTGTCGCATTTTTGAAATAAAAAGAAAAGAAGCATTTTATAAAAATGCAGATGCGTAAGAAAATGCGCAGGACATACCCGAGGAAACAGGGTATGGAATACATACATGGAGGTAACAAAATGCTGAAACTTTCATTGAAACAGGGGCAATATGTAAACATTGGTGATAACATCCGTGTGGTCTATGTAGGTGGTTCAGGAAATCACGCAAGGCTGCTCATTGATGCCCCACGGGAACTCAACATTGCCAGAAGTACCACGGAAGAAAATCCGGCACGAAAGAGAGAAACCTATTATGCAGAGCCGGGCATTTCCAGGGAGGCACAGCAGGAGATTAAACGAATTCTGTGGAATGAGCGGATGAAAGCAGAAGCAAAAAAAGATGCAGAGAGTTTGAAAGATAAATTTAACGCTTAGCATCACACAAACATTTGGTAATAAGCGGGGCACACCCGGGACGCTTCGCTTATTGCGGTATATCGTAAGGTGTACGGCAGAATATACAAGGTTGCAAAGCATCTCAGATGCTTGTGACGCACCGCAGACGTGGTGCAATAAGAAACAACCTCAGGAAAAGGATTTCCAGAGGAAAAGACATAATACCCCGCAAAGCGGGAGTTCAAGGAGGATTCTATTATGAGTATGGTAGTACAACACAACATGCAGGCAGCAAACGCAAACAGAATGCTTGGAGTTACAACAAGCGCACAGTCTAAGTCAACAGAGAAGTTATCTTCTGGTTACAAGATCAACCGTGCAGCAGATGACGCAGCAGGACTTACCATTTCTGAGAAGATGAGAAAGCAGATTCGTGGACTGGACAAGGCTTCTTCCAATGCACAGGATGGTGTTTCATCTGTACAGACTGCTGAAGGTGCTTTGACAGAAGTTCACAGCATGTTACAGCGTATGAACGAGCTTGCAGTTCAGGCTTCTAACGGTACAAACTCCAAGGATACAGACCGTAAGGCCATCCAGGATGAGATTGACCAGTTAAATACAGAGATCGACCGTGTTGCTGAGACAACCAAATTCAATGAGATTTACCTGTTAAAGGGTGATGACGGTGAGAAGACAATTAATCTTAAGGCTCATGATGCTGGATTAAAGGGAACTCTTACTGATAATGGCGATGGAACTGCTACATTTACTATGAAAACTTTGAATGCTGGTGATACCGTAAGTATCGGCGGAAAGAATTATACCATTGGCGGAGAAGAAGCAGATGTAAAGCAGATGTTTACAGATGCAAAAATCACAGGAAAAGCAGGTGATAAAGTCACTATTAATGGTAAAGAGTTTACATATTATGATAAGGCGGCAGATGGACAAACAGCTCTGAAAACAGCTGGTTTTTATGCAGAGCAGCCATCGGTAGCTGATAAGGATAGTGCAACTCCTGCATACGCAAGTACAGATGCTATTGCTGCTCTTAAGAGTGCAACAATTTCAGTGGGAACAAAGTCCATTACAACAATTGATGATACTAAGGCAGATGGTATTGATGATAATAATACTTCTGTTATCACAAAGCAGAAAGCATATGAGCTTGCAGGAAAAGAGTTACTGGCTGCAAACCAGATCGGCGATACTGTAGGAAATGCAGAGGTAAAGAATGGTGATAAGAGTGATTTGGCATACAATGCTGGTGACGGAACATTCAACATCAAAGTTGGTCAGGCAAAAGTTGCCAATACATTAAGTTTCAGCCTTCATGTAGGTGCAGATGCTGACATGACTAACAAGATCACTGTCGACATCGACACCATGAATTCTGCAAACCTTGGAATCAAGGGCTTAAACGTAACTGACAAGAACGGTACAGCAGCAACCTACGCAATCGATGCTATTTCCGATGCAATCTCTAAGGTTTCTTCCCAGAGATCCGCACTCGGTGCTGTACAGAACAGATTAGAGCACACCATCGACAACCTGGATAACATTTCCGAGAATACATCTTCTGCTGAGTCTCGTATCCGTGATACAGATATGGCAAAAGAGATGGTAAACTACAGCAAGAACAACATTCTTGCACAGGCTGGACAGTCTATGCTTGCACAGGCTAATCAGTCTAATCAGGGTGTACTTTCTCTGTTACAGTAATCAAAAAGAATATGTTATTAACGCGAAAAGAGGCCATTATGGTCTCTTTTCGTATATCAGGAGAGAATATGAATGATTTTACAATACTTCACTTATCAGACCTGCACTTTAATAAAAAAGGAAAGCAATTACCTGATTTGATGGTTAATTTATTAAGTGACATAAAAGAACAGTTAAAGTACATAAATAATTTGATTATTGTTGTTACAGGAGATTTGGTACATCGAGGAAATTATGAATATAAAAATTCGGTTCTTACATTCTTTGAGAAGCTGTCTGACATAGTTGGCAGTAAGGCGAAAGATATATATATCATTCCGGGAAATCATGATAAAGTAAGAAATTGTGTAGATTCAAAAATGTTGGAGGATTATGATAAAAAGGAAGCACAGGAATTTTATCAGGATTATTGGAAATATGTTAAATTTGGATTTTCTCAATATCAAGAGCTTGTGAAAGAAATTTATGCAAAGTTTAATTGTGTTGAAGATGTAGAAAGAAAAATCAAAACAGATTTGTATGGCGTTTCTGTAACGGAATTATCTTCAATCAATAAGAAGATTGCTTTTTTGCAGTTTAATACGGCATGGGCATGCACTGGGGATGCAGATGAAAGAAAATTGAAAATTGGTGCATTTCAATTAGAGTCGATTGTTGGTGAATATGAGGACTTAAAGGGAGAAAAAAAATATGATCTTACAATAGCTTTGGCGCATCATCCTTTAGACTGGCTGACAGGAGAAGAAGAAAATCTTTTAAGAACAAAAATTCTTTCCAATTATAGTCTGGATTGCGATGTGTATATTAGCGGACATATTCATAATCGGGATGTGACAAATCTTTTAAGTCCAAGGCATTCTTTGACGACATTGGTGTCTGGTATTGGATGGCCGGATGATGAAAGACCGACAAGTTTTCCACACAAACATACATATTCATGGTATCAATTTAATCTTGATTTAAACTCAATTGATGTGTATGTTAGAAGCAGTAATGATATTAATAAATTTCAGCCAGATTTACAATTTTATACAACTCAGCAAAATAGAGTAGATGAAAAAATAGTGATGCCAATTGATCAACATAAAACGCAGCCGTATTTTTATTTGAGCACTGTAGAGGGTAGAACTTCTAAGGTGTGTTATTTTACTGGAGATACTGTAAAATGGCTTCAGACGTATATGACCATTATAGGAAAATGTCGAATTAAAGTATATAAGGAACTTGAAAAGATTAAGTATGATACATACGATATAATGAAGTATTTGCTTTTATCAGACAAGCGTTTGGCTAAAAAAATAGATGTAGAACGATTAGTACATGAACTGTATGATATTTTTTATCTGGGTATTGATCATAAAAATATAGTGAAATTTATCTATAAAACTCGGAAGGGGAAAAGGTTAAAAAACTTCTGGTATGATGAGTATAGCGGTTATCTTCAGGCAATTTGTTCTAGTCTGGCAAACGCAATTTCATGTACCTTGAAAGAAAATAAAGTAGAAGAAGATAAAGAAGGGGAAACAGAAGGAGAGGAAGAAGAAAAAATAAAAGAGTGTGATGTTAGGGTTCATTTCAGATGTCTGGATCTTGAAAGTGATAATTACTATCATTTGTGTACGAGCATTTTGGGCGAAGAAAATTATATGCAGTCTTTAAAATGGGGACAGTTATTACAATCATCATATGAAACTAAGAAGCCATTAGTAGCATCTATCAATCGTGAATATTGTGCGGAAAGTTATCTTAAAAATGAAACTAAAGAAAAGGATCAAAAGAAATGGATTGATTTTCTTACAGCGGTACCAAATGCATATCGAAATGCATATCTTGAATTAGATAGGGAAACGGAGCAGGTAATAAAGAGGAGACCATGGGTTACATTTGGAATTACGATTTATAAAGAGGAATATACATATTTATTATATCTAATGGATTTTTTTCGCATTGATGATGTTATTTCAGACTTTTTTCATCAATTTGAATTTTATATTCCTATTGACTATGAGGATTTTGCAAATTATATTATAAAAGGGAAAGAAGGAGTAAAAAATAAAAATGAAACAGGAAAATGAAATAAACGTTTTGTCAAGTGCTGGAAAGGCACGGAAAAGAGGCTTGCAAAAAGAAAAATTGGTAGAGATGGGACAACATCGTAAATGGGATACGACGATATCGGGCATTGAAGTACGAAAGATTAATGATTCGCAAAAGATATGGGTTAATTCTGTTCGTTTAAATGGGCTATTGTCGAAAATTGTAAGGGATGATAAAGAAAATCAAAAAAAGGCGATTGCTCAAAAAATAAATGGAATTTTAAATGAGAATGATAATGGACGGGAGGTATATGTGCCTATGAGTGCGAAAGATGTTCGCTTCTGCTTCGAAAATCAGTTGGAGAATATGCCTCAAAATACGTTTTGTTTACGTCCTTCTACGGTTCAAAAACGTAAAATGGTTTCAAGATAAAAAGTTTATTTGTGAAAAGAGATTCTCCAAAATATTAGGATATGATGTACAATTGAATTCTGAAATGATTTCCTTGTATAGAATGGCGAAAACGACACATTCTATGTTACTATTCGATATGGCTTCTGGAGAATGTGGAAAATGGTGGAGAGCACAAAATAATATTGAAAATTATGAAACACATAATGAAAATTTTTTCATATCCGATAGTTGGTTGAAAAAATATGTATTTATAGCTGTTTTAAATAAAAAAAATATTAATATGGATGTATTTAAACATGTGTTTTTAGAACCATGGAAAATTTTATAACATGTAAATATATTTCATTGGTTATGTTATTTGAAAAGGTAAAAATGTCAGTTGAGGTGGAAATGTTTACCTTGATTATTTTCCATAAGATTAAAGAAAATATCAGATCTGATAACAAAGAATGGATTCAGGCACATACAACAGCTGATAAGACTTTGTATGCGCCTGTTTTTGATTCTGCCCGTTGGTAAAAAAAGCAATTCTGTGAATACTTTTGTGATATAATTTATGCTTTTACAGACATAGACCGCAATGCCTCGTCATATTCCTCTGGAGAATATTTTCTTAAAATCTGTTCTCTGGTTAAACCAAGATCAATCATATTTTGAATCGCATCAATTTTGGCTTCATGTAGTCCGGTAAGCCTGCCTTCACGTAGTCCTGTAAGTCTACCTCTGGCCTCGCCCTGCTCCAACAGTTCCTCCGACCGTAACTTTAAAATTTTACCACCCATAATCTCACCCAATCCTTTCCTGATCTCATTATCCTCCGGAATAATATAATCCGCAATCTCCTCAATCAGAACAATCATATCCATATAAAGATGTGACTTTTGTTCCTTCTCAGATGTTTCCTCCAGCTTTCGGTTGATCTCCCGGAAATCGTCGAGCAGATGCTGCACTTTCTTTAAATCCGTTCCGTTGTGCTTTAAAAAGTGTTCATACCGTAAGATATGATATGGAAGTAAAATCAGCAGCCGTTTTTCAAAAATCCGATCGACCGTGTATTTCTTTGCCTGTATGACCGGAACGCGGTAACGAATTTTCTGACCGTCCGTAAACTTCACAATCGCTTCGTGAAAATCCGGAAGTGAACGGTGATTGCGAATGTAAAGTACGCACGACTGCGGAAATTCAATTTCCCAGATCGCATGCTTCGCAAAAGAAGCATGCTCAAGCGCAATGGAAATGTCGTACTCAAACATCCGGATGACCATCGTTTCATCTTTGGTGGACTGGCACTCCAGATGATAAATGTGGCTGCCGATCCGGATAATGGAGTCCGTGACCACGGTTCCGAATTTTTCATAGTGTTCATTCCGTAGCTGTTCAAAGGGTTCCTTCTCACTGTAGGAAGTGTGGAAAACTTCATTGATCAGCGGAATAAGAAGCTGTGGCATCTTTTGTGCAATTGTCCGGAACACATCATCAAAAATAGTGCTGTGTTCCGTCGTGTTTTCTGTGTTGGCATCTGGTAACGTGTTTACCGAAATGTCAGTGTTCCCCATGTAATGTCCTGCCTTTCCTTTAGTATATATCATAAGCATCTGTTTTTACAATATGGAAAGTGTAAGAAACAGAAGCAGTTATGATCAAACGTATGAAATTGTAATTATAATGGTAATTTGAACGAATGTTCTTTCATGAATGCTATGAGATATAATTAAAATACATCTCATAGCATAGAAATAAGAAAAATACAGTTATAGACGGATTATGTCATGCTTTTACCGACATAGAATTTATCGCCTCTTCATATTCCTCTGGAGAATATTTTCTTAAAATCTGTTCTCTGGTTAAACCAAGATCAATCATATTTTGAATTGCATCAATTTTGGCTTCATGTAGTCCGGTAAGCCTGCCTCTGGCTTCCCCTCGAGCTTCCCCTCGAGCTTCTCCAAGCTCCAACAACTCTTCAGAGCGTAATTTCAAAATCTTACCACCCATAATCTCACCCAATCCTTTCCTGATCTCATTATCCTCTGGAATAATATAATCCGCAATCTCCTCGATTAAAACAATCATATCCATATAAAGATGTGACTTTTGTTCCTTCTCGGATGTTTCCTCTAACTTTCGGTTGATCTTCCGGAAATCGTCGAGCAGATGCTGCACATTCTTCGAATCCGTTCCGTTATGCTTCAAAAAATGCTCATATCGTAAGATATGATATGGAAGCAGAATCAGCAGCCGTTTTTCAAAAATCCGATCGACCGTGTATTTCTTTGCCTGTATGATCGGAACGCGGTAACGAATTTTCTGACCGTCCGCAAACTTCACAATCGCTTCGTGAAAATCCGGAAGTGAACGGTGATTGCGGATATAAAGTACACATGACTGCGGAAATTCAATTTCCCAGATATCATTTGATTCAAAAGAAGCGTGCTCAATAGCAATTGAAATATCATATTCAAACATGCGTATGACCATCGTTTTGTCTTTTGAGGACTGGCACTCCAGATGATAAATATGGTTGCCGATCCGGATAATGGAATCCGTGACCACAGTTCCAAATTTTTCATAATGTTCGTTCCGCAACTGTTCAAAATGATCCTCCTCGCTGTAGGAAGTGTGGAAAACTTCGTTAATCAGCGGAATAAGAAGCTGCGGCATTTTCTGTGCGATTGTCCGGAATACATCATCAAAAATAGTGCTGTGTTCTGTAGTGTTTTTCTCGTTGGCATCTGACAGCGGAGCTGCCACAATGTCAGTGTTCCCCATGTAGTATCCTGCCTTTCCTTTAGTATATATCAAAACAACATAGTTTTACAACCGAAAAAAACGGGAAAACCGAGTCGTTTTTGATCCTGTATTGAATTAAAATTCCAGTGGATAAACGAGCGAATGACTCATCAGATTTGGAATTATATGTGTTAAAGACAGAATATCTTATTTGCATGCAGAAATCAACTGTAAATACCAAAAAGTTGAGAATCTGTACCAACGGTGTTACTGTTCACTCAGCACCTGAACACCATGCTGTTCAGGTGCGTATGAACGTGATGTGGGTGTTAGCAGCCCCCTTTTGCGAAGCAAAACTTTATATGGGGCTGCGAAGTTACTGTTCGCAGGGTAACCTGTGAACAGTAATCCAGTGGTCAATAATCCGCTGGCAGGGTGACAAAAAAGAGGCCACAACCATGACAGGATATGACCTCTCTTTAAAAATTGTTTCCTGAATGTTAGATCTTCATTGTAAGCTGAATCCGTTGCTTTTTCACATCCACACTCAGAACTTTCACTTCCACGATATCCCCGACGCTGACGACCTCCAGTGGATGCTTGATAAAGCGGTCACACATCTGCGAGATATGTACCAGACCATCCTGATGGACTCCGATATCCACAAAGGCACCGAAATCAATGACATTTCGCACGGTTCCCTTCAATACCATGCCCGGAGTCAGATCTTTGATCTCGAGCACGTCACTGCGCAGGATTGGTTTTGGCATATCCTCACGCGGATCACGGGCAGGCGTTTCCAGTTCCTTTACGATATCCCGGAGAGTCAGTTCGCCGATTTCCAGATCCTGTGCAAGCTTTTTGTAATCCCGGACTTTTTTCGAGATCCCGGCAACATTGCGGTCTGTCACATCCGAAAGCGTATAGCCGAGTGTTTCCAGCAGCTGTTTCGTGGCTGCGTAGGATTCCGGGTGTACACCGGTGGCATCCAGAGGGTTTTTTCCGTCACTGATGCGCATGAAGCCGGCACACTGTTCATAGGCTTTTGGTCCAAGCTTGGCTACTTTCAGAAGCTGGGAACGGGAGGCAAATTTTCCGTTTTCTTCGCGGTAGACCACAATATTTTTGGCAATGGTTTTGCTCACACCGGAGACATATTCCAGCAGGGAAGCAGAAGCGGTATTTAAGTCCACACCGACACGGTTTACGCAGTCTTCCACGACATGATCCAGCGCTTCGGTCAGTTTCTTCTGGTTCATGTCATGCTGGTACTGTCCGACACCAATGGATTTCGGGTCGATTTTTACCAGCTCTGCGAGTGGGTCCTGCAGGCGGCGCGCCATGGATGCCGCACTTCGCTGTCCGACATCAAACTGCGGAAACTCTTCGGTCGCCAGCTTGCTGGCAGAGTATACGGAGGCACCGGCTTCGTTTACAATGATGTATTGTACGGGTACCGGAATCTCTTTGAGAAGCTGTACGATGATCTGCTCGGATTCGCGGGAAGCAGTACCGTTTCCAAGGGAGATTAACGTAATATGGTATTTGGAAATCAGTTTTTTCAGTACCGCTTTGGCTTCGTCCACGCGGTTTTGCGGGGCAGTCGGATAGATCACGGTAGTATCAAGTACTTTTCCGGTCGGATCCACCACAGCGAGCTTGCATCCGGTACGGAATGCCGGATCCCAGCCGAGTACAACCTGACCGGCGATTGGAGGCTGCATCAGAAGCTGTTCTAAGTTTTTGCCGAATACACGGATGGCCCCGTCCTCTGCCTTCTCAAACAGATCGCTTCGGATCTCGCGCTCAATGGCAGGTGCAATCAGCCGGTTGTAAGCATCCTCTGTAACTTCATGCAGTACAGCTGCTGTGGGAGCAGAAGGTGCGGTAATGAGTTTACGGTCGAGATAGGAAAGAATCCGGTCCACGGGTGCATCAATTTTTACTGTGAGGAATTTCTCTTTTTCTCCACGGCTGATGGCAAGAATCCGGTGTCCGGCAAGCTTTGAAAGACTTTCGCTGAATTCATAATACATCTCATAGACGGATTCAGCTTCGGGATCTTTTGCAGCGGATAAAAGCTGTCCGTGCTTCATAGTCAGTTCCCGGATATGGGTACGGAAATCGGCATTGTCGGAGACCGACTCTGCAAGGATATCTTTTGCACCGTTTAAGGCATCTTCTGCAGTGGAAACTTCTTTTTCCGGATTGATATAGTTTTTGGCTTCTTCTAGAGGAGTCTCTGTCATTTTCTGTAAAAGGATCAGGTTGGCGAGTGGCTCTAATCCTTTTTCCTTTGCGATCGTCGCACGGGTGCGGCGTTTCGGACGGTACGGGCGGTATAGATCATCCACGGCTACCTGTGTTTCGGCCGCGAGAATCTGTGCACGCAGTTCCTCCGTCAGTTTTCCCTGTTCTTCAATGGAGGCCAGTACGGTCTGTTTTTTGTCCTCCAGATTTCGCAGATACACCAGACGGTCATAAAGGTTTCGCAAGATTTCATCACTCAGTGCACCGGTAGCTTCTTTCCGGTAACGTGCGATAAAGGGAATCGTGCATCCTTCATCAATGAGTTTCACAGCAGCGGCTGCCTGTTCCCTGCGTATGCCGAGTTCTTCCGCAATTTTTGTATTAATATCCATAAATTTTCCCCTTAATAGTCCTTTCCTGTCAAATAATACTTTCCCTATTATATATGAAATGTTACAATAAAAGCAATCCTAAAAAGAAAGGAAAACGTATTATGGATATGTATGGATCATCTTATCAACCAAATCCGAATCAGCCGTATCGCAGCCGGAGATCTGCACGCATGGAGGCAGCTTCCCTGATACTTGGATCAATTGCATTACTAAGCTGCACCTGTCTGTATCTTGCTGTGCCGTGTGGGGCGCTGGCGGTTATTTTTGCAACACTTTCCCGCGGAGGCATGATGTCCTATACTTCGAAAGCACAGATCGGAATGATCCTGGGGATCATTGCATTAATTGCAACAATTGTACTGTATGCATCCGTTCTGGGGTATGCCATCCATCAGTATGGAAGTATCGATGGATTTTTAAAGGCCTATTCTGATATGCAGGGCATGGATTATAATGAACTGATGAAGCAGTTTATGGCAAAATAAAAAGATTGTTGCATCTGCATAGCCATGCTATAATGAGAAAAGCAATCAGTTACAGAAACGGAGTATAAACAAATGAACCTACCTTGCAAAGAATTAAAACGAATCGCAAGAGACAATTTAAATGGAAATTATAAAATACCAATGGGAGCATTTCTTGCCGCCACACTGATTCCTTTGGCGGTAGAACTCCCATTTTCCATGTTGCAGAAAGATGCACAGCCGCTTCCGGTGACGATCATGTTTTATGTGGCGGAATTTCTGATCACACTTTTAAGCATGGTATTGTCTGTCGGAATCCTTCAGCTTCATCTGTCACTTGCACGGAAAAAAGAAATGACACTTGGCATGGTATTTTATGGGTTTAAAAATCACCCGGACCGTTATATCATTGCAGGACTGCTTTTGATTATTGCAACGCTGATCAGCTGTATTCCTGTGATCACAGGTGCTGTGTTATTTTTTGTCCTGGACAAGTCGCCTGCGGCGATTGCAGTACTGGTGATACTTGGTATTGTAAGCACGATTCTGGCAGTTTTCGTGCAGATGTGGTATGCACTGGCATTGTATCTGCTTTTGGATCATCCGCAGATGAAGGCACGCGAATCATTAAAGATCAGCCGTCAGATCATGAAGGGAAATAAAGGAAGATTATTTTATATTTATCTGAGCTTTATCGGATTGCAGATACTGTGTCTGCTGTCTTTAGGCATCGGGTCACTCTGGGTATATCCATACCAGTCACAGACACTGGTTATTTTTTATCTGGATGTGGTCGGGGAGATCCCATCAAACATAAGCTAATGCTCCGGCTGATTGCCGGATATTAGAATATACTATTATTAGGAGGAGTTTTTCATAATGAACCAACAAAAAGACATTATAAGAGATGCCAGGGTTTTGGGTACGCCGAAAATGCTGCTGCTTGGTCTGCAGCATATGTTCGCTATGTTCGGAGCGACAATTCTTGTACCGATTCTGGTAAACAGCTATTTTCAGAGTACCTCACAGGTATTGTCCGTACAGGTGACATTGTTCTGTGCAGGATTCGGTACCTTGTTTTTCCATCTGTGTACCAAATTTAAGGTTCCTGCTTTTCTGGGATCTTCATTTGCTTTTCTGGGAGGCTTTTCCAGCGTTGCGGCACTGGATACCGGGATATTTGCCAATATGGCAGATAAAGAAAAACTGCAGTATGCGTGTGGCGGAATTGTTGTGGCAGGATTGTTGTATCTGATCCTTGCACTGATCATCCGGTGCGTTGGTGTAAAACGTGTGATGCGTTTCCTTCCACCGGTGGTGACCGGCCCGATCATTATCTGTATCGGACTGAGCCTTGCACCGTCTGCGGTCAGCAATGCATCCACAAACTGGCTCATTGCAATTGTGGCACTGGCGGTCATCATTATTTTCAATATCTGGGGAAAAGGAATGTTCAAGATTATTCCGATTCTTCTCGGTGTAGTGATTTCGTATGTGTTCGCACTGGTTCTGCAGGGACTTGGTTTTACGAATCCGGACGGATCTGTTATTTTAAATTTTTCCGGCGTTTCCTCGGCGGCTGTTGTCGGACTTCCACCGTTTATCCTGCCGAAATTTAATCTTACAGCGATTCTTATCATGGCACCGATTGCCATTGCGACCATGATGGAGCATATCGGAGATATTTCCGCGATTTCTGCAACGGTAGGACAGAACTTTATTGAGGACCCGGGATTGCATCGTACCCTGATCGGTGATGGAATTGCAACTTCCATTTCTGCAATGATCGGAGGACCCGCAAATACAACCTATGGAGAGAACACAGGCGTTCTGGAGTTGTCCCGTGTACATGATCCGAAGGTTGTCCGTCTTGCGGCATGTTATGCGATCGTTTTAAGTTTTATCCCGAAAGTAGCAGAGATTATTGCTTCGATGCCGGCATCCATTATTGGCGGTGTCAGCTTTATTCTTTACGGTATGATTTCTGCTATCGGTGTAAGAAATGTGGTTGAAAACCATGTGGATTTCACCAAGTCCAGAAACCTCATTATTGCAGGTGTGATCTTAGTTTCCGGTCTCGGATTCTCAGATGGACTGACCTTTACGATCGGAAGCACTTCCATTACCCTGACATCCCTTGCCATCGCAGCGATTGCCGGAATCGTGCTCAATGCGATTCTGCCGGGAAATGATTATGCATTTGGAAAAGACCCGGAAGGAGATGCATCTCGCGGTGTGGATCTGCGTCCGCATGAGCTGGAGCAGGAACTGAAAAATCAGAAATAGAATGTTTATCCAAGAAGCGCAATGCCAAAGACGGCGAGAAACAGATTTTTGACCAGCCAGTTGAGAAGTACAATGGCAAGCGCGATCCACAGATAAATATCACGATAATGCATCCCGATGGCAAAATGTCCGCGGGATGCTTTTTCTATGGTCTGGGACAGCATAAACCAGCCGAAGAAGACAGCGGTATACACAACAATCGGATGGTAAAAGAAAGAGCGCACAATATGTCCGTGCAGCAGGGCATGAATTGCGCGTGTGCCGCCGCATCCGGGACAGTAGTACCCGGTCAGATTGTGCAGGACACAGCCATCCGGAGGGAATATCCACAGGAAATAACCGCTTTTCCATGCAAGTCCGAGCACGAGTGCGAGAATAAGACACACCCAGCCGATGATATAAAAAGAAAAATCTAAAGTTTTGTCCGTGCGTAATATATTTGAAATCTTCATGGAAATTATGTTAGCAAATGAATGGGAAAAAGTCCAGCCGGTGTTGACATTTTCGGACAATGTGAATATAATAACGGTGAAAAATAAAGAAGGAATTCTTCGGGGCAGGGTGCTGCGGATGACGCATATTCCCGACCGACGGTATAGTCCGTGAACTGCTTTTTGCAGCCGAACCGGTGAGATTCCGGTACCGACAGTATAGTCTGGATGAGAGAAGAAAAAGTGCAAATTAATGTTTGCATTGTTGACTGTATGCTAGAAAAAGAACCCCGATAGAGAAATCTATCGGTTTTTTATTTTCTGATCATATATGCAGGCAACACTCCTCTGGAATTCCATTGATTCTGAAAGGAGAGTTCGTATGAGTGAACAGACAAAGACAGCAGTAAAACAGGGAGGCATGAATACAAAAGTACGCTATATTACGGTTACGGCGATGCTTTCTGCCGTAGCGTTCGTGCTTATGTATCTGGAGATTGCCATTCCGATCATGCCATCATTTATCAAATTTGATTTTTCGGATCTGCCGGCACTACTTGGAAGCTTTGCGCTCGGACCAGTGTGTGGGGTATTGATCTGTCTGATCAAGAACGTTCTCCATCTGGCATTTTCAAACAGTATGTTTGTTGGAGAACTTTCCAATTTTATTCTCGGAGCCGTGTTTGTGGCAATTGCAGGTAATATCTACAAACATAAAAAGACCAAAAAGAGTGCGGTAGTCAGTGGTCTGGTTGCAGCATTGGTCATGGGAATAGTCAGTGTGTTTTCCAATTATTTTGTGGTTTACCCGGTATATTACAAGGCTGGTATGGCAGAGGAAGCCATCCTGCAGATGTATCAGGCAATTGCACCATCCATGAAAAGTGTACTGCAGTGCCTGATCTGCTTTAATCTTCCATTTACAATTGTAAAAGGACTGATTGCAGTTGTCATCTGTATGCTGATTTACAAACCGTTATCTCCAGTTTTAAAGGGACGTTTAAGTGAATACTAAATGGTTTTGGGAGCACCCGTGGGGTGCTCCTGTTTTTTCTCTTTTCTTTTGTTTGGAAAATTGTTATAATATGATACAACGTAATGGTTTTCTGTGTGATACGCAGAAAGCCTTATCATTTATTTTGGACGAGGAGAAGAAGGCATGAAAGCGTCATTTGATGTTACATTATCACCCAAAGACCTGTATCGGTTTAATATGTACCAGACGTATACCGGGTTTCAGGGATGGAGTTCCATTGCGCTTGGAATTCTTGGATTTGTTATGGCTGGAATCAGTTTTCAGAATGGAAAAACATCTTACACCCTGCTCTATATTGCAGTAGGATTTTTGTTTCTTCTTTATATCCCGGTTGCACTGTGGTTTCGTGCGAAGGAGACCCTGAAGACAAACAAGGTGCTTGCCGGCACACTGCATTATGAAATTACAGAGAAAAATATTCACGTCTCGCAGGGAAAAGAAACCGGAGACATGGAATGGGAAGCAGTCTATAAGATTGTAGCGAATGCAAAGCAGATTCTTATCTACAGTAACCGTAAAAGCGCGTACATTATCCCGATGGAACAGATCGGGGATCAGTATGTTGCATTTCGGGAGATTGCAGAACAGAAATTGGAGAAATATAAACTCAGAATGAAGGCGTAGGATAGATATGCAGGACAAACATCGTATGGAATTTGAAACATTTTCCCCGGAAGAAACGCTCGAACTCGGAAGAAAATTCGGGAGAGAAGCACAGCCTGGGGATGTATATACACTGGTTGGGGATCTCGGTGTCGGAAAAACCGTGTTTACACAGGGGATTGCACAGGGACTTGGAATTGAAGAACCGATCTGTAGTCCGACCTTTACCATCGTTCAGGTATATGAGGAGGGGCGTATGCCGTTCTATCATTTTGATGTCTACCGTATCGGGGATATCGAAGAGATGGACGAGATCGGATATGAGGACTATTTTTACGGTGAGGGTCTGACGATGATTGAGTGGGCCAATCTGATTGAAGAGATATTGCCGGATCATTACCGGGAGATCACCATTGAAAAAGATCTGGAAAAAGGTTTCGACTACAGAAAAATAACAATTTTAGACAGATAGAGGACAGAATATGAAAATACTAGCGTTGGACAGTTCAGGACTGGTGGCAGGGGTTGCGGTCACAGAAGACGACAATCTGCTGGGAGAATATACCATCAATTATAAAAAAACACATTCACAGACACTTCTTCCAATGTTGGATGAAGTAGCAAAAATGATAGAACTTGATCTGAATACGATTGATGTGATTGCAGTGTCCGCAGGACCTGGATCTTTTACGGGACTCAGGATCGGCTCTGCAACGGCCAAGGGACTCGCTCTTGCCCTGAACAAACAGATTGTTTCCGTGCCGACGGTGGATGCCCTGGCATATAATCTGTGGGGATGTGAGGATCAGGTATGTCCGCTTATGGATGCGCGCCGGCAGCAGGCCTATACCGGACTGTATACTTTCTCCGATGGGCAGATGCAGACACTTCTTCCGCAGTGTGCGGTAGGAATCGATGAAATTACCGCAAAGATCAATGAAAGTGGAAAGAAAACCGTATTTTTGGGCGATGGTGTGCCGGTTTTTGCCGATTACCTGAAAGAAAATTTACAGGTACCTTACCTGTTTGCACCTGCACATTGCAATAAGCAGCGTGCGGCATGTGTTGCGGTACTCGGCGGCATTTTATACCGTCAGGGAAAGGCTGAGGATGCAGCTGCACACAAGCCGGATTATCTGCGCCTGTCGCAGGCGGAAAGAGAGCGCCAGGAAAAGGCAAGGGATTTTTGCATATGAGAATACGGCAGATGACCGCGGAAGACATTCCGGCTGTTGCACAAATTGAAAAAGAATGTTTTTCCCAGCCATGGAGTGAACAGGGATTCCTGGATGGAATGAAAGATGCCATATTTTTCGTGGCGGAAGATCCTCAGATCGCAGGTTATATTGGCATGTACCGGATGCCGCCGGAGGGAGAAATTACCAATGTAGCTGTGACTCAGAAAATGAGGGGAAAAGGCTATGGACGAGAACTTCTTTTGACGATGCAGCGATGGGCGGCAGAACATGAGATTGACAGGATCATATTAGAGGTCCGTTCTAAAAACGAACCGGCGATACAGTTATACCGGACGTATGGATTTGAAAAAATCGGCGTGCGAAAAAATTTTTATCAGTTTCCCAGAGAGGATGCAGATATTATGGAGTGGAAACGATTATGTTAGATGTATGTTTGTTAGGAACTGCAGGAATGATGCCGCTGCCGTACCGGTGGCTGACATCACTTATGCTCAGATATAATGGGAGCAGTTTGCTGATCGATTGCGGTGAGGGAACCCAGATTGCAATCAAAGAGGCGGGACTTAGCTTTAAACCGATCGATATTCTCTGCGTGACACATTTTCACGCGGATCATATCAGCGGTCTTCCGGGGCTTCTTCTGACGATGGGAAATGCGGAGCGAACAGAACCGCTTACGATCATCGGACCCAAAGGACTCACACGTGTCGTGACGGCACTGCGGACAATTGCACCGGAACTTCCGTTTGAGATCAATTGTATAGAACTGACACAGCCGGAAGAATCTTTTTCTATCCAGGGATATGACATTCATGCGTTCCGTGTAAAGCACAATGTCATTTGTTACGGATATTCGGTGGAAATTCATCGCGCGGGACGTTTTTCCGTGGAACGTGCCAAAGAACAAAATGTTCCGATGAAATTATGGAGCCGCCTGCAGAAAGGGGAGACCATCGAGCAGGATGGTGTGATCTATGAGCCGCAGATGGTACTCGGACCGGCAAGAAAAGGTCTGAAAGTGACGTATTGTACAGACAGCCGTCCGCTGGATACCATTGTAAACGCTGCAAAAAAATCGGATTTGTTTATCTGTGAAGGCATGTATGCAGAAAAAGAAAAGTTAAATAAGGCAAAACAGTACAAACATATGACGTTTTATGAGGCCGCAGATATGGCAAAGCGTGCAGAAGTAAAAGAACTGTGGCTGACCCATTTTTCTCCGTCTCTGGTAAGGGCGGAGGATTACATGCCACAGGTGCGGGATATTTTCGCAAATGCATACCTTGGCAAAGATGGAAAGAGTGTGGAATTAACATTTGAGGAGGAATAGGCGTATGAAGAAAGTTGGGATTACCGTTGCAGCAGCAGTATGTGTTGTTTTATTGTGCGTGGGATTTTATTTCATGAAAAACAGCGATGGTTCACAGGTATCGAAAGAAAATCTGACGGTGGTTCAGAGAATCAATGAAAAAAATCTGGCAGATGATTATCCAAAAACCCCGCGTGCAGTGATTAAACTGTATAACCAGATCATTACCAGCTATTATTCTGGAAATTACACGGATGATGAGTTCGACAAGCTGATTGATCAGGCGCGTATGCTTTTTGATCAGGATCTTGCCGATAACAATTCCAAGGATGATTACAAGAAGTCGGTGGAGACGAGCATTGCGGATTACAAGAACCGTTCCTTTAAGATCCGTCAGACCAATGTATGTGACAGCGATGATGTAAAATACCTGACGGATGACAGCAACGGGGATAAACTGGCATATGTCACAGCTTCTTATTTTACGGAAGAAAATAAAAAGTTTGATAAAACCTACCAGATGTATGTGCTTAGAAAAGACGATAACGGAGACTGGAAAATCCGTACATTTTATAAAATCAAAGGGAATTCGACAGAGGAAGAATAAAAATGAGTGACACAGAACAGACTATAAAAATACTTGCAATTGAAAGCTCTTGTGATGAAACCGCTGCGGCAGTTGTGGTGAATGGCCGGGATATGCGTTCGAATGTAATTTCTTCACAGATTGCTCTCCATACATTATATGGAGGGGTTGTACCGGAGATCGCATCGAGAAAGCATATTGAAAAGATCAATCAGGTAATCGCACAGGCACTTTCGGATGCAGATATGACATTACAGGATATGGATGCGATTGGTGTGACTTACGGGCCGGGGCTGGTTGGTGCACTGCTGGTTGGCGTGGCAGAGGCCAAGGCGATCAGCTATGCTGCGAACATTCCGCTGGTAGGGGTACATCATATAGAAGGACATATCAGCGCAAATTATATTGAAAATCCTGATCTGAAGCCACCGTTTTTATGTCTTGTGGTCTCCGGAGGGCATACGCACCTTGTGAAAGTGACGGATTACGGAACGTATGAAATCCTCGGACGGACCAGGGATGATGCGGCAGGAGAAGCATTTGATAAAGTGGCACGCGCAATCGGGCTGGGATATCCGGGAGGACCAAAAATTGAAAAAGTTTCCCATGAAGGAGATCCGAAGGCAATTTCCTTTCCGCGGGCAAAGATTGCAGATGGGGTATATGATTTCAGTTTCAGTGGATTAAAGTCTGCGGTGCTGAATTATCTGAACGGATGCAGGATGAAAAATCTTCCAATTAATCAGGCGGATGTTGCAGCATCATTCCAGCAGTCGGTGACGGATGTGCTGGTGGATCATGCGCGGCATGCAATCCGCGAATATCATATGGACAGTTTTGCAATTGCCGGCGGAGTTGCATCCAACGGAGTAATCCGTGCGGCCATGGAACAGATGTGCCGTGAAGAAGGGGTGAAATTTTATCATCCTTCGCCGATTCTGTGCACCGATAACGCGGCGATGATAGGTGCTGCGGCATATTATGACTTTATTGCGGGAAAACGTGCAGGGCTGGATCTGAACGCTGTTCCGAATCTGAAATTGGGAGAATGACCAGATGGAAAACAGGAAACGCTATACAGCGATCGTACTTGCGGCAGGCAGTGGAAGAAGAATGCAAAGTGATACACCCAAACAGTTTATGGAACTGTGTGGACATCCGCTGGTCTATTACAGTCTGTATGCATTTGAAAAGAGTCCGGTAGATGATATTATACTGGTAACAGGAAAAGATGATGTTTCCTCTTGCAGAAAAGAAATTGTAGAGGCTTGTGATTTCAGAAAAGTCCGCGCGGTGATTCCGGGCGGCAAAGAACGTTATCTGTCAGTATATGAAGGATTAAAAGCAGCTGCGGGCACCGACTATGTTCTGATCCATGATGGGGCACGTCCGATGATTGATGAAACGGAAATCCGGTTGTCCATGCGTGCCGTAGAAGAGGAGCATGCATGTGTGATTGGTGTACCGGTAAAAGATACGATCAAAGTGGGAAATGCAAAACATTATGCTGTGGATACACCGGACAGAAGCTGTCTGTGGGCGGTACAGACACCACAGAGCTTTTCTTATGAACTTTTAATGGAAGCATATGGGGAAATGTGGCAGGCAGCAGAATCTGGCGAAAGGATCACGGATGATGCAATGATTGTGGAACGGTTTACCGGTCATAAAGTCAAGCTTGTTCAGGGAAAATACGAGAATATCAAGGTCACAACACCGGAAGATTTGTTAATTGCAGAAGTTTTTTTAAAAAAAGCAAAAAAAATGAAAAATTGTTATTGACATAAAGAGCCGGGGATGGTAATATATGTCTTGCGCTGATTCGGATGAACAGCGAAAACAGAATACGGAGAGGTATCGAAGTGGTCATAACGAGGCGGTCTTGAAAACCGTTTGTCCGCAAGGGCACATGGGTTCGAATCCCATCCTCTCCGCTAGGCGGTTAAGCCGTTTGAAAAAGAATTCGAAAGAATTCTTTTTCTGTGTCAATATCATAAGTTCTCGGGAGAGAAAATGATTTGAGCAGCTATATGGAGAAGTACCCAAGCTGGCCGAAGGGACACCCCTGGAAAGGGTGCAGGTCGTTA
>OBAO01000217.1_pt1 | contig 79542 bp, 71 predicted proteins | sample 1517541 | NCBI WGS metagenome assembly OBAO01 (sample SAMN04571698, study PRJEB22368) | human gut metagenome | biome: human gut; material: stool | host: Homo sapiens | place: Luxembourg | collected 2012-08-10
CAAAAAAAGATAAGGCGACGCAAACCGAAAGGTAAGCGTCGCCTTATCTTTTCTATTTTGTATTATACACCTAAAAATTATCAGTTGCAAGACCATCAAACAAATTTTTTTAAAAAGCGAACAAAAATGTCTTGCGGGGGGGGACGGATGTGGTATTATAGTAAAAAGGAAAAGATTAACAAAAAGATAAAAAAGATGCAATTTATAAAGATTTGTTTAAGGCTATAAAGCCGGAGCATATTTTTTTTGAATAAAAGAAACCTTACCAGGTAAGGTTTTGGAAGGGGAGCTGTAATGCAGCTTAATATTACGACGGATTATGCAATAAGGGCCGTGCTATATCTGGCACTGCGGCAGGAGCTTGTGACAGCCGGTGAGATATCTGCGGCGATGGGGATACCCAAAAGTTATATTTTGAAAATAACGCAGAAACTGGTGCAGGCAGGGAGCTTTACAAGAACTGTAGGGAAGCTTGGCGGTTTTATGCTGGCAAAAAACGCAGAAGAAATTACTTTGTATGAAATCATAAATTTAATGGAACCTACCAGTAAAATCAATCGCTGTTTGGAAGAGGATCGGTATTGCAGCCGTTTTGCTGCGGATAATTGTCCGGTCAGAAACTTTTATTGTTTATTGCAAAACGAGCTGGAGGGGAAATTGAAAGCAGTCACTGTTGCAGCATTATTGCCCAGGTAATAAATGCGTTGAATAAAGTGATAAAGAGTAGTGAAAGGATGTGAAAATGATGGAGGTTTTGGATACTTTAAAAGTCGGCGAGACGATCAAGATCAAAAGGATACAGAAACGGATTACTCAAGCTGAGCTGGCAAAGCAGCTGGGAGTATCGCAAACTCATTTGAGCAATGCCGAGAACGGAAGGGTGCTGTTGAGTTTGAGAGGATTTTTAAAATTAAAGGTTATTTTTGATTGTACATTGGATGAATTAGTGGAACCTGATGACGGTAGTAAATGGCTTAAAGGGGGTATAAGGGCAAAAAAATACAGGCTTGTACGTTGTGAGGATTAGTTTTAAGGGAGATGTTTTATGTGCAGAGCAAGATTTGTAATGATGGGCAGGAAGCCGAAAGTAACAGGTGGTGGAATGGCTTGATCGTGACCTGCCCCATCTGCGGCCGTGAATTTGGCTGCAATAAGGCATATCACGTTTATACAGCTTTGATAGGAAGAAAGCGGCAATATTATTGCAGCTATTCCTGTTATAAACAAAGACCCAATCCAAGGGAGAAAAGATGAAAGGAAGGGAAAGTTTATGAAAAATAAAGATTTAAGCAGTAAAGTGTTAGTGTCTTTGCTGACAATGTCGTGTGTATATCTGGGGGGGATATCTGCGCTTGCTACTGTCGCAGCGGCTGAGAATGATCCGGATAATACTGTTGGAAAGGTCATTACCGTTGGCGATAGCTTAAGTGGCGGCGATGTGTTTAATTTTAAAGGCAGCGGGTCTAATAATACGGCGCTGCGTGTTTATGGAGAGAATTTAAATATCCCAATGACTGGCAGCGGTGTATATACGATCAATGGTAATGGCGCTAGTGGTATTACCGGGATGAAGTTTTCAAGTACGGAATCGGTTTCTACTGGTTGGGGTAATTCAGAGAGTTTTATCAGGGCTGTAGGCGTAATAAATGGTGACTGGAAGCTTAATCTGCAGGCTGGTGGTACTGCTTATGGTGTTGTGATCGATGGTGGAACCAAGTATACCAAGCCTGGAAGTATGGATAGTATTGATGATGCCAGTGATATAACTTTTACCGGCAAAGTTAATATCGATATCGAGGGTAATGGTGTGAATGCTGTGCAATTAAAGGGCGGGTCTAAAGGTGCTTTTAAAGATGACGTTACGGTAACTGGTACCAATAATGGTAATAATGCGTTATATGGTACGCAGATAAACAGCAGCAGCGCTGTTTTTGAAAAAAACCTTACTTTAAATCTGCAGAACAACAGCACGCAGCAAGGCAGCAATCCGGGGTATGGTATCAAATTATTAGGGAACGATTCTTCTGTTATGGTAAAGGGAAAAACAACGATCACTATCAATTCTGCCGGGCAGTATATTACCGGGATAGATTTTTCAGGCAGCGGCAATAAAGGGGAATTTGGTGATACTGAGATTTTACTGACCGGCGGTTCACAGCATAAAGGTATTAATATTTCAGGCGGTCAGGCTGATTTTAACGGTGATACTAAGATCAGCGTTGGGAATTATTCAGCCGGTACTGGTTCGCGTACAGCAACTGCCCTTAACAGTATTAGTGGCGGTATTATCAATGTCAACCAGAATAAGAACAAGACGGTGCAGATCAAGGGACATTTTGTTTCTACGTCTGATGGTGTTATCAATGTGGTGTTAAATAATGCACAGTCTTGGTGGGAAGGCGATGCACAGCTGAATGCAAGTGGTAAAGCTATCAATGTCGAACTGGCCAATGGTGCAGTGTGGTATCCTGGCTGCGGCATTGAGATCCATAATAAAGGTTTGAATTTGAATCTGCATGATAACGGTATTGTGGATATGACAAAAACTGCTTCTAAATATGATAACTTGACCATTGGCAGTTTAAATGGCAGTGGCGGTATGTTCCGTCTGGAGACGGACGTAGTAAATATGCAGAGTGACAAGGTCTATATCGAAGCTACTACTGATGTAGGCAAGCACAGGCTTGATATTATCGATGTTAATGAAGTGACGATGGATCAGATCGCTGCTGATGCAGGGAAGGGGCTGCTGCTTGCAACTGCACCAGATGCCATTAAATTTGCAGCTAATGACAGAGAACAGACTTTATTTTATGTGCGCTATAACTTGAAAGAAGAGGCGTTGGGTACAGGTATGACGGAATGGAAGCTGGACGGTTTTGAAATCGTAAAGGAAGATCCAGATAGCCCTGATTTAAAACCGACGACCAGCATTGATACGATTTTGTCGGCAAATGCACTTAACTACCATACCTGGCGGACGGAAAACGACAAGCTGCTGAAACGTATGGGTGAATTGCGCTATAACGGTGAGCAGGAAAAAGGAGCCTGGTTCCGTGTGCAGGGCAGCAAGATCGGCCGCGAGGGTCAGTTTGATTTTTCCAATAAGTATACAACATATCAGCTTGGCTATGATGAACTGACTAAATATACTGACAGCGTCAAACGCTATCAGGGCTTTGCTTTAAGCTATACCGACGGCAGCAGCGGCTACAGCAGCGGCAGCGGTGATAACAGCAGCAAGGCGATCAGCTTCTATAATACTGAGATCGGCAGCAAAGGCCACTATCTGGACTTTGTTTTTAAAATCAGCAATATGGATAATGATTTTGCTGTGTATGACAGTAACAGCAACAAGATAACCGGTGATTTCAATAATACCGGCGTGGCGCTGAGCGCCGAGTACGGCAGGAAAAATGATTTTGATAACGGCTGGTATATTGAGCCGCAGGCACAGTTTACTTTGGGCTATCTGGGCGGCGATAACTACACCGCCAGCAACGGGATCGAAGTAAGCCAAAGCGGTATTAAGAGCGCTGTAGGTCGTATTGGATTCAATATCGGTAAAGCAGTTGGCAGCAAGGGCGTTGTTTACGCTAAAGCAAATCTGCTGCATGAGTTTGGCGGTGGTTACGAAGTAGCTATGCAAGACAGCAGCGGTGCTGTGACAGTAAGCGACAGCTTCAGTGATACCTGGTTCGAGTATGGTATCGGCGCCGCGCTGCAGACAGGCAAAAACAATCACATCTATTTTGATGTGGAACGCAGCAGGGGCAGTGATTTCAAAAAAGACTGGCAGTGGAATGTTGGCGCCAGGTGGAATTTTTAAAAGAACCGGCCCTAGTTTAGACGGTGCCACAGAATAGGGAGGACGAAAATGATGAAAAAAAGGATTTGAGTAAAAAAGTATTCGTATCTTTGCTGACCATGTCGTGTGTATATCTGGGGGGGATGCCAACGCTCCCCGCTGTCGAAGCAGCGTATTTAGAAGGGAATTCTGTAGATGGCAATGCTACATATAGTTTTGCCGATGGTTATATGTTGTGACCAGTATGAATGGCGGCGCTGTCAATTTTGACCACGCTGTGGATATTTATGGCAGTGCGACTAAGAGCGGTGTTTATGGAATCTATACTACTGGTACCGGCAGCAGCATTCACGCTAAAGATAAGGTTGTTATTGAAACTGTTGGTGGTACTACGAATCGTGGTATTCAAGTCAGCGGTGGGGGAAATGCGTTATTTGAAAATTCTTTGATCGTTAAAACAAGTGGTGACAGCGGCAGCAACTATGGCATTTTTGTATCTTCTGGAGGCACGCTGAAAGCTGATGGTGATCTGCAGCTTGCAGTAAGCGGAGCGTATGCCCAAGCAGGTTTACTAGTAGATGGTGCAAATTCTGTTGTGCAAATCAATGGTCGGGCAGATATTGATTTTGTAACTGACAGTGCGAGTTTTGCGGTTAACGCATGGAATCAAGGGAAAATTGATTTTAATGGTGCGGTGTTTATTAATGCAAATAGTATCCGTGAGGAGCATTTAAATAAAGCTGTTATTGCTGTAATGGAAAATGGTACGGTGAATATAAACCAGTCCGGCGGGAAGCAGGTCGTTATTAAAGGCGGCATCAGTGCGTCCAACGGTAATCTGAATCTTACTTTGGACAGGTCTGATTCTGTGTTGGAAGGTTATATTCTTTCCAATGGAAGCAGTAATACTGCGCTGAAGTTATCTAATGCGTCTGCTTGGCGATTGTCAAATATGCTGCCCAGTAGAGTCGGTAAGGTCGAGCTTAGCAGCGATGCAACGATAGATATGACTTTTGGCGGGATGTCTGCTACTGAGCTCAGTATTGGCGATTACAGCGGTACCGGCGGTAACTTTATACTGTATACTGATCTGGCCAGCGAAGCAGACGGTGACAAAGTGGTTATTACTAACGCCGCTGCTGGAACGACTTATGTACAGGTGAAGGATGCCAGCCTTACTAATGGCAGTGTGGTTACTGGGAATAAGAATTTACTGTTGATTACTGATGCCAGTAAAAATGCCGCTTTTGTAGGTAAAAAACTGAATGCCGGCGGCTTGTGGGATGTGACGCCGACTATTGAAAACGGCTTGAAGGTGACGCTGAATGATGGAACGCAGGGCACAGAGGAGCAATGGTATCTGACGAAGATAGCAAAGGCTGTCAATAATGATACCGGTGTTTTGCTGAATGCAGCGGACAATAGCTATGCCTTGTGGCGTAACAGTAACGATACGCTGCGTAAACGCTTGGGCGAACTGCGCTATAGAGCCAATAAGAACGATGGCGATGGCATTTGGGCCCGTTATACAGGCGGCAAATTTGGCAGCAGCGGTTTTGACGGCAGCTACAATATGTATCAGCTGGGCTATGACAAGGCGGATAATGCTAAAAGCACCTATGGCTTTGCCGTGGAAAGTGGCACCGGCCATGCTGACTACAGCTTCGGCAGCGGCAAGGATAAGCTGTGGGCCGGCAGCTTGTATGGTACTTGGCAGGGCGGGCAGGGCAATTATACCGATGTGGTCGCACGAGTAGGGCAATTTGATACGGACATAAATTCGTACGGCGATTATCCCGATAAGGCCAATAGTAAGAACCATGCTTATAGCCTGAGTGTGGAATACGGTAAAACAATAGAATTGAGTGAAGCACACGGTACCTTTATTGAGCCGCAGGTGCAGTTTATCATGGGCCGTCTAGGCAGCAGCAGCTATACGACTGACCGCGGCAATAATGTTTATTTAAGCGGTGTCAACAGTTATATCGGCCGCTTGGGCATAGTTGCAGGACAAAAAATGTCTGATGGTAACGATATTTATTTGAAAGCAAATTTGCTGCATGAGTTCGGTGGTGACCGTGATATTTATATGCGGGCTGCTAACGGTGAGATTTTGAGCGATAGCCGTGATTACGGCGATACCTGGTTTGAGCTTGGACTTGGGGGCAATGTCAAATTAAGCAATAACAGTCATTTTTATGGCGATATTGAACGCAGCTTTGGCGCTGATATCCAAAAGAAATGGCAAATCAACGCCGGCGTACGCTGGACGTTCTGAGTTAATCAGAGGAAAGGAAATCGCAGTTATGAAAAAAATCTTTGTAATAATGATGGCACTGGCGGTAATGGCTTTTTGTAATGTCGTTGGGGCAGCCAATGATTTTGCGGATGTAAAAGTAATGTTAAAGGCAGCGGAGCAGGTATTACCATCAGAGGCTGAGATAGTCAGCCTGGAAGAGGAGGGGGAAACGACGCTGCTGGTATATGTGGACGAGGCAACGATGACTTATTATGATTTGTCATTTAATACGTCTACCCTGAGGCTGGAAAAACTGAAAGCGCAGAGCAGTAATATCATTGGCAGTACGATGATGTCTAAAACAGTAGAGGATATCGGGAAAATTGTTTTGCAGGAATATCCTGAGGCTGTCGATCTTGAAATTAGAACAGTGAAAGACGGATTGAATACCTATTATAAGGCTGCTTTTGATATGGCGGGTTACCGCGCTGTGTTGAAGCTGAATCCTGTAACAGGAGCTATCGGCGAACGGGAATTGTTTTACAAGTGATCAGGAATAGCAATGATGTTGCGAATAAGAGCAATATTATAGAGCAAAGAAAAACACAGACCATTTCGGTCTGTGTTTTTCTTATTTGTCCAAGAATACAGCAATGCAGTTTCTTACTTGCAAGAGTTACTGAGAAAAATGCACATTCAATTTTATTCATTGTTTAAGTTGTGTTAATAAAGAAAGCAAAACAGCTAATTTACTTAGTGATAATTTAAATATTGTCAATCGCTAAATTTATGAAAAAAGAACATAATAAAATTAAAGAAAAGGTTTAGGTATTATTTAGATATTAGATAAAATTTAATACTTTTATAATGCAGTCATATATTTTGGAAAGGAGGCGTACATCATGGGTGTCCATATTTTGGCAGCGAACATTTTAGGCAGTGGTTTACTGGCAGTAATTTTAGGCGTTTGTTGGTGGCTTATAAAACAGTGATAGTTGAAAGATGCGCCGCCGGAAAAAGGAAGAACAGGCAGATAAGATCAAAAGATCTTGTCTGCCTGTTCTTTTTCTATTCAAAAATAGCTTCGTTTTTGAAGGCGGTGCCGAAATCGGTAAAGTTCAGGCTGGCGCCTTTAAAATCGGTTTCATTGAGGAGTGCTTTGTCAAGGGTCGCGTTATTGAGGTTGGCGTTCTGCAGCAGGGCCTGGCTCAGGGTAGCGCCTGTCAGATCAGCATCGCTCAGGTTGGCGTTGTTCATTTTGGCGTTAAAAAGATTGGCGTTATTTAAAACAGCGCCGTGCAGATTGGTGTTATAAAGCCAGGCATAGGCCAGGTTAGTCTGTGTAAAATCGGCTTCCAGGCAGTTGCTGCTGTCCAGTGTTGCTTCCTGAAGGTTGGCCAGGTAAAACACGGCAAATTGCAGGTCGCAGTTGGCTATTTTGGCTCTGAAGGCGTTGGCCTGGGTAAAGTCGGCCTTTTTCAGGCTGCTGCCGCTCAAGTTGGTATAGTTGAGCTGCGCTGCTTTAAAGCTGGCGTTGTCGAGTTGGGCGTTGGTCAGGACTGTTTTGGTCAGGACGGCTTTGTCCAGAAGCGCTCCGTCCAGTTTGGTTTTGACCAGTCGGGCCCCGGTCAGATTGCTGCCTGTCAGGTTGGCGCCTGTCAGGTCCAGATTGCTCAGTTCCGCTCCGGAAAGGTCGCCGTAGGGGCAGCTGCCGCTGCTGAGCAGGGTATCAAGATCGTAGCTGTTGTAGGCCGAAACTGGTGCTGCAATAAGCAGCAGGGCCAGCACAGCGCCGTAAAAAATATTTTTCATGGTGTTCTCCTCAAAGTAAAGTATCAGTTTTCGTCAAGCAGGGCCACAAGCTCCTGCGGGTCATCGGGCAGTCTGTCTATGAGCCGCCAGGGCCGGCAGGCTGCCAGTTCGGCTTCACTGTGGGTGGAGCCGGCCAGCACGATCAGGCTGCGGGCGTTGATGGCCTGGGCGCAGCGAATATCGTTGGGGGTATCGCCGATGATGATGATGTCGTCTGGCGTTACGGCAGGGTCGAGCAGGTAGAGCCGTTGCCAGGCTGTCCGTGCCAGTTCGCAGCGGTCTTCGCTCAGTTCGCCGCAGGCGCTGCAGCGGCTGTCAAAATATTGGTCGATGCCGTAGTGGCGCAGCTTGGTAAAGGCGCCCATCATGGTATTGCCTGTCAGCAGGCAGGTTTTATAGCCGGTTTCATGGTCGGCAAAGTATTGCAGTGTTTTTTGGACGTTGGGCATCAGGCTGCCTTGATGTGTGGGCAGGTATTGCGGCAGCAGCCGGTGATAGAGGATCATGAGCCCGGCGGCATCGGCGGCGTTGCAGCTGCCTTTGATGTCGCGGATGACCTGCTTGAAGATGTGCGAGTCTGTGGCGCCGCCCAACATATGCGAGAATTGAAAGTTTTCGATGCCGAAACGCAGCTTGATGGCGTCGCGTACAGCGTCTACGCCGGCCAGTCCTGTTTTTAAAAGCGTTCCGTCGATGTCCCAGAAAATATATTTCATAGTTTGCTCCATAATAATCATTGATATGCTTAGTTACTATTTTAACAGAGAATTGGCGTTAGGAACAGAGGGAAAGAAAAAAGCTGCCTTAAGGCAGCTTTTATTACATTGAACGTGGTTTCATTATGAGCTTGGAGAGCTTGTTGCCGATAGTGCGGGCGCGGCGGACAGTTTTGATATTGGATTTGCGGCGCGGTTTCATATCGCTTTCGCTGCCGAAATCACCGCGTTCGAGGTAGGTGATCTTGGATTTGTCAGGATCAAAATAATGACGCAGGAAACGTGCTAGTCCGTCAGGATCGGCATCTTTGAAGCAGGTAAAAACGTCGATGGTGACAAAGCCCAGATCAGGATACAGGTGCAGGGTAACATGGCCCTGTTTGCAATGGGCAAAGACGGAGTATTCGTTGATGCCGTCTTCGCAGTTGACGTAGGTTTCACGCGGCTGCATGGCAAAATCTGCGGCGGCGCTTTGAACTGTTGCCTGCACACCGGAGGCGTCGCTTAAAAGCAGATCGCTGCAATTATACATATCTATGGCTATTTGAGTTCCGATTGATTTCAAGGTAGTTCTCCTTTCACAGAGGCGAGCTTTAATTTTTAAAATAAAATCTTGGTTTAAGTATAAACAACTTAATATATTATAGCTAAAAAATAGCTTGCTGTCAAAGTTTATTGAGGGCTGCGTCGTTGAAAAGAACAGGTAAAAAGTTTTGTTTTATTGGAAAACGTGTTATAATAAACGAGAACATTTGTTTTGTACGGTGGTGGCATGATGCAGGAATTGCAGGGCGTTATTGATAATATAGTTTTTCAAAGTGAAGATAACCAGTTCAGCGTTTTCAGGGTGAAGACCGAGCATGAGGGCCGTGTGAGCGTTGTGTACCGGGGGCCGGCGCCCTTTTTGGGAGAGACGGTGGAGCTCAGCGGCAGCTGGGGCGAGCACGCCAAGTTTGGGCGGCAGTTCCGGGCTGAGATGTGTCAGGCGATCAAGCCTTCGACGACGGACGGCGTGGAGCGGTTTCTGGCTTCGGGCGCGGTGCGGGGGATCGGTAAAACGATGGCGGCCCGGATCGTGGAGCATTTCGGTTCGGAGACGCTGGATATTTTGTCGTTGTCGCCGCATCGGCTGACTGAGATTTCCGGCATTGGTAAAAAGAAAGCCGATGCTATCGGGATGTCGTATGCGGAGCTGTCGGATATGCGGGAGCTGATGGTCTATCTGGAGTCGCACGGCGTCAGCGCTAATTATGCGCCGAAGCTGCAGGCTCAGTATGGCGCTACGGCGCTGAAAAGGATTCAGGAGAACCCTTACAGTCTGGCCAGCGATATCACAGGTATCGGCTTTAGAACGGCGGATAAGATCGCCCTGGCTACCGGTATGGATGGAGCCTGCGAGGAACGGATCAAGGCAGGCTTGGAATATGCGCTCAATCAGGCGGCGTCGGCAGGTCATACCTGTGTGCCGGAGGAGCTGCTGCTGCGCGAGACGGTGCGGCTGCTGCAGGTGAGAGGCAGTATCGTCAGCGATGTTTTTCAGAAGCTGCTGGCGGAGGACAGGCTGCGGACGGAGGAGGTCGGCGGCTTACGGCTGATTTATCCCGAGTATTTGTATCAGGCAGAGGTGCAGACCGCTAAACGGCTGTTGAAGCTGCGCGATCTGGCGGGGACGATTGAAAAGGTGAATGTGGATAAGATCATTGCGCAGTGGGAAGCTGAGGCAGGGATCGCTTTGGCTGAGGCGCAGAAAGAGGCTATCCACGCTTCTTTGAAATACGGTGTGTTCGTGCTTACGGGCGGTCCCGGTACAGGTAAAACTACTGTTATCAAGGGGATACTGGCAGTTTTGGAAAAGGCCGGCTGCAGGATCTTACTGGCAGCACCTACGGGGCGTGCCGCCAGAAGACTGGCCGATTCGTCCGGGCATCCGGCGGTGACGGTACACAGGCTGCTGGAGTATACGCCCAATGGCGGCGGTTTTAATTTCGGCAAGAATGACGGCGATCCGCTGGATGCGGACGCGATCATTATCGATGAAGCGTCGATGCTCGATATTACGCTTACTTATCATCTTTTGAAGGCGGTTCAGGGCGGGTGCCGGCTGATTTTTGTCGGTGACGTCGATCAGCTGCCGTCTGTTGGCGCCGGTTCTGTTTTAAAGGATATTATCCGTTCGCAGAAGATGCCTGTTGTAAGGCTGGAAAATGTTTTTCGTCAGGCTGAGATCAGTCCTATCGTGCGCAATGCGCACAGGATCAACCGCGGGCAGATGCCCGAGTGGGAGACAGGCAGCGATTTTACTTTTGTGGAGATCGAAAATGAGTTTGACGCGGCGGAATATGTGGCCAATGTCTATGCCAGACTGACGCAGCAGAGTGACTGGCAGTCGGTGCAGGTCTTATCGCCGATGCATAAGAATCCCTGCGGGGTCCAGAACCTTAATCATTTGCTGCAGCAGCGTCTCAATCCGCCGGCGCTTGACAAAAGCGAGGTCAATACACCGGGGAATGTGCTGCGGGCCGGCGATAAGGTGATGCAGATCCGTAATAATTATGAGAAGGATGTTTTTAACGGCGATATTGGCAGGATCGTGTATATCAATGGGCGCAATGTTACGGTGGACTACCCTGAACGCGCCGATGGCGAGTATGTTACTTATACCGCCAGTGAGGTTGACGAATTGCAGCTGGCTTATGCGATGAGCGTGCATAAATCGCAGGGCAGCGAGTATCCGATGGTGATTTTGCTGATGGTACCGGGGCATTATATCATGCTGCAGCGTAATTTGCTGTATACTGCGGTGACCCGTGCCAGACAGAAGGTCATTTTAGTGGGGACGCGGGCGGCGGTGCAGACTGCGGTCGATAACGACAGGACCAGAAAGCGTTATTCACTGTTGGCTGAGCGGCTGCAGGAGCAGGGCGATATTTTTTAAAGCTGCTATAAATCAAGATCACTGGAAATAAGGAAAGGTGCTGGATAGCCCCATGCTGATACGGCTGCTGAAAAACTGGTATAAGGTCTTGCTGTCGGTGTTTGGGCCCAGAAAGTGTGCGGGCTGTGGGCAGATCGCCGAAGAGGGATTGTTGTGCGGTGTTTGCAGAGCGGCTTTGCGGCAGCCGCTGTGGTTGCCGGCACGGGACGCTTTAGACGGGGCGGGGATGCTGTTCAGGTACAGCGGCGCGCTCAAGACGGCTTTGCAGAAGGTCAAGTTTGGCAGCCGCAGGGAGATACTGGAGCTGCTGGCTGAGGAATATTGCCAGTTCAGCGCTGCTGACTGGCCCGGAACGCTGCGGGGTATTTTACACAGGCGGGCGGTGATCATCGTTCCCATACCGACGGCGCGGCAGCGGGTAAAAGCGAGAGGCTTTGATATTCCGCTGGTATTGTTTGAGAAGTCTGGCGCCGGCCACTGTCTGACACCGGCTTTGGCGAGAACACGGGAAACACTGCCGCAGTATGATTTGCGGCCGCTGGAGCGCCGTCTGAATTTAGAGGGCTGTTTTGCAGTCACGCAAAATGTTGCCGGCAAAACTGTCGTTGTGGTCGATGATATTTTTACTACGGGAGCGACGATGGAGGAGGCGGCCAAAGCTTTGAAGGCGGCCGGGGCTGCCGAGGTCTATGGTCTGGCGTTTTGCGGCAGTATCGAAAATTATGGCGCGGGGCAATAAAAAACTTGCTGCCAGTTGCTGACAGCAAGTAGTTGATGCAATTATTTTTTTGTTTTAGTGACTTTACTGGGAATGACTGACTGCATGAAGGCTTTGACAACATTGGGGTCAAAATCCAGCCCCGCCTTGTTCTGCAGCTCGATGATTGCTTCGCTGTGGGTTTTCTGCCACTGCTGGGTGCAGGGGTTGATGAATTTATCATAATGATCGGCTACGGAAATGATTCTGGCGCCCAGAGGGATGTTTACGCCTTTGAGCCGCTTGGGATAACCGGTGCCGTCCCATTTTTCATGGTGTGCATGGATAATGGGGATGATATGGCTGAAGCCCTGGATATTTTCCAGCATACTGGCGCCTGCCTGGCAATGCCGTTTGTAGATCGACATTTCGCGGGTGCTCAGATAGGGTGCTTTCATGAGGATCATGTTGGGCACGGAAAGGCTGCCTATATCATGCAGCAGAGCTGAGGTCTTGATACAGGAAACTTCGGCCGGGGGCAAGCCCAGCTTGGCGGCAATGCTGGCAGCATAGTTGGCGACCTGCTGACTGTGCATGTAAAGCGCCTTATTCTTATGTTTTAACATTTTCAAAAAGAAATCGCAGATTTCCGCGGTTTGTCCTTCGTCGGGGAAATCCAGGAATTGGGGTATGGCAATCATAAACAATCCGTCCTCATTTACATGGTGATAATAGTATACTACGAAAAAGATGATTAGCAAAGATACTTGCAAAAATTTTTGCTTAATGTATAATTATAACTACAACTCAGGTCTGTGGTTGCAAGTCGATGCCAGTTGCGGGCAAAACGATCCACGTAAGCAATCAAAGTATTGTGAGCACGGCGCAGCTTAGAAGTAAGTCCTGCCGCAAAGGCGAGAGGGGTAGTAGTGGGGAGCTCTGCAAAGCTTATGAGCGAACCCTCCAGCAGGCGAGTGTGGGGGCGAAAACCAGGTCAGCTGAGTTGTCTGTGAAATTTGTACCGTTATTAAAAAAATAACGGTATTTTTTTATTGCCTGACTGCGGATTTAGTACTATAATAAAAAAATATTATAAATATAGAAGCGGTTTTAGAGCTGCGGAATTGATTTGGAGGGGTAAAAATGAAAAAAATCGTATTTTTAGTAATGGCCTTAGCGGCAATGCTTGCGCTTCTGACAGCCGGCTGCGGCGGGTCCCAGGAAGCGCCTAAGAAGGCGGAAACTGCAAAGGTATTGCGGGTCGGTACTGAACCGGCTTTTGCACCGTTTGAGTTTCAGAAAGAAGGCTCGAACGAATTTACAGGCTTTGATATGGACCTGATCCGCGCGATCGGTACGAAGCTTGGTTATAAGGTAGAGATTTCTTCCATGGGCTTCGATGCTTTGATCCCGGCTTTGAATTCGGGCAATATCGATGTAGCTATTGCCGGTATGAGTATTACTGATGAACGTAAAAAAGTAGTGGTGTTTTCTGATCCGTACTATACTTCCGGGCTGATCGTCATGGTCAAAAAAGCTGATGATAAGATCAAGGGCTTCAATGATCTGGAAGGCAAACGGATCGCTGTGCAGATCGGCACTACCGGCGCTAATAAAGCCGGCGAAGTTAAAAATGCTCAGGTAACTGCTTTTAATGATAATACCGCAGCGGCGATGGAGCTGAAAAACGGCGGCGCTGATGCTGTGATCAACGACAGTCCTGTTTTGAAGTATTATCTGCAGCAGGGCGGCAGTGCTGATGCCAAGGTGGTCGGCGATGTCATGAATTCGGAAGATTATGGTATCGCGGTCAAAAAAGGCAATGAGAAGCTGGCCGCTGAGATCAATAAAGCTTTGGCGGAAATGAAGCAAAACGGCGAATATGATAAATTATATAAAACCTGGTTCGGCGAAGAAAAGAAATAATATTCGTATAACTTTAGGTTGCGCCAGGCCGTTTTTAGTTATATAATTAACAATTATAAAGGGCTGTGGGTTGGGTGCAGTCCAGATATTTTTCTGGAGGTTGGAAAATGAAAAAATATTTACTTTTGGCAATGGCTGTTCTGGCAGCGTTGTCCTTGATGGTAGCCGGCTGCGGCGGCAAAGAAGAAGCGAAGAAGGCTGAGCCTGCAAAAGTTCTGCGTGTAGGTACGGAACCTACTTTTGCGCCGTTTGAGTTTCAAAAAGAAGGTTCTAAAGAATATACAGGTTTCGATATGGACCTGATCCGTGCTATTGGCAAACAGATGGGTTATAAGGTTGAGATCATGAATATGGGCTTTGACGCTTTGATCCCGGCTTTGAGCTCCGGCAATATCGACACTGTAATTGCCGGCATGAGCATCACTCCCGAACGTCAGGAGGCAGTTTTGTTCTCCGCTCCTTATTACAGATCCGGTCTGGTAGTCATGGTACAGAAAAACAATGACACGATTAAAGGTATCGAAGACCTGGTCGGCAAAAGGATCGCCGTACAGATCGGTACTACTGGCGCTGCTAAGGCAGAAAGCGTTAAAGATGCCAAGGTAACGGCATTCAATACCAACACGGAAGCCGCTATGGAATTGAAAAACGGCGGTGTTGACGCTGTGATCAACGACAGTCCGGTAGTTGGCTACTATTTGGCACAGGGCGGTAGCGCTGATGCCAAAACTGTAGGCGATGTGCTTGAAGCTGAAGAATACGGCATTGCAGTTAAAAAAGGCAATGATAAATTAGCTGCTGAAATCGATAAAGCTCTGGCCGAATTGAAGAAAAACGGCGAGTATGACAAGATTTACAAAACCTGGTTTGGTGAAGTAAAGAAATAATATGGTCATATCTGGATGCGGAGTACATCAACGGTGACGGTGGTGTGCTCCGTATTTTCTTTGCTGAGTTTTCAAGAGCTGACAATGAAAGGGAGACAAACTGCATGGATATTAATTTCAGCCTGATCTGGGATGCCTTGCCCTTACTGCTGGCCGGCGCCGGGATTACGATCGAGATAACGGCTTTGAGCGTAGGTTTCGGCCTTTTGATCGGTATGACGGTCGGTATCGCGCGTCTTGCCAGTATCAAACCAGTACGTTATTTTGCTAATTGTTATGTGGATTTTATTCGCGGAACACCGCTTTTGGTACAGATCTTTTTGGTCTATTTTGCGTTGCCCGGTATTATTGGTCATCGCGTTGATCCCTATTTTGCGGCTATTTCAGCCTGTTCTATCAACAGCGGTGCTTATATCGCAGAGATTTTCCGCGCCGGTATCCAGTCGATCGACAAGGGTCAGATGGAAGCCGGGCGTTCTTTGGGTATGAGCTGGGGGCAGACTATGCGTTATGTTATTATGCCGCAGGCCTTCAAGCGTATCATTCCGCCTCTGGGCAACGAGTTTATCGCGATGCTGAAGGATTCTTCGCTGGTTTCTGTTATCGGGTTCGAAGAGCTTACGCGCCGTGGACAGCTGATTATTGCCCGTACTTATGCCTCCTTTGAGATCTGGATGGCTGTAGCCGTTATTTATCTGATTATGACTTTTACGGTTGCCCGTCTCGTAGGAATGCTGGAACGGAGGTATGATACGAAATGAATAACGAAATGATCAAAATAACCGGCCTGCAGAAAAGCTATGGCAGTCTGGAGGTTTTAAAGGGTATCGATCTGACGATCGCCGAACGTGAGGTCGTGGTGATCATCGGGCCTTCCGGCAGCGGTAAAAGTACGCTGCTGCGGTGCATCAATTATCTGGAGGAACCGACCGGCGGCAGTATCGTCATTGACGGTATCCCGCTGACGGGGGAAGCCAATATCAACGAAATACGCAAAGAAGTAGGCATGGTTTTCCAGCGTTTCAATCTGTTTCCGCATATGACCGTTTTGGAAAATCTGGTGCTGGCGCCGATGAAGGTGCGCGGCAGCAGCCGCAGCGAGGCTGAACAGACAGCACGGGAGCTTTTGGTAAAAGTTGGTTTGGGCGACAAGGAAAACGCTTATCCTGACCAGCTTTCTGGCGGCCAGCAGCAGCGTGTGGCGATCGCCAGGGCTTTGGCGATGAAGCCGAAGGCATTATTGTTTGACGAACCGACTTCAGCGCTGGACCCGGAAATGATCAATGAAGTATTGGACGTTATGAAAAGCCTGGCTAAAGAAGGCATGACGATGGCTGTAGTGACCCATGAGATGGGCTTTGCCCGTGAGGTCGGCGACAGGGTGATTTTTGTTGACGGCGGTGTTATCGTAGAGCAGGGCGAGCCGGAAGAGGTGTTCCTGCATGCTAAGGAAGAGCGCACACGCAGCTTTTTATCCAAAATATTATAAGTAGCGTTTCAGTGAACTGTGTGTTTTATTACCCCATGTGTTACATTAGTAGCAGTTGTAAACTCGCATGTGAAATTTTTGAGACATGCGAGTTTTTTGTTACTTTATCAGCAGGAGATTTGCAGAAGGCGGCGAATTATTATATTAAAGCAAGCAGAGAGCTTGCGATCCCATCACCTTGGGGATTTCAAGGAGGTATGAATTATGAACGTAAACGTACGTGGTAAAAACATTGATGTAACTCCGGCTTTAAAAGATTATGTAGAAAAAAAGATTACGAAAGTAACGAAACAGTTTAAAACTGTCGGTGATATTTCAGCAGTTTTGAAAGTGGAAAAAGGCAATCACATTGTGGAAATTACTGTACCGGCCAGCGGCATTCTGCTGAGAGCACAGGAAACGACCAAAGATATGTATTCTTCTATCGACCTTGTGATCGAGAAGATCGAACGTCAGATCCACAAATATAAGACTCGCCTGATGAAGAAAAAATACAATAACTTCCAGGATGCGGCAATTCCTGCTTCGGTGGAAGCAGTGGAGGATGACGGCGAATTCAAGATCATCAAAAATAAATCCTTTGCGATGCATCCAATGACTGCGGAAGAAGCTATCCTGCAAATGAATCTTTTGAATCATGATTTCTTCGTTTTCTACGATCCTGATTTCGGCGGCGTGAATGTTGTTTATCGCCGGAAAGACGGCAACTACGGTTTGCTGGCTCCGGAATTAAAATAAGCGGTAATATTAAATAGGAAAATAATTTACTGAAAGTTCACAAAAAGCCCGGGGTTGAGGCCCCGGGCTTTTTGACTTTTGCAGGCTTTTCTGCTAAAATTTTAAGTTAGGTATAGTGTTTTTTATTGTAAAAATTTAAGGAGTGATTATTTTGCTCGAAGGCTTGTTGAAAAAAATTTTTGGTGACCCGAATGAGAAGGAACTAAAAGAGATCGGAGTCATTGTCGATAAAATCAACGCATTAGAAAAAGATATGGTAGGCTTAAGTTCTGCAAATCTGGCCGCTAAGACAGCTGATTTTAAAGTACGTTTGTCTAAGGGTGAAACCCTGGATGATATTTTACCTGAAGCGTTCGCAGTTGTCCGTGAAGCGGCCAAACGTGTTTTAGGCATGCGTCATTTCGATGTGCAGCTGGTCGGCGGCTGCGTGCTGCACCGCGGCAAAATTGCCGAGATGCGTACTGGTGAAGGTAAGACCCTGGTGGCTACTTTACCGGCCTATTTGAACGCGTTGACCGGTAAGGGCGTGCATGTCGTTACAGTCAATGAGTATCTGGCCCGCCGTGACAGCGAGGATATGGGACGCGTGTTTAAATTCCTGGGCCTTTCCGTAGGCCTGATCGCCCATGCGCTGGATTATCCTGACCGTAAGGCTGCTTATGCCGCCGATATTACTTACGGTACTAATAATGAGTTTGGTTTTGACTATCTGCGTGACAATATGGTCGTCGATGAAGACCAGATGGTACAACGGCCGTTGAATTACTGTATCGTCGATGAGGTCGACAGTATCCTGATCGACGAAGCAAGAACGCCGCTCATCATTTCCGGCCCTGGTGAAAAATCTACCGAGCTTTACAAGGTTTTGGCGCAGGTTGTTGCCAAAATGGATGAAGGTGAAGATTATACCGTTGATGAAAAGCTGAAAACAGTTGCTCCTACTGAAGTCGGCATTGCCAAAGCAGAAAAAATGCTGGGTATCGAAAATATGTATGATACGGAACACGGCGTTGACTTTTCGCATCAGCTGATGTGCGCACTGAAGGCCAAAGCTATCATGCACCGCGATAAAGATTACGTAGTCAAAGACGGTGAGGTCATTATCGTCGATGAGTTTACAGGCCGTCTGATGTTTGGCCGCCGTTTTTCCGAAGGTCTGCATCAGGCTATCGAAGCTAAGGAAGGCGTTAAGGTCGAGCGCGAAAGCCAGACTTTGGCAACGATCACCTTCCAGAACTACTTCCGTATGTATGAGAAGCTTTCCGGTATGACCGGTACTGCTAAAACGGAAGAGCAGGAGTTCCAGAAGATTTACGGGCTGGATGTTGTTGTTATTCCGACTAATAAACCTATGATCAGGGTTGATTATCCTGATGTCATTTTGAAGACCAAACGCGCTAAATATAAAGCGGCTGTCAACGAGATCGAGGAATGCCACAAGTCCGGACGTCCGGTGCTGGTTGGCACTACTTCCATCGCGCAGTCGGAAGAATTATCGGCGATGCTGAAACGGCGCGGGATTCCGCATAATGTTTTGAACGCCAAATATCATGAAAAAGAGGCGGAGATCATTTCCGGTGCAGGTCAATATGGCGCAGTTACCATTGCTACTAATATGGCCGGACGTGGTACTGATATCGTTTTGGGCGAAGGCGTACCCGAATTGGGCGGCCTGCATATCATCGGTACGGAAAGGCATGAAAGCCGCCGTATTGATAATCAGCTGCGCGGACGCTGCGCACGTCAGGGCGATCCCGGTTCTTCCAAGTTCTTCCTGTCGCTGGAAGATGATCTGATGCGTTTGTTCGGTTCTGATAATATTTCCAGTATCATGGATAAACTGGGTATGGAAGAAGACGAGCCGATCGAGCATAAGCTTGTTACCCGTTCTATCGAATCGGCGCAGAAGAAAGTGGAAGCGAGAAACTTTGCCATTCGTAAACAGGTTCTGGAATATGACGACGTTATGAATCAACAGCGCGAAGTCATTTACGCACAGCGTAAAAAAATCCTGCAGCAGGCCAATCTGCGTGATACTATCATGGATATGGTCCATAAAGTAGTAGACCGTACGATGGCGATGTACGCGCCGCCTGAGGTTTATTCGGAGGATTGGGATCTGCAGGCTCTGATCGCTTATGCTGAGGAGTTCTACGCTCCGGAAGGTTTGCTGCAGATCGATTATCTGCAGAATTTCAGCCGTGAAGAGCTGGAAGAATATCTGCATAAGGTTGCCGATGAGCATTACGCAGAACGTGAAGATGCGATCACGCCTGAATTGATGCGCGAACTGGAAAATCTGGTCATGCTCAAAGTAGTCGATAATCATTGGATGGAACATCTGGATTCGATGGATCTGCTGCGTGAAGGCGTGGGCCTGCGTGCTTATGGACAGAAGGACCCTCTGGTTGAGTATAAATTTGAAGCCTATGATATGTTCCAGGCTATGATCGATGCGATCCAGGACGATGTGGTGCGTTATATTTACCGCGTAAATGTTGTGGCGCAGCCGAAGGTAGAAAACCGTCTGGAAAATGCTTCGACCAATAATCCCGGCGAAGGCGACGATGTCAGGAAGCAGCCGATTGTCAAAGGTGAAACGACAGGCCGGAACGATCTTTGCCCCTGCGGCAGCGGGAAAAAGTATAAAAACTGCTGCGGTCAGGATAAATAATGATTCGGGGAAATTTATAGTTGGGTTAGATACAGTAAAGTTGGAGCGGTAAGTTTCAACTTTACTGGTGTTATTAAGAGAGGATGTGAAGTTAGTGTTGATTGAGGAATATAAACCTGAGATTGCCGCATTAAAACAGAAACTAGAGGAAATGAGGGGATCTCTTTGACGTAGTTGTCAAAGAGGACCGCATTGCTGAATTAGAACATAAAATGGGGGCGCCCGGCTTCTGGGATGAACCGGAGACGGCCCAGAAAACAGCTCAGGCTGTAACGCAGTTAAAAGAAGAGGTTGAAACGTTCAGGTCTCTGGAGACCAGAGTGGATGACATGGAAGTGCTGTGCGATCTGGCAATGGAAGAGCAGGATGAAAGCTTGCTGCCGGAGCTGGAAGAGCTGCTGGCAGCTGTTCGTGCTGATGTGGAGCATTTGGAACTTGGTATGCTGCTGAACGGCGAGTATGATGCGAATAATGCCATTCTTACCTTGCATGCCGGCGCTGGCGGAACCGAAGCGCAGGATTGGACTTCCATGCTGCTGCGTATGTTTTCCCGTTTTGCTGAACGCGAAGGCTATGAAGTGGAAATGCTTGATTATCTTCCCGGTGATGAAGCTGGTGTGAAAAGTGCTACACTGCAGATCAATGGGCATAATGCCTACGGTTATCTGCGCAGTGAAAAAGGCGTGCATCGTCTGGTGCGGATTTCGCCGTTTGATGCGAATGCCCGCCGTCATACTTCTTTTGCAGCGGTAGATGTTATGCCGGAGCTGGATGACAGCGTGGCGATCGACATCAATCCTGCCGATCTGAAGGTTGATACCTATCGTGCCAGCGGCGCCGGCGGTCAGCATGTCAATAAAACAAGCTCTGCCGTACGTATGACGCATCTGCCTACCGGTATCATCGTGCAGTGCCAGACCCAAAGGTCGCAGATCCAGAACCGGGAACGGTGCCTGCAGCTTCTGCGCGCAAAGTTATATGAATATGAAAGGGCCAAGCAGGATGCCTTGAAGAACGATATTGCCGGTGACTATCAGGATATAGAATGGGGCAGTCAGATTCGTTCATATGTATTCCAGCCTTATAAACTGGTCAAAGATCACCGGACTAATGCCGAAACAGGTAATGTGCAGGCTGTTATGGACGGCGGTCTGGAAATGTTTGTCGAAGCGTATCTGCGCAGCCAGCAAAAGAAACTGTGATTGCTGAAAAAGAAATTTTGAATTAGGTGGAGATCAGCTGATGAAAAGCCGTTATAACCCGGTACTTGTTGCGATAATAGCTATAGGTCTGATAGTTTCGCTGTGGTTGAACTATCAGCGTTATGAGATCGAGCAGCGCAATGATACTGTTGAGATGGCAATGGAATATGAAGGGATGGAGCATATAGCCAATTGGGAAGGCTTGTCCTTAAATGACGTCCTGGAAAAGTTTAAAGCTGCGGGAGTCACGAGCCTGGTGGTTTTTGATACTACTCTGGAGAAGCTCAATAACAATGGCTCTATCGTAGCTGTGACCGGCGAGGAACTGCTGAAAGGTTCCGCTTTGGGCGGCGCCGGCGGCAAGTTCGCACCGGTGCTGGCAGAAGGGATCGTTGTGCCCAATGCTGTCTATGTGACTGTTGGGACGTCATACGACGTTTTAACAGAAGTGGTGGAGGATCTGTATCTGCGCTATGGTAAGGATCGTTTGCGGATTGTGAACAACGACCCGCAGATCATTGAGATTTTAGGTAATCCCATGGTCATCACAGAAGAAAATTACGACAGTAAGCCGGGCGTTATGCAGGCTCCTTTAGGCCTTTCGACAGAAGAGATGCGTAAAGCAAAGGCTTTTGGTTTTAACGTCATCGTCAGACCAATGAATTATTTGCCTAATGATTATGATAAGATCAGAAGTATTTTCCGCAGGATCGATAAATCGGGCGCGAATGTGACCGGATATATAGGCTGCGGCCGTGAAGTTGTTGGTTATCCGGATTATATTGCCTATATGGCGCATAAGCTAAAAAAGAAAAATATGACTTTTGGCATGGTAGAACATTATACGCAGCTGCAGTTTGCCCCAATGGATGGACTGCTGCCTTTGGCGGAGCATATGGACTATCGTGTTGCCCGTACCTATATAATTGATAAAGCTGAGCAGAGAAAACTGAAAATGCCGGAAGCGTTAAGACGCTGGGCTTTAACAGATGAAGAACGTAATATTCGTATCAACTATATCAAGCCGTTCATGATCCCGCAGGAAGGCAGGGATATTTTAGAGCTTAATCTGGATTATGTGTCTAAAATTGCTGCCGATGTGCAGGCAAGAGGCTATAAGCTTGGCCCGGCGGGAGTATTTTCCAAAAATGTTGCCGATGGCGGTTTTGCTCCTTATTTCCCGGAACGGATCTGGTTTGTTCCGCTGGCCTTTGCTATCCTGGCGGGTGGCATCATGTATCTGACGCTGTTATTTAATTTCAGCAAAAAACTTCAGTATATGTTATTGCTGGCTGGCGGCGTTGTTGCCAGTATAACTTTACTGAAATTTGGCGGGGTACTGACCAGACAGCTTTTGGCTCTGATGGCAGCTGCTGTTTTCCCGGTGCTGTCGATGACAGTTATCGTCGAGCTGTGGGAGTCCTGTAAAAAGGCTGCTTCCGGCACGTTGAAGATCATTGTCAGCGCTACCTGGCAGCTGGCTTTGGCTGTCACGCTTTCTTTGATCGGAGCATCTTTTATATCGGCTGTTTTGGGTGACAGCAGATTTTTCCTGGAAATCGACATTTATAAAGGCGTTAAATTAACGTTTATTCTGCCGGTACTGCTGATCTCTTTATGGTATATGCAGCGCTTCAATGTTTTGAGCAGGGGCCGGATGGGCAATCTGGCTGTGCATCTGCAAAACTTTTTCAGTACCAGAATAACAGTGAAGCACGTGGCTTTTTTAGGGGTATTGGCTTTTGTGGCGTATATTTTTGTCGGCCGCAGCGGTCATACTGCCGGGGTCCCTGTTCCCGCGCTGGAAATAAAAATGCGTCTGTTCCTGGAACAGGTCATGTATGCCCGGCCGCGTGAAAAAGAATTTATGATCGGTCATCCGGCGTTTTATTTAGCGGCTTTTGCTGCCTATAAACAGGCGCCGCGTTTGTGGCAGATGCTGTTGGTTGTCGCCGCTACGATCGGTCAGGGTTCTTTGGTACAGACTTTTGCGCATATGCGGACTCCTGTGATTATGAGTTATATTCGTGCCGTTGACGGTTATGCTTTAGGTGCCTTTTTAGGTATCATCGCTGTTATCGCCGTTTCTATTTTGCTGCCTTATGTGCAGAAATGGCAAAGGAGATTCTTGGAGCATGAGTAAAATTTTGATTTCCGGTTATTACGGTTTTGCCAATGCCGGTGACGAAGCCATGCTTACTGCTATCATAGAATCGTTACGGCAAGTGGAAGAGAACGTAGAGCTGACTGTGTTGTCAGGTAATCCGGAGGACACTGCGGCCAAACACCAGGTTCGCAGTGTATACCGTTTTAATCCCTGGGCGGTTATTCAGGCAATGTATGCTTCTGAACTGATTCTTTCAGGCGGCGGCAGTTTGCTTCAGGATGTGACCAGTAAGCGTAGTTTACTCTATTACCTGAGTATTATTGGTTTAGGAAAGTTTTTTGGCAAAAAAGTGATGCTCTTTGCTCAGGGGATTGGTCCTATCAGAGCAAAATGGGCCCGTAAATTGACAAGCTTTGTTTGCAATAAGGCAGATCTGATCACAGTAAGAGATCGTGAATCGGCCTCTGAACTTAAGGAAATGGGAGTAGCTGCCGCTAAAATAACAGTTACTGCTGACTCAGTCCTTTCGCTGAAGCCGGTTACCGGCGAAGGCGGCAGAACCCTGCTGCAGAAAGCCGGCGTAGATTTAACAAAGCCCGTTATCGGGATCTCTGTACGGCCCTGGGCCGGCGATGCCAGATGCTTCCAGGTTCTGGCTGAAGCCGCTTCTAAACTGCAGCAGCGTTATGGCGCGCAGCTTATCTTGCTGCCGCTGCAGTATTCAGTCGATGTCAAAGCCTGTGAAAAACTGCGGAAGGCGTTGGCCTGTCAAAAAGATGTATTTCTGTTAAATGAAAGATATAATACCGAGGAATTTCTTTCCATTATAGGAAACTGCGATCTTTTGATTGGCATGCGGCTGCATGCACTGGTTTTTGCCGCGGTAATGCAGACGCCGATCCTGGCAATATCCTATGATCCTAAAGTAGATAGTTTTGTAAATGCTATTGGTGAAAAACCTGTTGGCACTGTTGAAAAAATCGATGGAGATATGGTTGTTCAGGCTGCTGTAGCCGGTTGGCAGAAAGCACCGCTTGAACAGAATAAGAATATTGAGATATTGAGGCAGAAAGCGCAGATCAATTCTGATAAAGCTTTTGCTTTGCTAAAAAAAGGTTGAAAAAAACGATGAATTGGAATTTGTCGTGATGATAAAGACTGACTTAATTGTTTGAGTGTTGAAGAGAAGGGAGCTTTCACCTATGCTTTTAATGACCGATGTCAGTAAAACATATCCAAGCGGTTCAGTAGCTTTGCGTGATGTCAATATCCATATCCAGCCGGGCGAGTTTGTTTTTGTCGTCGGGCCAAGCGGCGCGGGCAAATCTACTTTTATTAAGATGCTTTTTCGTGAGGTAATACCTACCACTGGCAATATATATGTAAATGGTGTCGATTTACTGGAACTGAAAGAAAAGGAGATCCCTTATCTGCGCAGGCAGCTGGGAATTATCTTTCAGGATTACCGGTTGCTGCCTGACCGTACCGTCTATGATAATGTTGCGTTTGCCATGCAGGTTATTGAGACTCCCTATCGTAAAATCAAATGCCGCGTGATGAGTGTGCTGGATCTGGTTGGTCTGCGCAAGCGTGCCAATTCTTATCCAACAGAATTATCAGGCGGTGAACAGCAGCGTGTAGCGATTGCGCGTGCTATCGTCAATGATCCGCTGCTGGTAATTGCCGACGAACCAACAGGTAACCTTGACCCGGAAACAAGCTGGGATATCATGCGGATTTTCAGTGAGATCAACGAAAGCGGTACCACTATCGTGATGGCTACCCATGATAAGGAAATCGTTGATAATATGGAAAAGCGTGTTATTGCTATTGAAAAAGGGTCCATTGTTCGTGATGATTTAAAAGGGGTATACGGTTATGAGTCTTAGTACAAAGGAATATTTTATCCGGGAAACCTATAAATCTATCAAACGCAACGGTTTGATGAGTCTTGCCTCAGTATCTACAGTAGCGCTTTCGCTACTTGTTTTAGGTATGTTTCTGTTGATTTTTATCAATACCAATAATCTGGCTCAATATCTTGAAAGCCAGGTCCAGATCACTGTTTATATGGAGGATTCCGTTGAAGGTTCAGGGTTAAGCGATATGAAGCAGACACTGGAAAACCTGCCGGGGGTCCTCAGTGTAACAGAGGTCAGCAAACAGGAGGCTCTGGCCAGGTTCAAGGAGCGGTTAGGACAGCAGGAGAAATTGCTGCATTCATTAGGAACGGACAACCCTTTTCCTAATTCGTTCGAGGTGCAGGTGGACAAGCCTGACCGGATCAATGAACTGGCGCCGCAGATCCATGAGATGGAAGGCGTAGAAACTGCTAAATTTGGGCAGGAAATTGTGGAACATATTTTTCAGATGACGAAAATACTGCGTATTGGCGGCGTCGTGCTGGTTATTCTGCTGGCGCTTGCAACACTGTTTATTATTGCCAATACTATCAGGCTCACAGTTTTTGCCAGGCGTAAGGAAGTCAATATCATGAAATATGTTGGCGCGACAGACTGGTTTATCAGGTGGCCGTTTATTTTGGAAGGTATGACGCTGGGATTTTTTGGGGCGTTGATCGCCAATTTTGTCATTAACGGTACTTATGCGGCACTTTTGTCGCGTATTTATGCGACGCTGGCTTTCCTGCCGATGGTGCCTGCTTATCCGATGCTCACCTATGTTGATATTTCTATTGTTTTAGCCGGAACGGCGATTGGTGCGGCAGGAAGTTATATTTCCCTGCGTAAGTTTTTAAAAGTTTAACAGCGGAGGCCGATTATGCCAAAAAAGAAAGTTCTGATGGCTGTATTGGCGTTGATGTTCGCTGTTATGCAGATCCTGCCGGCTTTTGCAAATGAGCTGGAAGATAAGCAAGCGGAATATGACGACGTACAGCAAAAAATGCAGCAAATGGAAATAGCTAAAGAACGGGCCCGTCGCGAGGCTGAGGCTGCCAGCGACAGGATGGAAGAGATCGTCGCCGAATTGAATCGTCTGCAGGTCGAAATCAAAGAAATTGAAGCCAAACGGGATAAACTGCAGCCGCTGATCGACGAAAATCAGGAAGTTTTAGCTGAAAAGAAAGCTAAAATGGAAGGACGCATGAAGATTTACCGTCAGCGTCTGCGCGATATTTATATCAATGGTCAGATCAATTATCTCGATGTGCTGCTGGGCGCAAAAGATTTTTCTGATTTTTCTTCAAGGATGTTTTTACTGCAAAAAATCATCAGCCGCGATCTGGCTATGATGGATACGATCATGAAGGAAACGGCTGAAATCGAAGCGCGTCAGAAAGAACTGGATGCACAGATGGCTGACATTGAAAAAATGCGCAGCGACCTTGAGGAAAAGCAGCAAAAAGCTGAAGCAAGTAAGGAAGAACGTGCACAGCTGCTTTATAAAGCAGAGGAAGAAAGCCGTCAGGCCGACGAAGATTATGATCGTTTGCTGGCTATTTCTGAGAACATCGCCAGTATGTTAAGAAGCCTGGAACGCAGTTCTTCTATGCCTACAAGCGGTGGGACCGGCAAATTCATCTGGCCGGTGACCGGTGAGATAACTTCTTATTATGGCTGGCGCACACATCCTGTGTTTGGTACTACCAGATACCATTCCGGTATGGATATTGCCTGCGATTATGGCACGCCGATCGTGGCTGCTGATTCGGGGACGGTAATTTATTCAGGTTGGATGGGCGGCTACGGCTATGCAGTCATGATCGATCATGGTGGCGGGCTGGTTTCTCTTTATGGTCATAATCAGGAACTGGCTGTCAGTGAGGGACAATATGTCAATCAGGGTCAGGTGATCTCGTATGCAGGCAGCACTGGCTGGTCGACTGGTCCGCACTGTCATTTTGAAGTACGTATCCACGGTGAAGTGACCGAACCATTGGATTATTTACCTTGAGTTCAGAAAAGATAAGCGGGGGCAGAAGTTATGTTTAAAAAGCGTTTTAGTATGATGACAGTGCTTATAGCCTGCCTTTGCGCTATAGTTGTTACACTTGGAGCCGTATTCTACGGTATGGAACGAGTTACCGGCGATGCTTTAGGAAGTCTCAAGTTTCTTAAGACTTTAGTTTTGGTCCGGGAAAAATTTGTGGAACAGCCGAATGATGGAAAATTATTTGACGGGGCAGCAACAGGTCTGGTCAAAGCCCTGGATGATCCGTACTCTGTTTATTTGGATCAGCAGAATTTCAAGGATATCAGCAATGTAACAGAAGGCTTTTTTGGCGGTATCGGCGTAGTCGTTGGCAAGAAGGACAATAATTTTGTTGTAGTTGCGCCTTTGGAGGGAACTCCTGGAGAAAAAGCGGGCATCAAGGCCGGTGAGAAGATAGTGCAGGTCGATGGCAAAAAAACTGCCGGGATGCAGCTGGAAGACGTTGTTGCCATGATTCGCGGTACTCAGGGCACCGAAGTAGAGTTGGTTTTGGATGATAACAAGGGCAATGAACGTACAGTAAGAGTGGTACGCGGTGATATCAAGATCAAATCGGTTGCAGGTGAGATGCTGCCGGATAGTAAGATCGGTTATATCAGGATCGCTATTTTCAATGAGAATACCTCCGGTGAGTTTGTCAGGAAGTACCAGGAACTGGAAGAACAGGGTATGCAGTCTCTGCTGCTGGATTTAAGGCAGAATCCGGGCGGTATTTTGGGAGAGTCTGTACGCGTTGCTCAATATTTGGTTCCTAAGGGGCCGATCGTGTCCGTTATCGATCGTGAAGGCCGTAAATATACGGAAGAATCTTATTTGGAAAAAGTTAAGTATCCTCTGGCTGTACTGGTCGATCACGGCAGCGCCAGCGCTTCTGAAATTGTAGCCGGAGCGGTGCAGGACACTAAGTCAGGTAAGCTTTTTGGCACGCAGACTTTTGGTAAGGGCTCGGTGCAGACTGTATACAGACTGCCGCAGAATACGGGCTTAAAACTAACTACAGCTAAATATTACACACCTTCAGGACGTTCTATCAATGGTACGGGCATCACGCCTGACGAAGTGGTAGAACTTCCGGAACAGGCAACCAGGGACATCCAGCTGGAAACAGCAGAGAATTACCTGCGTAATCTGAAGAAATAATATTCAAAGAACCAATGCTTTCAGGCATTGGTTCTTTTGCTTTTACTATAGTTTTATGATAAAATATTTAAGTAAATAAATAATTGATATGGTGATATTATGAAATTATCAGGTAAAATAACATTAGCCAGCGGCTTTGTTTTTGATTACGGCAATATGATAAACACTCCGACAGTGACAGTTGCTGCCATTGAAGCTTTGCAGAGCAGAGCAGCGGCTGCGGCAGAGGCTTTACTGAAGATACGTGAGCAGGGTGTAGCCAAAGCCCATTTATCTAAAGATGGCACACCGGAGCCTGTTTTTTTTACGAAATTACCTTTTGTTCAGGAAGGCAATCCTAATACACCGGCTTCTATCAGCAAATTAAAACAGTTCGGCAGATATTTACAGCAGGAAATAGATGCGGTTGTTTTTTTGGGAGTAGGCGGCTCCTATCTCGGCAACAAAGTACTGTTTGATGTTTTTGCCGGTTCCGGCTGGAATGTCGGCTGCGAAAAAAGCAGACAGGGTTATCCACGGATATATTTCTCGGGCAATAATTTAGATGGGGATCAGTATCATGAAATTGTCAGCGAACTGGAGTATTTGGCGCAGCACAGGCTGGGAAAACAGGAACAGTTCAGGGTACTGCTTGTGACGATTTCCAAATCCGGTACGACTTTGGAAACATTAGCGGCATTTACCTATTTTTATGAGCAATGCCAGAAATCTTCGCTGTTGCAGCTGGAAGTAGCTGTTGTAACTGATCTTGCTGAGGGAGCGTCGCCTTTATGCAGTTTGGCTAAAGAGCGGTCATGGCCTTGTTTCGATATTAAAGAAGGCATTGGCGGGCGTTTTTGCATCTTCAGCGATCCGGGCTTGATCACTGCTGCAGCTATTGGTATGGATATAGATGCCTTTCTGCTTGGTGCAAAAGATATGGAAATGGCCTGCCGCGCATCTTCGCTTGAAGAAAACCCGGCACTGCTGAATGCTGCCTTGAAGTATACGGCAGCTGAAAAGGGCCTTGATATTGAAGTCTTTATGCCGTATGCTGCGAAAATGAAATCCGTGGGCGAGTGGTATGTACAGCTGCTGGCCGAATCGCTGGGCAAGCGCAGAGATCGCGCAGGCAATATTGTTTATTATGGACGGACTCCGGTGGTGGCCGTCGGTTCTACTGATATGCATGCGCAGACGCAGCAGCACCAGGATGGCAAAAAGGATAAAGTTGTGCAGTTTGTTGAAATCTTGGAACGCGATCAGCAGATTACTTTGAACAATCCTTTTGATCATATCGCCGCTTTTAAAAAGTATGAGGGACTGGCAGTAGATACCGCGCTGAAAATTGCTTTGGCTGCCAATGCAGAGGCGCTGGCCAGCGATGGACGTTTAAATGCGAAATATATTTTACCGCGTCTCGATGCCTATTATTTGGGCCAGCTGCTTTATTTTCTGATGCTTTCGGTAGCCTATGAAGGCGAACTGGCTGATGTCGATGCTTATGACCAACCGGGTGTTGAAACGTATAAGCGTATCATGAAGCAGAAACTGTCCCAGCAGTAGATTTTTCAACGTGCCGGTAATTGACGGCACGTTTTATTTTTGTGAGGCAAGATGAAAAGATTTTTACAGATTATTTTAACGATCATTCTGGCAGTAGCTGCTTATAGCTATGCAGTTTTTGATTTCGCTTCGGAAGCGCATCAGGCAGCTTTGCCGCCGCAGGGGCAGCTGGAAGTAAAAATGCTGGACGTTGGACACGGAGACGCGATTTTATTGAGAACAGCAGCTGCGGCAATACTTATAGATACAGGTGATTACAAACACAGCGAACTGCTTGTTCGACGCTTAAAGAACTTGGGCGTCAGCAAACTGGACGCTTTGATCATTACACATCATCATTTAGATCATTTAGGCGGTGCCATTAAGGTATTGCAGAATTTTGATGTACCGAACTTTTACGATAATGGGATCACAAACTCTCAAAGTGCAATTTCCCAGGAGCTGGTAAAAATGGCAGCTTCCGGCAAATTGCGGCGGCAGGTGTTACGTGACGGAGCAAGCTTGCAATTTGGCGATGATCTGAAATTAAAATTTTTAGCGCCGGCGCTTAAACGGCGTTTTCCTGAAAAAGATTTAAATAACAATAGTCTGGTTTTTAAATTGCAATATGGTGACTTCTCGATGCTTTTTACAGGTGATATTGAGGCAAAAGCAGAACATGCGCTGGTGAAACATTACAGCAGTGAGCTGCACAGCACTGTTTTGAAGGTTCCCCATCATGGCAGTGGGACATCATCTACCTATAATTTTTTGCAGGCGGTGCAGCCAGGCCTGGCTTTGATAAGCTGCGGTGAAAAAGAAAAATATAATCATCCTAACACAAAAGTTTTGGGAACATTTCAGCATTTGCAGATCCCTGTTAAATTTACCAGCAGGGATGGAGAAATTACTCTATGGACTGACGGTGGAAAATATCATATTGTAACTGAGAAATAAAAATGGCATCTTAGCTTAGCTAAGATGCCATTTGCTTTTAAAACGTGGTGCCGTTGGCAAGATGCACAGGTGCGGAAGCAGCTTTTTCGGCCATGGTCGTGCCGATATAGCCGCGTTTGACCATTGTCTGCAGAACCAGCTGCTGCCTTTTTTTGCAGCCTTCAGGGTTTTCCAACGGATTGAGAGCAGAAGGTGCGTAAGGAAGGGAAGCGATAACGGCACATTCGGCCAGCTGCAGTTCCTGGGGCTGTTTAGCAAAATAGGTCAATGCTGCAGCTTTGAGTCCGGTGGCGCCGGCGCCAAAATAAGTCGTATTGAAATAAATCTCTAAAAGCTGGTCTTTGCTGTAATGCTGTTCCATAACTAAAGCCAGCAGGGCTTCTTCAGCTTTGCGGCTCAGGGTCTGCTCCTGCGAGAGAAAAAGATTTTTAGTGAGCTGCTGCGTGATCGTGCTGCCGCCCTGAACAACTTCTCCGGCAGTAATATTTACTAATGCGGCGCGCAGTATGCCGTCGATATCGATGGCGCCATGGCTGTAAAAATTGTGATCTTCGATTGCCAGTAAAGCCTGCTGCATTTCAATAGGGATCTCTGTGATCGGCACCCAGTCGATGTCTTTCGTACGTTCCTGAACAGCCTCTTCGATATTCAGGCTCAGCCAGATTTTCTGCACCGGATCAGGCCACTCCTGTTTGGGCGGCAAAAGTGAAAGCAAAAAAACAGTTGCCTGGCTGTGTTCGCTGGGCTGCTGCACAGTGTGCTGAGGTGCTGGCTTTGCAACATCTTTTTGGATGGGGTCGCCGCTGGCAGGATACCAGAAAAAAATACTCACGGCAGCAATGATAAGAACTAATATTTTGAACATAAGGTACCTCATAAAATAATGATAACTACTAAGTCTATTGTATCAGAGATTGCAGAAATAATAAAATGAAAAAAATCAGTTCTGAATGAATAAAAAATTGAAAAAAGTTTTGAAAAAAGACCTTTAAAGTAGTACAATATTAAATAAAATAGGGTTAGTGTTTCTAAGAATAGACAGATTTTTTTACAGTAAGATATTTTTGAAAAAAATTCAGGGAAATACTTGCAAAAATATGCAAGGTAGTTGTATAATTACAAATCATAAGTTTTAGGGAGGTTGGATATGAAAGCAAGTGTCATTGGAGCTACAGGTTTTGCCGGAGCTGAACTGCTAAGATTATTAGACGGCCATCCGGAAGTAGAACTTGCCGCGATAACTTCTGAAAGCAGTACCGGTGAAAGTATCGCCGCGATGTACCCGCATTTGTCTGCCCGTATCGAAATATCTTTGGGCAGTATGCAGGAGCTTGAGCAGATTGCTGACCAGAGCGATGTTATTTTTATTGCTTTGCCGCATGGACATGCTATGAAAATTGGCAGGCAGCTGAAAAAGCGTGCTGTAAAAATTATCGATCTGGGCGGTGACTATAGATTTAAGGATGTGCGGGTTTTTGAAGAATGGTATAAAGTAAAACATGAGGACCCGGAAACGCAGGCGGTTTATGGTCTGACCGAATTATATAGGGACCAGGTCAAAGCTGCGAAAATTTTAGCCAATCCCGGCTGTTATACGACCTGCAGTATTTTGGCATTGGTGCCGTTATTGAAAGCAGGGTTGATCGAACCACGGGGGATCGTCGTAGACGCGAAATCCGGAACTACAGGCGCGGGGCGCGGCTTAAAATTAGGCAGTTTGTATTGCTCTGTTAATGAGAATTTTCATGCCTACGGTGTTGCCAGTCACCGGCATACGCCTGAAATCGAGCAGGTCTACAGTGAATATGCCGGCGAAGATGTGGTAATTCAATTTACGCCGCATTTACTGCCGGTGGATCGTGGGATTCTGGCAACCTGCTACGCTTCTCATAAAGCTGGTGTCAGTGAAGTCCAGGTACAGGAAGCTTTTGCGGCAATGTATGGTGATGAATATTTCATTCGTTTGCGCGGACAGGGTGCCTGTCCGGAAATAAAAAATGTCAGAGCTTCTAATTATGTGGACATTGGCTGGCAGATGGACAGACGTACTGGGCGCATCATCGTTATGAGCGCGTTGGATAATTTAGTAAAAGGTGCGGCCGGTCAGGCTGTACAGAATATGAATGTAATGTTTGGCATACCGGAAAATACTGGTTTGACCCAATTACCGATCTATCCTTGAGGAGGCGTAAACAATGAAAAAAATCGAAGGCTGGGTAACTGCGCCGCAGGGATTTCTTGCCGCCGGTGTCAAAGCCGGGATCAAAGCCAGCGGTAATCATGATGTGGCTGTTATTTACAGCACGGTCCCTGCTGCTGCGGGCGCTGTTTTCACTCAGAACAAAATGTGTGCCGCGCCTGTCCTGGTAAGCAGGGAAGTGGCGCAGGAAGCGGCCGCTCAGGCTATCATAGTCAACAGCGGCTGTGCTAATGCCTGTACGGGTGAGCAGGGGCTGCTGGATGCTAAGGAGATGCAGACTTTTGCCGCCGGTCTTCTGGGGATCGAGCCGCAGCAGGTTTATGTTTGCAGTACTGGTGTCATCGGGCATTTTTTGCCGATGGATAAAATAAAAACCGGTCTGGCTGATGCCATTGACGCTATGGATGAAGCAGAAGGCGAAAGCTGCGCAATGGCGATCCAGACAACAGATACCTTTATTAAGCGGGCGGCTTATGAGTTTGAGGTTGGCGGCAAGACTGCCAAAATTGCCGGTATCGCCAAGGGAGCGGGGATGATTCATCCAAATATGGCGACTATGCTGACGTTTTTGACTACGGATGCAGCGATTGCCCCGGATGTTTTAAAACGTGCTGTTAAAGCTGCGGCGGATAAATCCTTTAATATGGTTGTCGTTGACGGGGACACCAGCACTAATGACAGTATGATCGTACTGGCCAACGGACTGGCTGAAAACGAGATCATTCTTTCCGAGGAGCATCCGGATTATCCGGCGTTTTTTGAAGCTTTGCTGACCTGTGCGCAGGATCTTGCGAAGCTGATTGCCCATGACGGAGAAGGGGCTACTAAATTTTTAGAGGTCAATGTTGTCGGCGCCGCTACCTGGGAGGATGCTAAAGCCGCAGCGATGGCAATAGCCAAGTCGCCGCTGGTGAAAACAGCCTTCTTCGGCGAAGATCCCAACTGGGGACGGATCGTCTGCGCCGCAGGTTACAGTGGTGCGGCGATGACTGCCGATAAAGTTAATTTGGAAATCGGCGGTGTGCGTCTGGTTGAACAGGGTATGAACTGTAATGTGCCGTTGGCCAGTCTGTCGCCTATCATGAGTGAGCATGATATCACTATGACTATCGATTTGGCTGCCGGTCAGGAAAGTGCCACTGTCTGGACCTGCGATTTCAGCTATGAATATGTCAAGATCAATGGCGAATACCATACCTGAGTATAGTTGTTGTTTTACTGAGGCGGGAGCTGTTGCCGCAGCAGATTTATAAAAATATCGAAATGGCGGTCCAGGGCCCGGTACTGCCATAAAAACAGGAGGAACTGTCTATGTTACGTAACGAAGAAATCAAAACTTTAGTGGAAGCGCTGCCCTATCTGCGTGATTTTAAAGGTAAAACTGTTGTAGTGAAATACGGTGGCAACGCTATGCTGAATGATGATATTAAAACTAAGGTACTGCAGGATATAGTTTTTCTGCAATGCGCAGGTCTGCGTCCGGTCGTTGTACATGGCGGCGGCCCTGAGATCACTGCCATGCTGGGCAAAGCCGGCAAAAAAACACAATTTGTCAGCGGTCTGCGCGTTACTGACGCAGAATCCGTAGGCATCGCTGAGATGGCGCTGGTAGGTAAGATCAATACCGATCTTGTTGCCCGTTTGAATGTTCTGGGCGGACGTGCAGTTGGTTTGAACGGCAAGGATGCCGGCCTGATCCGCGCTAAAAAACATTTGGCGGACGTATATGAAAATGGTGAAGTCAACCTGGTGGACATCGGATATGTCGGTAATGTCGAAAAAATCAATACAGAGCTTTTAGAAGTATTGCTCGATAATGATTTTATCCCGGTCATTGCGCCTACAGGTGTCGGCGCTAACGGCGAAACTTATAATATCAATGCCGACAGTGTAGCAGGAGAAATAGCCGGGGCACTGAAAGCGGAAAAACTGTTGGTGCTGACTGATGTTAAGGGTATTTATGCCGATTATCGCGACGAAGCCAGCTTCATTTCTACCCTGAGCTTTGAAAAAGCACAGGAACTGATCATTCGCGGCAATATCGACGGCGGGATGATTCCCAAAGTAAAGGCCTGTATCACGGCTCTTTCTGGAGGCGCTAAAAAAACGCATATTATTGACGGACGTGCCGAGCATACTATTTTGATGGAAATCTTCAGTGATGAAGGCGTCGGCACAGAAGTTGTCAAAGAGCTGTAAACACAGCTGAGAATAAAAAAGTTAGAGGGGATCTCAATGGACGCAAAAACAATCATCGACCAGACAGAGCAATATTATTTGCCGGTCTTTGGCCGTTATCAGCTGGCGCTTACTCATGGTAAGGGCTGTAAGCTTTATGATGCTGACGGCAACGAATATCTGGATTTTCTGGCAGGGATAGCGGTTAATTCTTTAGGGCATGCGCATCCTGCTTTGATAAAAGCTATCAGCGAGCAGGCTGCCAAACTGATGCATTGTTCTAATATTTACTATACTGATATTCAGGCATTGGCTGTTAAAGAGATTATTGAAGCAACAGGCTTTGACAGGGTCTTTTTGGCCAACAGCGGTGCTGAAGCCAATGAAGGCGCTATTAAACTGGCGCGTAAATATGGTCACCAGAAAAACGAGGGGAAATATCGTATTATCACTGCGGTACATTCCTTTCATGGACGGACGATGATGACTGTGACCGCTACAGGCCAGCCTAAATATCAGCAGGGCTATGAACCGCTGCCGGCAGGATTTGACTATGTGCCTTACGGCGATCTGGAAGCACTGCGCGAGGCTATGGATGAAGATGTCTGCTGCGTTTTGCTGGAACCCATTCAGGGTGAGGGCGGCGTTCATGTTCCCAGTGACACGTATTTGCAGGAAGCACGAGCTTTATGTGATAAATACGACGCACTGCTTATTTTTGATGAAATTCAAACAGGCGTCGCACGTACGGGAAAATGGTTTGCTTATATGCATAGCGGCGTTAAACCTGACATCATGACTTTTGCCAAGGGCATCGGCGGCGGTTTTCCGGTCGGTGGCCCGTGTGTTCAAACCTGGTGACCATGGCGGTACTTTCGGCGGTAACGCTTTGGCCTGTGCGGCTATTTATGCGACTTTGACTACGATAAAAAAGGAAAATATCGTAGAACAGGCTGCAGAAAAAGGCGACTATTTCAAAAAGCAGCTGGAGGCCTTGATGGCTAAATATCCGGATAAAGTTGTGGAAATACGCGGCTGCGGTTTGATTTTGGGTATGGAGCTGGCCAAAGATGGCAAAGCGCTTGTAGATGCTTGCCTGCAGCGGCATGTTATCGTCAATTGTACTGCCGGCAACGTGATTCGCTTAGTTCCTCCTTTGATCGTTACCAAAGAAGAAATAGATCAGGCAGTAGCTGCTTTAGATGCGGCGCTGGCCGAATTTTAACCAAGTTTGTGAGGGTGGAGAATGGGTTTAAGAAATAAAGATTTGATTTCAATTCATGATTTATCAGTGGGTGAAGTCGCGACTATTTTAGATGTTGCCAAGAAATTGAAACGTAAACAGAAGAATGGGGAACCGCATCAATATCTAAAAGGCAAAACCCTGGGAATGATTTTTTCCAAGGCTTCAACGCGTACGCGTGTATCCTTCGAGGTAGGCTTCTGGCAGTTGGGCGGTCATCCGATCTATTTGAACGATTCTGCTTCCCAGATCGGCCGTGGCGAACCTGTGCGCGATACGGCGCGAGTATTGTCGCGCTTTGTGGACGGGATCATGATCCGGACGTTTTCGCATGAATCTGTACTGGAGCTGGCTAAATATGCAAGTATTCCCGTTATTAACGGTTTGACTGATCTGCTGCATCCCTGTCAGGCGCTGACAGATTTGTTCACGATCATGGAGCACAAAGAAGTACTGAAAGGGCGGAAGCTTGTTTATGTGGGTGATGGCAATAATATGGCGCATTCTTTGATGTACGCCTGTGCCAAAGTGGGCATGAATATGGTTTGTGCCTGCCCGCAGGGCTATCAGCCTGATCCGGAAATCGTCAGGACCGCGCAGGAAGATGCTGTTCATACCGGCTGTACGATCGAAGTAGATGACGATCTGTTTAGGGCCGCTAAAGGTGCAGACGTGCTTTATACTGATGTTTGGGCCAGTATGGGACAGGAGTCGGAGCAGTCTATCCGTCAGGAGGCTTTGGGAGAATATCAAATCAATAAAGAACTGCTGGCAGTGGCCCGTCCTGATGCTATGGTGCTGCATTGTCTGCCGGCACACCGTGGTGAAGAAATAACCGAAGAGGTTTTAGAAGGACCGCAGTCAAAAGTTTTTGATCAGGCTGAAAATCGCCTGCATGTGCAAAAAGCTGTCATGGCCCTTTTGATGAGCGATGAAGTGCTGTAAATAAAAATACGGTATACATTCATAAAAACTCTTCCATTTTCCTGAAAATGTGGTATAATCATATTCGTTGCTACAAGTTTATACATAAAATCTTATATATTTAAACATTTTAGGAGGCTGTATCTACAATGAAAAAAGAAGACATCAAAAAAGTCGTACTTGCTTATTCCGGTGGTCTGGATACCTCGGTAATCATTCCCTGGCTGAAAGAAAACTACAATAACTGCGAAGTTATTGCGGTTACCGCAGACTTGGGACAGGGTGACGAGCTTGATCCTGTGCATGATAAAGCGCTGAAATCCGGTGCCAGCAAATGCTATGTTTTAGATTTGAAAGAAGAATTTATTGCCGATTACGTCTGGCCTGTTGTTAAAGCCGGCGCAGTTTATGAAAAGAAATATTTGTTGGGTACTTCTTTTGCCCGTCCGCTGATCGCTAAAAGATTAGTGGAAATTGCTGAAAAAGAAGGCGCTGACGCTGTTGCGCACGGTGCTACCGGTAAAGGCAACGATCAGGTCCGTTTTGAGCTTTCTGTAAAGGCACTGGCGCCGCAGCTGGCAATCATTGCCCCCTGGCGTGAATGGAGCATTCGTTCCCGTGAAGACGCTATCGATTTTGCCGAAGCTCATAATATCCCCATTCCTGTTACAAAAGAGCATGATTATTCCATGGACCGCAATATGTGGCATCTGAGTCATGAAGGTTCCGATCTTGAAGATCCCTGGAATGCTCCTAAAGACGCGCTCTTTATTGTAACTAATACGCCTGAAACCGCTCCTGACAAAGCTGAATATGTGGAATTGGAATTTGAGCAGGGCGTACCTGTTGCTGTTAACGGTAAGAAATTAAGTCCTGCTGCTATTGTTGAGACTCTTAACGAGATCGGTATCCGCAACGGCGTTGGTATCTGCGATATGGTCGAAAACCGTCTGGTAGGTATGAAATCCCGTGGCGTTTATGAGACTCCCGGCGGTTCCATTATTTATTACGCTCACAATGAGTTGGAAAACCTTTGTCTGGACCGCGCTACTATGAGTTATAAACAAATGGTAGGCATCAAATATTCTGAACTCGTTTATGACGGCATGTGGTTCTCACCGCTGCGTGAAGCTTTAGCAGCTTTTGTCGATGAAACGCAGAAAACTGTTACCGGTACTGTACGTTTGAAACTGTACAAAGGCAACATCATTTCTGCAGGCGCTAAATCTCCTTATTCCTTATACAGCCAGGAATATGTAACTTTCGGCGCTGACGAAGTTTATAATCAGGCAGATGCCAGCGGCTTTATCAATCTGTTCGGCCTGCCGTTGACAGTGCGCGCTTTGATGAAACAAGGAAAACTGAAATAATGGCTAAGCTTTGGGGCGGCAGATTTAGTAAAAATACCAATGAGCTCGTAGATGCGTTCAATGCGTCGATTGAGTTTGATAAACGGTTGTATCATGAAGATATCCGCGGCAGTATCGCTCATGCGCAGATGCTGGGAAAATGCGGCATTATTCCTGCCGAAGATGTGGAAAAGATCGTAGCCGGGCTGGAAACTATTCTTGCTGATATCGAAGCTGGTAATTTCAGTTTTGAGGTGGCTTTAGAAGACATCCATATGAACATCGAAGCACGTCTTACCGAACGGATCGGTGCGGCGGGGGCACGTTTGCATACTGCCCGCAGCCGTAATGACCAGGTTGCTTTGGATATGCATATGTATATGAAACGTGAGATCGTAGAAATCGGTGAATTGCTGCTGCAATTTGAAAAGGCGCTGCTGGCAGTTGCCAAAAAGCACGATAAAACACTGATGCCTGGTTATACGCATTTGCAGCGAGCTCAGCCGATCACCTTTGCACACCATCTGCTGGCGTATTTCAATATGCTGCAGCGCGATTTTCGCAGATTGCAGGGCGTGTGGGCCGGTGCGGATATGATGCCTCTTGGCGCGGGCGCTATTGCTGGGACGACATTTCCCATTGACCGCTTTGATGTAGCTGAACAGCTGAATTTCGGCAGCGTTTATGCTAATAGTATGGATGCGGTCAGCGATCGTGATTATGTCATTGAATTTTTGTCGTTTGCTTCCGTTTTGATGATGCATATGAGCCGTTTAAGTGAAGAGATTTGTCTGTGGTCGAGTACAGAGTTTGGTTTTATTGAACTGGATGATGCTTTTGCTACAGGTTCTTCGATGATGCCGCAGAAAAAAAATCCCGATATTGCCGAGCTTGTACGCGGCAAAACAGGTCGTGTTTACGGACACCTGCAGGCTATGCTGGTTACGGCCAAAGGCTTGCCCTTGACCTACAATAAGGATTTGCAGGAAGATAAAGAAGGCTTCTTCGATGCTGTCGATACAGTTAAATTCAGTTTGGCTGTTTACAGTGATATGATTTCTACGATGACGGTCAATGTTGAAAAAATGGAACAGGCAGTCAGCAAAGATTTTTCCAATGCTACCGATCTTGCAGATTATCTCGTCCGCAAAGGCCTGCCTTTCCGTCAGGCTCATGAAGTTGTGGGTAAGTGTGTGGCTTATGCTATCCATCAGGGAAAATTCCTGCCGGAGCTTTCGCTGGAAGAATATAAAACTTTTTCGGGGTTGTTCGAGGCAGATCTGCTGGACGCTTTGCAGCCGGAAAACTGTGTGGCGGCTAGAACTTCTTACGGCGGTCCTGCTTTTTCTGAAAATGCTAAGCAATTTGCCCGTGGTGAAGTGCTGCTGGCTGAACAGCAGGCTGTTTTAGAGGATTTAAAAGCAAGAATATAATTAATTTAAGAAATTTTTGCAAAATATATTAAACTCGTGCATTTCGCATAGCGAAGTGCACGAGTTTTTTGTTATAATGTATATTAGGATATTGTTGTCTGAAAAAATACTTAGGAAACAGGTGAAGAGTTTGTTATTGCAGCTGCAGGGATTATTAAAAACAATAAGCATTTTAGATGTTTTGGATATTTTAGTCGTCGCTTATTTCCTCTTTCGTATATATTTGATGCTGAAAAATACCAGGGCCGCAACTTTGGTAAAAGGCCTTTTGGTTTTGGCTGTTATTTTATTTATAAGTAAGTGGCTTAACCTGCATGTTATTACCTGGCTGCTGGAAAAAAGTATGACTGTAGTTATGGTGGCGCTGCCGGTCGTTTTCCAACCGGAACTGCGCCGGGCGTTGGAGCAGATCGGACGTGGACGGTTGTTTCACAAGCATAATGAGCTTGACGAAAAAGAACTGGAAGACATGTTGAATGCTGTTACCAATGCTACGGAAATTATGAGCCGGCGTAAGATAGGCGCACTGATGGTTTTTGAACGTGAAACCGGTTTGGAGGAACGGATTGAGACGGGTGTTCCGATTGATGGGCTGATTTCCGATAGTCTGCTGCTGAATATTTTTGAACCGGATACTCCTTTACATGACGGCGCTGTCGTCATTCGCGGTAATCGTATCGTGGCTGCCAGCTGTCTGCTGCCTTTGACTGAGGCGCGGAATCTGAGCCAGGAGTTAGGAACGCGGCACCGGTCTGCCATTGGTATCTCTGAACAGTCTGATGCTTTAGTACTGGTTGTCAGCGAAGAAACCGGGACGATTTCGTTGGCGCGGAATGGTGAACTGCATCGTTATCTTACCGGTGAGGATATTAAGAGTTTACTGAGAGCTGCCGTAGTCCAGCCTTCTTTGAACTGGAAGCAGGTTATCAATGATAAAATCAAAGAGATTCGGGGTGGCAAATGATGGGGAATTTCTTTGATCGTGAAAATATGCTGGCACGGGTCATTGCTTTTATTATTGCCTGTGCGCTATGGATGTATGTCATGAATGACCAGAATCCACTGGTGGAGCGTAACTATGTGGTTAATTTGGAACTGCGTAATGTTCCCGAGGGTATGATCGTGCTTGATGCTCCTGATAAAGTACGGGTTAAGGTACAGGCCCAGAGAACTGTTTTGGGAGACATAACGGAAAAAGAAGTTACTGCTTACGTTGATTTTGCCGATAAAAATATCGGACAGCAGACTTTACCTGTCAAGGCACAGTTTAATCAGGGGACTGTTTTAGAAGTCTATCCCAACAATATTTATGCTTATCTTGATTCTGTTACAGAAAAGGTCATGGAGGTCGAGACGCGTGTTATCGGTATTCCTGCGTCTGATTTTACTTTAAGCAAACGAGAGGTCATTCCTGACAGTGTAACGGTAAAAGGCGCCTCGCACCGTATCAATGAAATGGGCCGGGTCGTCGCTCCAGTCGATGTCAGTGAGCGTGAAAACGACTTCCAGGTTGAAAGTACTTTGATCGCCATGAGCAATAGCGGGCTGGAAATGCCTGATTTACAGATCACACCTGCCAAAGCGCAGGTCAAAGCCTCGCTGGTACGTCAGATGATCACAGTTGAAGTACCGGTAGTTGTAGAAACTACAGGCCAGCTGACTGGCGGTATGAGTATGAAGCGTGCCCTTTCTGAACCGGCAACAGTAAAATTGACTGCCGAGCCATCGGTTTTGCAGAATATAACAGAGGTCAAAACCCAGCCGGTAGATTTAGGTAAATTCAGTACTGACGGTAATGTCGAAGCAGTACTTTTGCTGCCCGAAAAAACTATGGCTGATACTCATACGGTCAAAGTCCATATTGAAGCAGAATGAGGAAGGATTACTAATGCTGTTAAAGGTGAATAATGTCAGGGTTCCTTTGTTGGAAGAGCTGTCAGTTAAAGAGGCGGCAGCTAAAAAGCTGGGGTTAAAAAAACAGGATATTGAAGATTTACAAATAGTGCGGCGGGCAGTTGATGCCCGCCGTAAAAATAATATTTTCCTGAATTACCACGTAGTAGTTAATTTGGGAATATCAGCCAAACAGGCAGGCAGATTACTCAAAGATAAAGATATCAGTTTGCTGGCAGCAGAGCAGCTTGCAGGGCCTGTTTTGGGTGGAGAAAAGATAACAGGTCGGCCGCTTGTTATTGGTGCAGGGCCGGCTGGATTATTAGCCGCGTTAGAGCTTGCCAGGTATGGTTACCGGCCGCTGGTGCTGGAACGGGGCAAACCTGTAGCTCAAAGAGTGACGGATGTGCAGCGTTTTTGGCAAAACGGGGACTTTGATCCCGATTCCAATGTTCAGTTTGGTGAAGGCGGCGCAGGTACTTTTTCTGATGGCAAACTGACCACCCGGGTCAATGATCCGGTGATGGGAAGTATTTTAAAAGATTTTGTGCAGGCCGGCGCGCCTAAGGAAATTTTATATGAGCACAAGCCGCATGTGGGAACGGATAAATTGCGCGCGATGGTTGCAGGGTTAGCAAATGAAATTCGTGCTCTGGGCGGTGAAATACGCTATCATGCCCATGTTACCGGGTTTATCGTTAACGGAAACGTTTTGACTGGTGTAACTCTTGCCGGCGGCGAAAAAATCATGAGTAATGCCATTGTATTGGCCTGTGGTCACAGCGCCCGCGATACTTATGCCAGTTTATTGAAGCTTGGCGTTGGCATTGAAGCCAAGCCTTTTGCGATCGGAGTGCGGATCGAACACCCGCAGGAGCTGATCGATAAGGCGCAGTATGGCGATTTTGCCGGGCATCCGCGTTTAGGTGCTGCTGACTATGCCTTGGTACACCATACTCCGGATAAAAGCCGGACAGCGTATTCTTTTTGTATGTGTCCTGGTGGTGTGGTCGTTGCGGCGGCATCGGAAACCGGCGGTGTTGTCGTCAATGGCATGAGTATGTACCGACGTGATTCGGGGATCGCCAACAGTGCGATCGTTGTCAATGTCGGCCCGCAGGATTTTGGTACAGATCCGCTGGCCGGTGTAGAATTTCAGCGGCACTATGAAAAACTGGCGTTTAGGGCCGGTGGAGGCTGCTATAAGGCACCGGCGCAGAATGTCGGCAGTTTTTTGAAAAGGCTGCCGCCTGATTTGCAGTGCGCTGTCGAGCCGACTTACAGACCGGGGCTTACTGCCTGGGCCTTAGACAGTGTTTTGCCGGATTTTGTGACGGATACTTTACGAGCGGGGATAGCTGCTTTTGACAGGAAGATACATGGGTTTGCGGATAGCGGCGCTTTACTCACAGGTATCGAAACAAGAACTTCTGCTCCGGTAAGAATTATGCGCAATAATGAAACTAAAGTTTCACTGACCCATAACGGATTGTATCCGTGTGGTGAAGGCGCCGGCTATGCCGGTGGGATCATGAGTGCTGCTTTAGATGGTTATCATGTCGCCAGAGCAATAATGGCAAAGTTCGCTCCTTTATCTTAAAGGCTTGTCACCCGACGATAAAAAGTTTATAATAAGCTGATAATAAAAAATCCTTAGTTCGGAGGTCTTGTAATGGCTCGTTTGTTTGGTACTGATGGTGTGCGCGGAGTCGCTAATGTAGAGCTGACACCGGAGCTTGCTTTTAAATTGGGCCGCGCTGCGGCAACTTATTTTGGCAGGGAAACTGCTACGCCGAAAATAATTATCGGCCGTGATACACGTTTGTCAGGTACGATGCTGGAAGCCGCTTTGGCAGCCGGTATTTGTTCTGCTGGCGGCAATGCGCATCTTTTGGGAGTGATGCCTACCCCGGCAGTGTCTTTTCTGACTCCGGAAGTGAAGGCCAATGCCGGTGTGGTTATTTCGGCTTCCCATAATCCTTTTGAAGATAACGGGATCAAATTTTTCTCTAAAACCGGACACAAATTACCGGATGCCGTCGAAGATGAGATCGCTGAACTGGTAAGTCTGCCGGTGGAATGCAGTAAGAATCCCAGCGGATCTTCTGTGGGCCAGGTCATTGTCGAAGAAGGACTTGATAAGCTGTATATCGATCATGTCATTGCCGCCGCACCCTGCAAACTTAACGGTTTAAAGGTCGTGATGGACTGCTCCAATGGTGCTAACAGTGTTATCGCCCCGGTCATTTTACGTTCTTTAGGTGTTGAAGTCGTAACGATCTTCAATCAGCCTAATGGCATCAATATCAATAATGGCTGTGGTTCGACGCATCTGGAAGCATTGCAGGCCAAAGTACTGGAAGTCGGCGCTGACGTTGGTATTGCCAACGACGGTGATGCCGATCGCTGTCTGGTGGTAGATGAAAATGGCGAAGCGCTTGATGGTGATCAGATGATGCTGATTTGTGCGCTGGAACTGATGAAAAAGAAGCAGCTGAAAGATAATGTGCTCGTCACTACTGTTATGAGTAATGTGGGGCTGCACCAGGCTATGAAAAAATACGGCGGTTCCTGTGTCAAAACAGCAGTCGGCGACCGTTATGTATTGGAAGAAATGCTGAAAAACGGCTATAATCTTGGCGGTGAGCAATCGGGGCATATCATTTTCTCGAAATATGCTAAAACCGGTGATGGTATTTTAACAGCAGTACAGCTGCTTGGAGCATTGATCCAAAATAACAAACGGCTCTCGGAAATGGGGGCGATGATGACTAAATATCCTCAGATCCTGCTTAATGTGCGCGTGGCTGATAAGCACGGCTGGGAAGATAAAGCCGCTATTAAAAACGTTATCAAAAAATATCAGGATGAGCTTGGTGACAATGGTCAGATTTTAGTACGGGCATCCGGTACTGAACCGTTGATCCGCATCATGGCCGAAGGGCCTAAACAGGAGCGGTTGGAGGAGATCGCAAGCGCTATTGCCGAAGTGGTCAACTGCGAGCTGGGATAACCGGGCAACATTGACCTGAGAGCTAAAATATAGTACAATAACAGTGGTTACAAGGACGTGCCGCGTGGGACAAGCCAAGCCTGCGCGGCATGTTGTGTGCTCAGCATACACTTGTTGCCATAAGCGCAAGTGCCGCCTCTGGCGGCAGACGAGGGAGAGGTTTATCGATCAGTCAGCGGGTGCCTCTCGGCTAGCTGCAGGCCGCAAGCAGACTACAAATTCCGGTGGCAACACCGGTGACAAAATGTCTGTGGCAGAATTGGCAATATACATTTAGGAGGATACAACTATGTGTGGTATCGTTGGTTATATTGGTAATAACCAGGCAGCGCCGTTTTTATTGGACGGTATGAGCAAACTGGAATACCGCGGTTATGATTCCGCTGGTATTGCTGTTTATGAAAAAGGTAAGATCACTGTTGAAAAATGTGTGGGCCGTCTTGATTCTTTGCGTCAAAAATTGGAAGGTCATATGCCTGAGGGTACTATGGGTATAGGACATACCCGCTGGGCTACCCATGGACGTCCGTCCGACCGTAACTCTCATCCGCATACGGATGCCAGCGGTGATTTTGTTGTTGTCCATAACGGCATTATCGAAAACTATCTGGTGCTCAAGGAAGATTTGATCGCCAAAGGTCACAAGTTTGTTTCTGAAACAGATACGGAAGTTGTAGCACATCTGATGGCTGCGTATTATGACGGAGATTTTGAAGAAACTGTCAAGAAGGTTCTGCGCGTTATTGAAGGCTCTTATTCTCTGGTGTTTATGTGCGCGCAGGAACCTGAGAAAATAATTTGCACGAAAAAAGATAATCCGCTGGTCATTGGGCTTGGTGAAGGAGAAAACTTCATCGCTTCCGATATTCCTGCGATCATTGCAAAAACACGCCGTACCTTTATTATGAGCGACGGCGAGATCGCTACTGTTACCAAAGATGGTGTCTGGGTACAGGATATTAATGGTACTCCGATCAGCAAAAAGGTATTTGAGGTCAACTGGAATGCCGAAGCTGCTGAAAAAGGCGGTTTTGAACATTTTATGCTCAAAGAAATTTACGAACAGCCTAAATCTATCCGTGATACGATGACTGGTCGTGTACCTAAAGATTCTCATGGGATCGAGTTTGCTGAACTGGGCTGGACCGAAGAAGAAATGGCAGGTATTAATAAAATTTTTATCGTTGCCTGCGGTACTGCTTATCATGCGGGTATTGTCGGTAAGTATTATCTGGAACAGCTGGCACGTATTCCTGTAGAAGTCGATATTGCCAGCGAATTCCGTTACCGCAGTCCGCTGGTTGACGGCAACAGCCTGACGATAGTTATCAGCCAGTCCGGTGAAACCAGCGATACTTTAGCTGCTTTAAAAGAAGCCAAACGTCTTGGCTCCCGCACTTTGGCCGTTACGAATGTCGTAGGCTCTTCTATTTCCCGCGAGGCCGATCAGGTAGTCTACACTTATGCCGGACCTGAAATTGCTGTTGCGTCTACCAAAGCCTATACTACACAGCTTTTAGTAATGCTGATGCTGGCGATCTATGTTGGCCGCTTACGCGGTACTTTAGATATTGCCCAAGCCCATAAGCTGGTAGAAGGTCTGCATGAGATTCCGGAGCAGATCCATAAACTGTTGGAAAATGTAGATCAGATCAAAGTCTTTGCTACCCGTTATGGCAGCAGTGAAGACGCATTTTTCCTGGGGCGCAGCCTTGATTATGCGGTAGCCCTGGAGGGTGCCTTAAAACTGAAAGAAATATCTTATATTCATGCAGAAGCTTATGCGGCCGGTGAGTTGAAACACGGAACATTAGCGTTGATTGTCGAAGGTGTGCCGGTAATAGTTTTGGCTACGCAGCCGGATGTTTATGATAAAACCGTCAGCAATCTGCAGGAAGTCAAAGCACGCGAAGCCATGGTCATTGCCATTGCCTTTGAAGGTGATGACAGTATCGCCAAATATGCCGATCACGTTATCTTTATTCCGAGAACGGATAAATATTTGGCACCGCTGCTGGCAGTATTGCCATTGCAGCTGCTGGCTTATTATGCGGCTCTGACCCGTGGCTGTGATGTCGATAAGCCAAGAAATCTTGCTAAATCAGTAACAGTCGAATAAAAAGTACGCCTGCCGAAAATTTCGGCAGGCGTTTTATATCAGCTGAATAAGAACTGTTTGGTACTAAAACTGGTGAATTTTAGCAGTTCTGTGCTATAATAATGCTATCAATAATCATTATCGAAAAGGAGAAAAATATGAGTCATTCCGTTGCTTTGTTATATAATTTTCAGGATGAAAAGCTGAAAATGACAAAAATGGTCTGCATGATGATGCAGGTGCGTTTTAGAGAGGTTGCCAAAGAGGAATATAACCAGCCGTTGGGTGTTTTGCTGGGATTACCTGATATACAGTCTGAAACCGAGGTTTATCAGGGCGAAGAGCTGCAGGAGGAAATGCTGCTGCTGCATGGATTTGACGGCAGTAAGCTGCAGAAATTTTTAACGGCGCTGCAGCGTGTTGGCGTAGGCCGGATCGAGTTGAAGGCCATGCTGACAGAAAACAATAAATCCTGGAGCGGGCTGTCTTTGTACGAGGAGCTGTGTCAGGAACGGGCTGCATTTAAACAGCTGGAAGCTGAAAAGCGGAACCAAACTACAGAAAAATAAACAGAACACCGCGGCATGCCGCGGTGTTCTGTTTATTTAGTTAGCTCTAAAGTGAGAGTTTCTAAAATATTCTCAGCAAAAATACAGAATAAGATTATCACAGCACCGCTGATGCCCGTTAAAGTAAGTTTCTCTGCTAGCAGCAGATAGGACGCGGCGGCAGTTAAAACAGGCTGAGTACACTGCAGCATTGATACTAAGGAAGCCGGTAAGAACTTCAAAGCGGCATTTTGCAGAAAATATGCCAGACAGGTACAGGTTACAGCAAGATAAATTACTACGGCCCAGGCGGCAGGCTGAATCTTGGGAATGACAGCTGCTTCGTCAAAAAGCAGAGCGCAGACGATACTGATAACAGCAGTGATAAAGGTCTGGATAGCTGAAATAGTTACAGCATCGGTCAGGCGCAATGATTTTTCTCCAAATACAAGCGCTCCGGCAACACTTACGGCTGTCAGCAAAGCCCAGAGATCGCCTTTATTGAACTCAAAGGCGCCGCCGTTGCTGCACAGCAGATACATACCGAGAATGACGCAGAGCTGGATAGGAAGATGTGTAAGCCTGTAAGGACGCTGTAAAATTACTATTGATAAAAGCGGTGCGAAAATGACTGATAACGACATGATAAAACCGACGTTTGTCGCTGTAGTTCCTTCTAATGCCAGATTACATGAGATATAGGCGGCTGCCATACAGAGACCTGCCGGCAGGTATTGACCGGCAGAAAGTGTCTGCAGCTGCTCTTTCAGGCGCGTTCCAAAAAATATGGCAAAGATAATAAAAGCCAGACTGAAACGAAATGCCAGGCACCATAAAGGTGTAATGCTGGTAAAAGCAATTTTAGTCAGGGGATTACCTAAGCCGTAAAGCAGGCTTTGCAGCAATATAAAAATAATATATTTGTTGCGCGAATCAGTTTTCATTTTCCCTCACAAACAAATGGTAAGAATAAATTTATTGTGAGTTATAGTTTATCAGTTGTTCTGATTATTGGCAAGAAAAAGTGTAAATGGACTAAACTCCTGTTTCATCAAAGCAGGGGATAAAGTCAGTACTGGCGGCTGAATCTTCTTGGACGAAACCGTCTTCGATGCCTGAAGTAAAAAGATATTGTTCGACTTGCCGGTATTCTTCCTGGGTAACGGTACGGTTGAGCTCAGGGTATTCTGCGGCCCGTCCGCAGGGGATATATTGATGCATCAGGCTGAACAGAACCTGGCCCGGTTCAAAATTATCAGCGACCCAGTCGATGATTTTCAGGGTATTTTCTATCATGTTAGGTAAAAGCAGATGCCTGATCATGACACCGCTTTTTAACAGTCCCTGTTCATCCATTTGATAGGGGCCGACTTGTTTATACATGGTTTTTATGGCGGTTGTAGCTATATTAAAATAATTAGGGGCATTGCTGTATTTGATTGCCGCTAAGTCGTCACTGTATTTTAAGTCCGGCAGCCATATTTGCACCTTGTTTTTTAATCTGCGCACTGTATCTACGGTTTCAAAGCCGCTGGTATTATAAACTACAGGAACCGGCAGCGGTTCTGACAGGCTTGCGATAACAGCCTCGGTAAAATGAGTTGCCGTGACCAGATTGATATTATGAGCTCCCTGTTCAATTAATTCTGAATAAATTTTTTTTAAGCGTTCGACCGATATTTCTTCACCTTTGTTTAAACAGCTGATTTCATAGTTTTGGCAAAAGGCGCAATGTAAATTGCAGCCGCTGAAAAAAACAGTGCCGGAACCATTAGTGCCGCTGATACATGGTTCTTCCCACATGTGCAGCGCCGCACGGGCAACTATCGGCTGCATGCCGCAGCCGCAGGAACCAAAGACACCTTCCTGACTATTTAATGTTTCAGGTCTGTCAACTCCGCAGCGATGCGGGCAAACATAGCAATAAGTCATTACAACATCTCCCTTGGAGTATTTTCTAAATTGTAGCATAGTTGACTAAGAGATAAAAGGATAATTGACAAAAAGACGGGCAAAAAGTATAATCTAAAACAGAAGTAGGTCATATAACTGACGGAAGTGGATTAACCACAGGGAGTATGACCGGTATTGCCGACCGTCTGGGCGCTGAGCTCCAGAAGTGTCGGTTTTTTTATTATTTTTAAGGAGGAATAATTGTGAAAGAGCTGCAATTGAAGTATGGCTGTAATCCCAATCAAAGTAAGGCGCGTATTTATAGTAAAAAAGGTGAGCTGCCGATCGAGGTTCTGAACGGACGCCCCGGCTATATTAATTTTCTGGACGCATTTAACAGCTGGCAGCTGGTGAAAGAATTGAAAGAAGCTACAGGTCTACCTGCGGCAGCATCTTTTAAACATGTAAGTCCGGCCGGAGCCGCTGTCGGCCTGCCGATGAGTGATGTGTTGAAAAAAATATATTATGTTGACGATCTGGAGCTGACGCCTTTGGCGACGGCTTATGCCAGAGCCCGCGGCGCTGACCGTATGTCGTCTTATGGCGACTTTGTGGCGTTGTCCGATATTTGTGATAAAGAAACTGCAGCGATGCTGGCACGTGAAGTTTCAGATGGTGTCATTGCTCCCGGCTATACTGACGAGGCTTTGGCTATCTTAAAAACCAAACGTAAAGGAACCTATAACGTGATCAAGATCGATCCGTCGTATATTCCGGAAGTACAGGAAACAAAAGATGTATTTGGCATAACTTTTGAACAGGACCGTAATGAAGCCAAAATTTCAGCAGAGCTTTTGGTAAACCGTCCTACTGTTAATAAAGAAATCCCTGCAAATGCAGCGCGTGATCTACTGATTGCCCTGATCACTTTAAAATACACGCAATCCAATTCAGTCTGTTACGTTAAAGATGGCCAGGCCATTGGTATTGGTGCCGGCCAACAGTCACGTGTACATTGTACCAGGCTGGCTGGGAATAAAGCCGATAACTGGTGGCTGCGTCAGAATCCCAAGGTTTTAGCGCTGCCGTTCAAAGATAGTATCCGTCGCCCGGATCGTGATAATACCATTGATGTTTATATTTCAGATGACTATGAAGATGTGTTGGCAGACGGGGTTTGGCAGCAGTTCTTTACCGAAAAACCGGCTCCGCTGACACGCGCAGAGAAAAAAGCGTGGCTGCAGGAATTGCACGGAGTTGCGCTTGGCAGTGATGCATTTTTCCCGTTTGGTGATAATATTGAACGCGCGCACCGCAGCGGTGTTGATTATATTGCCCAGGCCGGCGGCAGTATCCGCGATGATAACGTTATCGAAACCTGTGATAAATATAATATCGCTATGGCCTTTACCGGATTGCGGCTGTTTCATCATTAAAAGTTTTCCGCCAAAGTTTTCTTTGGCGGATTTTTTGATTGGGAATGACTGACAAGTCATTTTACGGTTGTTTAAGCTTATCGGGGCATTTTTTTACATAAATTGCATAAAATTGACTGAAAACTCTTGAGTTAGTAAATTTTTTGTGGTAAAATACTCAAGGTATAATGTCCAAAATATGTTTTTGTTTTAGCAACATTGCAGTAAGTAGGAGATGAGCGGTTCATGAGTGCAGAAAATGCAGAGGGAATACCTTTTTTAGTGCATTCGGCTTGTCTGGAAAGGCGTCTTTTAGATGATGCGGCACTGAGTATAGAACAGGTAAACTGCGGCAGGGTGCGGATAAATCTTTCTTTGAAGGATGCCTCTGACTTTGATCATCGTGGCTTTGTTTGCAGCAGTGTCGTCTACCGGCTTATTGAAGCCGCATTGCAAATCAGTGCGGTCAGCGTTGGGGTTGAAGCTGAAACATTAAATTTTTGTTGTAACATTGTAAAATACACAGCAGCGCAAAAGCTTTATGCTGTCTGTAAGCTTTGCCATAACGGACGAATGACTCTTGTAGCTGAAGCTGAGGTATATGATGAAAAGAATACCCTGCTGGCAACTGCTTTGACGACTTTGTTTGTTGTGGAAACAATTAAAGATATACCCCGTAAATGGTAAAGGCTGACGTCAAGTCGCCTTAACAAGCAATTTGGCTCAAGCCTTAACACAAGGAGGACAAAATGGATTTTGCACTTAATGAAGAACAACTTGAATTACAGGAGATGGTGAGGGATTTTGTAGAAAAAGAAATTACCCCTTACGCTGCCGAAATGGACAAGAACAATCAAGCAATGCCAGGTCTGATGGAGAAAGCAGCAGACATGGGTCTTTTGAATGTTATTGTTCCTGAAGAATATGGCGGACCTGGTCTGGACAGCGTTACCGTTGCCGTTATTTATGAAGAACTGGGCAAGGGCTGTGCCGGCGTTGCTACCTCAATGGCTGCAAATTCCCTGGCGTCTTACCCTATTTTGATTGCAGGAACTGAAGAACAGAAGCAGGCACATTGTGATTTGCTGAATGAAGGCAAACTGGCTGCCTTTGCTTTGACTGAACCTGGTGCGGGTTCTGATGCCGGCGGTGTTGCTACTTCTGCGGTAAAAAATAAAGAAGATGGAACTTACACGCTTAACGGTACTAAAGCTTTTATCACCAACGGTGGTATCGCCGATACTTATCTGGTATATGCCAATACCCGTAAAACCGGCGGTATCCGTGGCTTGACTGCTTTTATCGTGCCGAAAGGAACCCCCGGGTTCAAGGTTGGCAAAAAAGAGGACAAAATGGGTATTCGCCCTTCTAATACCTGCGAGCTGATTTTACAGGATGTCGTTATACCTGAAGCTAACCGTGTTGGCCGTGAAGGCGAGGGTTTCCGTATTGCCATGAATACTCTGGATTCTGCGCGTCCTTTTGTCGGTGCAGTATCTGTTGGTTTGGCACAGGCTGCTTTAGACTGCGCTGTAAAATATGCTAAAGAAAGAAAACAGTTCGGCCAGCCGATTGCTTCTTTCCAAATGATCCAGTCAATGATCGCCGATATGGCGATGAAGGTCGAAACTGCCAGACTGATGGTGCATAAAGCATGCTGGATGCGCGATCAGGGCTTGGAATTCTCTAAAGAAGCCGCTATGGCTAAATGCTATGCTGCTGATGTAGCTATGCAGGTCACTACTGACGCCGTTCAGGTAATGGGCGGTTATGGCTATTCCCGTGAATATCCGGTCGAAAAAATGATGCGTGATGCTAAGATCATGCAGATTTATGAAGGCACCAATCAAATTCAGCGTTTGGTTATCGCTAATAAAATACTGTACTAATAATTATTTATGAGACCCGGTACTATTTGGTGCCGGGTCTTTTACATAGGCGCACTGAAGTTATTTATGTATAAATGTAAAAAAATATATATTTCAACTGTTTTGGTTGCCGCTATAAGTGTATCTGCTGATGGTGTGGCAGTAAATCATTGAAAAAAGATGATTTTACAGGTATAATAATAAGAGTAATTTTTATAAATATAGGAGCAATTTATGATCTTGATTTGGCTGGCGGCATTAGTCGTTGTGCTTGACCAATTGACAAAATATATCGTTGTTGCCATGATGACGGAGGGTCAAAGTATCCCCGTCATTCCCAACATTTTTCATTTAACTTATATTCTTAATCCCGGCGCTGCCTTTGGCATGTTTGCGCATAGCCGTACTTTTTTTATTGGTGTAGCTTTGCTGGTACTGATCATAGTTTGGTGGTTCAGAAAAGATATCTTGGCAGAACCCTTGTGTGTACGTGCCGGAACTGCACTTTTTATCGGTGGTGCCGTAGGGAATTTGATTGACAGATCGGTTAACGGTATGGTCGTAGATTTTTTTGATTTTCGTATCTGGCCGATTTTTAATGTGGCTGATATTGCGATTTGTGTAGGAGTTGGTCTTATTATATGGAATTTAATACAGACGGAAATACTGGAGAAGTAGAAAAGATTATTGCGGCAGAAGAAGACGCAGGGCAGCGGCTGGATATCTATCTGGCTATGAAGCTGGATGTTTCGCGTTCTAATATGCAGAAATTGCTGGAGGATGGCCGCGTAGTACGGGGAACAAAAGTACTTAAAGCCAACTATAAAGTAAGGGCTGGCGACGAATTTGCAGTTGCGCTGCCAGAACCAGAACCTCTGGAAATCCAACCGGAGAATATTCCTTTAGATATTATTTTTGAAGATGAAGATGTCGTCGTTATCAATAAAAAGCGCGGCATGGTAGTACATCCGGCGCCTGGCAACTATACCGGTACGCTTGTTAATGCTCTGCTTTATCATTGCCAAAACTTGTCAGGGATAAATAATGTTATCAGACCGGGCATCGTACACCGTTTGGATAAAGACACCTCCGGCATCATGATTGTAGCTAAGAATGATGCTGCCCATATCTCGCTGTCGGAACAGATCCAAAGTAAAACTGCCCGGCGTTCATATATTGCGATAGTTAGGGGCAATGTCAAAGATGATAGTGGTACTGTTTCAGCCCAGATTGCCCGTGATAAAAACGATCGTAAAAAGATGAGTGTAGTACAGTCCGGCGGTCGTGACGCGGTAACTGATTATGAAGTGCTGGAGCGTTTTGGCCGTTTCACTATTGTTCGCTGCCGTCTAAGGACTGGGCGCACACATCAGATACGTGTCCACATGGAATATTTAGGTTATCCCCTGGTGGGCGATCCCAAATATTCACCCATGAAGGTGCCATTTGCAATCAATGGGCAGGCACTGCATTCGCAGGTGCTTGAATTTACGCATCCGCGTACCGGAGAACGCCTGCATTTTGAGGCCGTGATACCGGAAGACATGCAGAAGATCATTACCCGTTTACGCAACGGTCAATTTTAAAAACAATTTGAGGTGAGCAGCATGAGTAAAGTTGTTAAGAAAAACGTAATTATGGACAGTGACGGCATGCGCCGTGCCCTGGTACGTATTGCCCATGAAATTATTGAAAAAAACAAGGGTGTCGGGAATGTTGTGCTTGTTGGTATCCGCACTCGTGGTGTACCGCTGGCGCAAAGGATCGCTCAGGAGATCGAAACCATTGAAGGCGTAAAAGTAGAAGTGGGGATGCTCGATATTACCTTATACCGTGATGACCTGTCTACATTGGGGTATAATCCTGTTGTCCACGGAACGGATATTGATTTTGACCTGAATGGTAAGATCATCGTTTTAGTAGACGATGTGCTCTATACCGGCCGCACGATCAGAGCGGCGCTGGACGCGGTCATTGATATGGGACGTCCCCGCGCCATCCAGTTGGCAGTGCTGATTGACCGTGGTCATAAAGAACTGCCTATCCGTGCCGACTTTGTCGGGAAAAATGTACCGACAGCTCATAAAGAAACTATCGAGGTTACGCTGAAAGAACATGATGGGATCGATGAAGTATTTATAGGGGAAGTCGTTGCAGAATAAGAGGTGAGCATAATGACAAAAACTCCTATCCAATCGCGCAGTGAAGCTGCATGTAAAACAGTTTTGAAAAATCTGGAAAGACGTGGTTTTGAAGCTTATTATTGTGAGGACAAAGCTGCAGCTTTGGCTAAAGCATTGGAACTTATCCCGGCGGAGGATGTAGTTTCCTGGGGTGGCTCCGTCAGTATCCAGGAAATCGGTCTGCTGGAAGTAATGCGCAGCGGACGTTATAAGATCATTGACCGTGAGACGGCAGAAACGCCGGAACAGAGAACTGATTTACTGCGTCAGGCGCTGCTGTGCGATACTTTTTTGATGAGCAGTAACGCTATCAGTGAAGATGGACAGCTGGTCAATATTGACGGAACTGGTAATCGTGTGGCAGCGATGGTTTACGGACCTAAAAGCGTGATCGTTGTCGCAGGTGTCAACAAGCTCGTTAAAACGCAGGCTGACGCCTTGGCACGGGCGCGGATGATCGCAGCGCCGATCAATACGCATCGTTTCCCGCAGCTTAAAACTCCCTGTATAGAAACAGGCTTATGCGCAGATTGCAACTCGCCTGACTGTATTTGCAATTACATCTTGACGACCAGACGCTGTAAACCAGCAGGAAAAATCAAAGTGATCCTGGTTGGTGAGAACTTGGGCTATTGAGTATATTACTGCCGCAGCATTTGCTGCGGCAGTTTTTTATTTCACATTACTGTAATATTTTTTTGCAGGAGCAAGTATAAAAATGGCGAATACATAAATTAGATAGAAATCTGTTGTTGAGAAAGTGAGGCAGAAAAATGGGAAATACAGCGGCGCCTGATGAGATTCTTTATCATATCGGTCTTTCTGCAGACATGATCAAAGGAGCGGAGTATGCTTTGCTTCCGGGCGATCCAGGACGCGTTGAAGCGTTGGCTAAAGCCCTTGGGGCGGCTGAACCCGTGGTTTGTCATCGTGAATATACAAGCTGGCTGGCAGATGTTGACGGCACAGCGGTACTGGTTTGCTCTACTGGCATGGGCGGTCCTTCTGTAGCTATCGGGATGGAAGAACTGGCCCGTATAGGTATAAAAAATTTTATTCGTGTCGGGACTACCGGCTCCATTCAGCCTAAGGTAGAACTTGGTGATGTTGTTATCAATAAAGCCGCGGTGCGTTTAGAGGGGACCTCACAGCATTATGCGCCGGTGAATTTTCCGGCAGTAGCTTCGTTCGAATTGACACTTGCCCTGCAGCAGGCAGCGGCAAAGCTGGGGGTTCCTTATCATACAGGCATTTCTGTTTCCAGCGATACTTTTTGGCCGGGGCAGGAACGGTATGACAGTTATACAGGCTATGTAAGAAAAACTTTGCAGGGAAGTCTGCTGGAGTGGCAGGAGTTAGGGGCCTTAAATTATGAGATGGAAACTGCGGCCTTGTTTATTGTAGCGCAGAGTTTTGGGTTAAAAGCTGCTTCGATCTGCGGTGTTGTTGCTAAAAGGACCGACAGTGAGCAGGTTGCGCCGCCGGAAACTTACGCGCTGGCTTCGCAAAGATTTCAGAGTGTAGTAAAACAGGCTTTGCGGGATTTGATAAAGGCAGGTAAATAATATGGCAAGAAGCATAATTTTATTATTAGATTCTTTTGGTATCGGCTCTGCCCATGATGCTGAAAAATTTGGCGACAGCGGTGCGGATACGTTAGGGCATATCTGCGAGTGGATGGCAGCAAACCGCAGAAAGGTGGATGGCAGCCCTGATTATTTACGTCTTCCAAATTTGGCAGGACTGGGGCTTGCTGGAGCGGCGGAGCTCAGCCGTGGACAGAAGCTGGCACATCCTTTAAGCAGTGATGACAGCCGTATCAATGCTGCGTATACCTGTGCGGAGGAAATAAGCCATGGCAAAGATACGCTGAGCGGACACTGGGAAATCGCGGGCGTGCCTGTACTTTTCGATTGGGGATATTTTCCGCAGCAGCCGAAATGTTTTCCGGAAGAACTGGTCGAGGCGATCATCAAACAGGGAAATTTGCCGGGCGTACTGGGTGAGAAGCACGCATCAGGAACGGAAATAATCAAAGAACTTGGCGAAGAGCATTTACAGACCGGAAAACCGATTATTTATACCAGTGCAGACAGCGTTCTGCAAATTGCTGCACACGAAGAAGCTTTCGGGCTGGATAGATTATATGAATTATGTAAGATTTGCTATGAACTGGTCAAGCCTTATCATATAGCGCGCGTTATAGCGAGGCCGTTTGTAGGCAGCTGTGCGGAAGATTTCGTGCGGACAGGTAACCGGCATGACTACGCTGTACCTGCGCCAGAAGCTACCCTACTTGATAAATTAACAGCTGCCGGCGGCAGCGTGTACGCCGTTGGCAAAATAGCAGATATTTTTGCGCATCGCGGGATCACAAAACATTATCCTGCCAGCGGGCTGGAGAAGCTGTTTGATACGGCCTTACAGGCTGTGCAGGAAGCACCCGATAAGAGTCTGGTATTTGTGAATTTTGTGGATTTTGACTCTTCCTTTGGGCATCGCCGTGATACGAAGGGCTACGGAGAAGGCCTGGAGTATTTTGATACACGGTTACCGGAAATGTTAGCGGTGTTGAAGCCGGAAGATTTGTTGCTGATCACAGCCGATCATGGCTGCGATCCTACCTGGAGCGGCAGTGACCATACACGTGAAAAAATCCCGGTATTGTTTTTTGGAAAAGGTGTTGTCAGTCAGGCTTTAACTCCTATGCGCACTTTTTCTGATATTGGTCAGACTATAGCTGACCACTTGGGTATAGAGCGGCTTACCAATGGAACTGCTGCTGATTTGCGTTGACAGGAGGGATACTTATGAAGAAAATCAACTGGCTGCTGCTGGCGGTTTTATTAGTTGTTGTAGCGGTCATTCCTAATACGGCTGCGGCTTTCGCTGATCAGCCTGCTGCTTTTATAGTTTTTGATAACAGTGGTAACGTGAGCCAGCAGGTTTACAAAATGTGGCGCGAACCAGTACGCTGGGCATACCATTTCCCTGATTTTAAGCTGGTGGATACTGACAGGCCGAAAAAGGTGGCCGCTGAAAATATTTTTGCCGGGCAGGGCAAGCATAATATAGACCAGTCCGTTATGCGTAAAATAGCGGAAGAGATACCGGCAGAAGCTGTAGTCTTAGTGATCGTGCACGATATGTATGAGCAAATGGTGCAGGGGATGTTCTGGCGGAACGAAGACAGCTCAACCTATGTAAAAACAGTTTTAAATGCTGATATTTATGTTTACCGGAAAGACGGCGATAAATTTTCTAAAAAGCGGATCCGGGAAAATGAAATCAAAGAATTAGGCAATCAGACCGCTCCGGAAGAAACTATGAAGTGGGCGATCAGTAAGCAGGTAAACCTGATGGAGAATCGTCCGATCATTAGTTGAAAGCATAAAACGAGATACTAAATGTTGTATCGAAAAATGTTAATAACAAAAATAGACACAAAATATTGTAGAAAGTGCTTTACAAATAATAATTATTGATTTATAATTAGGTCATGGAATTTTATTGAAGGAGCTGGTTCACATGACTTACGAATTACAGGGTATAAAAATTAATTGCGCGGATGGGATCTCACAAGAGGAAGCCGCCATTTATCTTGATAATCAATTACAGGTAATGCCTCATAAAACCCTGTTGTCTTTGGATTTGGGGCTGGATGGTAACGATATAATTGTTAAGCCTCACTATGATACTATCGTGCGTGTGCGCCGTATCACCGGCTATCTCAGTACTTTGCCGCGTTTCAATGATGCGAAGAAGAAAGAAGCTGCTGATAGAGTTTCCCATATCCAATAAAATCAAGCTTCAAAGCCCCGGTCCTATAGGCCGGGGCTTTTTTGTGTACATTTGTTTGCAAAAATGTCAAAGCATGTTCGTTAAAGTATCTTTAAAAAAGCGAAGATAAATGATAAAATATTACTATTAAAGAATTTTTTTAGGCAGTTAAAGCTGCAGATGGGATGTGTTGCTATGAAATTGATTTCTTGGAATGTTAACGGGCTGCGGGCCTGTATGAATAAGGGCTTTAAAGAATTTATGGACAGCGTCGACGCAGATATTTTTTGTGTTCAGGAAACAAAAATGCAGCGGGAACAGGCGGAGTTTGTTTTTCCCGGATATGAGGAATACTGGAACAGCGCTGAAAAAAAGGGGTATTCCGGGACGGCTGTGTTTTCAAAGGTCAAGCCGCTTAACGTGACATATGGTTTGGGTATAGAGGAACACGATAAAGAAGGGCGGGTTATTACAGCCGAATATCAGGATTTTTATCTGGTCAATGTGTATACCCCCAATTCGCAGCGTGGTTTAGAACGGCTGGACTATAGACAGGTCTGGGAAGATGCGTTCCGCGCGTATCTATTGGAGCTCGATCAGCTGAAACCTGTTCTTGTTTGCGGCGATCTTAATGTCGCACATCGGGAGATTGACCTGAAAAACTGGAAAACTAATCGCAATAATGCCGGTTTTACAGATGAAGAAAGGGCAAAAATGACGGAACTGCTGACGGCTGGTTTTACAGATTCTTTCCGTTATCTGTATCCTGATAAAGAGGGTGCTTATACCTGGTGGTCATATATGTTCAAGGCACGTGAAAAGAATGCCGGGTGGCGTATCGACTACTGGCTGGTTTCCGACAGATGGGCTGACAGAATAGAAGACAGTCTGATCTATGCGGATATTACAGGCAGTGATCATTGCCCGGTAGGCTTGGTTTTAAAATAAATTTTCTGTAATGACACGAGGTCACAATATGGATTTTAAAATAACAGCACCTTTTGAACCGGCCGGCGATCAGCCTCAGGCTATCGAGAAACTGGCGGAAGGTATAGAAAAAGGCCTGCGGACACAGGTTTTGCTTGGAGCTACAGGCACGGGCAAAACCTATACTATTGCCCAGGTCATCAACAAGGTACGCAAACCGACATTAGTTATAGCGCACAACAAAACACTGGCGGCACAGTTAGCCAGCGAGCTCAAAGCTTTTTTTCCGGAAAATGCAGTGGAATATTTTGTCAGCTATTATGATTATTATCAGCCTGAGGCTTATATTCCGCAATCGGATACTTATATCGAAAAAGATGCATCGATCAATGATGAGATCGATAAACTGCGGCATTCAGCTACCAGCGCTTTATTTGAACGGCGTGACGTAATTATTGTGGCCAGTGTTTCGTGTATTTACGGCTTAGGCGCGCCGCAGGAATATTATGATATGGTGCTTTCGCTGCGTGTAGGGCAAACGATCGACCGACAGGCTATTTTGCGGAAACTGGTCGAGATCCAATATGATCGTAATGACGTTGCTTTTCAACGCGGTACTTTTCGTGTCCGCGGCGACGTTATTGAAGTCATTCCTGCCGGGTATAACGAAAAAGCAGTTCGGATCGAGATGTTCGACGATGAGGTGGAACGGATACTGGAAGTCGATGTGCTGACCGGAGAAATTCTGGCTAAGCGCAGTCATGTTGCTATTTTTCCGGCTTCGCACTATGTAACCTCCCGTGAAAATCTTGACCGGGCAATGGAAGATATTAAGGTGGAACTGGCTGAGCGTCTGGAATATCTTAATGCACATAATAAATTACTGGAAGCACAGCGGCTGGAACAGCGTACAAATTATGATCTGGAAATGATGAATGAAATGGGTTACTGTTCCGGTATCGAGAATTATTCGCGCCACTTAGCTAACCGTAAGGCCGGGGAACCGCCCTTTACTTTAGTCAATTATTTCCCCAAGGATTTTCTTTTAGTGATAGATGAATCTCATGTTACCTTACCCCAGATCAGGGCGATGTATGCCGGTGACCGTTCGCGTAAGGAAATGCTGGTAGAACATGGTTTCCGGCTGCCTTCTGCTTTTGATAACAGACCTTTTACCTTTGACGAGTTTCAGCAGCAGGTCAATCAGGTGATTTATGTTTCAGCGACACCGGCCAAATATGAAATGGAACAGACCCAGCAGGTTGTCGAGCAGATCATCAGGCCTACGGGCTTATTAGATCCGCAGGTAGAGATCAGACCGATCAAAGGACAGATCGATGATCTGTTGACTGAAATACATAAAGTCACTGAGGCTGGCGAACGTATTTTGGTGACGACGCTGACTAAACGCATGTCAGAAGATCTGACTGAATATCTAAAGCAGGCCGGTGTAAAAGTGCGTTATCTGCATTCAGAGATTGCAACGATCGAACGTGCTGAAATCATTGACGATTTGCGCAATGGTAAATTTGACGTTTTGGTAGGCATCAATTTGCTGCGGGAAGGCTTGGACCTGCCGGAGGTTTCGCTGATCGCTATTTTAGATGCTGATAAAGAAGGCTTTCTGCGCAGTGATACGGCCATGATCCAGACTATCGGCCGTGCCGCCCGGAATGAGCATGGCCGGGTCATAATGTATGCTGATCGCATTACAGATTCGATGCGGCGGGCTATTGATGAAACGAATCGCCGGCGGGAGCTGCAGGAGGACTATAACAAAGAGCATCATATCACGCCTAAAACTATCTATAAAGAACAACGTCAGCTGATAAAACTGACGAAGATCGCCGAAGATGATGCTATAGAGGATTATAGCGATAATGCGATCAAAAAACGGTCAGAAAAGGAACTGCAGAAAATGGCCAAAGAACTTGAGAAACGAATGGCTGCTGCGGCCAAAGAGCTTAACTTTGAACTGGCGGCAGAACTGCGGGATCGTTTGATCGTAATTAAAGGACAGTTAGGCCAGAAATTGACGCCTAAGCCCAAAAACAGGAGTAAGCAATGAAAGAACAATTGATTGTAAAAGGTGCCAGGCAGCATAACCTGAAAAATATCACTGTCGAGATACCGCGTGACGAGCTGGTCGTCGTTACCGGATTATCAGGCAGTGGTAAATCTTCTCTGGCGTTCGATACCATTTATGCAGAGGGACAGCGCCGTTATGTCGAGTCGCTTTCGGCTTATGCGCGGCAATTTTTAGGCCAGATGGATAAGCCGGATGTAGATTATATTGAAGGGCTCAGCCCGGCGATTTCTATTGATCAGAAGACTACCAGCCGTAATCCGCGTTCAACAGTGGGTACGGTAACTGAAATATACGATTACCTGCGCTTGTTGTTTGCCCGTATCGGAGAACCGCATTGTCCTAACTGCGGTAAAATCATCGAACGGCAGACAGTAGAGCAGATCGTCGATCATGTGCTGGAGTTGGCCGAAGGCACTAAGTTCATGGTAATGGCGCCGTTAGTGCGCGGTCGTAAGGGTGAACATCAGAAAATTTTGTATGCTATGCGCAAAGCCGGTTATGCCAGGATGTATATCGATGGCGAGGTACGCACTTTAGACGAAGAAATAACCCTGGATAAGAAACGCAAGCATAGCTTGTCTGTAGTAGTAGATCGTTTGGCGGTACGCGAGGGTATCGCCCAGCGTCTGTCAGATTCGGTAGAAACTGCGTTAAAGCTGGCAGAGGGTTTGGTTGAGATAAGTATTATTGGCGGTGAAGCGCAGCTGTACAGCGAGCATTTTGCCTGCAGCGACTGTGGTATCAGTTTGCCTGAAATCGAACCGCGTCTTTTTTCTTTCAATAATCCTTATGGCGCCTGCCCGGAATGTACCGGCTTGGGAATGAATATGGAGCTGGATAAGGAGCTGATCGTTCCAGACGGCAATAAAACTTTTGCAGAAGGGGTTATTGCTGCTCTCAGTACTAATATGGAAGCTTATCATATGAAACAGCTGGGAGCCGTGCTGAAAGCTTATGGGTATGGCTTCGAGACAGTTTGGAATGATTTGCCGGAAAAAATAAAGGACTTGCTCTGGTATGGCAGCGGTGAAGAAAAATTTTCGTTTGTTTATGAAAACATGCAGGGCGAGGTAAAAAAACATACTACTGCTTTTGAAGGTATCATTCCCATGCTGCGCCGTCGCCATCGCGAGGCCTTTTCCGAGCGGATGCGTCTGGATATAGAAGGGTTTATGACAAGCAATCCCTGTCCTGTATGCCATGGCGCCAGATTGAAAAAAGAGGTCCTGGCGATTCTTGTCGGCGGCAAAAATATTTGTCAGGTCACGGCTTTGACAGTGCGTGATGCAATAGAATTTTTCAATACGCTGGAACTTACTGAACGACAACAGATCATTGCCAAACAGGTTCTAAAAGAAATTCTGGCCCGGTTAAAATTTTTGAATGATGTGGGGCTGGACTATCTGACTCTGGACCGTGCGGCCGGAACACTTTCAGGCGGCGAGGCTCAGCGTATCCGGCTGGCTACGCAGATCGGTTCCGGTCTGGTCGGCGTATTATATATTTTAGATGAACCCAGTATCGGCCTGCATCAGCGCGATAACAGTAAATTGCTGGAGACACTGAAACATCTGCGGGATCTGGGCAATACGCTGCTGGTAGTCGAGCATGATGAAGAAACGATGTATGCTGCCGACCAGATCATCGATATTGGCCCTGGTGCAGGTGAGCATGGCGGTAATGTAGTGGCTCAGGGACCGGCTGAGGTCATCAAGCAGTCCGAAAATTCAGTAACGGGCCAATACCTGAGCGGACGCAGGTTTATTCCCGTACCCAAAAAACGTCGCAGCAATGATGGCCGTTTTATTGAAATCAAGGGCGCGCAGGCAAACAACCTGAAGAACATCGATGTAAAGATCCCGCTGGGTGTTTTTACAGTTGTAACAGGTGTTTCCGGCAGCGGTAAGTCGACGCTGATCAATGATATCCTTTATAACGCCCTGGCAGCCAAGCTGCATGGGGCACGTTTGCGTCCGGCGGAACATAAAGAGATCCTGGGCTTGAATGAGATCGATAAAGTTATCAATATCGACCAGTCACCTATCGGCAGAACGCCGCGTTCCAATCCGGCCACCTATACCGGAGTATTTGATTTTATCCGCGAGCTGTTCAGCCAGACCAATGAGGCCAAGCTGCGTGGTTACAAGCCGGGGCGCTTTAGCTTTAATGTCAAAGGTGGACGCTGCGAAGCCTGCCGCGGTGATGGGATGAATAAAATCGAGATGCATTTTCTGCCTGATGTGTATGTTCCCTGCGAAGTATGTCACGGTGCCCGTTATAACCGCGATACGCTGGAAGTGCATTACAAAGGTAAAACTATTGCCGAGGTTCTGGATATGACAGTTACAGAAGCCTGTGAGTTTTTCAAAAACCTTCCCCGTATTTACCGCAAGCTGGAAGTGCTTGAAGATGTCGGCTTAGGTTATATCAGATTGGGACAGGCTGCAACGACGCTTTCCGGTGGTGAGGCGCAGCGCGTGAAGCTGGCGACAGAATTGTCACGTCGCAGTACTGGTAAAACACTGTATATTTTAGATGAACCTACCACGGGTCTGCATATCGCCGACGTACATAAATTGTTGGAGGTTTTGCAGAGACTGGTTGGAGCAGGAGATTCCGTCGTTGTTATCGAACATAACCTTGACGTTATCAAAACTGCCGACTATATCATCGATTTGGGCCCTGAAGGCGGCGACAAAGGCGGAACTTTGCTGGCCTCGGGGACCCCGGAAGAAGTTGCCAAAAATAAGAAATCCTATACGGGCCAATATATCAAACAAGCTTTGGCTCAGGCCAAAAAACATGGGTGGTATCAGTAATGAACGAATCTATTGCTAAAACTTTAGCCGTACTGCCGGATAAGCCTGGCGTTTATATAATGCGTGACGAGCATGGCAAGATCATCTATGTCGGAAAAGCGGTAGTGTTAAAAAACCGTGTACGCAGTTATTTCCGCAATCTGGCGTCACATACGGTGAAAGTTAAAGCATTAGTTGCCAAAGTTGCCGAGATCGAAACTATCGTTACTGACAGTGAAGTTGAAGCGCTTATCTTAGAATGTAATCTGATCAAAAAACACCGTCCCCGCTATAATATCATGCTGAAGGATGATAAAACCTATCCTTATCTGAAGGTGACGGTACAGGAAGAATTTCCGCGTATTTATGTTACCCGCAGGCAGATGCGTGACGGCGCCAGATATTATGGCCCTTATGCAGATGCCGGCGCCATGCACGCTACCGTCAAACTGCTGCGGTCAATGTTCCCTTTGCGGAATTGCCGCAAAATGAATACGGACAGACCCTGTCTTCAATATCATATAAAGCGTTGCCTTGCACCCTGTGCCGGTTATGTTTCCCGTGAGGACTATGGGAAAATGATCAAAGCGGTATGTATGCTCCTGGATGGGCGCACTGCTGAGCTTGAACGTGAGCTTAAGCTGCAGATGCAGCAGGCGGCGGAAAACTATGCTTTTGAAGAAGCTGCCCGTGTACGCGATCAGCTGCAGGCAGTAATGCGGCTCAACGAACAGCAGAAAGCGGTAACAGGCGGCGGCGATCTTGACGTAGTGGGACTTGCCAAAGACAGTACCGGTATCTGCTTACAGATATTTTTTGTGCGCGGCGGGAAATTGATTGGCCGTGACAATTTCTTTTTACAGAATGATGACGACAGCGAGCAGGATGTTTTGACTGCTTTTATAAAACAGTATTACAACGAGGCTTCGTTCGTACCGCGGGAAATACTCTTGCCGGTACTTCCGGCAGCCGAGGAAATGACGGTGCTGGCAGAGTGGCTGGCGTCAAGAGCAGGACGCAAAGTGGAGTTTTTGCAGCCTCAGCGGGGTACAAAACGTGAATTGCTGCATCTGGCGACTGAAAATGCGGCTAAACTTCTTGAAGAACGTCTGCGCAAAGGGCAGCTTTCGCTGCAAACTGAAGAACAGGCGGCAGAAGAACTGCAGAATGCCCTGCAATTGCCTGAACCGCTGGCAAGGATGGACTGTTTTGATATTTCCCATACTCAGGGAACAGAAACAGTTGCCTCAATGGTCGTTTTTCGTAATGGGAAACCCAGTAAAAAAGATTACCGGCGCTATAAGATCGAATCTACGGAAGGAAAGCCGGATGATTTTAAATCTATGCAGGAGGTAGTTTACCGGCGTTATAAAGATTATGAGGATCTGCCAAGCCTTGTTATTATCGACGGTGGCAAAGGTCAGCTGAGTTCGGCTTTGGAAGTTATTCGTGGTTTAGGTCTGCACGAGCTTCCTGTTATCGGCCTGGCCAAACGTGAAGAAGAAATTTTTACAGAAGGTTCTTCTGAAAGCATTTTGCTGGACAGAGAATCAGCCTCCTTACATCTTATCCAGCGTATTCGCGATGAAGCTCACCGTTTTGCGATAACTTATCATCGTAAGCTGCGCAGCAAGCGTAATATGGTTTCTATCCTTGACCATATCGAAGGGATCGGCGCTAAAAGACGTCAGGCTTTATGGAAGCGTTTTCAGTCGCTGGATGCCATGAAAGCAGCCAGTGTCGAGGAGTTGGCAGAAGTCGAAGGGATGAATTATCCTACGGCGCAGCGTATCTATGATTTCTTCCGTTTAGACCTGCCTGAAAAAAAAGAAGTGCTTAAATAAATTAAATCGTCATTTATGTAATTTTTGTTTGCTGACTTTTGCCGTATTGATGGTATAATATTATTAAAGAACTATTAGTGAAAAGCTGCTGCCTGAACAGGAATGAAAATTTTAATATTACTGTTAAAATAAAACCTGTTTGGCAGTACTTCGCTGATGTAATTGAAAATATCAAATTAAGGAGTTGAAACAAATGGAAAAATGGGTATGTGATGTTTGTGGTTATATTTATGATCCGGAAATAGGTGATCCTGATAATGGGGTTGCTGCAGGTACTGATTTTGCAGATTTGCCGGCTGATTGGGTTTGCCCCTTGTGCGGCGTTGGTAAAGACCAGTTCAGCAAACAATAAAAATAATAGCAAAGAAGTTTCGCTATGCGGAACTTCTTTTTTCTTTTATTTTTGAGCCTGGTGAGAATACGCAGCCTTGCGGGATATGGTATAATGTAGTTCGGGTGATGTTATGTATGCTTTTTTTCTGCGTGCCGTAACGTTGAGCGTGCTTTATTTTTGTTTGCTTTATTGGACGAATGTTATAGAAGTTGTCACATTAGGCGGGCTGATCGCCGGAGCCTGTATTGCAGGGATCGGCAGCGCTTTAGTGCAGCTTCTGGCATGGAAAATCGGCGGCTCCATATTGCGAAAACGGGCTTTGCTGTTTGTGGGCAGCAGTTGTTTGACTATGGATATTATGCGCCTGTTGCCAGGCTATACTGTAATTGATAAATTTGGCGCCTTAGTCTTGCTGGCAGTATTTTGCCTGCTGGTGCTTGGTGTTACTGAATTAACTGTGGAAAAGGAGCTCAAGGAATGAAAATCAAAATGATTGCCAGTGATATGGACGATACACTGCTGAACAATGACCGGAAAATTTCTCCGCGCAATCTTGCCGCTATAAAAAAAGCATTAGCTGCCGGGATCGTGTTTACGCTTGCCACGGGCAGAATGTACAGATCGATCAAACCATTTGCCGAACAATTGCAGTTAGATGTACCGTTGATCGCTTATAATGGGGCCCTCGTCAAAGGCGCGCTTTCAGAAGAAGTCTATGTCAGGAAACCGCTGCAGCTGCAAACAGCTTTAGATGCTTTGGCCTATTGTAAAGAAAAAGGCTATTATGTGCAGGTATATATAGACGATGAACTGCTGGTAAAAGAGGAAAATGAATATTCGCGTATGTACAGCCGCATTTCCGGGGTTCCTACCACAGCGGTCGGCGAAGCTGTATACAACATCAACAAAGCGCCGCATAAATTACTGTTGATGACTGAAAGTAAGGATTTTGCAGCTGCCTGGCAGGATGTTGCCGCTCGGTTTAAGGGGCGTATGGACGTGACCAGCTCTAAAGATAACTTTTTAGAACTGATGGAGCCGGGCGTTAATAAATGGGGCGCTGTCGAAGCATTAGCGGCAAGCTTTGGTATCCAGCCTGAAGAAATCATGTGTATAGGCGACTCTAATAACGACCTTTCCATGATCGCCAATGCAGGTATCGGCGTCGCTGTTGCCAATGCCAAACCGCAGGTTCAGCAGGCAGCAAAATTGATTACTGCCTGCAATGATAATGATGGCGTGGCTTTGGCTATTGAAAATATCCTTACTCAACAGGCTGAAATCGACTTACAATAAGAAAAATTGAAAAACTGACTCAATCAAAAGACACCGCTTTTATGCAGCGGTGTCTTTTGATTTTCAGTTAACTATATATGGTTAACTGGTTGACTTAAAAACGTTAACGATATATAATTTGATTGTTAACTAAAAACACATCAGTGGTTTACGAAGGAGCTGGAGAAATGGAAAATTTTATTATAAGTCTGGCAGACAAAGTTCTTCAAGGTGATGCAATTACGCGTCAGGAAGCTGAACAGCTCATTACTGTCAGTGACGACGATACGATGCTGCTTTTGGCGATGGCGGATAAAATCAGGCAAAAGTTTACAGGCAACGCTGTAGACTGCTGTGCTATCATCAATGGCCGCAGCGGCCGTTGTCCTGAAAACTGCAGATTTTGTGCTCAGTCAGCCCATTATGATACTGGCGTTGAAGAATATCCCTTGCTGGCTGAAGATGAGATCGTAGCCGCGGCTAAAAAGGCTAAAGCTGCCGGTGCGGTAAGGTTTTCTATTGTTACCAGTGGGCGGGGACAAAGTAAAACAGATGATTTTGAGAATATTTGTAAAACGCTTATTCGTATCAAGCGGGAAGTAGGCATAGAAATTTGTGCTTCTTTGGGAATCTTAACAGAAGCGCAGGCAGTTACATTAAAGAAAATAGGCGTCACCAGATATCATTCCAATATTGAAACAGCACCCAGTCATTTTCCGGATATCTGCAGCACTCATACCTATGAAGATAAAATGTTTACGATCCGTAATGCCCAGAAAGCAGGCTTAAGAGTTTGCAGCGGCGGTATTTTTGGACTTAATGAAACTGCACAGCAGCGTGTAGAAATGGCTTTTGAATTAAAAAGACTTGGTATAGATTCAGTACCGCTTAATTTACTTACGCCTATACCGGGTACTCCTTTTGCTGATAATAAGGCTCTGTCTCCTTTAGAAGTTTTACGTGCGTATGCGGTATTCCGTTTTATTCTGCCTAACGCACTCATCAGGACTGCCGGCGGCAGAGAAGTGAATCTGCGTGATTTGCAGGCGCTGGCGCTTAACGGCGGTCTTAACGGTATCATGATAGGCGGTTATCTGACTACTGGCGGCCGCAGTACGGAGGCCGATAAGCAGATGCTTAAAGATTTGGGACGGACAGTGACTGTTCCGGCATTGTAAGTTCAGGAAGGTGAGAAGATGCTTTACAGTGTCAAAATGCGTTCTGCTCAGGGCGGTCCTCATGAAAAAGGCGGCCGCCATATTTCAGGGGCCGAACGTATCTTAAGTGAAGAAAAAATAGAACAGACGATCATCGCAATGCTGCGCCGGGCCCAGGAACATCAGCGCGGAACAGCTGATTTTGTCAGCTTAAAGGTAGAAGTAGTAAAGCCTGCTGATATTTTTTATCGGCCCTTACTGCCACTGTCAAGTTGCACGGCAGGGACTGTCGAGGAGGGGCGGGCGGCGGCGCTGGCGGAACTTATCAAAGCAGGAGTGAGTGCCGCTGCTGCTGCTGCAGGAATCGCGCAAATAACCGGTTTACGGGACAGTATGCGGGGAGCGATGCTTTTAGATGCTGTTACGGGGCGGAGAGTAGATGGTTTAGGTGCTCGTGGTGTACGGGTCAGCAAAATGGATTGTGACAATGCAGGACGATATGAGGCCAAGCTGGTAGAAAAAGGGCTTTTGGGTGATCATGTACGTGAAGCGTTAGTACTGGCCTCTAAAGTTGCCAGTGCCGCAGGTATTGTTGCCGAATTATGCTGGTCGGATGATCCGGAATATGTGACCGGATATGTGGCATCACCAAAATATGGTTACAGGCGTATTCCCATAATGAAAGAATATGGGAATCCTGTCGGCGGCAGAGTTTTTTTTACAGAGCCGGAGGCTGACCTACAGAAGCTAATTGCCTATTTGCAGGATCAGGTAGTACTGATCAGACCGGAGGAAGGATAAAATGCTGGAGACGAGGATCGCAGAAGAATTGGCCTGCATAAGGCAGGCGGGACTGGAACGCAGCATTATGGATCTGCATTTTGTAAATCCTGTTCAGGCTCGGGATCGGGCCGGGAAAACTTATCTTGTACTGGCCAGTAACAATTATCTTGGTTTGACTCATGCCCGGGAAGTGCTCGAGGCGGCGCAGGAAGCTGTTTTTAAATTTGGTACAGGGTCTAGTGGTTCACGGTTGACTACGGGAGGGACCTTTGCGGCAGGCGAACTGGAAAAAAGGCTGGCGGATTTTAAACACAGCGAAAGTGCTTTGGTGTTTAATACAGGCTATATGACTAATTTAGGCGTTTTGTACGGCCTGCTCAAACCCGGTGACGTTGTTTTCAGTGACGAACTTAACCACGCCAGTATTATTGACGGCTGCCGCATTAGCCGCTGCCGGGTAGTTGTATATAAACATAATGACATGGAAGATTTGCGGCGGCTTTTAGAGACAGAAAAGGTTATTGGACAGCGGTTCATCGTTACGGACGGAGTTTTCAGTATGGATGGCGATATTGCTGACCTGCCTGCTTTAGCCGTCTTAAAAAAACGCTTCGATGCCTGCCTTATCGTTGACGATGCTCACGGAGTAGGAGTAATTGGCAGTGACGGCAGTGGAACGGCGGCTCATTACGGTATGCCCGGTATAATAGATCTGCAGGTGGGGACCTTGAGTAAAGCACTGGCGGCAGAAGGCGGCTATGTGACCGGCAAAAAAATACTTATTGACTATCTTATCAATAAATCGCGTCCGTTTATTTTTTCAACAGCATTGGCTCCGGCTACTTTAGCTGCGGCAAATGCGGCACTGCGCCTTTTACAAACTCAACCGCAAAAATATCTTGGTTCCTTATGGGAAAATACTAAACTGATGCGCCGCCTTTTAAAGAACGGCGGCCTGCAGGTAGTTGAAGGCACTACGCCGATCATACCGGTGTTGATAGGGGAAGCGGAACTGACGATGCGGTTTGCTGATAAGCTGAGAGGCAAAGGCATTTTAGTATCAGGCATTCGTCCGCCTACAGTGCCGCAGGGTGAAAGCCGTTTACGGATAACGGTCACGGCGGCCCATAGTGAAGAACAGTTACGCCAGGCGGCACAAATAATTACTGCGCTTTGGCAGGAACTAAGACAGGGTGAAGAGAAAGAAGGCTGAATAAATGTTAGGAATAGGCGTTACGGCAACGGATACTGAAATAGGTAAAACTGTAGTAAGCGGTGCCTTGGCGGCAGCGATGCAGTATCGAGGCTATAAGACAGGCGTTTACAAGCCGGCTGCTTCGGGGTGCGTCAATAACAGTGCAGGAAAATTGATTTCCACAGATGCGGAATTTTTACTGCATTGTGCGGGGTTGCAAATGGAAGAACATGATAAAGTCGTACCCTATGTACTGAAGGCTGCTTTGGCCCCGGCAGAAGCCAGCCGTCTTGCCGGCGTAAAAATAGAACCGCGGGTAATGCTGGCAGGTGCCAGACAGATGCTTTCCAATCATCAAATCAGTATTGTTGAAGGCGTAGGCGGTATTTCAGCGCCTTTGACAGAAGATTATCTGGTCAAAGATTTTTTCAGGGATCTGCAGCTGCCTTTGGTGATAGTTGTCAAAGCAGTACTTGGCAATGTCAATCATGCTGTACTGACAGCCGAATATGCCAGGGTACACGGTCTGCAAGTACTGGGACTGATAGTTAACGGCTGGGATGAAAAAACTGCCGGCGGTTTAGAAACGAGTAATCTTTATTATTATGAAAAATTAACGGGTCTGCCGATTTTAGGGAAACTGCCGGTACTGCCGCAGGAACTGCTGCAAGAATTTAACAGTCAGGCGTTAGCTGAAATTACGGAAGCTAATATTAATGTTGATAAAATATTGTCATTAGCCGGAGGTGTTGTAAAATGAATCAATGGGAAGCTATGGATAAAGAATATGTATGGCATCCGTTTACGCAGATGCAGGGCTGGAACGAAAACAAACAGTTGGTGATAGATCGTGGCGAAGGCGTCATGCTGTATGACACCGAAGGAAAGGCTTACTATGACGGTATTTCCAGTCTCTGGGTCAATATCCATGGACATCGGCGTCGGGAGATAGACGAAGCTGTCAAAAAGCAGCTTGATAAAATAGCTCATTCCACTTTACTTGGCCTGATCAATAAGCCGTCTGCCGAACTGGCGCAAAAACTGATCGAGGTAACACCGGACGGACTGAACAAAGTCTTTTATTCAGATGATGGTTCTACTGCCGTGGAAGCGGCTGTAAAAATAGCGTTCCAGTACTGGCAGCACAAAGGCCGGCCGGAAAAACAGCAATTTATCAATCTGGGCGATTCTTACCATGGCGATACAGTAGGCGCGGTCAGCGTTGGTAATATAGACGTTTTTCATAAAGTTTATAAACCTCTGCTGTTCAATACTAAAAAAATGACCTGTCCGTCGTTTTATCACAGTAAAATTGCAGGGGTCGATACCGAGGCTGATTTTTTAGATTTTTTGCTGAGCGAACTGGAAGAATATTTAAAAGCCAACAGCGGGAAAGTCGCGGCAATGATCATCGAACCTTTGGTGCAGGCAGCGGCAGGAATGCTGATGCAGCCTAAGGGATATATTAAAGGCGTGCGCGAGCTGACCAGAAAATATGATGTGCTGCTGATAGTTGATGAGGTGGCAACTGGTTTTGGCCGTACAGGAAAACTGTTTGCCTGTGAGAATGAAGGGGTCTGTCCGGATATGATGTGCTTGTCTAAAGGTATTACCGCGGGTTATATGGCTTTGGGAGCAACAATGACGACAGATGAGATCTATAATGCTTTTTTAGGAGAAGCTTCTGATTATAAAACTTTTTACCACGGACATTCCTATACTGGTAATCCTTTAGCCTGTGCGGCCGGTGTTGCCGGGCTGGAGATATTTGAGAAAGAAAGCGTTATTGAAAACCTGCCGCCGAAAATGGCCGTGATCGCTGAACATATGCAGACGATGAATAGTATGAAATATGTTGGTAACGCACGGCAATGCGGTATGCTTGCCGGTATTGAATTGATGCGGGATAAGGAGCTGAAAATACCGTTTGCCCCTGCGCTTTTGATGGCCGGCGGCATTTGCCAGACTGCCCGGAAATATGGGCTGATCGTCAGAAATATTGGTGATGTTATTATTTTTATGCCGCCGCTGGCAAGTACAGCACAGCAGATCGAAACAATGCTGGCTCTGCTGGAACAGGCCATGCAGGAAGTTTTTGAGAAAATCGATCAGCATAGCGATGTTAAGTTTTCTGATCCCTGTGCATTCTGATTTTAGGCGCCCTGAAAGGGGCGCCTTTTTGGTCTGTTTGATATTATTTGAAAAATGACGAGGTATTTTCGAGCCTAGTGAGAATATAGACTCTTGTGGTATAATAAATCCTATAGGGTCATTTATTATGGTTTTAGTATAGATGGAGGTGAGCTTATGGAAGAATCAAAATTTCTGATCATTACAGGGATGTCCGGAGCCGGTAAAACACAGGTAGTGCGGACATTGGAGGACATGAATTTTTTTTGTATCGACAATTTACCGCCGGCGCTTATTCCTAAGTTTGCCGAGTTATGCCGTCAGACACAGGCCCGCAATACTGCCTTGGTAGTAGATGTACGCGGCGGCCGTTTTTTTGACGAGCTGATAGAGATCCTGGATGAAATGAAAGCTATGGGGCATGAATATGAATTGCTGTATCTTGATGCTTCTGACGACAGCCTGATCCGGCGGTATAAAGAAACGCGCCGCCGTCATCCGCTTGGGCAGGGCAAAAGCCTCAGCGAAAATATTGCTGTAGAACGCGAGCGTTTGACAGAAATGCGCAACAGAGCCACACATATCATAGATACTACAGATATGCCTACGGCAGAGCTGAAAGAAAAAATCTGGAAGCTGTACTCTGACAATGGCGGAGCAGAACGGATGATAGTTTTAGTGCAGTCCTTCGGCTTCAAGCATGGCCTGCCCTTAGACAGCGATATGGTGCTGGACGTCAGATTTTTACCAAATCCGTTTTATGAAGAAGATTTAAAACGTTTAACTGGTAACGATCAGCCTGTTGCTGATTTTATCTGCCGCTTCCCGCAGACTTTTCAGTTTTTGAAAAAAGAAGAAGAAATGCTGGAATTTCTGCTGCCGCAGTATATTTCCGAAGGCAAAAGCCAGCTTGTGATAAGTGTAGGCTGCACCGGGGGACAGCATCGTTCAGTATTCATAGCTAATCGGTTATATGAATTTTTGCGCACACAGGGCTACGCGGTTCAGCTTTCGCACCGTGATCTGCGGCGTAAAAATAAATAAGAGGAGGTTCTCCTATGGGCTGGATCAGTTGGCTGTGTCCGGGCATAAACCTGAAACGCTGGCTGCTGCTTTTTGCAGGCGGCGTATTGTGCTGCGCCATAGGTTTGGCGCTGTTTTTCAATTACCAGTTTATGGGCTTCGTTGAAGAAATGCTTTTTCGGATGTCCTATCTGACTACCGGTAAATATTCCAATACAGTCTCGATGCTGATAGGTTTTATTTCCTTATGTGCCGGACTGTTTATTATGTATTATGCAACGCGGAAAATCATTCGTTCTGTAGTCGAGGCGGTGATGCCGGATAACAATGCATCGCTGATGGAAATAATTTTTACACAGCGTAAACTGACACGCGGGCCGGCAATTACTGTTGTCGGCGGCGGGACAGGCCTTTCTACTCTGCTGCGTGGGATGAAATATATTACCAATAACTGTACCGCTGTCGTTACTGTGGGTGATGACGGTGGTTCGTCAGGCCGGCTGAGAAAAGAAATGGGTATTTTACCGCCGGGTGATCTGCGTAACTGTCTGGTTGCCTTGGCAGATCGCGAGCCTTTGATGGAACGGATCATGCAGTACCGTTTTAAAGGTGATTCTCCGCTTGCCGGGCATAGCTTTGGCAATCTGTTCATTGCCGCCATGGCCGAAGCCGAAGGCGGTATGGAAGCTGGCCTTGCTGCTACGAGCCAGATTTTGAATGTGCGCGGCAAAGTCGTTCCGTCAACGCTGAGAGATATCAGGCTAAAAGCAGAAATGACAGATGGCAGTATCATAAGCGGCGAATCGGAAATCCCCAAAGCACATAAAAGAATTAGAACTATGGCCATGGAACCGGCCGATGCACCGGCGACGGCCAGTGCCGTAGAGGCTATTTTAAATGCTGATATCCTGATCTTTGGTCCCGGCAGTCTTTATACCAGCGTTATACCTAATCTCTTGGTCAAAGGTATCCGGGATGCGGTGATCAAATCGTCAGCTGTAAAAATATATATCTGTAATGTTATGACCCAGCCGGGAGAAACAGACGGTTATGGTGCTTTTGAGCATGTGCAGGCACTTATTCAGCATGCCGGCGTGCAGTTTCTGGACTATGTGATAGTAAATGACCAACGGGTTACCGCAGCGCAATTAGCGCAATATAATGAAAAAGGTTCCATGCCGGTTACGTCTGATGTCAAAAAAATTGAACGGCTTGGGATCCAGGTCATTCCCACACGGCTTATCAGTAACAAAGATCTGGTACGGCATAATCCGCAGAAACTGGCGCAGGTCATTATTTCCCTGGTCTATCGTCTGCGCCTGTTTGGTAAAGGTATACAATTTTTTGATTACTTCTTTATGCGGCAAAGTATGCGTGAATTAAAGAAAAAATAGGCATATATCAATTATTACAGAAGGAGCATGCCCAGTGTCTTTTTCTAACGAAGTAAAAAATGAATTAGCGCGGTTGGAAAATGGTAAACAGTGCTGTGAAAAAGCAGAACTGTTTGGACTGCTGAGAATGAGCGGCGCCATTATATTACGGGGACGGAACATGGGGATCCATTTTTCAACTGAAAACGCCGCTTTAGCCAGACGGGTCCTGCAGTTATTTAAAAATAACTACGAAGTCAAAACAGAAGTGGTAATAACAAGATCACGACGGCTAAAAAAGAATAACCGTTATCAGGTCAAAGTAGTGCCTTCACCGGAAGCCGGTAAGGCCTTAAAAGAGCTGCAGCTGCTGCCGTCTGAACACGAAAGCGGTAAAACATCGTTATTGGCGACGCCTTGCTGCCGCAAATCTTTTCTGCGCGGAGCTTTTCTGGCGGGAGGTTCTATCAGCAGGCCTGCCAGTGATTACCATCTGGAAATGGTGACCGAGAACCAGACTTTTGCCAAAATGATCATGAAAACGATGCAGGGGTTTTCATTACCCGTAAAAATAACGGACAGAAAAAACGATTATATCGTTTATTTAAAAGAAGGTAATGGCATCACCTCATTTTTGTCAGTTATCGGTGCTCATAATGCTTTACTGGAATTTGAGAATGTACGTATTGTTAAAGAAATGCGCAATAATGTCAACCGGGTAGTAAACTGCGAAACGGCAAATCTTAACAAAGTTGTACAGGCAGCTGTGCAGCAGCTTGAAAGCATACGTTATATAGAAAAACATCTGGGATTAGGAAAATTGCCGTTGACCTTACGTGAAACAGCAGAATTGCGCTTAGAACATCCCGACGCTTCTCTAAATGAATTAGCGGATTTATCCGAAGGAAAAATAGGAAAATCAGGAATCAATCATCGATTGAAAAAATTACAGCATTTGGCTGAAGAACTAGGGATGATAAAGAATGAGTGATCTTTGGAAAAAGTATAAAAAAGGTATAGCTGTTGCTTTTTTAGGTATAGTCGTCTTGCTGGCGGCAGTGGGAGTTTATGTAAGATATGATTATCAGCAGTATTGCAGAGAGGCAGTGCCGATATTGGAATATCACGGCATTGGCCCGGCAGACGGCTGGATGAAAGAGTTGTTTGTCCCTAAAGAAACTTTTGAAACGCATTTGCAATATCTGCATGATAACGGTTATAAAATGGTATCGGTGCAGGAAATGGCAGAAATGTTTGCTAAAGGCGAATCGACGGAAAAAACGATCGTTTTAACCTTTGACGACGGTTACCTTGATAATTATACCAATGTCCTGCCGCTTCTGAAAAAGTACGAGGCAACGGCAACTTTCTTTGTTGTCCACAGTAAAATAGGCCATTACAGATATATGACGCATGATCAGATACAGTCTTTGATAGATAATGGGATGGAAATTGGTTCTCACACGATCAATCATCAGATATTGACTGATATAGACCCGCAGTATCTGAGCTGGGAACTGGCTACGTCCAGATATTTTCTGAAAAAAGACTATAATGGTTATGTGGTTCGTTCGCTTTCCTATCCTAATGGTATGTATAACTCCAAAATTTTAGCAGCTGTTAAAGAATACGGCTATTATTGGGCAGTTACAGGTAATGCCGGTACTGTCAGCAAAAAAATTATAGAACAAAAGCCTTTGGAATTGGGACGTATCTATATTGATGCTTCCAATATCAATACTTTTAAAGAAAGGCTGCGTTATTCATATTGGGTCGGATACCTGAAAGAACGCGGCATCAACATACATTTTTTCAAGAGTTTATAAGAAAATACGGGATAGCACTTGCAGAAATTCATAAAAAACGGTAAAATAAATCAGTAAGTAAAACATATTGGGGGTATCTTAAGATGAGAAAACACATTAAAACCGTAAATAAAGCAATTCTGAACAAAACTTTAAAAACCGGCGGCTGCGGCGAATGCCCGGCTTCCTGCCAATCCGCTTGCAAAACTTCCTGCACTGTTGGCAATCAGGTTTGTGAACAAAAATAATTCAGGCTGTGGCTTTATTTAACTAGCATATTTGTTTAATTTGCAGCTCCCTGTTTTACAGGGGGCTGTTTTACTATGAAAGGTGGAACTACATGCTTATTCATAAAATGCGTCTTGATGATTATATGGCTGTGCTTGACGTCAACAGCGGTGCCGTACATCTGGTAGATGAGGTCATCTATGATCTGCTTGATGTTTTTGATGGAACCAATGATGAAGAAGCTATTGCAGCCTTACAAACAAGCTATCAGGAAGCGGACTTGCGTGAAGCGTTAGAAGAACTGCACCAGTTACAGGCGGAGGGCCTGCTTTTTTCTCCTGAATTTGAAGTGCCTCAGACCTTTGCCGAAACACCGATCCTGAAATCACTTTGCCTGCATATCGCTCATGACTGTAATCTGCGTTGTGGCTATTGCTTTGCAGGAACAGGAGATTTCGGAGGGTATCGTGCAATGATGAGCAAAGAAACGGCTGAAAAGGCTGTTGAATTTGCTATCGCCGGCAGTAAAATGCGTCATAATCTGGAACTGGATTTATTTGGCGGTGAACCGCTGATGAATCCGGAAGTTGTCAAGCATGTAATAAATTATGTACGCCGACGTGAAATTGAAACCGGTAAAAATATCAAATTGACACTTACGACCAATGGAACGCTCTTAAATGATGAGATTATTCAATTTTTAAATGATAATCGCGTCATGCTTGTACTTAGTCTGGACGGGAAAAAAGAAACTCATGACAACATGAGACCGTTCCCGAATAAAACAGGCAGCTACGATGCAGCTGTCCGTGGCTTTAAAAAAGTTATTGCAAGCCGTAAAGGCAAGAATTATTACCTGCGTGGTACGTATACTCATTTTAATCCGCACTTTGCTGAAGATACTCTGGATATGACGAAAATAGGGAAAGAACTTTCTGTAGAACCGGTTGTGGGAGTTGATGAACCTTACGTGCTCACAGAAGCCGATCTGCCGGTACTATATGAGGAATATGATAAACTGGCACGTGCTTATCTGCAAAAACGTCGTGAAGGTGACCCGTTTGACTTTTTCCACTTTAACGTGGCTTTGGACAATGGTCCCTGTGTGGCTAAACGCTTGGCAGGCTGCGGAGCAGGGCATGAATATTTTGCCATTACGCCTGAAGGTGATATTTACCCTTGTCATCAATTTGTTGGCAGAGAAGAGTACAAGTTGGGAACATTGGAAACAGGCGTGGTAAAACCTGAACTGGTACAAAAATTCAGGCATACCCATGTTATGACCAAAACAGAATGCAGCACCTGCTGGGCCAGATTTTTCTGCAGCGGCGGCTGTCATGCCAATGCTGACCTTATCAATGGCGACATCAGCAAACCGTATCAATACGGCTGTAAATTGCAGAAAAAACGCTTGGAATGTGCTATCGTGCTGCAGGCTGTTTTGTCTGCAGAAGCTCAGGATGGCAAAGACATGCGCCCGGAGATAACCAATTTTAAATATGAAGTAGAACAGAAATGATTTATGTATTTAATTTTACCGGCAGCGGCTGCTGCCGGTAAAAAATAAAAAAAGTTGCAAAAAGCACTTGAAATTTTTCGTAAAATCTAGTAAGATAATGAAAGTCGCCTGAAGCGATTATAAGCAGTGAAGAACTGCAAAAGCCGTTAAAAAAAAGATGGAAAAAGTAGTTGACAACATCAATAAGATGTAATATACTATACAAGTCGTCAAAAACGGCAAGCAGAACCTTGAAAACT